>Ga0335075_10003959_pt1 | contig 23251 bp, 23 predicted proteins | sample Lox_Sample_24_FD_206723 | JGI IMG/M metagenome (GOLD analysis project Ga0335075, IMG submission 206723) | Soil microbial communities from Loxahatchee National Wildlife Refuge, Florida, United States - Lox_Sample_2.4 | ecosystem: Environmental > Terrestrial > Soil > Wetlands | place: USA...
GCGGCCGAGGACGATCGGGAGGACGCGTGGACTGGGAGGACCGGCTTGACGCCTGGGAACTCGAGCTGGACCTGGCCGCGCAGCTCGAGGGCTCGGACTGGGTGACGCTTGAGCGCGCGGCGGCGGACACGGGCGCCTCCCGGGCGGCGTTGCGCACCTGGTACCGGACCGGGCAGATCCCGTCCCGGCTGGTGGACGGACCGCACGGGCCACAGCGGCTGGTGCCGCTCGCGCTGGTGGCCGCCCGCGCCGAGGCCTCGCCGCGGCTGCGCCGCACCACCGAGCGGCGACTGTCCGACGAGGCACAGCTGGAGATCCTGCGGCACCGCATCGACCAGCTCGAGCTCCGGCTGGCCGCACTGGAGCGACGGCAGTCGCCGGACGGCGGGCCAGCGCAGCAGGCCGGGTAGCCGCCCGGGCGTTACGCCAGCCCGCTGTCCGGGCTCGGCGGCGGGCCGGGGCTCGGGACTCGCAGGTGCGGCCGAGCGGCGCCGCCCGCGCCGACGATCACCGGAACCGGCCGAGCCAGGCGCCGGCGACCGAGTGCAGCCGGTCGGGCGCCAGCCGGTAGACGTGCCCGGCGATACCCGCTCGAAATGCGGGAATTCCCATTTCGGCCGCCCGTCCCGCTCCTCGAGCAGCGGGTCCATCGGCTCCCAGATGGCCAGGACATCGGGATGCTCGTGCGCCTGGCCGAAGGCCTCCTCATCGGGGGTGCGGCCCGGGCCATGTCCCGGTCGTGCCTGCATCCGTCCGGGAGCCGGCAGTATGGTTAGCGCACATCCCGCCACCGGAGGCGTCATTGGGGTACTTAGTAACGATCGTCATCGTGGTGGTGGTGGGCAGCATCCTCCTGGCCGTCAGGTTCGTGCGAAGTGAGTTGCGCCCGGAGCCCAGGCGTTCGCCGCTGCTCGGACGCGGTGGCGCGGTGGCGGCCGCGGCCGGCGACGTGTGCGTGTGCGGCGGCATGATCGGCCGGTCGGGCCGGACGTCCAAACGGTTCGGGGACCTTCTGGGCTGCACCGCGTGCAACCGGGCGTGGACCCTGGACGGGCGCAGGGTCCGGCGGCGCAAGGCGGGTTACGCGGGTCAGGCGCCGAGCGGCACGGATTAGTCCGCCCGGGGTCTCAGCCCGGCTAACGACGCCGCGCGTGGAGCACTGAGCCGCGAGCTCGCGCAGGAAGAGCGCATCGTCGTCCATGTCGTTACCGGGCGCCGCGTTCACGTCGTCGCTCTCCCCACTCGTGATCCAGCATGGCGTAGACGAGCTCGTCCGCCCACTCGCCCTTGACCATCCCGGCATGCCGCAGGTGCGCCTCGCGGCGCATCCCGAGCCGCTCCATGAGCCGCGCCGACGCGGTGTTGCGGGCGTCGCAGCAGCCGATGATCCGGTGCCATCCCAGGCTCTCGAAGCCCACCCTGAGCATGCACTCCGCGGCCTCGGTGGCCAGGCCCCGCCCGTGATAGTCGGGGTTGAACACGAAGCCGGTCTCGCCCCCGCGGTGCTCCCGGCTGAGCCATTTCAGCCCGACCTCGCCGACCACCCGGCCGGTCTCGCGCCACACCACGGCGTAGGTGAGCCAGTCGCCCACGGCGTCGAGCGTTGTCTCGCGGCACTGCCCGGCCAGGGCCTGCCGCGCCTGCGCGGGGTTGCGAGCCTGCCACTGCAGATACCGGGCCACATCGGGGCGGGACTGGTAAGCGTAGAAGTCGTCAAAGTCATCCGCGGTGAACGGCCGCAGGGTCAGCCGCGCCGTTTCGATGGGCGGCACCGGAAGCAACACCGCTCGATCGTAACCGGCCGTCGGCCCGCCCGAGGCGGTGCCGTCAGCCGTCGGTCAGCGCCCCGGTCAGATACTGCTGGACGGTCCGGGCCACCGGGAACACGATCTCGTCGAGCGGCAGCGATGCCAGCGGCTCAAGGCGAACCACGTACCGGCACAGGGCCAGGCCGAGCAGCTGGGTCGCGATGAGGGACGCCCGGCTGGCCCCGTGATCGAGACCCAGGTCAGCCACCGGCCCGAGCATCAGCTTGTCGAACGTGGCCTGCATCTTGACGGTGACGGCGGGGTCGGCGACGGCCGTGCGCAGCAGGATGACCGTGCTGTCGCCGCTGAGATTGTCTTCCCAGCGGGAGACGAAGTGGCGGACGAACACCTCGCCGCGCCGGTCCGCGGGAACCGAGCGCAGGTCGGGCGGCTCAACGTTCATCGTGGCCGCGGCGGTGAACAGGCCGGCCTTCGACCCGAAGTAGCGCATGACCATCGACGCGTCGATTCCCGCCCGCGCGGCCACGGCACGGATCGTCGTCTGCTCATAACCCCTGGTCGCGAAGATGTCCCGGGCGGCGTGCAGGATCGTCCGCCGGGTTCCCTCCGACCGCGGGCCGCCGACCCCGAGGGAGTCGTCCTCGCCCGGGTCGTCCTCTAGGCGGGCCGGATCAGGGCGTCTCATGGCGGCACCCTATCGTGCCAACACAGGTTTGCCAACGAGCGTTGACATTCCACGGAAGACGGCTTAACGTGATTGTGATGCCAACAAGCGTTGGCATTGGTGCGCAAGGGAGGCTCGGGCGGTGCGGCTAGCGGACGACGCCGGGAGGTATCGGGTCCACGTCCTGTTCGTTGTCGGCAGCCTGGCTTTCGCCGCCGTGCTTGTCACCCTGGTCCTGAGCGCCTTTCACCAGCCGAGGCCGCACGGCCTTCCGGTCGGCGTGGTCGCCCCGGCTCCGGTCATGCGGCATCTCCAGGCCGCACTCGGCGCCCACGAGCCCGGCGGCTTTGACCTGCTCTCCTATCCGGGCGCGCGCAGCGCCCGGGCCGCGGTCACCGACCACGCCATCGACGCCGCCGTGATCGTCACCCCGCACGGCCTGCGGCTGCTGACCGCCGAGGCCGGCGGCCTGGCCCCCGCCCAGGCAGTCACCGCGGCCTTCGCAGCGGTGGCGGCCAAGACCGGCCACGCCCTGACCGTGACCGACGTGGTGCCGCCGCTGAGCCGGGACTCCGAGGGGCTGTCGCCGTTCTTCCTGATCCTCGGGGCGCTGTTCCCCGGCCTGGCCGCCGGATCGGCGTCGGCGCTCGCGTTCCGGCACTCGCGGCCGGCCTGGGCCATCGCCGCCCCCGTGCTGGCGGCCGCCGGGGCCGGCCTGACCGTCGCCGGCATCGCGATCGGGGTGACCGGATTCGGCAACTACGCCGCGATCGCAGGCATCGTGGCGCTGTTCTGCCTGGCCGTGTCCGCGCCGACCGCGTTCTTGGCCAGGGTGAGCCCGGCCCTGGTCGCGCTGGCGGTGCTGATCTTCATCGTGCTCGGCATCCCGGTCAGCGGCGGCCCGTCCGGGCTGGCCAGCTTCGGCCCGGGCTTCCTGCGCGCGCTGGACCCGGCCCTGCCCCTCGGCGTCGGGGCCGAAGCGATGCGGAACACCATCTACTTCCACGGCTACGGCACCGCCGAGCCGCTCTGGATCCTCGCCGCCTGGGCGGGCGGCGGCGTCGCCGCCCTCGCCCTGGTCGCGACCACGAGGAGCCGGTCCGCCCGTCGGGTCGCGGCCGCACCCTACGCCCCGGTTTCGCCCCAGGCGGCCGCGGCCCCGCCGGGCGCCCCGGCCTACGGCGGCGCGCCAGGACCGGTCGATGTCGTGGTCGGCTTCGACAACTCCGAGCCGGCCAGGAACGCCCTGGACTGGGCGGTCGCGCTGCTGCGCACCCGGCCGGGCGCCGTGCACGCCGTCTACGTCGACCACGAGCCCGCCAGCGACCTGTCCGGCTTCGGCTACCAGGAGATGGCCGAGGCCCGCGAGCGGGCGGCCGGCCAGGTGCAGGCGGCGGTGGCGGACACGGCGACCCGGGCCGGCATCACGTGGACGTTCGAGCGAAGGTTCGGCTCACCGGCCGACGAGATCCTCGCCGCGGCCAAGGACCGGGCGGCCGGTCCCGGCACCGTCATCGTGGTCGGCCGGGCCAGTCACGCCGCCCGGCACCCGATCGGCTCGGTGCCGGTCCGGCTGCTGCATCACTCGCCCTATCCCGTGCTGGCCATTCCCTGACCGGGCCGGCCTCCCGCATCAGTTCTTGTCCGAGACGCTGATGAGCACGTTGTTCGCGGTCGCGGATATGAGCTTGCCGTGGGTGGCCACCATGACCGGGCTCTCGGCGATGTCCGTGGACCCGTCGCCGACCTGCCCGAGGGCGCCGACGCCCCACGCGTAGACCTTACCGGTCGTCGAAATGGCGTACGACGTGGCCGACCCGCTGGCCAGGCTCTGGTACGTGACGCCCGCGGGCGCGAGGAACCGGGCCGGGACCGGCTGAGCCGTCCTCGCCCCGTTGCCGAGCTGCGCGGCCCAGTCGTCGCCCCAGCCCCACAGCGAACCGTCGGAGAGCATCGCGATCGTCTGGCCGTTCTTCCAGATGGACCCGCCCTGCGCGACCTGCGCCACCGGATGCGGGAGCCGCACGTGGACCGGGACGTCGGACGCCGCACCGGTCAGCCCGTCGCCGAGCTGGCCGTTGGCGTTGTAACCCCAGTCGTAGTACTTGCCGTTGGACAGCAGCGCCCCGGAGTTCGCGAACGAGGCCACCAGCTCGGTGACCGACGAGCCGTCCAGGCCGACCACCTTCCTCGGCGTGGTGTTGGCGTTCATGCGGCCGGTGCCCAGGTCGCCTGCGAGGTTCTGGCCGCAGGCGTAGACGGTCCCCTTGGAGTCATACAAGGCGTGCGTGCTGGCGCCGGCCAGCGCGGTCACATGGGAGAACGGCAGCTTTACCGGCGTCGTGTAGGCCGTCCTGTTCCCCAGGCAGAGCTCGCCGCCGCCGTTGAGGCCCCAGCCCCAGACCCGCCCCCGGGTGTCCACCGCCAGGGCCGTGTCGTAGGGCATGACGTCGGTGGGGATGAAGGCGATCTTCACGCCCGCGGGGAATCGCACCTGCACCGCCTGGTGCAGCGAGTTCACCGTGCCGCCGTCCCCGAGCTCGCCGTGCGTGCCGAGGCCCCAGGCCCACACGGTGCCGTTGGTCAGCAGCACGTACTCGGTCGAGTTCGAGGTCCCCACCTGGGCGACGGCGCCGGGCACGGTCAGCGCGACCGGCGCGTCCTGCACGTCGTAGTTCTTGCCCTTCCGGGCGCCGAAGTACGACCCCCAGTGCATCACGGTTGACGGCCGTTCGACGATGGGCGGAGGCGATGGCCGTTTGGGCTTGGCGGGCGCGGAGTGCTTGGCGTCCGCGGCCGGTGGCTGATCATGGCTCGCCGAGCAGCCAGCGGACAGGGCCAGGGCCGCGGCGACCGCCGCACCCAGGCTTATCTTAACGATGGGTGATTTAATCATCACAACCTGTGAATGGTCTTTCGGTATCTGCACAAGGGACAATAGGGGGTGCGAGCCCCCTGGCGGGGCGCAAACCCCGGCCCCGCTGGGGCTCGCGACGCGTCGGCGCAGGCCAGAGGGCATGACAGATTTGCCCGATCGCGCCGGATATCCGCCCGATCGCGCCCAGGGCGGCCCGGAGGACGATCGGCGTTTCGCGGGACAGAAACGTCTTCGGGGCGCTAGCGTCGCTCGGGTCAGGCGCTCTGCGGTCTCGTTTCCGCCCCTGTCCCCGGCTGACACGCTCGGCACCGTTGAGGTGAGCGCGCCCCCCCATCGGGGAAGGTGCCGGTGTCCGGCTACCGTCGCAAGCTGCTGTCCCTGCCCGTCGCGGCCATCGTCGCCGCCCTCATGTTCACCGCATTCACCGCCGGCCCGGCCGCTGCCGCGCCGGCTCATTCTTTAGCCGCCACCGCCGCCAGCCAGGTCGCGGCCCGCTCCGCGGCCAAGCCGCTGCCCGTCCGGCTCAAGGCGTTCTACTGGGCCAGATCCCAGTACGGCAAGGCCTACGAGTACGGCGGCATCGGGCCGTCCGGCTATGACTGCTCCGGCCTGGTCATGGAGGCCTACCGGCACGCCGGGATCACGCTGCCGCGTACCACGTACGGAATGCTCGGCAGCCGGCTGCTGGTGCGGGTCCGCGTCCCGCTCAAGGGCGACCTGGCCTTCTACGGCTCAGGTCACGTGGAGCTGTACGCCCATGGCGACTGGACGTTCGGAGCCCACGCGGCCGGGCAGATCATCGGCTGGATTGAGTTCGGCCCGTGGTGGCACCCGACCGCGTACTACCGGGTGCGCTGAGCGCGCGACGGGACCGGGGCGCCCCGGGCCCGGATCGAGGTCACGGGACAGGATGCGGCCCGAGACCGGGCGTAACGGAAACTAAGCCGGCATACCGAGTGCGGCCCGGTCACGCTCGCGCCGGGCCTGGGCCGGAGCGGGCCCTGCCCTACGCTGAGCGTGAGGGAGGGCGCCATGAAGATCGCTGGATCGGTCGCGCTGGTGACCGGCGCCGGGCGCGGGCTGGGGCGGGTGTTCGCGCGGGAACTAGTGAGCCGCGGCGCGGCCAAGGTGTACGGGGCCGCGCGCGATCCCGCGGCGGTCACCGAGCCCGGCATGACGCCGGTGGCGCTCGACATCACCGACCCGGAGCAGGTCGCCCGGGTCGCGGCGCAGTGCGGGGGCGTGAGCCTGCTGGTGAACAACGCCGGCGTGATGAAGGCCAGCCCGTTCATCGCCGCGCCGAGCGTCGACGCCGCCCGGCTCGAGATGGAGACGAACTACTTCGGCACGCTGAGCATGTGCCGGGCGTTCGCGCCGGTGCTGGCGGCGGCCGGCGGCGGCGCGATCGTCAACATGCTGTCGGTCACCAGCTTCTACAGCGCCCCGCTCGATCCCTCGTACGGCGCATCGAAGTCGGCGGAATGGTCGATGACCAACGGCATCCGGATGGAGCTTTCCCGCCAGGGCACGCTGGTGGTCGGGGTGCACGCCAGCTTCGTCGACACCGATATGGCGGCACTGGTCGACGGCCCCAAGGACAGCCCCGAATCGGTCGCCCAGCAGGCCTTCGACGCCGTCGAGGCGGGCCAGGTCGAGGTGCTCGCCGACGCGCGGAGCCGGGAGATCAAGTCACAGCTCTCGCGCGATCAGGAGCTGATCTACCCGCCGCTGCAGGAGTTCTGGTTCGGCGCGGCGAAGACCTGACAACGCCCGGGACCTCACGGCGAGCCGGCGAAATCGACGTCCTCGGTCTTGACCGTCCCGGCCGTCCGCCCCGGCGCCCGCTGGTAGGTCCAGTACAGGTTGGTGTGCGCGATGACCTGGTCGGGCGGCGGCGCGCCCCACGTGGTCCCGTCATCGGTCGTGTGCGCGTCGCTGACCAGGGTGGTGTCGTACCCGCGGACCAGGGCGCCGTGCAGCGTGGAACGGATGCACGCATCGGTCTGGGCGCCGACGACGAACAGGCGGCCGACCCCCAGGCCGGACAGCACGCTCTCCAGCGTGGTGTCCTCGAACGAGTCGCCGTATTCCTTCTCGACCAGCGGCTCGGCGCCGCCCGGCACCAGTTCGGGCACGATCTGCCATTGGTCGCTGCCGGTCGCGAGGTCCTCGTCGGTGTGCCGGACCCAGACCACGGGCACCTGCTCCCGCCGCGCCTTGTCGACCAGGCTGCCGACGTTGGCGACGACCGCGTCGCGCTGGTGCGCCTCCGCGACGACGCCGTTCTGCACGTCGACGACGAGAAGGGCGGTGTTCGGCCGGTTGTCGAGGGTGGTCATGGTTGCCCCTTCACTGGCGCCTGTTCATTCGCGGCTGTTCCGTCATGCCGGCTGGTTTGCCCACCTACGTTAGACCGGCCCACCGACAATTCGTCAGGCGCCGACGTAGGCCGCGAGGTGCTCGCCGGTGAGGGTGGAGCGGGCGGCGACCAGGTCGGCGGGCGTGCCCTCGAAGACGACGCGGCCGCCGTCGTGGCCGGCGCCGGGGCCGAGATCGATGATCCAGTCGGCGTGGGCCATGACCGCCTGGTGGTGCTCGATGACGATGACCGACTTGCCGGCGTCGACCAGCCGGTCGAGCAGGCCGAGCAGGTGCTCGATGTCGGCGAGGTGCAGGCCACCGGTCGGCTCGTCGAGGACGTAGACGCCGCCCCTCTCGCCCATGTGAGTGGCCAGCTTGAGCCGCTGCCGCTCGCCCCCGGACAGCGTGGTGAGCGGCTGGCCGAGGCTGAGGTAGCCGAGCCCGACGTCGGCGAGCCGGTCGAGGATCGCGCGCGCGGCCGGCGTCTGCGCCTCGCCGGCGCCGAAGAACTCACGCGCCTCGGTCACCGGCATCGCGAGCACCTCGCTGATGTCGCGGCCGCCGAGGTGGTACTCGAGCACCGACGCGTCGAACCGCTTCCCCTCGCACTCCTCGCAGGTGGTGGCGACGCCGGCCATTATCGCCAGGTCGGTGTAGATGACGCCGGCACCGTTGCAGTTCGGGCAGGCGCCCTCGGAGTTGGCGCTGAACAGCGCGGGCTTCACGCCGTTGGCCTTCGCGAACGCGGTGCGGATGGGGTCGAGCAGGCCGGTGTAGGTCGCCGGGTTGCTACGCCGCGAGCCGCGGATCGCGGCCTGGTCGATGGCCACAACGCCCTGGCGCCCGGCGATCGAGCCCTGCACGAGCGAGCTCTTGCCGGAGCCCGCCACGCCGGTCACGACGACCAGCACCCCGAGCGGGAAGTCGACGTCGACGTCGCGCAGGTTGTGCTCGGTCGCGCCGCGGACCTCCAGAGCGCCGGAGGGCGTGCGGACCTGCTCCTTGAGCGCGGTCCGGTCATCAAGATGACGGCCGGTCAGGGTGCCGCTGGCCCGCAGCCCCGCGACGTCGCCCGCGAAAACCACCTCGCCGCCCTCGGTGCCCGCGCGCGGGCCGAGGTCGACGACGTGGTCGGCGATCGCGATCGCCTCCGGCTTGTGCTCCACAACCAGCACCGTGTTGCCCTTGTCGCGCAGCCGCCGCAGCAGGTCGTTCATCCGCTGGACGTCGTGCGGGTGCAGCCCGATGGTGGGCTCGTCGAAGACGTAGGTGACGTCGGTCAGCGACGACCCGAGCTGGCGGATCATCTTGGTGCGCTGCGCCTCGCCGCCCGACAGCGTGGCCGAGGGCCGGTCCAGGCTCAGGTAGCCCAGGCCGATCTCCACGAACGAGTCCAGGGTCTGCCCGAGCGTGCCGAGCAGCGGCGCCACCGCCGGCTCCTCGAGGCCGTTGATCCACTCGGCCAGGTCGCTGATCTGCATCGCGCACGCCTCGGCGATGTTGATGCCGTTGATCCGCGAGGACCGGGCCAGCCCGGTGAGCCGGGTGCCGCCGCACTCTGGGCACACGGCAAACGTGACCGCGCGGTCCACGAACTCCCGGACGTGCGGCTGCATCCCCTCCTTGTCCTTGGACAGCATCGACTTCTGGATCCGCGGGATCAGGCCCTCGTAGGTCATGTTGATGCCCGCGATCTTCATCCGGACCGGCTCGTGGTGCAGGAAGTCGTGCAGCTCCTTCTTGGTGTACTTGCGGATCGGCTTGTCCGGGTCGACGAATCCCGATTCCCGGTACAGCCGGGTGTTCCAGCCCCCGCCCGTGTAGCCGGGGGCGGTGATCGCGCCCTCGGCCAGCGACTTGGAATCGTCGAAGAGCTGGGTGAGGTCGATGTCGGAGACCGTGCCCCGGCCCTCGCAGCGCGGGCACATGCCACCGGTGATGCTGAAGCTGCGCCGCTCCTTGACGGTCTTCCCGCCGCGCTCGAATTTGACCGCGCCCGCCCCGCTGATCGAGGCGACGTTGAACGAGAACGCCTTGGGCGAGCCGATGTGCGGCTGCCCGAGGCGGCTGAACAGGATGCGCAGCATCGCGGTCGCGTCGGTGGCGGTGCCCACCGTGGAGCGCGGGTCGGAGCCCATCCGCCGCTGGTCAACGATGATCGCGGTGGTCAGCCCCTCGAGCACGTCGACCTCGGGCCGCGCCAGCATCGGCATGAAGCCCTGGACGAACGAGCTGTAGGTCTCGTTGATCAGCCGCTGCGACTCCGCGGCGATCGTGTCGAACACCAGCGAGCTCTTGCCCGAGCCGGAGACGCCCGTGAACACCGTCAGCCGGCGCTTCGGGATCTCGACGTTGACGTCCTTGAGGTTGTTCTGCCGCGCGCCGTGCACGCGGATCACCTCGTGCCGGTCGGCAACGTCCAGCGCCGACGGCCGTGTCTGCGCCCGCGTCCTCGTGGCCATGCTCGTCACGCCCCCATCTGTGCTGGTTGCCGTCGCCGGCGCGGCCCGGCGGGCCAGGCCGGGCGGGCCGGGCGGGCCGGGCGGGCCGTGGCAACAGTCCCCTGTCTACCCGATCGGGCGCGCGGTCACTTGTCCTGGATCAGCCCGAGCTCGTTGCCGTCGGGGTCGGTGAAGGTGGCCACCGTGCGGCCGCCGCCGACCTCGTGCGGCGCCTGCTTCACCGTGGCGCCCGCGGCCGTCACCTCGGCCAGCTTCGCCTCGATGTCGGCCACGTGCCAGAACGGCACCGGCGTGGTCATCCCCTGGTGTGAATCGGGGGGCAACAACCCGATCTGCTGGCCCGCGGCCTCGAAGCCGACGTAGTACGGCGTGTCGGCCATCGGCTCCACGCCGAGCAGCGCGGCGTAGACCGGCTTGGCCGCCTTGAGGTCGGACACGGGGTGCAGGACGGTCTTGATTCCCTCGTTGGAAGAGTCGCTCATCGTCGCTCCTGATGTCGTAGGTCGTTTAATGCCTCGTCAGGAGTATGACCAGAGCGGACGAGGCGACGCTTCTCGATTCCTGATCGGTCGGCCAGAACCTCACCGCGGCTGCAGCCGAGCGCTCAGCGGGTCATCGCCGGGCTGCCATGTATACCCCCGGCTCGAGCGGATCGGCTCCCGCCGCCCGACCTCGTGCAAGATCGGCTGGATGATGGCGTCGAACGCGGCCGGGCCGTGCTTGCGGCGCATGGCGCGGAGCACGCCCTTGCCGCTGGCCTCCCCGACAAGATCCTCCAGGACGCGGTAGTCAACGTCGTCGCCCTCGACCAGGCGATCGTAGGCAGACTGCGCGATCTCCGCCACGGCGGGGTAATCGGCGGCCTCGACCAGGAACATCAGCGTCGCGTCCTTGAGATCCATAGGCCGAGCCTACGGATCAAAGCGACGCGCCCGGAGGGGAAGCGCAGGCTTCCCAATCCAGTTTGGTTAGTGCGTATTCGACCTCGCCCCGATCGGCGCCGTCGATGACGTCGGCATGGGGTCCCCGGTAGGGGACGGTGTGCACGAGAGTCAGGCCGCATTTCTCCAGCACGCGCCGGGACGCGGCGTTGGCCATCATCGTGCGCGCGAACACCCGCTGGACGACGAGGTCGGTGAAGCACATGTTGATCAGGGCCGCCGATCCCTCGGTGGCGTAGCCCTTGTTCCAGGCTGATCGGCGCAGCCGGTAGCCCAGGTGGACGTTAGTGATGTCGCCATCCTCCGCGCGCAAGTGGAACCAGCCCAGGAACTCGCCATTGCTGGCGGACTCCGCAGCCCAGGTACCCAGCCGGTCGAACCGCTGGTAGACACCGAGGTGGAACGGGATGATCTCGTCCCGCAGGACCTCGCGAGGAGCTGGCCGGCCGAGGTAGCGCATGACCTCAGGGTCGCTGTTCAGGTTGAACAGGTTGTCGATGTCGTCCTCGGTGAACTGACGAATGACAAGTCGCGGTGTCTTCAGGACGATGTGCACGTCTCGTTCGCTCATGACGACGAGTATGCAGGCAGGAAATCCGCCACGGAACAAAGGGAGGAATAGAGAAAAGTCACACCCCGTCAGGGGAACCAATCAAGATGACAAGTCGTTTTGCCATGAGAGACGCCATTTGAAAATTCTTTGTGGCGTTAGTCTCAAGACTAGCACATCAAATTTTGCCGCGATGGGCATTCGGGCGGGGCCGTTGCAGAACGCACCGCCGTGCGATCCATGCTTTCGGCAGACCAGACGGCCGATTCTGGACCGCTACTCTGAGCGGGTGAAGGATCCGTCGCGGTGGCCGCCTGAGGCGCGTGCCGCCCGGGTGTTCTTCTTCACCGACGTCAGCCCCCGGCGATGACCGGCAGGTGGGGCGGGCTGTTGCGGCAGCGGAACTTCCGCCTGTTCTGGACCGGGGAGAGCATCAGCGAAGCCGGCAATTCCGTCACCATCGTCGTCATTCCGCTGGTCGCCATCGACACCCTGCACACCAGCACGTTCATCGTCACGCTCCTGACCGCGATGGTCTGGCTGCCCTGGGTCATCATCGGCATTCCCGCCGGAGCGTGGGTCGACCGGCTACCACCCCGGCCCGTCATGCTGGCCTGTGATGCGATCTCGGCGGCGGTGTACGCGAGCGTCCCTGTCGCCGCCTGGTGCGGGGTGCTGACCGTGGCGCAACTCATCGCGGTCGCGCTGATCGCCGGCGCGGCGGCGGTGTTCTTCAACAGCGCCTACCAGGTCCTGCTCCCAGGGGTCGTCGCCGCGGCGGACCTTACCGAGGCGAACGCCAAGCTGCTCGGCAGCCGCGAGGTCGCCCAGATCGGCGGGCCCGGGCTCGGCGGGCTGCTCGCCCAGGCGGCCGGCCCGGTGACCGGGCTGCTGGCCGACGCGGCGAGCTTCGCCGTCTCGTTCTGCTGCCTGACCGCCATGCAGCCACCGCGGAATCGCCGGTCGGGTGGCCCCGCCGCGCGGGGCGTGCTCGACGGTCTTCGCTTCGCCTGGCGGGATCCCTACCTGCGCGCGATGACGGCGTTCTCGTCGCTCGGCAACCTGACACTCACCGGTGTCGACGCCCTGCTCGTCGTCTTCCTGGTCCGTACCGTCGGGCTGTCCTCGGCCGCGGCCGGCCTCGTCATGGCCAGCCTCGGCGTTGGCGGCGTTCTCGGCGCGCTTGTCGCCCGCCCGCTGGAACGACGGTTCGGCACAGCGCGGGCCTTGATCTTCGTCGTCCCGGCCGGCGGGTGCTTCGCGCTGCTGCTCCCGCTCGCGGATAAGGGACCGCGGCTCGCGTTCGCCGGCGTCGCGATGATGTGCTCCGGTTCCGGCGTCGTCATCTCGAACGTGATCTTCGACAGCTTCGTGCAGTCCTACGTCTCACCGGACATACTCGGCCGGGTCATCTCGGCGACCTGGGCCGTCGGGTTCGCGATGATGCCAGTCGGTGCGCTGCTCGCCGGAGTCCTCGCCACCGCGCTGGGGGTCAGGGCTGCGCTATGGATACTCACTGCCCTGATCGCAGCGACCGGCGTCACGTTCCTGCTGACGCCCATGCGGCACTTGCGTGACCTGCCGCGCCGCCCGGCCGAGGATGGCGTCCCGGCTGTCGCATAGCGCCTCTGCGTGCCTCCGAGAAAGTGTGCGGCGTCAGGCCTCTGGACAGCGAACAGGGCCTCACTCTCACCGGAGAACGAGACCCTGACCTGCGACTGCGGGAGCGCGCTCGGAGGGACTCGAACCCCCAACCTTCTGATCCGTAGATCAGTGCGGGGCGTCCGGGCAGTACGCCGGAGTCCATATCCGCAGGTCAGGTCTCCTGGGTGTCCAGTGCGGGAGCCTGGACCCGGTGCTGTCCGGGCAGTCTGTGAGAGAGATGTGAGATGGTCACGGCTGGTCTCTCCTGCGGACGCGGGCTCCTCCCCGTCCCCTCGTAGCTGCCTACCCTTGGCCGCGGCCGACGTGTCCAGGCTCGCGTAAGCGACCGCGCAGCGGCGTGGCCTGAACTCGGAGGACTCGGCCGAGACAATCGTGCAGCGAGGAGACGGAGATCACCTGCTTGCAATAGCCGGGATACGTCCGGGTGAGCGCTGACCCACTCGGGACGGCCCACCAGCTCGTCATGCGCCGATATGTCACCCAGCAATGGCATCGGACACCACAACAGGTGCAACTGCGTCGTAGAGCAGTTGAAGTTCCCGCACGGCTGGATCGTTGCGGTCCCCAAAAGCTAGGACACCGCCAACTCGGATCACGGCATTCTCGGCCGTCTGCCGAGCTTCCAGTGGCAGTGGCCCTGCCTCCTCCGATGCCCCCATGGCGTCAGGTTTTCCATGCGCGGCGACGTCGATGCAGCCTCCTTACGAGCCCCTCATAGTGAGCCAAGCGTGTGTGGAGCCGCCGAAGTTCCTTCTCAGCCGTGCGTCGACAGATCTCCGAACAGCTGACAGGACACATGGCCGAGCCGACCTACATAACGAGAGCCATATCTTGCATCTGAGCCTTGCGGGCGATTATCGCTCGCTAATCATGCAGTGGATGCAGCGTGTTGCGCGGAAGATGATGCATCCTAAGAGTCGTTCCCGCCTTGAGTACGAGCTAGGGCCGCCAGGTAGGAGATTTCAGCGAATATCTATTTCGTGGCGAGGAGCCTGATGCTGATCGTCTACTCTCGTCGCTAGGACCAATCGATCCTGAACTCTATGAACTGGCGGTCTCCATGTGCGATCGCGCGGCCACGCTTAGAAACAACATAGCTAATATAGGCGTGCATCATGAATGGGATTTCCGCACCGAGATATCCGACGTGATTGACGAAGAGCGTCAGGAAGCATGGCTTACATGTGATCCCACGGAACCGGTTAGTTTCATCGTCGCCCCTGGATATTTGGTGCAAGGGTTGGTTTACAGCAAACAGCTAGTTATGACAGGACCTGGTGGGGGGAAGTGAGACAGGGTCCCAGGCGGATGAATGCTCGCCTTCCTTGTGTCAGCCAACAACGTAGATGTGGCCCCGGCGTGCGCCGGGCGGGCCTCGTAGAGGCAGAGCCCGGCGCTGACGCCGGGCCAGCGGCGCCGCATGCGGCACCGCCTTGATCTAAATAAGGGTCGATCGGCAGCGGACTGGACGAAGACTGCAACCTGTCAGGACACGCTAACTAGCCAGCGGTCGTCTTGCAGCAGGTCCTCAGTGGCAGAGGTGGACCACCCAGGCGACACCTGCCATAGCCGTTGGCGAAGCGTACTACGAAGTTCCTCGCCAGACAGTACCCACTCGTCTCGTTCGGGTCCGATCGACAGGGCAGCAAGGGCAGTGTCGCCCTCTCGCAGCCAGTAGGCCAGGGCCCACGCCAGAGCTTCATCTAGCTGAGGAGTGCTGAGGAGCATGTTCCCGCTATCGGAAGCCCAGATCTCGATGTCCACATAGTCAGTCTAGAACGTCCTCCACAGTCTGAACACTCTGGACGTAGCCGAGCAGTTCATCTGGCGCCGTTCCACTCAGTCCCACGTGACCGGTGGATTCCTTGATCGTTTTGTTGACAGTGTCTGGTACTTCGAGAGTGGCAATGTAGTCACCAAGACCGCGAGCTCGGGCCTTGTGCGCGGCAGCCTGGGCCGAGTTGAAGGTGGATACCTCGCGGTAGGCCTCTTCGTCGCGAGGGGTTGGATTCGCAGGCCTGCGTCCAAGATCCCAATGGGACTTCATGTCGTCTGCGGTGGGTGGATTTTCCCTTATGATCCGATATAGCCGCACAGCAGGCCTTGTCCGCTTAGCCGAGCTGAGGCGGACTGATCGAGTCAGCCGTCGTCCGAACCACCCGGAGCGGGACCCGGGTGACAACCTCACCTGACACCTCTACTGCGAACCAGTACAGTCCCTCGTCCTGCGCTGGGAACTGGAACGGCAGGATGATGGCGGCTCCTTGATCCTCGCCCTCCAACCGCAACGAGGTTTCGAACTCCGGCCAAGCTACGCCAGACGGTGGTTCGATCCGAACCTTGATCGATAGAGGACCGACGTAGTCCCCAGACTTAAGGCCGACAGCGAGGGTGAGAGCCACAGGAGAGATCAGCCGCGTTGCTGGCGTCCCATCAGAGGCCGACACTGGGACCAAGACGTTGATACGGTCAACGGCCCGTATGAACGACACGACGCCATCAGCTTCGCGGAGCACTCTCTCGCAGAGTAGTGCGTAGTTGAGGTAGGGACCCAGGCTTTCCGGCATGGCGCCGGAGTCTATCGTGCCACAAGACGATCCACGGGCACGCGCCCAGGCGCACTCGCGTGGGCAGGTGGTGTGAACTGAGCCTGTCTCCGGCGCCGCGGCAGGATGCGCCGGACCTGCCTCGGGGCAAGGTCGCCGCGCGTACGATCGGCAAGACCTACACCGCGGCGGACGGCAAGTCCATGTTCCTCACGCTGACCTGCCCGAGCTACGGCCGTGTGGATAGTGATGGCACCCCGGCCGACCCGGCCACCTACGACTACCGGCGAGCGACCCGCGATGCGCCGCACTTCGCCGACTATTCGACCGTTTCATCAGGAATCTGCGCGCTTCCTCGGCTACGACGCGCAGTACTTCGCGGCCGTCGGACCGCAGCGGCGGCTGGCCCCGCACATCCACATCGCCATGCGCGGCACCCTCTCCCGCACCGAGCTGCGCCGAGTGCTCGCCGCCACCTACCACCAGATCTGGCGGCCAGACACCTCGACCGTCCGCTACCACGATGACGAGCTGCCGGTCTGGCACGAGGCCAGCGGCAACTACCTCGACCCGTCGACCGGCGAAGTGCTTCCGAGCTGGGACCAAGCGCTGGATGCGATCGGGCCCGGCGATGAGCCGCTGCATGTGGCTCAGTTCGGACAGCGGTTCGACGCGCAGGGCGTCATCGCCGGGTCGCGGGATACCAATCGGTGCATCGGCTACCTGACCAGTTACCTAACAAAGCACGTCGCCGACTGCCACCAGGCCACCACACCAGCCCAGCACGAGCACGCCAACCGGCTGGCCGACGCGCTGCGCTACGAGCCATGCTCCCCAACCTGCGCGAACTGGCTGCGCCACGGCGTCCAGCCCAAGAACCCGCGGCCGCGCCTGCGCCCCGGGCACTGCAAGGGCAAAGCACATCACCGCGAGCACCTCGGCTACGCCGGGCGCCGGGTCCTGGTCTCCGCAAGTGGTGCGGCAAGACACCGGCCGACCACCGCGCCGACCGCCGCATCTGGCCTGCGCTGGTCAGACATCGACCTCAAGGCAAAGACGCTCACCGTCAGCCAGGCCCGGGTCCTGGTCGAGTACCGGGTCCGGATCGAGGAGCCCAAGTCGCGCAATGGCAAGCGAACGCTCCCGCTCGATGACGAACTGGTGGCCGCGCTCACCCTGCTGCGCAAGGTCCAGATGGAGGAGCGCGCGGCGGCGGGCACCGCGTACCAAGCTGGGCTCACCGACCTCGGCTGGTACCAGGGCGGCGAGTACGTCGTCACTGACGAGCGGGCATACCAGTCCACCCCGAGTGGTACTCCGACGAGTTTGGGCGGCTGCTCAAGCGGGCTGGCCTGCGCCGGATCACCCTCCACGACTCAAGGCACACCACCCTGACGCTCATGGAGCACGCAGGCGTGCCTACCTCCATCGTCAGCAAGTGGGCCGGGCACTACGACTCGGCGTTCACACAGAAGACCTACGTCCACGCCGGCAAGGACGACCTGGACCAGGGCCGCGCCGCGCTGGCCAAGATCCACAAAATCGCCTAAGCACCTGTGAGAAAGTGTGAGACGGCAGACCCCTAGCAGCAAACAGGGCCCGTCTCACGAGTGAAACAAGACCCTGACCTGCGACTGCGGGAGCGCGCTCGGAGGGACTCGAACCCCCAACCTTCTGATCCGTAGTCAGATGCTCTATCCGTTGAGCTACGAGCGCAGTGCTGTGCCCCGCTAGTGTACGCGACAGGAGCGCGGCCCGTTCAGGCCTGGCTTTCTGAGCCACCCGGGCCACTCCGGCCACCCGGATCACCAGCCCCCGCAGCCCGCGCAATGCGCGGGTGCAGCACGCGCAGCGTGAGCCAGGCGGCCGCGACACCGATCACGACCCCGATCAGGGTGTCAAAGAACCGCAGGATCGGCTGTTCCCAGGCGTCCCGGGGGCTGACGTCCGCGACGATCAGCACCACGGCCGTGGTGATCGCGGCGGTACCGGCGTCACCGGGCCGGCCGAGCAGCGTGACCGCCAGCGCGCTGGCCCCGATCAGCACCGGCAGCGCCCATATGTGGAACGGCAGCATGCTCAGGTAGATCAGGCAGAACACGAAGCTGACCAGGGTCCCGCTCATGCGCGACACCGCCGCGCCCATGCTGTGCTGATAACTGTCCCGGCTGACGAACACCGCGGCGATCACCGCCCACAGACCGCCGAGCACGCTGTCCGCCCGGGACAGAAAGTACAGATGAGACAGAAGCGTGGTCGCGACCAGGTAGGTGACCAGGCAGGCGACGGCCAGAACGCCGCAGTCCAGCACCGCGACGCGGACCTCCGCCCGGTCGACGTGACGCGTCGATGACATTGGCCCCCTCTCTTACGCACTCCGCTAACTCTGACACCGGCCCCCCGTGGCCCGCGGCCTTGGGGCCGGGCCGGGCCGGCTCGGACTGCCCCGCGTCCGGCCGGACGAAGAACCATCGTCAGAATGACGACTATGGCGGTGCGGGCAAGCGATGGCAGTGCGGGGGATGCGGACTACGGCGCGATCGGGGGTCATTACGCGCACTACCGGCGGCCGGACCCCCGGATCGCGGCCCGGATCGCTCAGGCTCTGGGCGGGGCCCGCACGGTGCTGAACGTCGGAGCCGGGGCCGGCTCGTACGAGCCCGCCGATCGCCAGGTCACGGCGGTCGAGCCATCGGCGTCGATGCGGGCGCAGCGGCCCGCCCGCCTGGCGACGGCCATCGACGCCACCGCCGAGGACCTGCCGTTCGCCGACGACTCCTTCGACGCGGCGATGACGACGTTCAGCGTGCACCAGTGGGGCGACCTGCGGGCGGGCCTGCGCGAGATACGGCGGGTCACCCGCGGTCCGGTGGTGATCATGACCGGCGACCCGGAGCGGCTGCGGCGGTTCTGGTTGAACGAATACGTGCCCGAGGTCATCGACACCGAGGCGCGCCGCTATCCGTCCCTGGGGGCGCTGGCCGACGGGCTGGGCGAGCCGGTCGCGGCCAGCGTGGTGCCGGTGCCGCTGGACTGCACCGACGGCTTCAACGAGGCGTATTACGGCCGCCCCGAGGCGCTGCTCGACCCGGCCGCAAGGAGGTCGTGCTCGGCCTGGAGCTTTGCCGATGCCGCCATCCACGATCGCTTCACTCACGACCTGGGCCGCGACCTGGCCGACGGCACCTGGGACCGGCGCCATGGCCACTTGCGCACCCTGCCCGCCTTCGACGGGTCGCTGATCCTGGTTACCTCGGCTTGACCAACCCCACGCCGGCGGCGGGCTGACCGGGTTCGGAGCCGGGGATGGTGACGAGACGGGGCGTAATGGACGCGTGTGGTCTTTGACCGGCAACATACGGTCAATGTATGTTGATGGTCAGTGGATACTGACATAGATTCGGCGCTGGACGCTCTGGGTGACCCGATGCGACGGCGGATCATCGGCCGGCTGGCCGCCGGCCCGCTCGATGTCGGCGGGCTGTCGGCGGGCATGCCGATCGGCCGCACCGCGGTCTCCATGCACCTGCGGGTGCTCAGGTCGGCCGGGCTGGTGGACACCCAGCCGGTCGGCAACCGCCGGATCTACCACCTGGAGCCCGACGCGCTCCGGCGGCTGCGCGATCACCTCGACTGGTACTGGGAGCGGTCGCTCGCCGCGTATCAACGCGCCGCGGAGGCCCGCGCGAGGGAGCAGAAGATGACGACCGGACCGGAGACCGTGGTCACCAAGACCGTTCGCGTGGACGCCCCGCTCGCGGTTGCGTTCGACGTGTTCGTCGAGCAGAGCTGGTGGCCGGTGGCCACCCATCACCTCGCCGAACCGCACGGCAGCGACGTCGTGCTGGAGCCGTTCGCCGGCGGCCGGTGGTATGAGCGAACCGCCGACGGCACCGAGACCGACTGGGGCACCGTCCTGGTCTGGCAGCCGCCCTGCCGGCTGCTGCTCACCTGGCAGGTGAGCCCGGATTGGACCTACGAGGAGGACCCGGCCCGCGGCTCGCAGATCGAGGTCACGTTCACGCCGGACGGCCCGGACGCGACCCGCGTCGACCTCCGGCACCGGCACCTCGAGCGCTACGGCCCGGCCGCCGAGCGGATGCGCCGGATCCTGGAAGAAAAAGGCGGCGAGCCGCTCAACTCGTTCGCCCGCCACGTCACCGCGCGTGTGCCAACTCAATAGGGAGTGATGATGACGTTCCTGTCCGTGATGCCCAACCTCTACTGCGCGGACATCGACCGGTCGACGGTCTTTTACCGCGACCTGCTCGGCGGCACGCAGACGTTCCGGACCCCGGCGGAGGGGCCCGCCGAGCACGTGGAGCTCCGGATCGGCGACGTCATCATCGCGCTCAGCAGCCGCGACGCCGTGCCGCGGCAGGGACTGCCGAACCCGACGGCCGGACATCCGATGGAGCTCGTGGTGGGCTGTGAGTCGGCCGACGACGCGGTCGCCGCGCTGCGAGCCGGCGGGGTGCCGGTCCTGGTCGAGCCGCACGATCACGCCTCCGGGCATCGCCGGGCCTACGTCGCCGACCCGGACGGCAACTGGATCGCGGTCGCGAGCAAATCGTTCTAGCCGTCGGCCTGGTGGCGGAGGGCGAAGATCGCTGCCTGGACGCGGTCTTCCAGGCTGAGCTTGGTGAGGATGCTGCGGACGTGGGTCTTGACCGTCTGCTCGCCGATCGCCAGGTCCCGGCCGATCTGCCGGTTGCTGTGACCGCGGGCGATCAGCCGGAGCACTTCGCGTTCGCGCGGTGAGAGCGGCCCAAGCGGGTCGGGCGGCGGCGGCCGGCGCAGCGCCCTGGTGAGCCGGGTCAGCAGCTCGGGACTGAGGCTGGCCGTGCCGGCGGCTGCGTCGCGGACGGCGGCGATGACGTGCTCGGCCGAGGCGGTCTTGAGTAGGTAGGAGGTCGCGCCGCCGTGCATGGCCCGGACGAGGTGCTCGTCGTCGGTGGCCGATGTGAGCACCACGATGGCTGGCTGGTGCGTCATTTCGTGCAGTGCGGCGATCACGGCGTGCCCGTCCAGTCCGGGCATGTACAGATCGAGCAGCAGCACGTCCGGGCGGGTGGCGGCGACGACGTCCACCGTCTGCCGGCCGTCCCCGGCTTCGCCGGCGACCTCGACGTCTGGCTCCTGGCCGAGCAGGTAGCACAGCCCGTCCCGGACGACGCGATGGTCGTCGGCGATCACCACCCGGATCGTCACGGCACCGGGACCCGGACGGTGACCGCCGCGCCGCGCCCGGGCGCGCTGTCGATCTCCACGGTGCCGCCGAGTTCGGCGACCCGGTCACGGATGTGGGTCAGCCCGGAGCCGACGTGCGGGGCGGCCGGGTCGAAGCCGGTGCCGAAATCGCGGACGGCCAGCTCGACCTGCCCGTCTTCGCGGCTCATCGACACGGCCAGCCGACGGGCGTTGCCGTGCCGGACGGCGTTGGTGCACGCCTCCTGGGTGATGCGCAGCAGGGCGTGCTCAACGGGCGCCGGGACGGCGACGTCGTCCAGGCTGGCGTCGACGGTGACGCCGAGCCGGTCGTGGTAGGCCGCGCAGATCTCCTGCAGGGCGGGCGCGAGCCCGGCACCGTCGAGCCCGGCCGGGCGCAGCTCGGCCAGGAGCGTCTGCATGTCGCACAGCGCCTCCTCGCTGATCCGCTCGATCGCCTGGACCTGCCGATTGCCCGGATCGGCGCGGCGCATCCCGGCGGCGATCATCCGCAGGCCGAACAGGTGCTGGGAGATCGCATCGTGGATCTCCCGCGCGATCCGGGCCCGCTCCGCGGTGCGGGCGTCGCCGGTCGCTCGCTGGCGTTCGCCGGCCAGGGCGGAGTCGAGCTGACGGGTCATGACGGTGAAGTTCGCCTCGAGCCGGCCGAGCTCGTCCCGGCCCGATGCGGGCAGGGTGACGGTGAAGTCGCCGTCGGCGACCGCGAGGGTGGCCTGTTCCAGCCGGCGCACCCGGCGGACGAGGCGCCGGGAGGCCAGCAGCCCGAACAGCACACCCACCGGCAGGATGGCGATGAGCAGCGCGTAGGCACCTGACCGCAGCGCGCCGCCGCCGGGCTGGAGACCCAGCTCGCTCCATACGCGGAGCGGGTTCATGAACCCGGTCGAGTACGGCGCCTGGGCGTAGACGTAGGCAACCGGGCCCGCCGAGCCGGCCGCCGGGTTGCCTCCCGAGCCCATCGGCCAGACCGACCAGAGCACGCTGCCGTACGGCGTGGACGCGCTCCCGCCGGGCTTGCCGATGCTGTGGCTGGCGATGATCGCCGCGGCCGGAAGTTCGCGGACCGCCGCGCGTCCGGGCGGGTACCGGGTTGGCGCGGAGGAGGCGACGACCGTGCCGTCGGCGGCAACCGCCACGACCGCGGTGACCGCGGAGTGGCCGTAAATCGGGCCGGCGAGCGCCGGAACGGTCAGCGTGCTCCCGTACGGGTCCGGCGGGGCCATGCCCAGCTTGCCGCCGCGGTCACGGTGGCCGGACGCCGGGGCGCCGAGCAGGGTTCCGGCCGGCACGCCGGCGGGATAGCGGCGGGCGAGTTGCTGGCTGTAGCTCTGCGCGGTGCCGATCAGCTGGGCCTGCAGCTGGGCGTCGTTCACCAGCTGGGGTGCCTGATAGCCGAGGACGAGCGCCTCGACCAGCACCACCACGGCCAGCGTGACGAGGATGTAGGAGGCGATCAGCCGTCCCGACAGCCCGCACGCCATGCGTCGCACCAGGTCCAGCACACCTGGACGCTACCTCCGCGCAGCCCTCCGGTGTATCCCCCCAGCGAGGGACCCGCGCTCCACCCGGCGCGTGATGTGCCGGCCGGCGCCGCCCGGGACGCTGACTGCCATGAAGCCACACAGCATGGCGATCGAGACACATGAACTGTCCAAACGCTACCGGCGGGTCAGCGCGCTGACCGAGTGCACGGTCATAGTGCCCCAGGGCCGGGTTTGCGCGCTGGTCGGGCCGAACGGCGCGGGCAAGACCACGCTGCTGCGGATGCTGGCCGGGCTGACCCGCCCGACCGGCGGCACCGCGTGCGTCCTGGACGGCGTGCCGCGGCAGAACTCGGGGTTCCTGGCCGAGATCGGATTCCTCGCCCAGGAGGTCCCGCTGTACCGGCGGTTCAGCGCCGAAGATCACATCCGGATCGGGGCGCACATGAACCCGCGGTGGGACGCCGCCTTGGTGCGCACCCAGCTCACGCGGTTGCGCATTCCGCTGGACCAGCGCGTGGGCACGCTGTCCGGGGGCCAGCGGGCCCAGGTGGCGCTGGGCCTGACGCTGGCCAAGCGACCGCGGCTGCTGCTGCTCGACGAGCCGGTCGCGGCGCTGGATCCGCTGGCGCGGCAGAACTTCCTGGCCACGCTGACCGCGGCCGTGGCCGACGCCGGCGGCGATCTCACCGTCGTGCTGTCCTC
>Ga0335075_10003960_pt1 | contig 23244 bp, 18 predicted proteins | sample Lox_Sample_24_FD_206723 | JGI IMG/M metagenome (GOLD analysis project Ga0335075, IMG submission 206723) | Soil microbial communities from Loxahatchee National Wildlife Refuge, Florida, United States - Lox_Sample_2.4 | ecosystem: Environmental > Terrestrial > Soil > Wetlands | place: USA...
TACACCATTGCCGTCCTCTCCGCGCCGCTGATCGCCGCCCTCGCCTATGTCGTCTCGCACCCACAGGCGGGGTGGGATTCCTGGCGGATCCTGATGTGGACCATGGGCGGGCTCGGCCTCATCGTGTGGATCATCCGCTTCCGGGTGCCGGAATCGCCACGGTGGTACGAGAGCAACGGGCAGGTCGAGAAGGCGACCGCGCTGGTGACCGACATCGAGGCCAGGGTGATGCGGGAACGGGGGCGCACCGAACTGCCGCCGGTCACCGAGTCCGTCCGGGTCGCACCAAGGAAGGTTAAGTACCGGGATATCTTCGCGCCGGACCTGCGGGGCCGCACCATCATGATGCTGGTGTTCCAGTTCTTCCAGAGCGGGATCTTCTACGGCTTCACCGCGCTGGCCCCCACCTTCCTGCTGCACAAGGGAATCAGCCTGGTGCACACCCTGCTGTTCAGCATGATCATCTACGCCGGCTTCTTCGTCGGCAGCATCGTCAGCATCTTCACCATCGACAAGATCGAGCGCAAGTGGGGGATCATCGGCACGGCCATCATCGCCGGCGTGCTCGGGACGATCTTCGCTGTTGTCGCCAATACCGCCGTCGTCGTCGTGCTCGGGTTCCTGACCACGTTCACGCTCTGGCAGTTCTCCAACTTCCTGCACACCTACCAGGCCGAGATCTTCCCCACCCGCGTACGGTCCACGGCATCGGGGACCGTCTACAGCGTCAGCCGCGTCTCCACCTCCCTCTTCACATACATCATCACGACGGTCTTCCTTCCGCACGGCGTGCTACCCAGCTTCGGCATCATCTGGGTCTTCATCGTCATCGTGGTCGTCGACATCGCCATGTTCGGCCCCAAGAGCTCTCAGCTCCGGGTGGAGGAGATCGCCCAGTAACCCCGGCGGGCAGCAGGATCTGTGGTTCCGCTCCTACGGGAACGAGAACTGGGAGTTCGATGACGAGGGTCTCATGCGCACCAGGCGTGCCAGCATCAACGACCTGCCGATCGCGGAGGCAGAGCGCAAGTACCATTGGCCCCTCGGCCGTCGGCCAGATGATCATCCCGGCCTGAGCGACCTCGGTCGCTGAGATGCACCGAGCCACGCCGCCTGCGGAGAAGGCGGCCGTGCTCAGCCTGGTGCTCGGTTATGCGGTAGTACGTCGGCGGGTACGAGGCCTAACGGCGCGGCGTGTCCTTCGTCTTCTTGAGGTCCGAGCCGCCGGGTCCTGGCTCTCCGCCCGCCGCGTTTTCATCAAGCGCCGGATCGTATGACACGTCAGCCTCGGTCTTGTGGCCGCCGACGCCGATCGCCGCGAGAAACCTCCTGATCAGCTCCGTCATGACGGTCAGCTACCCGGACACGACCGGGGAATCACGCTGGACCAGAGGAACCCGCGGCCTGTGGGGTTCTTCGGCAAGCTTACGATGATCTTTCAGCAGTCTTTGATTTTGCAGCACTAGCCTGCTGAACCGTGTCTTCAATCGTAGTGTCCGCGTCAAGCACTCCCGGACATCGCTCTAAAGTTCCCTTCTTGCGCGTGCAGCAGCCGCGTTGGGTGCTTCCCGCACTCCTGTTGATTCTGGTGTGCGCGGGGGTGCTCTATTGCTGGGACATGAGCGGCAGTACGTACAACGCGTTCTATGCTTCTGCCGCCCGCAGCATGTCGGAAAGCTGGAAGGCGTTCCTGTTCGGCTCCTTCAGCCCGGCCAACGCCATCACGATCGACAAGATCCCCGGCTACCTGTGGCCGCAGGCGATCTCTGCCCGGCTGTTCGGCTTCGAGCCGTGGTCTGTCGTCCTGCCGCAGGTCATCGAGGCGTTCGTCACTGTGCTTGTGACGTACCGCCTAGTGCGGCGGTGGGCGGGCGATGTCGCGGCGGTGCTCACGGCAGCGTTCCTCGCCCTGACACCCGCGGTGGTCGCCAGCGGTCACACCAACAACGAAGAAGCTGCCTACGTGATGTGCCTGGTCCTGGCGGCGTCGGCCACCCAGCGCGCCGTGGTCTCGGGCAAGCTTCGCTCGCTGGTGCTCGCAGGAGTGTGGGTCGGACTCGCCTTCCAGTGCAAGATGGTCGAGGCGTGGGCGATCTTGCCGGTCATCGCCGTGACGTACCTGGTCGCGGCGCCGCCGACGTTGCGGCGCCGCATCCTGGACATGGTCGTAGCGGCGCTTGTCACGGTGGCCGTGTCGCTCGTGTGGGTGGTCACGGTCGCGCTGGTGCCGGCGAGCAGCCGCCCCTACATCGACGGGACCACGAACAACAACCCGTTCAGCATGGTCTTCGGGTACAACGCGCTGACCCGGTTCAGTTCGCTCGGCATCACGCCAGCGAGCGTCGGTGCCGTCAGCGAGCACGGTGGCGGCGCGGCCGGTGCTTTCCCGGCAAACGGCCTGGCGACCATGTTCCAGGCGGCGCAGGTGAGCCAGGTCGGCTGGCTCTACCCGCTGGCGGCCGTCTCGATCGTCGTGCTGCTGTGGCAGCGCCGCCGTATGCCGCGCACCGACCCGATTCGCGCCATCGTCATCATGTTGACCGCATGGATCGTGGTCTACGGCCTCGCCTACAGCGAGGGATCGATCCACTCCTACTATGTCGTCACGCTCGCGCCCGCGCTCGCCGCGCTCAGCGGCGCGGGCACGGTGGCGCTGTGGCGCGCGTTCCGCGCTGGCGGGCGAGGTGCCCTGGCCCTGCCGATCACGGTCGCGCTTACCGTCGGCTGGGGGATCCACATCGCTTCCAGCTTCCCGACCTACAGCTGGCTGATTCCGGCTCTGGCGGCGGCGGGAATCGTGGCGCTGGCTGCCCTGGCCGCCCGGTGGCGCGGGCCGGCGGCGATCGGCCGCTGGGCGGCGCTGGCGGCCTGCGTTGTAGGCACGCTGGTCGTGCTCCTCGGGCCCATCGCGTGGGACTCCTCGGTCATCACCGGCAGCACCACTGACCTCGCGATGGGCAACGTCGGACCCAACGCGCAGCGTTTCGGCGGGGGAGCCGGCTTCGGCCGGGCTGGCCACGCCGCCTTCGGCGCGGCCGGTGGCTTCGGCTTGCATGGTGGCTCCGGTTCGGGGACGGCCGGCGGCTTCGGTTCGCATGGTGGCTCCGTTTCGGGGACAGGCAGCCGCTTTGGTGCGCATGGTGGCTTCGGTTCTGGGACAAGCGGTGGCTCCGGTTCTGAGGCGGCCGGCGGTTCCGGTGCGCACGGTAGCCCCGGTTCTGAGGCGGTCGGCGGTTCCGGTGCACACGGCGGCTTCGGCGGCTTCGGCGGGCAGCCGGGCGGCGGCTTCGGCGGTATGTTCGCGAGCAACGGGACGCTTACCGCGCAAGAGCGTGACCTGCTCGATTACGTCCAGCAGCACCGTGACGGCGCACGCTACGTCCTGACGGTGACGAACGTGTTCTCGGCGACTCCGTACATTCTCGGTGCCGGCGCTGACGTCCTGTCGATCGGCGGATTCACCGGCCAGGTGCCGTTCCCGACGCTGACGCAGTTCGAGCAGTACGTGGCCAGCGGCCAGGTGCGTTATGTCTACCTGACAACGTTCGGCGGCCGCGCGGGCCCATTCGGGCAGACCAGCAAGACCGCGGCCTCGCAGGTCGAGGCGTGGGTTCCCGCGCACTGCTCTGAAGTTCCGGCGAGTGACTACGGCGGTAGCTCGGCGTCAGGCGGTTCCGGCACCCTCTACGAGTGCACCGGTTCCTGACGGTCACGGAGCTTTCCCGTGGGAGTCGCCACGGATCCGGCTACCGGCAGGCTGACCCGGCCCGGGATCATCTCGGTTTAGCGCGGGAGGTGGAACGGGATGCTGGTGACGACGATCTTGGGCAGCGGCCGGAGCGCACGCCGCAGCCGCGGTGCGGTCTGGCTGTGCAGGATGCGCTGCCACCAGTGGCGTACCACGATTTCCGGCAGGATGACGGTCAGTGTCAGCGCGGGCCGCTGGCGGCGCAGTGCCACGATGTAGTTGACCAGCGGTGCGACGATGGCTCGGTGGGGGGAGACGATGACCTCGAGCGGGAGGTGATCACCCCACGTGTGCCAGTAAGAGCGGAACCGGTTGGCCTCGTCTTCAGTGGGACTGATGTGCAGGGCGAGCACGGGGTGGCGGAGCGAGGTGGCGTATGCCAGGGCCCGCATGCCAGGGAGGTTTATCCCGGCGAGGGGCACGATCACAAAGTGCTGGATTACGGTGGGGTTCTCCTCCTGCTCGGCCTGTTCGCCGTCCTGGGACGGGGCCGCGGCCTCGTGCCCGTCGGCTTCCTTGCGGTGTGCCGCCGTGGTGCCGCCGCCGGGCGTGAGCGGGGCGGATGCCGGGATCTCGATAGCGTCTGGATGCAGCGCGATCGCTTTGGCGACGAGGTCGTAGTGGCGGCGGATGCGCAGCGCGACCAGGACGAAGAGCCCGATCGCGAGCACGGCGACCCATGCGCCCTGGGCGAACTTGGTGATCCCGGCGGTGATGAAGACGATCGCCGAGAGGATCCCGCCGGTGGCGTTGAAGGCCAGGCTCTTGCGCCAGTGGGGCTCGCGGTGGCGCCACCAGTGGACCACCATCCCGGTCTGCGACAGGGTGAAGGCGAGGAACACGCCGACCGCGTACAGCGGGATCAGGGACAGGGTGTTGCCGCCGAACGTGATGTAGATGGCAGCCGAGACGACCGACAAGACAATGATGCCGTTGCTGAAGGCCAGCCGGTCGCCGATCCGCAGGAACAGCCGCGGCGCGTGGTAGCTGCGTGCCAGCAGGAACAGCACGCGGGGGAAGTCATTGTAGGCGGTGTTGGCCGCCAGCAGCAGGACCGCGGCGGTCGCCGCCTGGATATAGACGTAAATGGCTCCCGAGCCGAAGCCGCGGTGCGCGAGCTGCGACAGCACGGTTTCCTTGCCATTCGGCACCACCCCTTCGAGGCGGACCAGGGCGATGATGCCGGCGAACATCGTGATCAGGAAGGCCACCAGCCAGGTGAGCGTGGCCCGGGCATTGCGCCATTCGACGGGCTTGAACGCCGGCACCGCGTTGGAGACCGCTTCGATGCCGGTCATCGCGGTGGCACCGGAGGAGAAGGCACGCAGCACCAGCAGTATGCTCACCGCTCCGGTCGCGGCCAGCCGCGGTGTCGGAGCGGGATGGAAGCCCCGGCCACCGGCGTCGATCAGCCCGGAGACGATGAGCGCGAAGATCGCGACGATGAAGGCGTAGGTCGGCGCGGCGAACAGCGCCCCTGCCTGGCGTATCCCGCGCAGGTTGCCGGCCAGCAGCACGGCGATCACCCCGGTGCCGATCGGCACGACGGCCGGGGTGAAGGACGGGAGGGCGGAGGTGATCGCGGCGACCCCCGAGGCGACGGACACCGCGACGGTCATGATGTAGTCGACCATCAGGCCCGCCGCGGCGATGAGTCCGGGTACCCGGCCGAGGTTGTCGGTGGCGACGATATACGACCCGCCGCCGAGCGGGTAGGCGCGGATCGTCTGACGGTAGGACACGCCGACCGAGAGCATCAAGAACACGATCCCCGCGGAGACCGGCAGCGAGTAGCCGAGCCCGGCGCTGCCGCCAAGGACCAGGACCGTGAGCAACGCCTCGGGCCCATAGGCGACTGATGACAGGGCGTCGGCGGACAGTATCGGGAGCGCCACCAGCTTGCGCATCCGCTCGACCGCGATCGCGGTCGCGGCGAGCGGCGGGCCGAGCAGCGTCCGCCGCAGCCGGTAGCCGAGGCGTCCGGACCGCGACGGCGGCGCCTCGGCCTCGCTCGTGGCCTCGACCGCCGACGGCTGCCTGCCCAGCCCGGCAACCGGGACGAAGCGCCCGAAACGCGTCGGCCGGAACTGCGCCGCATCGTAGCTGCCCAGGTCCGGGTCCACCGGCAGGGCACGCTGCCACGTACGCGGGTCACCGGACACCCGGTCCCACTCGTGTCCGACCTGGCTCAGGGTAGCGATCTGGCGCTCATCAAGGGCCGGAAGCAGCGCATCCGGGTTCGGCGCCCCGGCGGCGGTCTGACCGTCACCGCGCTGGCTGTTCACCTGGCAGATCACCAGCCTCAGTTGTCGTGCACCCTCGAGAACCCGGGCGACGAAGCGGACACGGTTGTTCAGGCAGGGCAGATCGAGCATCTTGATGAACGGCGCTCACACCTCTACCCGCACGGGCTCGGACACACCTTGGCGGGTGAATCCGGCTCCACCGCGAGTCCACGCCGAGTCCACGCCGGGTATGTGATAAATATCCGTATTAGTTCACTGTGATGTTAATTAATGACATAATCACGGACATGATCATCCGGCCGGCCGCATCCGGCGACATGGGCAGCATCCAGCGCGTATGCGCCGAGGCCCTCGACGTCGAGCCGGACGCTGACGAGCTGCCGTCGATCCCTGCAAGCAGCGCAGCAGCGTTTCTGCCTGGTCGCGGTGGCGGACAGCGAGATCACCGGACTGTGCCACGGCAGTCTGGGGCGCCGGCGCGATGACGGGCGGGATGGGTATGTCGACATGCTGGCCGTCGCCCCGCACGCGCGGCTACGCGGGACCGGACGGCAGCTGGACACCGGACCGGAGCGGGTGTACTGGCGGTACCGGAAGGAATTGCGGGGATGCGAACCAACGATGACCTGAACGGCTGCCTGCTGGCTCGTTTCCGCGGGCCTTCGGCACCGGCGTGGCTGCTGCGGTGGCTCGATGATGGCCTGGCCGGCGTGGTGCTGTTCGCCGAGAACATCACCGGCGCCGAACAGGTCCGGTCCCTCGTGAGCGAGCTGCGGGCGCACAATCCGCGCGCGCTTGTCGCGGCCGACGAGGAAGGCGGGATCGTCACGCGGATGGAGGCGGCGGTCGGCTCGTCGTTCCCGGGTAACGCGGCGCTCGGTGCGGTCGACGATCTCGCCGCGACCAGCCGCGTCGCGCGCGGCATTGGCGCCATGCTCGCGGCCGGGGGGCTCAACCTCGAGCTGGCTCCGGTCGCCGACGTGGCGAGCAATCCGGACAACCCGGTAATCGGCGTGCGCTCGTTCGGCGCCGACCCCGAGCGTGTCGCCGCCCACACGGCTGCCTTCGTGACCGGCGTCCAGGCGTGCGGCGTCGCCGCGTGCGCGAAGCACTTCCCCGGTCACGGGCGGACCGGCGTTGACTCGCACCTGGAGCTTGGGTCGGTGGCGGCTTCGCTGGCGGAGCTGGCCGACAGTGACCTGGTGCCGTTCCGGGCCGCGATCGCCGCCGGGGTGCGGACGGTGATGACGGCGCACGTGCGCTTCCCGGCGGTCGACGACAAGCCGGCCACGATATCGCGCCGGTGGCTGACCGAGGTGCTCCGTGGCGAACTGGGGTTTGCCGGGGTGATCATCACCGACGCGCTCGACATGGCGGCGATCGGGGACTCGGCCGAGTCTGCGGCAGGTGCGGTCGGCGCGCTCGCGGCCGGGGCGGACCTGCTGTGCCTGTCCGCGGGCAGGGCTGCCCAGCAGCGGGCGGTCTCCGCGCTTGAAGCAGCGGTTGCGGACGGCTCGGTGAGCCGGAGGCGGATAGCCGAGGCGGCGGAACGAGTGCGGGCGCTGGCCGACTGGGCACGGCCGGCACTCGTCCCGGACCCCGAGGTGGCAGACCCCGAGGTGGCGGACCCCGAGGTGGGCCGATGCCTAGCCCGCCGTTCGCTGGTCATCACCGGGTCGGCAGGCATGCTGCCCGCGCCGCCGTACGTGCTGGACGCGGGTGGCCGGATGAGCGTTCAGCTTGAGGACTCAGCCGCGAGCCTGCTCGGCCTGCTCAGGGACCGGCTGCCTGGTACCGAGGGCGTCCGGCTGACCGTGCCGGCCGGCGAGGCCGACGATGCCGACCTGACCGGCCTGGGCAGCTGGCTGGCCGCGGCGGCCGGGCGGCCGCTGGTGCTGGTCGTGCGGGACGCGCACCGGCGGCCCTGGCAGCGCGAGTTGCTACGCCGGGCGCTGGCGGCGCGGCCCGATGCCGTGGTGGTCGGTACCGGAACCGCGCACGACCGTGAGCTGGCCGGACCGGCGTACCTGGGCACCCTGGGCGCAAGCCGGGCCAGCCTTACCGCCGCCGCGGATCTGCTGGCCGGCAACACGTCGGCTACGTCCTGTGTCCCTAACGTTAACATCACAAACTTATGTCCCTAACGTGAACGCCGTGCACACTTGATCTTGCGTAGACATCATTCGCTCGTGTTCTTGGTGTTAACATTCTGAAACACGTTATCTATTGACGAAAATTTATGACCATTCGTAATCTTCTTACCATCAACAGTCGGTGCAGCATCCTGCGCGCCTTCCCGTAAGCCGATCAAGCAGGTATCCCATGAATATCCCAAGATTGAGATCCGTGCCGATGGCGCTGGCGGTCGTAACGTCAGCATCGGTCATCGCCGCGTGCTCCTCAGGCGGCTCAGGTGGCTCAGCTGGCGGTAACACCAGCAACGTCACGTTCACCACCATCGGCTACACCACGGTCATCACGCCGGGCGCGCCGATGAACCCGTTTAACGACACCAACAACGTGTTCCCGACCTTCGACGCGATGCAGCTCGCGTGGGGCTCGAACAACGCCGCCAACCCCAACCAGGAACTGCCCGGCCTTGCCTCCAGCTGGAGCCTGAACGCAGCGGGCAACCAGCTGACCGTGCACCTCCAGCCGGGCGCCAAGTGGTCGGACGGCAAGCCCGTGACCGCCACCGACGTCGTGGACTCGGCCGCGATCTGGTTTGCCCAGGGCACTGCCGCCGGCTTCAACCTCGGCAGCGCCACGGCGGACAACACGTCCACCGTGACCTTCACCGAGGTACCGGGAGACCATAACAACCTCTTCGAGAGCATACTCGGCAGCATCGGGATGTACATCGTCCCGTCGTTCGAGTACGGCAGCATGCTGCCGGCGAACATCTGGACGACGATCAAAGCCAGCGAGGGCACGGGCGCGGCCGCCACGGCGGCGACCACCACGCTGACCAACCTGGCCAAGACGATCGACGCGTACGCCCCGAAGACCGACATCTCAGCCGGCCCGTTCTACATCAAGCGGCTGAACAACAGCCAGGCGCTCCTGGTCAAGAACCCGGACTTCTACGCGGCGAGCAACGTGCACGTCGGCCAGGTGCTCATGGAGCACCAGGGCTCGAACCAGGCGATCGTCAGCTACCTGGACGCCGGCACCCTGGACGCGGCGCCGTACACGGCCATGTCCACCAACGAGTATCAGCAGGCCATCGCCGCAGGCAACACCCCGGTCAAGACCCCGTCGCTGGTCGCCTCGGCGATCACGTTCGATGAGAACGTCGCCCCGTACAACAGCATCGACGTCCGGCAGGCGCTCGCCTACGTGCTCAACCGCGACGCGATCCAGAAGATCGGCGAACCCACCAGCGGCACGCCGTCGCAGATCGCCGGCGCCGTGGCCGGCACCCTCACCGACTACCTCACCCCGTCGCAGGAGTCGGCACTCAACCCGTACAGCCCTGACACCGCCAAGGCGACCCAGCTCCTGAAGAGCGCGGGCCTGAAGCTCAAGGCCGGCAAGTGGTACCTGGCGAACGGCAAGCCGTGGACGATCACGCTGCCGGTGCCGAACGGGTTCTCGGACTTCCAGGCCGCGTCCTCGGCGATCGAGTCGGAGCTGACGAGCTTCGGCATCCCGACGACCGTCACCGGCGGGCCTGCCTGGACCGAGTACCAGCCGGACCTGTTCGCCGGCAAGTACCCGGTCGGCTGGTGGCTGATCGCCCTCGGCCCCGGCGCGTACCCCACCTTCAGCCGCATATACGGGCCCTACGACGGCTACGTGCCGACCGGCAACACCGTGAAGCGGTACCCGACGGGAAACGCGGCGGCGCAGAACTTCCTCAACACCCCCAACACCGTCACCGTCCCCGGCGTCGGCACGGTGAACCCCGGCCAGCTCACCTACCAGCTCAGCCAGCTCAACCTCAACACCGCGAGCGGGCTGGCGCAGCAGAAGGCGATCGCGGCCAAGGTCATCGCGGCCGTCAACTATGAGGTCCCTGTCATCCAGCTCTGGGACTACACCGACGTCCAGTTCGTGAACACCAAGCGGTTCACCGATTTCCCGACCAGCTCCAACGCCGGGCTCGTCGACCAGGACCCAGGCGTCTGGATGGCCGACGGCTACGTGCAGGCAAAAGGGTAAGTAGTGCGCCTGACACGCATGATCATCACCAAGCTCGTCACGGGCTTGGTGATGATCTGGGTGGTCGCCTCCGCGACCTTTTTCCTGGTCCTGGCCATGCCGGGGAACCCGGCCGCGGCCAAGGAGGCCGACCTCATCAACAAGGGCATGTCACCGCAGAACGCGGCGAAGGCCGTGGCGGCCATCTACGGTTTCATACCGAAAAAGCCGCTGATCGACCAGTACGGCAATTACGTGTGGCAGCTGCTGCACTTCAACCTCGGACAGTCGATCGCCGAGCAGGGCACACCGGTCTCGTCGATCGTCGCGTCGGCGTTCCCCTGGACGGTCATCCTCGCCCTGTCCGGCATCCTGATCAGCTTCCTGATCGGGGCGTCCGTCGGGATTCTCGCCGCCGTCAAGCGGAATACCAGGACGGGTGACACGCTCACCCTCGGTGGCGCGTTCATCAACGGCATCCCGACGTTCGTGATCGCGATCTTGCTGTTCTACCTGTTCACGACGATCTGGGCGATCTTCCCGCAGGGCGGCAACGTCAGCATCGTCTACACGCCCGGCTGGAACGCCGGCTACATAGGATCGGTGATCTCGCACGCGGTACTCCCCGTGATCGCGTACGTGCTCGCGATCGTCGGCGGGTGGGTGCTCACGGCGAAGGCCAGTGTCGTCTCCGTCCTCGGCGACGACTTCATCCTCGCCGCGGAACTGCGCGGGCTGAAGCCCACGACCGTCTTGCGCTACATCACCCGCAATGCCATGCTGCCGCTGTTCACGATCCTGGCGCTGGCCCTGGCATTCCTGTTCGGCGGCTCGGTCTTCATCGAGGACGTGTTCAACTACCCCGGTCTCGGCCAGCTCATGATCAACAGCATCAACACCAAGGACTACCCCGTGCTTGACGGGGCGTTCCTGCTGATCACCGTGGCCGTCATCGTCGCCAACATCCTGGCTGACCTGGCATACCCGCTTATCGACCCGCGGATCCGGAGGTGACCGCATGACCGTAGCGCTCGCCCCCGAGCAACTCGAAACCGGCCTGCGCAGGTCGCGGCAGCGCACCGCGCGCAGGTGGGTGCTGTTCGTCAACACGCCAAGTCGCGCGATATCCGCGTTCATCGTCGTCCTGTTCGGGCTGATGGCGATCTTCGGGCCTTACCTGTACCCGGCGAACCTGCCCATCAACGCGAACGACATCTACGCCTCGCCGAGCCTCGCCCACCCGCTCGGCACGGACTTCGAGGGCGTCGACACGCTGGCCCTGATCGTGACCGGCGCCCGCTATGTCATCTTCTCGGCGGTGATCGCGTGCGCCATCACGGTCGTGCTAGGCACCGTGGGCGGGCTCGTCGCCGGCTACTACCCGAGGTGGGCGGGCAGCGCCATCATGCGCGTGACCGACTTCGTGCTCGCGCTCCCCGGCTTCCCCGTGCTGCTGGTACTGGCGACAGTCTGGAACTTCGGCTCGCTGTGGCAGATGGCACTGGCCCTGGGCGTCTTCGGCTGGGGCGGCATCGCGCGGGCGGTACGCTCGCAGACGCTGTCGCTGCGCGAGCGCCCGTTCGTGGAGGCGGCACGCGGCCTGGGCATCCCCGGGTGGCGCATCATCACGACCGAAGTCATGCCGAACGTCGCTCCCTTCATCGGCATGAACCTCTTGACCGGCATAACAGCCTTCATCTACTCCGAGGTCGGGCTGTTCTTCCTCGGGGCCGTGCCCTTCACCGGGAGCAACTGGGGAGTGATGCTGAACAACGCGGTGTTCCAGGCCAACGCGGTCACAAGCACGCGCGCCCTCGCGTACCTGCTGTCACCGCTGATCTGCATCATGCTGATCACGCTCGCGCTGGTCACCCTGATGAACGCGGTCGACGAGTTCTTCAACCCCCGGCTGCGGCGGATCAAATGACAAATTCAACAGCAGTATCCATAACGGACCTGGGTGTCTCCTTTCCTACCTCCTCTGGCCCGGCACACGCGGTGGCGGGCGTCTCCCTCGACCTGCCTCGCGGCCAGATCACCGGCCTGGTGGGGGAATCAGGCTCCGGGAAGTCGACGCTCGCCCTGTCGCTGCTGAACGCCGTCCCCGCGCCCGGCTCGGTGACGTCCGGCTCGGTCGAGATCGACGGCGTCGGCGACGTGCTCACGCTCAAAGGCTCCGCGCTCAGGAAGACGCGCGGCGCCAAGATCGGGTACGTCTTCCAGGCGTCGCAGAACTCGCTCAACCCGCTGAAGCCGGTGGGAAAGCAGTTGCTGGACCTGGGACGCTCGCACGGCGTCCGCGACCGGCGGGATCTGCTGCACCGGGCGCGGCTGCTGGTCGAGGAGATGGGCCTGGACGCGGAGCGGGTACTGGCCTCGTATCAGCACGAATTGTCCGGTGGCATGCGGCAGCGGGTCGGCATCGTGTTCGCGCTTGTGCTGAACGCGCACGTGCTGATCCTCGACGAGCCGACGACCGCGCTCGACATGCTGTCCCAGGCGTCAGTACTGGAGATCGTGCAGAAGGTGCACTCCGAACGCGGCCTGACGACGCTGATCATCTCGCACGACGTCGGCGTGATCGGCGACATCGCCGACCGGATGGCCGTCATGTACGCGGGCCGGATCGTGGAGGAGGGACCGACGCCCTCGGTCCTGGCCTCGCCGTGGCATCCCTACACGAGGGCGCTGCTCACCGCCATGCCCCGGATCACGGGCGACGTGTCGGCGGCGAAACAGCTGCCCGGCAGGCCGCCGGACCTGTCCTCGATCCCCCGTGCCGGCTGCGTGTTCGCGCCGCGCTGCGCTCTTGCCGAAGACGCCTGCACGGAGACCGAACCGGAGAACACGTTCCTCGCAGACCACCGCTTCGCGTGCTTCGTCACGGCACGCGAGACGGCGAAGGAGACCACTGCATGATCGAGGTCAAGGGGCTCACCAGGACGTTCGCCGCGCGCCGCGGGCTGCTCGGCCGGGGCAGCGTGCACGCGCTGCGCGGAATCGACGTCACGATCCCCGATCACGGCGCGGTCTCGGTCATCGGCGAGTCCGGGTGCGGCAAGACCACGCTCGGCCGGATCCTGTGCGGCCTGGAGTCGTTCGACGGCGGCGATGTCATCATCGACGGCGAGTCCCTGTCCGCGTTGAAACCGAAGGACCGCGCGCCCTTCCACCGCAAGATCCAGATGATCCACCAGGACCCCTACTCGGCGCTGAACCCGACGCGGACGATCGGCCAGATACTGGCAGACCCACTGTCGTTGCGGGGAAGGCAGCTCGACGCCGACCGGAAGTGGCTGGAGGCTCGGCGCGCGGAGCTGCTCGGGCTCGTCGGGCTGGATCCGGACTATGTCCTGCCGCGGTACCCGCACATGCTGTCCGGCGGCATGCGACAGCGCGTCGTGATCGCGCGGGCGCTGACCGTCGACCCGGACGTGCTCGTCGCCGACGAGGCGGTCTCCATGATCGACGTGTCGCTGCGGCTCGGCATCCTGCAGCTGCTGCGCGACCTGCGAGACAGGGTCGGCGTATCGGTGCTGTTCATCACGCACGACGTGGCGACCGCGCGGTACGTCGGCGACAACAGCGACCTGTACGTGCTGTACCGGGGCACCGTCATCGAGCATGGCCCCGCGGACACGGTCATCCAGCGGCCCGCGCACCCGTACACGCAGTGCCTGCTGTCGGCGATCCCCGTGCTGCGCGGGATCGAGCTCCCCGGCCCGGACCGGGTAGTGCCGAACGGGCCGCTTGACGAGCGCCAGGAGCCCCCGGGCTGCCTGTTCGAGCCGCGGTGCCCGTTCGCCGAAGCCGACTGCCGTGCCGGGGCGCCGGCGCTGGCCTTGCGGGGCGACGCCACGCAGCTGCACGCCTGCCTGCATCCGGCACTCAGGTCGGTGGTGGCGGTACCCGCGTCCCGTTCCTGAAACTGGCGGGTGCCGGGTCACCGACCTGGCTGTTCACCAGCCTCAGCTGTTTTGCCCGACCGGCTGGTCGCTTGCGCCCTCGGCGGTCACGATCCGTATCGTGCCCTGGCTGTCGCCGCTGACCGGCTTGGCGACACCCTCGAGAACCTGGGCGACGAAGCGGACACGGTTGTTCAGGCGGGGCAGGTCGATCATCTTGATGAACGGCACCGCGGCAATGAACAGCCCGAGCGGCGGGTCGATGATCCCCGTCCCGACCGCCAGCGCGATCCCGCCGAAGTACCCGACTGACCGGGGCCAGTCGACCTCGAGCGCGCCTATGCGGCTGATCAGCTTTGGCCCAGCCGACCTCGGCGTGCCCACCGGCGCCGCGTGACTGGCGGATTCCTCTTCTAGCATCCTCTGCATCTGGCGTTCACCCCCTCCAGGCACGTCTACCCGCACGGGCTCGAACACACCTTGGCAGGTGAATGCATATCGGGCATTCTTCGTATTACAGACAATTCACGGACAAACTCACGGACAAACTCGCGGGCAGTTCGCGGCAGTACGCACCTGCGACATTCCGGTGCCGTACCCGAGTGCCATGGGCCTCATGAGGGCAGCGGTAGCGTACGTTCCAGGAACCGATAGCGAAAGGACCTGCCGGGATGCCGCTCGATGACGACACCATCCGCCTCGCCAAGGGCAAGAACCTCGCGACCGTGGTGACACTGATGCCCGACGGACAGCCGCAGGCGCTGCTGATGTGGGTGGACACCGATGGCGAGCACGTCCTGGTGAACACAGAACCGCAGCGGCAGAAGTCCCGGAACCTCGCCCGCGACCCGCGGATAACCGTGCTGATCCACTCCGCGGAGAACCCGTATGACTGGTCCGAGGTACGCGGCCACGTCACCGAGACCGTCGACGGCGACATGGCACGGCAGCACATCGACGAGCTGTCAAGGAAATACGTGGGCAGCGACTATTCCAGCCCGATCGGCCCGCAGGGCCGGATAATCCTCAAGGTCACGCCGGACAAGGTGAACACCCCCAGGCGGCTCACCCGGTAGGGGTCCGGCGCGGGCGCGATGAACACCGACCCCACCGCGCTGCTCTCACCGCGAGGCCGCGAGATCCTGGCCCGGCTCGCCGCCGTGGACGCCGTGGACGCCGTGGACGCCGTCCAAGCCCCGGCACCGGGCTCGGAACTCGCGCTTGCCACTAGCCTGCGGCGCGAGTACCCGGCCGGCCTGGTGGCCGCCGCCATGGCGCAGCGCGAGCTGCGTGCGGCGGCGGCGGCGAAGTTCAGCCGGGCGGCGCGAATGCTGTTCACCCGGGGCGGGTACGAGCAGTCCTCTTCGGAACTCGTCGCCCGGCACCGGGCGGCTCGCTTTCCCGCCGCGGGCCGGGTGGCGGACCTGTGCTGCGGCATCGGCGGCGACTTGATCGCGCTCGCCGCCGGGCGGGAGGTGCTCGCCGTCGACCGCGACGAGGTACACGTGCGGCTGGCAATGCACAACGCGGGCGTTTACGGGGTGGCCGGCCAGGTAGCGGCGTGCGTCGCCGACGTGCGCGGCATCCGGTTCACCGGGCTTGGCGCGGTGTTCATCGACCCGGCGCGCCGCACCGACGCCCGCGGAGACGGAGGAGGAGCCGGGCCAGGAGGTCGCCCCGGACGCGGCAGGTTCCGGGCCGGCGTATCGGAACCACCCCTGGACTGGTGCCTCGCGCTCGCCGATCACGTTCCCGCCGTCTGCGTCAAGGCCGCGCCCGGCCTGCCCGCGGAGCTGATCCCGGCTGGCTGGGAGGCGGAGTTCATCGCCGACGGCCGTGACCTCAAAGAGGCGGTGCTGTGGTCCCCGCCGCTTGCCACCGCCACGGCGGGACCAGCCGGACCGCGCCGCGCCACCATCCTGCCCGGCGGGGACACCCTGGTCGCGGAGCCCGGCGAGCCGGTCGGAGTCGGCGAGCCGGGGGAGTACCTGCTCGACCCGAATCCGGCGGTCACCCGCGCCGGGCTTGTCGAGGACCTCGCCCGCCGGGTAGACGGCTGGAAGATCGATCCGCAGATCGCCTTTATCGCGATGAACAAAGACACACGGACTCCGTTCGCGCGCACCCTCCGCGTGCTTGACTCGGCCCCGTGGAACGAGAAGCGCTTCGCCCGGCGGTTGCGCGAACTCGGCGTCGGCGCCGCCGACATCCGGCGGCGCGGGCTCGCCGGTGACGTGGATCAGATCCGCCGTCGGCTCAGGCTGGCGGGCCCGCATCGTGCCACGGTCGTCATTACCCGGGCCGAGGACAGGCCGTGGGGCCTGATCTGCGCCGATCCCTTATGACCGTGGCGACCGTGTCTGGTGGAGCACGCAGCCGCGGACGAAGGCCGCCTGCCCGGCGTGCTGCATGTCGTCGTCGATCACGCTGATCAGGCGGACGCCGAGCGTCACCGGCGGGTCCCAGGACCTGTCCACGATACGGTCCAGGTCGGCGTCGGTGACGCGGGATACGTGTTCGAAGGTCTGCTGGTAGGTGGCCTCGTGGTAATCGATAAGCAGGTCAGCCGAGGAGACCGCTCCGGTGACGGCGGCGACCTGGGAGCTGCTGTGCCCGTAGCCGATTTCCATGGTGTCTTCCGGCAGGCCGAACCGGGCCGCCCACTTTCCCGTGACCCACACCTGCGGAACGCCGAAGGCAGCCGCGATATGGTCGTCCTGCACCCTGGTCAGGTGCCAGATCAGCCAGCTAACCGGGTTGGCGTCGGCCTCGATCCGGACCGCCAGCTGATCAGGGGTCAGGCCGTCGGTCACCTCGTGGACCGTTTCCCTGATCCGGCCAAAGGCATCTGCGAGCAGGTCGGCGCTTGTCATGGGCGGCTCCTTCCGTTGACGCCGTCGGCTTTGACGGCACCCGAACGACGATACGGCAGTTTGGCTCGCGCATGCCTTGAGGGCCGTGGGGCAAGCTGGCCGCGGAGGCGCTGGATTTGGCCCGCAGCTGGCGGTTATGGGACGTGACGTCCCTCCCCGTGAGTGCCGGGTGCGTGATCCTCAGCCGCGCCGACCGGGTAATCTGCCGAACAACTGGCTAAAGTCCAGGTCAAACACGAGGAAGAGTCCGGTCATGATCTTGCGAGGACGGCGGTCGGCAGGCCCCGGCGGGCCTGGCGTGCCCGAAGCCCCCGGCATCCCCGGCGGCCCGGGCGAGCCGCGACCGAAGCGGCGGCACATCCTTCGCTGGGTGTCGGTGGCGACCGTGGTCATCATCGCCGGCGGGCTGCTCACCGCGTACGTGAAGTACCGGACGGTCTACGACAGCATTCACCGGGTCGCGATCTCCGACCTCGGCAAGCGGCCGCCGGTGTACAGCACGTCCTCGATGAACATCCTGGTGTTCGGCTCCGACAGCCGGTCCGGCCTGGACCACCACCAGCAAGTGCTGCTGCACACCGGCGGAACCTCCGAGAGCAGCGGGGCCGGGAACACCGACACGATCATGCTGGTGCACATCTCGCCGGGCAGGCACCTGATCACGGTGATGTCGATTCCCCGCGACACCATGGTGCCCTCCTACCAATGCGACGCCGGTCCCGGATATCCCGGCCAGCGGGCGAACGCGCACGCCTACGAGCGGATCAACTCGCTGCTCGCGATCGGCGGCCCGTCCTGCCTGTGGAAGACCGTGGAGCAGCAGACCGGCATCCGCATCGACCACTTCGTCGAGATCGGGCTGGCCGGATTCGTCAACGTGATCGACGACCTGAACGGCGTCAACGTCTGCGCGCCGTTCGCCGTGAACGACCCCATGTCCGGCCTGGTCATGAATGCCGGTGAGCATCACATCAACGGCATCACCGCGCTGGACTTCTGGCGGACAAGGGAAGACATCGGCACCGGCTCGGACCTGCAGCGGATCCAGCGGGACCAGTACATGTCCGCGCAGGTGGTGAAGGGCATCCTGCAAGGCGGCCTGCTCACAAGCCCGGCCAAGCTGCTGCGCGTGCTCACCGACGCCGCGCCCAGCCTGACCACCGACAGCGGCATGTCGCAGTCCGACCTGCTGCACATGGGGCTGAGCTTGCACGGCCTGTCCGATAAGGACGTCCAGTTCGTCACGGCGCCGAACCAGCCGTTCCCTGCGGACCCGACGGCGACCGTGGAGTTCGCGCAGCCGCAGGCCGATGCCATGTTCTCCGCGATCGCCCACGACGTGTCGATTCCCACGACGGCCAAGCCGGCGGCCGGGGCCACGGGCGGCACCGCGCTTGCCGCGTCCGCTTCCCGGGCCGCATCCGCGGGAGCGAAGGGAGCGACGGCGGCGAAGGGAACGACGGGGGCATCGGCGTCCGCCAGCCCGGACGTGAGCGGGCTGGCGGCCAGCGACGGCGGCATCAACGCCACCGCGAGCTGCGGCAGCGACGCTTCCGCGTTCGCCGGCCCGCTCAGCCCTTGATTACGGCATGGGCGTCGGCGACCGCGTCGGGCAGCCGCCGCATCGCGGTGACCCGGCGTTCGGCGAGCTTGGCCGGGTGGCCGGTGAGGTCGCGGTCCACCCAGACCGAGCGCAGCCCCATCCGCGCCGCGGGAAGGATGTCGTGCACCCAGCTGTTCGCGACGTGGATCCAGTTCGCCGACGTCGCTCCCGTCAGTTCTCCGAACCTACGGAAGTGGCCGAGGTCTGGCTTGTAGCTGCGGACCTGCTCCGCCGTCACCACCAGATCGAACGGAACGGGCAGTTTCGCTGCCGTGCTGGCGAACAGATCCTCGTCGCAGTTGGTGAGGATCGCGAGCCGCCAGCCCGCCGAGGCGAGCGCATCCAGTGCCGGGCCTACGTCCTCGAACACCGTCATCCGCGGCCACGCCTCGACGAGGGCCCCGGCGGCCGCGGGATCAAGCGCGATGCCCGCGTGCCGCGCGGCCTCGCGCAGCCCGGCGGTCAGCACCTCGCGGTAGGCGAGGTGTGGAGCCGAGGCCTCGAGCACGAGTTCTGCCTGGTTATATGCGGCCAGCAGGGCGGCGCCGCGATCGCCCGCGATGGGTTCAAGCGCCGTTCGCAGGCATGTGTTCCAGTCCGCGATCGTTCCGTAGCAGTCGAAGGTAAGCCACCTGTCGCCGGCCATCGCCACCTCCGGATTAACCTCGCAATAGGCGCTCGCGTCTACGGTAACCGTTACGAGGAGGCAGGCAATGGCCGACGATGAGTTTCACTACTTCAGCGGATTCGGAAACGAGTTCGCCAGCGAGGCCACCTGCGGCGCGCTTCCGGAAGGCCGCAACTCGCCGCAGCGGGCACCGCTCGGCCTGTACGCCGAGCAGATCAGCGGCACCGCGTTCACTCAGCCGCGTGCGGTGAACCGGCGGACCTGGGTTTACCGGATCATGCCTTCGGCAGCGCACCCCCCGTTCAGCAGAATTGATAACGGAAACCTCAGGGGAACGCCGTTCGACGAGATCGAGCCGGATCCGAACCGGCTGCGCTGGGACCCGCTTCCGATTCCCGAGCGGGAAACGGATTTCATCGACGGCCTGTACACCGTCGGCGGCAACGGCGATGTGCGCACCCGCAACGGCATGGCCGCGCACCTGTACGCCGCCACCAAGGACATGACCGAGCGGTATTTCGTCGACTCCGATGGCGAGCTTTTGTTCGTGCCCTCCCACGGGGCCCTCGCGATCCACACCGAACTCGGCCCGCTGCTAGTCAGCCCCGGCGAGATCGCCGTGGTGCCGCGCGGCATCAGGTTCCGCGTCGACCTGCCGGACAAGGCGGCGCGCGGATACCTGTGCGAGAATTTCGGCGCCGCGTTCACGCTGCCCGAGCGCGGTCCGATTGGCGCGAATGGCCTGGCCAGCGAGCGGGACTTCAAATCACCGCACGCCGCCTTTGACGGGCGCGTGCACCCGGTCCAGGTCGTGCAGAAATTCGGCGGCAACCTCTGGGCGGCCGATTACGATCACCCGCCGCTTGACGTGGTCGCCTGGCACGGCAATTACGCGCCTTACAAGTACGACACGGCGAATTTCATGGTGATCGGCACGGTCAGCTTCGACCACCCCGACCCGTCCATCTACACGGTGCTGACCTCGCCAAGCGAACTGCCCGGGCTGGCCAACGTGGACTTCGTGATCTTCCCGCCGCGGTGGCTGGTCGGCGAGGACACGTTCCGCCCGCCGTGGTTCCACCGCAACGTCATGTCCGAGTTCATGGGGCTGGTCCGCGGCGCCTACGACGCGAAGGCCGAGGGGTTCGTGCCCGGCGGCGCCAGCCTGCACAACACGTTCGCCTCGCACGGCCCGGACGCACAGACGTACGAGCGCGCAAGCACCGCCGACCTCGTGCCGCAGAAGCTGGACGGCACGCTGGCGTTCATGTTCGAGAGCCGCTGGATGATCGTCCCGACCCGGCAGGCGATCCAGGCACCGCACCGGCAGCCGGACTACGACTCCGTATGGTCCGGCTTGCGGCGTTATTACGCAGCCCGCGGATAACGCAGCCCGCGGATAACAAGCTAATCCCGGATAGCCGTCAGAAATCCGCGACGACAGGGATGACGTCGCTGCCGATCTGTTCCAGCGGCCGCACGTCCCAGACGCCGGCCACCGCGCCGATCGCCGCGTCGAAGCCGAGTTCGGCGAGCCTGCCCAGGTCATCGACGATCCGCCCGGTGCCCTTGCTGGTATCGAACACGTAGTACACCGTCTTGTAGATCGTGTCGTAGTCGCGGCCGACCTCCTCGCAGTGCCGCCGCAGCACGTCCAGCTTGCGGGCCTCGTCCCGGCCGGCGAACACGTTGCACGCGTCGGCGTACCGCGCGACCAGGCGGAGCGTCTTCTTCTCCCCGCCGCCGCCGATCATGATCGGCGGATGCGGCCGGCTCAGCGACTGCGGGGAATTGAGCAGCCGCTCGAGCTGGTAGTGCTTGCCGTGATACGGCGACTCATCTCCCCGCCACATTTGCAGGCAGATCTGCAACGTCTCCTCGAGCCGCTCGAACCGCTCGGCCGTCGGCGGGAACGGGAAACCGAGCCCGCGGGATTCCTCATCGTTCCAGCCCGCTCCGATGCCGAGCCAGGCCCGGCCGCCGGACAGCACGTCGAGCGTGGTGACGATCTTCGCGAGCAGCCCCGGCTCCCGGTAGTGCACGCCGGTGATCACCGTGACCAGCGACGCCCGCGACGTGCACGCGGCCAGGTAGCCCAGCGTCGTGTAGCCCTCGAGCATCTCCTTCTCGGCCGGGCCGACGGCCTGGATCTGGAAGAAGTGGTCCATCACCGCGATCTGCTCGAACCCCGCGTCGTCGGCGGTCCTGGCCACGGTGGCGAGTTCGGCGCCGAGCCGTTCGGGTCCGCGCGGGGTGCTGAAGTCTGGTATCTGCAAGCCGACCTTCATCGGTTACCTCCCGCGATCTAGCCTCTCATGGCGCGTAACGCGGCCCTGACGCCGGCCGTGGCGCTGGTGATGTGCGTGCCTGGTAATACTGGCATCATGGTCTCGACCGCTCAAGGCGGAGCAAACTCCGCTGATCTAGTCATTGTTGGCGCCGGGCTGGCCGGCTCGGCCGCGGCGTGGTCGGCATCCGCGCGGGGCTTGGCGGTTGTCGTGCTGGAACAGTTCGGCCCCGGGCACCGGCAGGGGAGTTCGCACGGCAGCGCCCGGATCTTCCGCCGGGCGTACCCGGATCCGCTGTATGTGCGGATGACCGGCCGCGCGGGGGAGTTGTGGCGGCGGCTGGAAGACGAGGCGGGAGAGCGGTTGCTGCGGCTGACCGGCGGCGTGGACTTCGGCCCGCTGCGGGATCCGGGGCAGCTGCATGCCATCCTCACCTCGTGCGGAGTGCCCGCCGAACTGCTCGATCCCCAGGACGCCGCGCAGCGCTGGCCGGGCATCTCCTTCGATGGCACCGGACCCGTCATGTTCCACGCCGAAGCCGGGGTGATCGACCCGGAACACGCCATGGGCGCCATGCTCCGGCTGGCCGTCGGGCAGGGCGCCGACGTGCGTTTCAACACGCCGGTGACGCATGTGGCGGCCACGCCGGGTGGCGGGGCGACCGTGCACACCGACAGCGGGACGTTCACCGCCCCGGTGGTCGCCGTCGCGGTCGGCGGCTGGCTCGCGCCGTTGCTCGGGAATCTGGTCCGGCTGCCCGAGCTGACCGTCACCCAGCAGCAGGCCTTCCACTTCGCCCCGCGCGCGGCCGCCGCCTGGCCGATCTTCGTCTGCCAGGACGAGGCCGACAACTTCTATGGCCTGCCCGGCGGGCGGGACGGCGGGGTGCCCGGCGCGATCAAGCTGGGCGAGCATTGTAACGGCACGGTCACCACCGCCTCCGGCCGCGACGGAATCGTCGATCCGGCGGCCCGCAAGCGCGCGGTCGCGTTCGCTGAGCATCGGCTGCCCGGCCTGAACAGCGACCCGGCGGGCGACCTGACCTGTCTTTACACGACGACCGCAAGCGAGGACTTCATCCTGGACCGGCAGGGCCCGTTCGTGATCAGCTCGGCCTGCTCGGGTCACGGAGCCAAGTTCGCGCCGCTGCTCGGCGAGATCATCGCCGGCCTGGCCATCGGCGAACCCGCCCCCGACTCCCGCTTCACCCTGGCCGCCCACCTCTGTCAGTAGCGAAGACGGCTACAGGTCCTCGAACCCGGTCGAGACGATCCGGCCGACGGGCTGCCCGCCGCCGGTGACGAGCGCGGCGGCGAGTTCCGCTGGCGGCTGCGCGCCGAGCGCGCGCAGGATCGCGACCGTGACCGGGGTCCGGGCACGCGGGTTGCCGTCGTCGATCTTCAGCGCTGCCGCGCTGCCGTGGGCGAGGGCGAACGCGTCTACGCCTTCCGCGCCGCCCTTGAGCAGCAGGCCGGGGACGGCCGTCATCAGCGCGTTCTCGTCGCGGGTGGTGCCGCTCGTCCACTCGGGGAACTTGCGCATCGCGTCCGCCACCTCGCGTTCGGGCGTGCCCGGTTCCGCTAGCACCAGCGAGCGGAACGCGCGGGCCAGCCCGGCCAGCGTCAGCGCGAACAGCGGGGCGCCGCAGCCGTCCACGCCGGTGACGAGGACCGGCTCGCTCGCCAGTTCCTCGATCGTCCTCCTGATGTGCTGCTGCAGCGGGTGCTCCGGGCTCAGGTAGGTCTCGGTCGGCCAGTCGTTGGCGATGCAGGTGGCCAGCATCGCCGCGTGCTTGCCCGAGCAGTTCATA
>Ga0335075_10003961_pt1 | contig 23235 bp, 19 predicted proteins | sample Lox_Sample_24_FD_206723 | JGI IMG/M metagenome (GOLD analysis project Ga0335075, IMG submission 206723) | Soil microbial communities from Loxahatchee National Wildlife Refuge, Florida, United States - Lox_Sample_2.4 | ecosystem: Environmental > Terrestrial > Soil > Wetlands | place: USA...
GAACTGCACTATGAGGGCGGGCTCGAAGAGTTCGTCAAATATCTGGACCGGGCGAAGAAGTCGCTGATCCCCGCGCCGATCGCCATCCGTTCGGAGCGCGACGGCATCACGGTCGAGGTCGCGATGTGGTGGAACGACAGCTACCACGAGAACGTGCTCGCGTTCACCAACAACATTCCGCAGCGCGACGGCGGCACGCACCTTGCAGGCTTCCGCGGCGCACTGACGCGCCAGGTCACGGGTTACGCCGAAGCGTCGGGCCTGACGAAGAAGGAAAAGGTGACGCTCACCGGCGACGACTGCCGCGAGGGTCTGACCGCTGTGCTGTCGGTGAAAGTGCCCGACCCGAAATTCTCGTCGCAGACGAAGGACAAACTCGTTTCGTCGGAAGTGCGGCCGGTCGTCGAAAGCCTCGTCAACGAGGCGCTGGGCACATGGCTGGAGGAGCATCCGTCCGAGGCGAAGGTGCTGGTCGGCAAGGTTGTCGAGGCAGCCGCCGCACGCGAGGCTGCGCGCAAGGCGCGCGAACTGACGCGCCGCAAGGGTGTGCTCGACATCACCTCGCTGCCCGGCAAGCTGGCCGACTGCCAGGAACGCGATCCCGCGAAGTCCGAAATCTTCATTGTCGAGGGTGACTCGGCCGGCGGCTCCGCCAAGGGCGGTCGTTCGCGCCAGAACCAGGCGATCCTGCCGCTGCGTGGCAAGATCCTGAATGTCGAGCGCGCGCGCTTCGACCGCATGCTCTCGTCGGAGATGATCGGCACGCTGATCACCGCGCTCGGCACCGGCATCGGGACCGACGAGTTTAACATCGAGAAGCTGCGCTACCACAAGATCATCATCATGACGGACGCCGATGTCGACGGCGCCCACATCCGCACGCTGCTGCTCACCTTCTTCTTCCGCCAGATGCCGGCGATCATCGAGGGCGGCTATCTCTACATCGCACAGCCGCCGCTCTACAAAGTCTCGCGTGGAAAAAGCGCGCAGTACATCAAAGACGAGACGGCCTTTGAGGATTTTCTTGTCGAGACCGGTCTCGACGATGCGTCGCTGCACCTCGCCTCCGGCGAAGTGCGTGCCGGGCAGGATCTGCGCGCCGTGATCAGTGATGCGCTGGCGGTACGACAGCTCATGAACGGCTTGCATTCCCGTTACTCGCGCCAGGTCGTCGAGCAGGCGGCGATCGCCGGCGCGCTCAACCAGGACATCCTCTCCAACCTCGATCGCGCACAGGAAGCGGCCAACTATGTCGCCAGGCGCCTCGACATGATCGCCGAGGAGACCGAGCGCGGCTGGACCGGTCGCACCAATCCGTCGAATGAAGGTATCGGTGGCTTGGTGTTCGAGCGCACGGTGCGCGGCGTGCGCGAGGCGGTAACGCTCGACGGCGCTTTGATCGGCTCGGCGGATGCGCGCGCGATCGACCGCTATGCAGGCCGCCTGCAGGATGTGTACGCCCGTCAGCCGGTGCTAAAACGCAAGGACAGCTCCGAGCATATCTCAGGCCCGACGGCATTGCTGGACGCGGTGTTCGCCGCCGGCCGCAAGGGGCTGACACTGCAGCGCTACAAGGGTCTGGGCGAGATGAACGCCGAGCAACTCTGGGAGACGACGCTCGACCCGAACGCGCGGTCGCTGCTTCGCGTCAACGTGGCCGATGCGTCGGAAGCCGGCGATCTGTTTGCGCGCCTGATGGGCGACGAGGTGGAGCCGCGCCGCGACTTCATCCAGGAGAATGCGCTCTCTGTCGCGAACCTCGACGTCTGAACGTCCGAATGTCTGACACCGTGGCCGCGAAAGCGGCCACATTCGTTTTGAGAGGAAGTCATCATGGAACGTCGCCGCCTCGGCCTGACCGATATCGACATCGCACCGCTGGTGCTAGGCACCAATGTCGTCGGCTGGACAGCCGACGAGAAAACCTCGTTCGCGGTCTTCGACGCGTTCGTGGCCGAGGGGTTCACCGCCATCGACACGGCGGATTCCTATTCGCGCTGGGTGCCCGGCAATGACAGCGACAGCGAGAAGATCATCGGCCGCTGGATGAAGGCGCGGGGAAACCGCGACCGCATGCACATCTTCACCAAGGTCGGCTCCGACATGGGGCAGGGCCGCAAGGATCTTTCGGCGAAGTGGATCCTCGAGGAGGTCGAGGCGTCGCTGAAGCGGCTGCAGACCGACTACATCGATCTCTACCAGAGCCACTGGCCCGACCCGACCGTGGCGCAGGAAGAGACGCTTGGCGCCTATGACAAACTGATCAAGGCCGGCAAGGTCCACCATATAGGCTGTTCAAACTATGACGAGGCGCTGCTCAACGATGCGCTCAAGGCTTCAACGGAGAAGAACCTGCCGCGCTATGCGACGCTGCAGAACGAGTACAATCTCTACAGCCGCGACAAATATGACGGCGCCGTGCAGGACATTGTCGTACGCGAGGGCATGAGCCTGATCCCGTATTATTCGCTGGCGTCGGGTTTTCTGACCGGCAAATATCGCGCCAAAGGCGACCTCGGCCAGAGCGCGCGGGGCAGTGGTGTCGGGAAGTATCTCAATGCCAAGGGGCTGCACATTCTGGGGGCGATGGATACGGTCGCCGCCGAAACGGGTGCCGCGCATGCTGAGATCGCACTTGCCTGGATCAATGCACAGCCGGGCGTCGCTGCGCCGATCGCATCGGCCACATCGGTCGAGCAGTTGAAAAGTCTTGTCCGCGGAGCCCGCCTGGAACTCGATGCGGATTGCCTGAAGCTGCTGACAGACGCCGGCCGCTGATCGGCCTCTTCACGGCGGCAGCGCGGCGGAGTATCCCGGCGCGTCTGCTGAGGAGAATTCATGGCCCGCGTCATAACTTCGATCGCCGACCTGCGCGAACTCGCCAAGCGGCGCGTGCCGCGCATGTTCTACGATTACTGCGATTCCGGCGCGTGGACCGAGAGCACCTACCGCGCCAACGAAGCGGACTTCGTGCCGATCAAGCTGCGCCAACGCGTCGCCGTCGATATGCGCAACCGCACGCTGGCGAGCACCATGGCCGGCTTTCCGGTGTCGATGCCGGTGGCGCTGGCGCCGACCGGTTCGGCCGGCATGCAGCATGCCGACGGCGAGATTCTCGCGGCTCGCGCGGCGGAGAAGGCAGGCGTCCCCTTCACCTTGTCAACGATGAGTGTCTGCTCGATCGAGGACGTGGCGGAGAATGTGACGAAGCCGTTCTGGTTTCAGCTTTATGTGATGAACGAGCGCGAGTTCGTCTTCAACCTGATCGACCGCGCCAAGGCGGCGGGGTGCTCTGCTCTGGTGTTGACGCTCGACCTCCAGATCCTCGGCCAGCGCCACAAGGACGTCATCAATGGCCTGTCGACACCGCCGCGCCTGACGCTGCCGAACATCCTCAACATGGCGACCAAGCCGCGCTGGAGCCTCGGCATGTTGCGCACCAAGCGGCGCACATTCCGCAACATCGTCGGGCACGCAAAGAGCGTCACCGACCTGAAGTCGCTGTCGGCCTGGACAAATGAGCAGTTCGACCCGGCGCTGTCATGGGACAGCATCAAATGGATAAAGGATCGCTGGGGCGGTCCGCTGATCCTGAAGGGCATCCTCGACCCCGAAGACGCGGTGGAGGCGGCCAAGAGCGGTGCGGATGCGCTGATCGTGTCGAACCATGGCGGGCGCCAGCTCGACGGCGCGCTTTCTTCGATCGCCGCGTTGCCGGCGATTGCTGATGCGGTCGGCGACAAGATCGAAGTGCTGATGGATGGCGGCATCCGCTCCGGCCAGGACGTCATCAAGGCGCTGGCTTTGGGCGCCAAGGGCGTCTTCATCGGCCGCGCGTTTCTTTACGGGCTGGGTGCGATGGGCGAGGCAGGCGTCACCACCTGCCTCGATACCATCCGCAAGGAACTCGACATCACGATGGCGCTCTGCGGCCTGCGCGACATCCGTGATGTCGGGCCGCAGATACTTGCGCCGCGCTAGGGTCTAGGCGACGACCTTCCGATAAAGATGCCATGTCGCGTGGCCGAGGATCGGGATGACAATGATCAGCCCGGCGAAGATCGGCAGCGATCCGATAGCAAGACACACGGCAACGATGACGCCCCACAGCGCCAGCATCAGCGGATTGACGGCGACGGCGCGAACCGAGGTCTGGATCGCGGTCCAGGCGCCGACGTCGCGGTCGAGCAGCAGCGGAAAAGCGATCACCGTCGTGCACAACACGATCACCGCGAAGACCAAGCCGATGGCGTTGCCGACGAGGATCATCGTCCAGCCGCGCTCCGTTGTCAGCACGTCGCCTATGAAAGCGGCCAACGATTGCGGCGCCTCCTCGCCGTAGAGCGATTGGTACAGGCCTTGCGCGATGAGCAGCCACGCGACGAAGAGCGCCAGCAGGAACGCGCCAAGCGCGGCGATCGACGGAATGGCCGGTGACTTCCGCACGTCGAGCGCTTGCCGCCACGACGTGTCGAGTCCGGCCTCGCGCCGGCGGCTGATCTCGTAGAGGCCGATCGCGGCGAACGGCCCGAGCAGCGCGAAGCCCGACATGAGCGGGAAGAGCAGCGGCAGCGCATTGGCGCCGGACGTCCATGTCGCGAGTATCACGCCGACGATCGGGTAGATCAGGCAGATGAAGATCACATGCGACGGCTTGTGCATGAAGTCGTCGACGCCTTTTCTCAGCGCGTCCATCAAGTCACCGGCGCCGATCCTTCGCACCTCCGGCTGGACGAGCGCTCCATTGGCTCCGGCATATACGTGGAAATTGGCCATGACCGATCCTCCCGTGTTCAAGCGAGATGGTGGTCACGCGCCGCATATGCTCCGTCGCTCTGCCACGCGGGCGCGACCTGCACACCAATGATTATAGGCCGAAATCACTCGTTTGTCCCGAAACGATGTCGAGGGCGGGTCACGTCTCGTTCACGATCGATTTTGTTGCGTCGGCTTGTGTGAAAACCAGCGTTTCTGCCGGTTTCGAAGGCGTCACTGTTAAGAATTGATTCACGTTCAAATCACGGAGGTCATGGGAACAGGTCCCCGTCCGGCACCATAAGCAGCCAAAAATACCGGGCAGTCCAATCAACAGCCTGGAGTTTGCATGCGTCACGGTGGCGAGGCGACATTTGACAGCGGTGCGCTCAGCACCGCTTTCGCCCGCGAGACGGTTCTCGCCGAGGCAGCCAAGCGCGGTTGTCCCCATGCGGCCCGTGCCGGCAATCTCGCTCCGGGCACGCTCCTGTTCGACTACACTCCGCCCGAGCGACTGCCGGAAGATCAGGCGAACAGTGAGAAGTCGTTCGCCGCGATGCGGCTTACGCTGGAGCGGCTCGCCGACAAGATCGCCAGCGAAGGCCTGTCGACAGACCCCGCACTGGACAATACGGAACTCCCCGCCGGCTACACCTATCTCGGCCAACTGATCGCGCACGACATGATGCGCTCGCGTCGCTTCGAAGCGACCGAGATGCGGCCGGTTTCCAGCTATGTCGGCGACACGACGCCGGGCCTCGACCTCGATTGCATCTATGGCGAGGGGCCGGATCGCAACGCCCTCTATTACGCCTCGTCGCCAGTAACCGCCGCCGGCCGCCGTTACATGCTGAGGCTTGGTCGCGTCAGCCCGGTCGGCTTCAAGTTCAACGGCAAGCCGGTCTTTTCAGGCGAGGCCGAAGACATTCCGCGCGCGCCCGTCTGCAACTTCATCGCCGGCGAGCATGACCGCGCGGCGACGTTCGAGCCGCTCATCGCCGACACGCGCAACGAGGACAATCTGGTCCTCTCGCAGATGGTCGTGCTGTTCCACAAGTTCCACAACAAGGTGGCTGCAGCCGGCGCGGCTGAGTGGGGCGAGGAAACCTTCAACCGCGCCCGCGCCATCGTCGAGCTGACGTGGCGCGCGATCATCCGCGACGATTTCATGCCGCGGCTGCTCGATCCGAACGTGTGTGCTTTCTATGAGGCACTGATCGACAACGGCGTGTCGGGTGACGCGCCGAAAGCGCTCGTCGATTTCGGCCGGCGGCTGAAGGCGCGCGAGATCGGGCTGCCGCTGGAATCGACCTTCGCCGGCTTCCGCTTCGGTCATTCGATGGTTCGGCCGCACTATTCGCTGAACGATGTGTTCGTGCCCTCAGGCACCGCGCCGGTCGTGCCCGACCTCGACGCGATCATGGCGTTCCAGGGTCTCACCGGCGGGCGGCATCTGCCGATGACGGCCGACTGGGTGATCGACTGGCGTCGGTTCTTCCAGCTCAATGCGCAAGACGACATTTCGGACGACGGCGTCGTCAATCCGGCGCGCAAGATCCGCCCGATGATGCCGAGCCGGCTCGCTGGCGACGCGACCAAGTCCGACGCCGACCGGCTGGCGCTGCGCACGCTGCTCAAGGGGTATGCGTTCCGGCTGCCGACGGGCCAGGCGGTCGCGAAGAGGCTTGGCATTTCGCAGGTCGTGCCGGCCCATGCCATCCGCGCTGCGCTGTCGCGCCCGGTCAACGAGTTCCAGCCGTATCAGGAACTGGACGCCGCGCAGATCGATCTGCTGAGCGAGCGCACGCCGCTCTTCTATTACGTGCTTGTCGAGGCCGAACATTTCGCCGGCGGCCGCCGTCTCGGCCCGGCCGGCTCGCACCTCGCCGCAATTCCCATGGTCCAGGGCCTGATGGCCGCCGATGCCGCGCGCGACGCGGCAGCGTCCGCCGATGCGCGGACCGTGGGTCTGACAGTGCCGCGTACCATGCGTGACCTGGTTCTGCTGGTGGACCCAAAAGCCGCCGGCCAACCATCGTGAAGCAGCCAGCAACAGGAGAGACCAAATGGCAACTTTGACGAAAGAGCGTAAAGAGACCCTGAGCACCGAGCGCGCCGCGGAGATCCGCAAGCGCAAGCCGATCCGCAAGATCACGGCGGCAGACATGTCGAAATTCGGCCGCTTCATCATGGAGCTGGCGCTCGACCACTCGAAGATCCCGCTGCCGCACGAGCAGGACAAGATCCGCGCGCTTCTGCAAGCCAATGGCGCGATCATTCCGCCGGAGGTGAAGAACATCACCATCGTCGCGCAGGAAGTCGACTCGGTGATCATCACCGTTCCGCCGACGGAACTGATGGAGCAGACGCTCGCGCAGCTTTCGGCCGAGACCGACGCCGGCGCCATCTATCCGCTCCCGGCTGCCTATGAGCTGATGGTGCGCGACATGTTCGAGGGCAGCCTCGAGGACTTCTACGAAGTCCGCGTTGCCGACTACACGCTGGGCTTCTGCCGCTGAGGCGCAGGCTTTAGCTCGACCGCTGTGGGAAGGCCTGCAAGCGCCAGGCCTTCCTGCAACCTCTCCCGCTTCGCCTCGGTGGCGAAGGGGAAGATGTCGAGGAACCAGGCGGCGATCGAACGCTCGTCCGCCGGCCCCGTGCCGCGCCAGCTTTGACGCGCCGCGGACACGAGCCTCTTTGCTGTGCTCTTTGCTTCCTCGATCTCGCCGATGAAGGCATGCGCGGCGGCTTTCCAGCCGAACAGCGGCGTCAGGAACTCACCGCCCTTTTCCGCCGAGATGATCGACCGGCGATAGTCGCCACCCTGGAAATAGATATGGCTGAGAATTGCGTGGAAGAAATTCGACGCGTGCGGATGTGTCTGCATCGCACGGCCGGCACGCTCCTGCGCAACGCGGATATTGCCGCAGATCGCCGTGCCGTGCGCCGCCGACATCAGCAGCGCCGGGTCTGAAGGGTTGAGTTCCTCGGCCAGTTCGAAGGCGAGTTCCGCTTGGCGGAACCGCTTGGTCAGCGCGAGCGACCAGCCGAGCGTGACCTGACAGCGGGCATCGAGCGGTTCGAGTTCAACCGCCTTGTGCGCCAGACGAAGCGCGTACTCCTCGCGCTCATGGTTGCGGCGGATACCGGGGAAGACGATGTGACGGCTGTTGTAGATGCCGGCCAGGCTTGCATGCGCCGGGCCGAACTCCGGCGACATGACGATCACGTCGCGGAAATGGCGCTCGGCTTCACCCTCCGCATCCGGTTCGAATTTTTCCAGCAGGAACACGCCTTTCATCCAGCGGTCGAAGGCAACGATATTGCCGTGCTCGATGTTTTGCGCGCGCTGCAGCCGGTCGGCCGACAGATAAATGTCGAAGGCGGCAGCGAGGCTGCGCACGATGCGTTCGCCCACCGTCGGCCATTCGTCGCGGCCGACAAAGAGGAACTCGCTCCAGACGACGCGCTTGGTTTCGGCCTCGATGAGCTTGACAGTGAGACCGGTGCGGTCTGCGGCGTCGACGGCCGCGACATGCAGGCAGTAGGCGAAATGTTCGCCTGTCATCCCTGCGGCGGCGTCTGCCGAATAACCGGAATCGATCACCACCCAGTGACGGAACCGGGCGAGCGAGGCAAGCAGCATGTGTCTCAGGCCCGCGGCAACGTGGCGGCTCGCTTCCGCCGCACCTGTCTCCACCTCTTCAAGGAAGACGACCGGCTTGATGTGGAGCTGTTGCGCCGGCTTCGGCAACGACGCCTGGCGGCCCGCGATGCCGCGCGCGGCCATACCGGTCTGCACCGCGCCGACCAGGTCGAGGGTTTCCTGGTCCGGTTCGAGATCGTAGTCGGACGACAGTTTTTCCTTGAAGGCGTCGAAGACCTTCAGCGCGGATGCGGGATTGCCGGTCTCGGCCTTGTGCCGCATGAGCTCGCGGATTGCGAGCTCATGCGTGGCGTCGAGCGCAAGCAAAGCCTGCGCGGCCTGCGCCCGCTTGTCGGAGCTGAGATTCGAGACGACAAGATTCTCCAGGCGCTGAATGAACAGCCCGTGCCATTTTTCGCGCATGACGCGCAGCCATGAGCCGAAGGACGGGTCGAGGTCCTCATAACCGTAGAGCAGGCGCTCTGGATTGATGCCGCCCTCCGCCAGCGCCGGCGGCACCACTCCCTCGGCGAGGTGGTCATAGGCGGAGACGAGATCGATCTCGATTTCGGTTTCGGCGAGCGAGACCTTTTCCTGGTCCGTTGTAATCAGTTCGCATTCGGCCAGGTCGCTGGCGATGCGGATCTGCCGGAGGCACTGGCGCAACGAGCCGCGCGCCTGGTCCTCGGCGTTTTCGCTCCACAGAAGACCGGCCAGGCGTTCGCGCGTCTCCGTGCGCCCCTGCTTCAAGGCCAGATAGCCGATAAGGGCCGCCGCCTTGCGGCTCTTCAAATCGAGCGACGCAAGACCCGGCAGCGTGACGGCAAAGCCATCGCACAGTCTGACATGTAAAGGCACGGCGGTTCGATCCGCCTGCTCAGGCATCAGCATCACGCTGTACCCCACTTCCCAAAAAGAAGATGCGGTTTTGCTAGTACAAAAGCAATACGCTTAACGCCCGAATAAGCAGCTTGTTCAACAGTTGCTAAAGTAGCGACGGCAAATCGTTCCGTTCTGGCGTAGTCGCGGCATCCAACAAGCCTGTAACACATACCCTTGCAACGGGAATATCTTCTCCTGGCACGGTAATGTCGCAGGTCAGGATATCGACGCCTTTTGCACCTGCAAAGATCGTTGCGGTTGTGAAGTCTTCAGGCGAGGTTGCGGGAGCATCGGATTTTTCAGCGAAATCAAGGATGCCCCTGCCTGGCAGAAATGCTCTGGCGCGCTCCAGGGCAGCAGCCTCCTTCGGCGAAAGTCCAGTCTCGCCGCCATCGCGCACCTTGCGGTCGATCATCAACAGGCCGATCTCGCCCTGGCAGAGCTCGAGGAGCGCCTTGCGGCAGGCGTCATACTTCGAGAATGCCGATCCGAAGCCAAAGGCCGTACCGATCACGTCATCCGCCGAAATTGCGACGGCGCTGCGGGCGAGGGCGTTCGCCGGCGAAATATCACCGAAGAGTACCGGCCGGACGGTCGTGCGCCCGATTGTGCCCGCCATCATCTGCAACGAATCGTCTGGCGATATCCTGACCGCGCGTGTTTCGCCAAGCGACCAGCGCGCAATGGCGTCGCGTTCGACGCATTCGCGAAAAGCGCCCTCGGTGGCGGCTGCCAAGCTCGGCCCGGCCGCATAACCGGTGCTTGACGGCTGCGGTGTGTCAGCGTTCGACGTGCGAAGGACCTTAGCGGCATCCAGCGAAATTTCGGCGCCTGACACGAGTGATTGGCCAGGAATCGAATCTGCGTTGACCCGGCGATCATTCGCGCGGCGGTACATGGCTGAGTATTCAGCAGCCTCGCCGATGCAGGTCAGGAATGCGCTGCCGAGACCAAGACCGCACCCGGCATAATTTCCGCCCGGCCGATCCTCCGTGCCGCTATCGGCCCCGCCGCAAAATCGGGCGCCAGGCGCGAAGGGCGAATCCAGCCGGAAGAAACGCTGAAGCCCGGCGGCGAAACGAAGCATCCGGACGAGATGATCCCGATGCGCTATGTCGGTTGGTGCCGGCCAGAAGCCGAGCGACTGGAGAAAATTCAGGACGCGAGGGTCTGCGGTTTCGCCTGAGGGATGATCGGCAAGCACCGTGGCGGCGGCGCGGAACTGCTCGCCCGGGGATGTCCGTTGTGCGGCGGCGGTCGTCATACGCCGCGGCTCGAATCGTCGAACTGCTTGATTTCCATTCGATTCACGCGCGCTTCACGCCTGCCTGCCGACCATCCAAATCGCGGAAAACCAATTTGCAATGCCTGGGGGGGGCAAGCCAAGATGGGTATGCGGGGAGAGAGCATTTCTTCGAAAACACGGCCACCTTCGGCGGAAGCGAAGGTGACGCTAAGGCAGGTCCGATTGTCGGGGCTGATCGAAAGCGGGTTCGCGTCTGTCGATCCCTGCGCGCCGGTGCTTGCGCGAAACAGCAAACGAACGCCTTGCTATTTCGAGCGCTACGAGATCGCGATCGGCGATTGGAAGACGACGATCGTCAAAACGCTCGACTATCGAACCGGCCTGATCAGTTATCACGCCGGCTAATCTGTCGCCGCAAGCCGGCAGTCAGGCGGTCCCCGCGGCCCACACCATGCCGCGCCGAAGTATGGTGCGCATCTCAGGCACGTCGAATTCGTGCGCCTGATGGCCGAGCGACGAGTAGAACACCCGGCCCTGGCCGTGCTTGCGCTTCCACACCACTGGCATAACCACGCCTTCGATCCACGGCGCGTGCTCTCCGGAGAAGGTGGTCGTCGCCAAAACCTCGTTCGACGGGTCGACATGCATGTAATATTGCTCTGACCGGTAGGCGAAACGGCTGATCCCTTGCATGACCGGATCGTCGGCCTTCGTCACATCGACGTGGTAGTCGATGACATTGCCTGGGTGCGCGACCCACTGCCCGCCGCACATGAACTGATAGTCGACATTCTCGCGAAAGGCATCGCACATGCCGCCGTGGAAGCCGGCGAGCCCGACGCCGCCTTGCACCGCGGCGCTGAGCGCCAGCGCTTCTTCCTTGGCGATCTTCGACATGGTGTAGATCGGTACGACGAGCGAAAGGTCTTTCACAGCGGGATCGGCAAAGGCCGCGGTCGTGGTCTCGACGCGGACCGAGAAACCTTCCTCTTCCAGCATGCTTCGGACGATTGCCGCGCATTGCTCCGGCTGGTGACCGTCCCAGCCGCCCCAAACGATCATAGCATCGCGCATCATCTATCCTGCCTTACGCCCAACCACCGTCGACAATGAAATCCTGACCGGAGATCATGCGTGAATCGTCGGCGCCGAGGAAGAGGGCCATGCGCGCAATGTCCTCAGGCATGACGCGGCCGGCGAGTGTCTGGCCGGCATCGATCGCCGCATTCGCTTCGTCATTGATCCACAGATCCAGTTGGCGTTTGGTCATGACCCAGCCCGGCACCAGCGTGTTGACGCGGATGTTGTGCTTGCCGAGATCGCGGCCGAGCGAACGGCTCATGCCGTGCATTGCCGATTTGGAGGCGGTGTAGGCCGGCATGTTGCCGGTATTGATCATCCAGGAAATCGAGCCGAAATTGACGATCGATCCGCCGCCGGCCTTGATCATGCCGGGCGCTACAGCCTGGATGGCGAAGAAGCTGTGCTTCAAATTTACCGCGATGCGCTCGTCCCAATAATCCGGCGTGACCTCGCGCCAGTCGTGCCGCTGGTCGTGCGCGGCGTTGTTGATCAGCACGCGGCAGGCGCCATGCGCCTTGGCGAAGTCGGCGATCGCGGCGCGGTAGGCTTGCGTATCGGTGACGTCGCAGCGAATGAATTTCGCCTTGGCGCCGCTCTTGACCAACCTGGCGGCCAGCGCATTGCCCTCCTTCTCGGCGATGTCGACGAAGCCGACTTTCGCACCCTCCGCCGCATAGGCGCGAACGATCGCCTCGCCGATTCCCGACGCGCCGCCGGAGACGATCACTGGTAGGTTCTTCAAGCCGGGATAGCGGGCATAGACAGGCTTTTTTGCCATGAGGATCCTCGGAAAATCAGAGCGCTTTTACGGACAGGGTCGAGGGCGTGTCCAGCTTTAGCGGATTGCGCAGCGGCAGGCCAAAGTCGGGCGCCTCGATTTCGAACACATCGCCGGCCTGCGTCTTTATGCCGTCGGCGAAAGACAGCGTCGCGGTACCGAACATATGCACATGCACGTCACCCGGCTGGCGGAAGACGTCGTACTTGAAATGGTGGTGTTCGAGATTGGCGATCGTGTGGGACATGTTCGCTTCGCCGGAGAGGAACGGCTTCTCCCAAAGCGTCTCGCCGCCCCGAAGGATGCGCGACGTGCCACGCACATCGGCAGGCAGATCGCCGATCAGGATTTCGGGTCCGAAGGATGCGTTCCTGAGCTTCGAGTGCGCGAGCCAGAGATAGTTGACCCGCTCGGTCACATGATCGGAGAACTCGTTGGCAAGCGCGAAGCCAAGGCGAAACGGCTGGCCGTCCTCGCCGATGATATAGATACCGGCGATCTCGGGTTCCTCGCCCGCATCGTCCGCGAAGGCCGGCGATACGAGCGGCGCGCCGGGCGCCACCGCCATCGTACCATTGCCTTTGTAGAACCATTCCGGCTGCACGCCGGCCGCACCCTTGGCCGGCTTGCCGCCCTCGAGGCCCATGCGGAACATCTTCATGGAATCAGTCAGCGTCTCGTCGCCGCCTTCCAGCTTCTTGTGCATCGCGTCGCGTGCCGCAGCCGAGCCGAGATGGGTGAGGCCGGTTCCCGTGAGGTGCAGATGTGCGGGATCGGGATGGCTGACCGGATTGCGCATGCGGCCTTCCCGCCACGCGACTCTGATGTCGAGATCGCCGTCGAAGCCCTTCGCCTCCGCGAGCCCGACCAGACCCACGCCTTTGCGCGCCGCTTCGGTCGCCAGCGCATAAACGCTTTCCGCGCCTTTCACTGTCCGCGCGGTCTCGCCATCGCGCAGTACCACGCGGACCTTACCCGCTTCGATGATCTCTGAGATAAGCATTGGCACCCTTTGCACATGCGCGCCGCCCGACGGCGGGTGAGTATTTGTGCGATTTGTCTGGCAAATGCAATTCCCTTACCGGGACTGCACTGGACCTATTGGCTAGACTTGCGTGTTCATACAAATTCGGCAAAAAGCGCCGCTCCGTCATGCAAGATGCGTGGCAGATGTGATTCCGCGAGTAAACCGGGCGTCCGCCCGTGTCGCGATGGACCAGGAAGATGTCCGCGATCGAGGCAGGCGTTACTGCGCCGGCAAATCCCTGGCGCGACGAGATTCGCGCAATGCTGCAGTTGAGCTGGCCGATGGTTCTGACGAACATCGCCCAGGTGGCCATGACTGCGACCGACGTGATGATCATCGGCAGGCTCGGCGCGGGACCGCTGGCCGCCAGCGCGCTTGGCGCGAACCTCTATTTCGCGCCGATGATCTTTGGCCTCGGCCTGATGCTCGCGACCTCGCCGATGCTGGCCGTCGAACTCGGCCGGCGGCGCACCTCCGTGCGCGATTTGCGCCGCACGGTGCGGCAGGGCTTCTGGATCGGCATCCTAGTCGCAATCCCGATCTGGCTGCTCTTGTCGCAGACGGAAACGATCCTGCTTTCGATGGGCCAGAATCCTGTGCTCGCCGAGCAGGCCGGGATCTACATCGGCACGCTGAAATGGGGCCTGCTGCCCTTCTACTTCTACATCGTGCTCCGCTCGTTCATTTCTGCGCTCGAACGGCCGCGCTGGGCGCTCGTCGCCGCCTTCACCGCCGTCGTGGTCAATGCGATCGGCAACTATCTGCTGGTCTATGGCAGTTATGGTTTTCCGAAGCTCGGGCTTGCCGGCTCTGGAATCGCCACGAGTTTTTCTAATACGCTGATGTTTCTGGTTCTTGTGGCAGTCGTTCTGCTCGACCGCAAGTTCCGCCGCTACCGGCTGTTCGGCCGCTTCTGGCGCGCCGACTGGCCGCGCTTTTTTGCGCTCATCAAGCTTGGCGTGCCGATCGGCGGCATCCTGATCTTCGAGGTCGCCCTGTTCAACGGCGCGGCGCTGCTGATGGGGCTGATCAACACGGAATCGCTCGCCGCGCACCAGATCGCCATCCAGATCGCGTCGATCAGCTTCATGGTGCCGATGGGCTTGAGCCAGGCGGCGACGGTTCGGGTTGGCCTTGCCTTCGGCGCGGGCGACCAGCAAGGCATTACACGCGCCGGCTGGACTGCCTTCGTGCTCGCGATAAGCTTCATGACCTGCACGGCACTGCTGATGCTCGCCATTCCCAGGTTTTTGATCGGCGGCTTCATCGACCTCGCCGATCCGGCGAACCAGGCGGTGGTCGTGCTGGCCGTGTCTTTCCTGGCCTTTGCGGCGCTGTTCCAGATTTTCGACGGCGCACAGGCCGTCGGTATCGGCATGCTGCGCGGCCTGCAGGACACGACGATCCCGATGATCTATGCGGCTGTCGGCTATTGGCTGGTTGGCATGCCAGTCGGCGTTGCCCTCGGTTTCTGGTTCGGCCTCGAAGGCAGCGGCATCTGGCTCGGCCTTTCGGCGGGCCTGGCGGTGGTCTCGGCGCTGGTGCTGGTGCGCTGGCTCAGGCGCGACCGGCTCGGGCTCTTTCGCGCACCCGCCGTAAATCCGTGAGATAGGTGTTCTCCTCGGCCGATGCGCGATAAGCGCGGCGGTCGAGATCGGCAATGAGCAGCGCTTCCCCCTCCGCTGGCGCCTCGGCGAGCATCGATCCGTCAGGCGCGGCGAAGCCGGACAGTCCCGCGTAGCGGAAACGCTCATCCGCGCCGCAATGGTCGACATAGGCGACAAAAATCTGGTTCTCGAAGGCGCGCACCGCGATCATCTTGCGCGCAATCAGTTCGGCATGATCGCTCGCCGGAAGGGCCGTCGGCACCATGATGCCATCAACGCCGGCTTCCGCGAGGCGGCGCACATTCTCTGGGAACTCGACGTCGTAGCAGATGAGAATGCCGAGCTTCATGCCGTCGATCTCGACGATCGTGTTTGACGGCTCGCCCGGCACGAACAGGTTGCGCTCGTAATCGCCGTAGAGATGCGACTTGCGATAGACGGCCTGTCGTTCGCCATCGGTGAATAGCGCGCTGTTGTAAATCGTGTCGCCGTCGCGCTCGGCGAAGCCCATGATGATGGCGATGCCCGTTTCGCGCGAGAGCTGCGCAAGCTTCGTGGCAAGATCGCCGTCGAATGCTTCCGCATATCGCGTCACATCCGGCCCGGCGCCATAACCGGTATGCGCGAGTTCCGGCGTGACAAGCAGCGTGGCGCCGGCGGCTGCCGCCTCGCGCGCCGCTCGTGCAATCCGGTCAAGATTGGCGCCCGGATCGCCGGCTGTCGCCTGCATCTGGAGCGCGGCGATCTTCATTTCTTCAACGAAGCGCTGAAACAGACGAGGCTCAGGATTTCGAACAGCATGTGCGCCCCGGCATGCGCGGTGTTGTGCGTGGCGTCGTATTGCGGCGCGACCTCCACCACATCGCCGCCGACGAGGTTCACGCCCTTGAAACCGCGCAGCAGTTCGATCGCCTCGCGCGTCGTCAGACCGCCGACCTCGGGCGTGCCGGTGCCCGGTGCAAAGGCCGGGTCAAGGCTGTCGATGTCGAACGACAGATAGGTCGGGCCGTCGCCGACGACCTTCCTCGCCTTTTCGATGATCGCCGGGATACCCATCGCGTCGATCTCCTCGGCGTGGATCACGGTCATGCCGGAGTCGTAGGAGAACTCCCACAAATATTCGGACGGTCCGCGAATGCCGATCTGGATGGTGCGGGTTGGATCGAGCACGCCGTCGAGCACGGCGTTTCGGAACGGCCCGCCATGGTGGAACTTGGTGCCGTCGAACGCGCCGCTCGTGTCGCAATGCGCATCGATATGGATCATACCGACCGGCTCTTTCCTGCCGACTGCTTTCAGGATCGGGTGCGTAATCGAATGATCGCCGCCGACGGAGAGCGGAATGACGCCCGCTTCGACGAGCTGTCCAATGCGCAGCTCGATATCGTCATGGCTCTGCTCCAGCCGGTATCGGCTGCCGAACGGCACGTCGCCGATATCGGCAACACGCAGCTCTTTCACGGGCGCCACTTCGAGCACGTGATTGTAAGGGCCGATGCGGTCGATGGCGCGCAGTGCGCGCGGGCCGAAGCGCGATCCGGAACGGTTGGTGACGCCAAGATCCATCGGCATGCCGAGCAGCGCTGCCTGGAGGTCGCCGAAATCCGGCTTTTCCCAGTCGATCTGGCGATAAGGCGCGGAGAGGAAGGTCGGCAGGCCGGCATAGGGTGCGACACGAGTGCCGGTCTTGGAGAAGATCTTGTCTGCGACTCGGCGGAACTTCGGGTCGAAAATGTCGTTGCCACCGCCTTCGCTGTATCTGCTGCGCAGTGCGTCGAGCTTCGCTTTGTCGATCCCCATCGTGTCCTCCTCGAATTTTGCGCGGGATAGTCGCGGCTGTCCCGCCAAAAGGCAATCGCTGCCGCCAAGGCCCCTGGCGATTTTCCGCCGCCAGACGCAGCCCTTGCGTTGGGGCAGAACTCGCGGCATCAGAACGATGGGAGGATTGCCGTGACCCCCTTCGTCTTCAACACGACGCCATCGATCGTTTTCGAGAACGGTTCCGCGAAAAAGCTGGCCGCCATCTTGCGCGGGCGGCTCGGCGCGAAAATCCTGTTCGTCACTGATCCCGGCCTGCGCTCGCTTGGCCTTTGCGATCCGGCCCTCGCGTCGCTCACGGACGCGGGCATCGAGGTGACCGTCTTTGACTCCGTGGAAGCCGACCCATCGCTGGCGACGCTGATGAAGGCGGTTGCAACCGGCCGTTCGGCAAGCGCCACCGGCGTCCTCGGCTTCGGCGGCGGCTCGTCGCTCGACGTGGCCAAGCTCGCGGCCTTGCTGCTCGGTTCCGGCGAAGACCTTGATCAAGCCTGGGGCGTGGGCAATGCGAAAGGTCCGCGCCTGCCGCTGGCGCTCGTGCCGACGACATCCGGTACCGGCTCCGAGGTGACGCCAGTCTCGATCATCACCGTCGGCGAGGAGGAGAAGCGCGGCGTGTCCTCGCCGCTGAACCTGCCGGATATCGCGATCCTCGACTCGGAGCTGACACTCGGCCTTCCACCGGCGATCACCGCCGCGACCGGCGTCGATGCCATGGTGCACGCAATCGAGGCCTACGCTTCGAAAAGCGCGAACAACAATCCGCTGTCGAAAATGCTGGCGAAGGAAGCGCTGCGCCTGCTCGGCGCCAACATCGAGACGGCTGTCTTCGACGGCAAGAATGTTGAGGCACGCTCTGCGATGCTGCTCGGTTCGATGCTCGCGGGACAGGCCTTCGCCAATTCGCCGGTCGCGGCGGTGCACGCGCTCGCCTATCCGATTGGCGGCACGTTCCATGTACCGCACGGCCTGTCCAACGCGCTGGTTCTGCCGCATGTACTGCGCTTCAACGCGCCGGACGCTGCGCATCTCTACGCCGAGATTGCGAGCGATGCGTTTCCAGTGCTCGGGGCCGAGCAGGGCACGCAAGGCCGCTGTGCAGCTTTCATTGAAGAACTCGCCGGCCTTTCGGCGAGGCTTGGGCTGAAGACGAGGCTGCGCGAGGTCGGCATTGGTGAAGAACATCTCGGCAAGCTCGCCACAGATGCAATGAAGCAGCAGCGTCTGCTGGTCAACAATCCGCGCGACGTGCTCGAAGCCGACGCGCTGGCGATCTACAGGGCGGCGTGGTGATGGCCGATCGCCCGACGCCTTCCTCTCGCTCGGACTACAAGACGTTCCGCACGATCACGACGCGCTGGATGGACAATGATCCTTATGGCCACATGAACAATGTCGTGCATTACTCGCTGTTCGACACGGCAGTGAATGGCTGGCTGATCGAAGGGGGTGCTCTCGACATTCACCATGGCGACCAGATCGGCCTCGTTGTGGAAACCGGCTGCCGCTATTTCTCTGAACTCGCTTTTCCGGATATCGTCACTGTGGGCATCCGCGTCGCAAAGCTCGGCTCGTCCTCCGTCCGCTACGAAATCGCCCTGTTCCGGAACGACGAGGATCAAGCGGCTGCGGAGGGGTTTTTCGTGCACGTCTATGTCGATCGCGCCACCCGTCGGCCAAAACCGCTCGGCAAAAAACTCCGAGGTTTACTCGAAGGCGTCGCCGTCTGAGGACTTGCCGGCCTTGCCGAGCCGCATCCACGCTTCATTTCTTGTCGGGCCAAGGCTGCACATGGCCGGTCCAATCGGCTATGACGGCGTCTGCCTGGCAGGTTCGAGGCGCCGAGGAGCGGCATCGCTATGACCACAAAGACCGATATCGCGAAGCGCGTCTACGATCACACTTGGAAGCTCGATCCGATCGTGCGCAGCCTGCTCGACACCGATTTTTACAAACTTCTGATGCTGCAGATGATCTGGGGCCTCTACCCCAAGGTCGAGGCGACTTTCTCGCTGATTAATCGCACCAAGACGGTGAGGCTTGCCGACGACATCGACGAAGGCGAGCTGCGCGCGCAGCTCGATCATGCCCGCACAGTCCGCTTCACCAAGAAGGAGATGATCTGGCTGGCTGGCAACACCTTTTACGGCCGCAAGCAGATTTTCGAGCCGGAGTTTCTGGCCTGGCTCGCCGACTTCCGCCTGCCGGACTACGATCTGCGCAAGACCAAGGACGGGCAGTACGAGCTCGAGTTCCCCGGGCCGTGGATGTACACGACGCTGTGGGAAATTCCGGCGCTGTCGATCGTCAACGAGCTGCGCTCGCGCTCGGCGATGCGCCACTACGGTCCCTTCGCGCTCGATGTTCTCTACGCACGCGCCAAGGCGAAGATGTGGGCCAAGACCGAGCGGCTGCGGACGCTACCTGACATCCGCATCTCGGATTTCGGCACGCGTCGTCGCCACTCTTTCTTCTGGCAGCGCTGGTGTGTCGAGGCGCTGAAGGAGGGTATCGGCAACGCCTTCACCGGCACGAGCAACGTCAAACTTGCCATGGACAATGACCTCGAAGCGCTGGGCACCAACGCGCACGAGCTTCCGATGGTGCTGGCCGCGTTGACCAAGACCGACAAAGAGCTGCTCGCGTCGCCCTACAAGGTGCTGCAGGATTGGCAGCGCTACTACGGCGGCAATCTTTTGATCGTCCTGCCGGATGCATTCGGCACGGCTGCCTTCCTGCGCGACGCGCCGGACTGGGTCGCCGATTGGACCGGCTTCCGTCCCGACAGCGCGCCGCCGATCGAAGCGGGCGAACGTATCATCCACTGGTGGAAATCCAAAGGCGTCGACCCCAAGCAGAAGCTTCTGATCTTCTCGGACGGGCTCGATCTCGAAACGATCGAGCAGACCTATCGCCACTTCCGTGGCAAGGTGCGCATGACCTTCGGCTGGGGCACCAATCTGACGAATGATTTCGAGGGCTGTGCGCCGGACGACAATCAGAGCCTCGACTCGATCTCGCTTGTCGTGAAGGTGACCGAGGCGAACGGCAAGCCGGCGGTGAAACTCTCCGACAATCCCGCCAAGGCAACCGGCGATCCGAAAGAGATCAAGCGCTACATCAAAGTGTTCGGCAACGAGGCGCGCGTCGAACACGCGGTGTTCGTGTAGTTCGACGCCACGGTGAGCGAGCTTCGGCAAACACACGCTTTTGTCCTCGCGTCCTGCAGTCTTGGCTGGACAACGGCCGCTGCCCTCGCTCACGCTTCCGACCGCGGCTTCGTGCTGCTTCTGCCGACAGGCTATTATCTCACCGGCGGCGCGCTCGCTGTCGCCGCGAGCTTCATCGCACTGCTCCTCGTTCCTCCAGCGCTGCTGGCGCGGATCGCCCGCCAGCGGCTTCAGCTTTTCGCCTTCAGAGATCGGCTGCGCTTCCTGTCAAGTTTCGCTGGATTCCTTGTCCTGCTCGCACTGATCGTTGCGGGCTTTGTCGGCAGCCGCGACCCGCTCTCCAATCCGCTCCCGCTGACGGTCTGGACCTTGATGTGGATCGGCCTGACCCTGATCCAAGGGCTGTTCGGCGATCTCTCGTGGTGGATCAATCCGTGGTACGCGCCAGCACGAGCGATCCGCGCACTTCTTGGCCGTACGCAGGTCAGCTCCTTGCCAGCATCAATCGCCTATTGGCCGGCTGTCGTGCTGTTCTTCTGCTTCGCCTGGTTTGAGCTGATCTATCCGGCGCCCGACGACCCATTCCGGCTTGCCTATGCTGCGGCCGTCTATTTCCTCATCAACCTCGTCTGCTGCGTAGTCTACGGAGCCGACCGCTGGCTCACGCAGGGCGAGTGCCTATCCGTTTTCTTCTCCATGATCGCGCGATTCGGCATCCTTGATTGGAGCGGTGGCCGCCTTGCGCTCCGCTGGCCGGGAGCGAAGCTTCGCGACACCGAGCCACTGCCGCTGAGCGGCGTGCTGTTCCTACTCCTGGCGCTCGCGTCTGTCTCCTTCGACGGCCTGTCGAAGACGTTCCTCTGGCTCGGATTGAATGGGTTCAACCCGCTCGAATATCCTGGCCGCACAGCACTGACCGCGACGAACACAACCGGCCTTGTCCTGACATTCGTGATGCTGTCGGCAGCGTTCTTCGGTTCGATCTGGCTCGGCGAAAAACTGCCTGGCCGAAATCGTACCTTGGAAGCCGCTTCGACGCTTGTCTGGTCGATCGTGCCGATCGCGCTCGCCTATCATTTCTCGCACTACCTGACGGCGCTCACCGTCAACGGCCAATATGCGCTGGTGGCGCTCTCCGATCCGTTCTCGCTCGGCTGGAACCTGTTTGGCACGGCCGACAATCAGGTCAGCGCCGGCATTGTGATGGGGTCTGACTCGGTGTGGGTGCTGTGGAACCTGCAGGCCGGTGCAATTATCGGCGGGCATATCCTCGCCGTCGCGGCGGCGCGGCTTCTCGCCGGCCGCCTCCCGGAAACATCGCGTCCGTTCCTCGCCGAGCTGCCGCTGACGGTGCTGATGATCGCCTACACGGTGTTCGGCCTGTGGCTCCTGTCGACACCGACCGCCGCTTGAAAAATTCGCGGCGCGGCAATTCTATTGCCACCTCTCCGGATTGATGATTTAGTTTGTACACAAGCGATTTTTCGCCGCCGCCACAGGCAGGCGGACGGCGGTTTTCCAGACTGTTCAAAGACAACAAACAGGGGAACCGGCATGACTGAAACTCGCAACTCCAGGAAGATTATCGGCTCCAAACTCACCCGCCGCACGGCGCTGAAAGGACTTGGCGCGGCCGCTGGCCTTGGCCTCGCGCCGGGCTATGTGCGCTATGCGCAGGCGCAGAGTTCCGCGCCGATCAAGATCGGCTTCCAGTGCCACCGCACCGGTATCGGTGCCGCCTATGGCCGCTGGTACGAGAAGACCTCCGCCGCTGCAGTCAAGGCGATCAACGATGCCGGTGGCGTCAACGGCCGTCCGTTCGAGCTGGTCATCGAGGATGACGGTACCGATCCCGGCCGTGGCGCCGAGGTCGTCGGCAAGTTCGCGACGCAGCATGGCTGCGATGTCGCGTTCGGCACGCTGTTCAGCCACGTCGTGATCGGCTCCGCGCCGGCTGCCGGCGAGAACAAGATCCCGTATTACGTCGTGAGCGAAGGCCATCACGTCGCCTCCACCAAGCTCAACCGTTACTGCTTCCAGCCCGGCATCACAGACGTGAAGAGCCAGGTGCAGTCGATGGCACCGTGGATTGCAGGCAATGTCGGCAAGAACGTCACGATGATCTTCCCGGACTTCGCCTTCGGTCACGATCACCGCGACTATTTCACGCCGGCGATCGAGGCGCAGGGCGGCAAGGTGCTGGCGCACATTCCGATCCCGCCGACGGAAGCGTCGTTCACGAAATACTTCCCGCAGATTCCCGCCGAGACCGAGGTTCTCTACCACGTCATGGTCGGCCCGGCCGTGCTCACCTTCGTCAAGGAACTCGGCGAATTCTACGGCTCCAACCGTCCGCAGCTTTTCGGCTTCATCGACTCGCTCGAAGCGGTCGACATGGCGAGCCCCGGCCTCGAATTCCTCGAAGGCTCGCACTTCTGGGAAGGCGCGCCGCGCTATGCGCAGGCTGACGACACCGACGCGATGAAGGCTTATCGCGCCGCCGTCGGTATCGACGACAATGGTGCTGCTGCCAACGATCCGAAGGACGTCTCGACTGCCGCGCACATGTTCGGCTGCTGGGAGACGCTCTACATCATCAAGAAGGCGATGGAGGATGCGTCGTATCAAGGCACCGGCGACCGCGCCAAGCTTGTCGAGGCGACCGAGGCCATGACGGAATTCGCCGAAGGGCTCGAGCATCCGCAGGGCATGAAGACGTTCAACGGCAAGATCCACCAGTGCTTCGGCATCCAGAACATCTCGAAGGTCGAAGGCGGCAAGCTCAAGGTCGTCCACAAGACCAAAATCGAAGAAGGCCTGTACGAGCCCGAGGGCGACTACACCACGATGCCGCTGTAGGACGCGGCAGGTACCCTCCCCCTTGTGGGGAGGGTCGGCGAACGAATGAAACGCAGTGCAATTCGTGAGACGGGGTGGGGGTGTTGAAGGTCAGCTTTTTACGTCTGTACCCCCACCCCGGACCTGCGGTCCGACCCTCCCCACAAGGGGGAGGGTGTCGCTGATGGCATTCGGTCCCTACCTTCTCCTGGCCACGCTTGAGGGCCTTGTCACCGCCGCGGTGCTGTCGCTGACGGCGCTTGGGCTGTCGCTGGTCTTCGGCGTCATGCGCGTCGTCAACGTCGCGCATGGCGAGTTCTTCATGCTGGGCGCGGTGATCGCCTGGTTCGTGTCGAGCTTCTTCGGCGGCCACCCGGTCATCGGC
>Ga0335075_10003962_pt1 | contig 23234 bp, 23 predicted proteins | sample Lox_Sample_24_FD_206723 | JGI IMG/M metagenome (GOLD analysis project Ga0335075, IMG submission 206723) | Soil microbial communities from Loxahatchee National Wildlife Refuge, Florida, United States - Lox_Sample_2.4 | ecosystem: Environmental > Terrestrial > Soil > Wetlands | place: USA...
AATCTCCTTTACGAGGTCCATCGCCTCACTAAGCAAATGCAGCCCGCAACCTGCCTGCTCCACAACTCCCTGCCGTGGAGCGTATCGCCTCAGAATCTCGCTTTCCTATTCATGCCATCTCCTTGTGGTTTGGCGTTCAGATAGGTTGAGCGACAATCGCATCGCCAAACTGCGGGCTGTCGTAAATGAAGAGGCTCGAGTTTACGCTCCCGTCGATCACCTTAGGCTGGTCCAACACGCCGGTGCCGATTTCGAATACCCTAATGTGGTCTTTGGAATGCGGCGTTGTGCAACCTGCGCCAAGTCTTAGATGGTGGCAGTTTGTCGAGTCGAGCCGTTGTCATGAGCCTAGACTAAAATTACCGGACAGGAGTCGCATGTACGTCCGTGCAATCTTTCTTGGATTTGGCTGCATCGAATGCCTAGTGGCGAGGTTGTCAAAGCCGGCTTTCGGCTATACCGTGACCTACTCGCCAGAGCCGCAAAAAGCGGCTCGAAGGGTGTATCTGCTATGGCAAGCCTGGCGGTCGCGACGCGGCGGACATACGTTGATCGAGAGTCTCTCCATCACGCCTTGACTTCCGATCTGGTTGGCTGGACCGTTTCTGAAACGCGTGAGGCGCCTCTTCTCACGCACGTTGTGTCACATCGCCTGGGCGACATCCGCCTCGTCGAGCTATCCGGCAATCCCTTTGGAGCGGCACGCGGGCGCGCGGAGATATCGGGGGACAGCGACACGTACCTTGGAATCCTCTATCAAAGATTTGGCTCGACCCTGTGTAGGAGAGGCAACGACCGCGTGATCGTCGGCCCCGGCGAAATCTGCGTCTGGCACAGTGGGCGCCCTGTTTCATTCGAGATGCCCGAAAAATTCGACAAGCTGTGCATGATCGTCCCGATCGCGCGGTTTGAAAGCGTGTTGTACAACGCCGAGACCTACGAGGGCTTGCGCTTACCTCGCGGCAGCAACCTGGCCACGCTTCTTGGTTCCTACTTGTCGACATTGACCGATAGCGTGATGACGCGGAACGACAACACGCCTTTTGACGCCATCGACGTGACGCTGGAACTGCTGGGAGCCGCATTTCGGGCACAGCGGCGATCATCAACAATAGCGCCTCGCGATCAGCTATTTGCGCGCATCAGCGACGATATCGAAGGCCGCCTTAATGACGTCAATCTGTCGCCGAATAAGATTGCCGAAGCTAATGGCATCTCGATTCGATATCTTTATACGCTGTTTAGCGAACAGGGCGAGACCGTATCAGGGTGGGTGCGAAGACGACGTCTTCTGCGTTGCAGAGCCGAATTAAACGGAGCGCATACCGAGGCCTCCATAACCGAGATCGCCTATAGATGGGGTTTCAATGATTCCGCCCATTTCAGCCGATTGTTCAAAGCCTCTTTCGGAATGTCGCCGACACAATATCGGTCTTCGCGGCGGCTGCGCGCCCCCGACAAGTAACTGCGTTCCCTGCGGGTTTGTCAGCCCAAACTCACGAGGGGTAACCGGCGGCGCCTCGTTGTTTGCAATGCGGCCATGCGGGTATCAGGGCGATCCCCGTTGAGGCCGGCGGCGCAAATGAGTGCACTCCCCGCCTGGCTCCGCGATCAGGCTGGCAAGAACCGGGACCAAGACGTTGTACATCGAACCTGGATCTCCATGGGAGAACGGCTACTGCGAAAGCTTCAACTCCAAGCTCAGGGATGAGTTCCTGAACGGAGAAATCTTCTACTCGATAAAAGAACTGCGCATGCTGGACACTCCAGAGGTCGGTGCTAACCCCTAAGGTCATTTAGACTTCAACCGATAGTAGGTTTGAGTGGAATTACACAAGGATCGTCGGCTTGGCGACCGGTTGGTTGTCCGGGCAGATTTGTCTCGACATGTCAATGAGTGACGAGCCCTGAAGTCAACAGTTGAAGTCTGACGTCGCCGCCGGTTAGTGAACATAAGCCAACTTGCACTAGGACTTATCGGTACCCATCTGACCTCGATGAGTGATTTGGCGATTTCTCATTCACCGAGATAGGAAGTGTGGCTTCTTCTGGGCGACTGATGGGATTGTGCCTTTACCGGTACTGATGTATCTGCTGCAACAACACGAGTGACCGATCACATCACCTTTGTTGACCGATGTGTTTCCCGCCAGTCGCTCGGCGGCATACCTTCCCAATTACGGAATGCACGTCCGAAGGAGTTGGGGTCTTCAAAACCCAGCAAGTAGGCTGCTTCGTTTAACTCCAATGCGGAGTTACTGAGGTAGTATCGCGCCATTTGATGACGTGCCTCATCCAAAACGCGCTGAAAACTCGAACCCGAATCCTGGAGTCTCCGTTGTAATGTACGAGGCCCCATGTGGAGAGCTCTCGATATGGCGTCGATCGAGGGGCGATGCCCAGTGAGTTTGTCCTGAATAGTTCGGCGAACGAGCTCCAGGAAGCTGTCCTCTTCTTTGTACTGCCGCAACTGTTCCTCGAACTGCGGGGCGAGTAGGTCGAGGAGTTCCGCGTTTCGCGTGACGAACGGCTTCGTAGCGTCGTCCGCGTGAAAAACAATCACATTCCGTGGCGCGCCCACGACGATATCGCAGCCAAGGCTACGCTCGATCTGGCTTAGGTTCGAACGCTGCTGCACGTATTCGACTCTAAGCGGGTTCAGCGCGGTTCCGCTGCCATGCCGAGCTAAGGAACGTATCCAGGAGAAGCAGTAGTCGGTAAGAGTCCACGGTTCGTCATCGACGGCGAGTAGCCAACGGAAGCCGACGGTGAACTCTTCTGCGTCGAGTTCTACAAGGATCTCTTCCGGCGCGGTCAGCTTCTTGTATCGAGCCATGTGCTGTGAGGCCGCTACCAGGTTCTCCGTAGAAAGCGCAGCAATCGCCATCGGATGAAAGCGCTCTGTCTTCGTTTCGATGCCGAGCTTCACGCCGATCAACGGATCGGAACTAACTCGGTCTATGGCACGCCACAGTGCAAACAGCTCGTTGGTTGACACAAGGACGCGGGTCTGCTCAAAGAGGTCACGCGGGAGACCTGCCCTGCGCAGCACAGCGGGAACGGAGATTCCCAGCTCCTCCAGCTTTACGGCGAGGCGTCCGGGAACTCGGAAGTGTTTAAGCATCCCTTACTCCTGTTCCAACCATACCGAAGTTGCCCAGCCGATGCCATGCAAGAGGCGTCAAAGGAACTGCGACAGGCGTCAAGGTCGTGATTGGAGATTGTCGTGATTCGCAGAGATATTGTCGTGTCTGGCAGGGCTAACCCGTCGCGTCGGGGTCTAGTTTTAAGAAGTAGCTGGGGAGATGAAGCGACAGGTCAGCTCCCAGACCCCGACGAAAGGCTCAAAGTACATGCACAATTTCGACGATAGCGGAATGAAGCGCAGCATCGACCGTCGCTCCTTCTTAGGCATTACTGGAGCTGCTGCAGCCGCAACTCTTGCAGGCCATCTTTCGCCTCCCGTAGTCGCTGATCCCAGGCACAACGCAGATGGCGCACATGATCGAAAATATCGGCGGCAGCTCGGTTACGTTCAGCCAGGATGAGTTCAAGGAGCTTAACGCGTCGGTATCCAGTATTCAGATTCAGGGGAAAACGTCTGCCGGACGGGCTATTCGCACTTTCGGGCGTCGAAGCGCCGCCGAAATCCTGAGAGCAGAATTCTTCTTTTATCCGCGTAACGTGAACGATATGCCGTGTTACTTCGAGTTCCTTCACAGATCAACCACACATATCGAGGGAGAGGCCATGAAAACCCTAATGTTAAGTCTATTTCTTTCAACACTGATCGCGCAGTCGTCGTACGCACAGCAACCGCCAGCTCCCCCAACGGAAACGATCAAAACTGCCGCGACTCATACACCCGAACAGCAGGAAGTCATCAACCTCTCAAACATGAAGTGGGATTGGATGGCTGACAAGAAAGTCGATTCGCTGGAGACACTGTTTGATGACAGAGCCATGTTCACGCACATGGGCGGGACGTGGGGAAAGTCTCAGGAACTAGCCACCATCAAGAGCGGTGGTATCTGGTACAAAAAGGCTTTTGTTTACGCAGTTGACGTTCGCATATTTGGCAACACGGCTGTCGTGCTGGAAGACATGGATTTGCAGGCAGTAGTCGGTGCGCGCGAAGTCACCAATCCCTTTATGGTGACTGAGGTTTATAGCAAGGAAAACGGCAAGTGGAAGCTTATCCAACTCACGTTCTCTCATCTGCTTAGGCCGGTAAAAGTCGATAGCAACAAGAATTAGCCGCGGACGTCGAGAGGGAGATCTGGGGCCGCTGGGGCGCAGCAACGGCCAGTGAAACCTCAAGGACCTCCCGCGGAGAAGAAGATTCTGATCGTTTATCTGTCTCGAACGAACAACACCAAGGCCGTCGCGGACATCATCCACGAAAAGCTTGGCGGCAAACTGGTCGCTCTTGAATTGCAAACGCCGTATCCGGCGGACTATCACGCCACTGTGCAGCAAGTCGTCCGCGAGAATGAGACCGGCTATCTGCCGCCTCTTAAGACAGTGATCGACGGACCGGATCAATACGATGTAGTCTTTGTTGGCTTTCCAACTTGGGATATGAAGCTGCCGCCGCCCATGAAGAGCTTCCTGCATCAGTACAGTTTCCGAGGAAAAACAATCATCCCGTTCAACTCCAATGGCGGATACGGCCCAGGGAGCACCTTTCAGACCGTGCGGGAGCTGTGCCCGCAAAGCACGGTGCTGCAGGGCTTCTCCACTCGGGGCGGATTGGAAAGAGATGGACAGCTTCTCGCCATCAAAGATGCCAGGGCAGAAGAAGTCCGCACCGAAGTAGAAAACTGGCTAAGGACAATCGGGATGCTCAAGCGAAGCGTTTCACAACTGCAGTAGGAAAGGTGAACAATCGTGAAGAAAAGAACATTAGGAAATAGCGGCCTTGAAGTCTCCGCCTTGGGACTCGGCTGCATGAGCATGACCTCAGCTTACGGTCCTGCCGCCGATAAGGGCGAGATGATCCAACTAATGCGGTCAGCTTACGACAAGGGAATTACTTTCTTCGACACGGCCGAAGCCTACGGACCTTTCGCAAACGAGGAACTGGTAGGTGAAGCACTGGAGCCGATTCGCGAAAAAGTTGTGATTGCTACGAAGTTTGGCTTCGATATCGATCCTGAGACCGGCAAGCGCGGCCCTGGCACGAACAGCCGTCCCGACCACATCAGGGCTGCGGCTGTGGCTTGCCTGAAGCGGCTTCGCACAGATCACATCGACCTCTTCTACCAGCATCGCGTCGATCCCAACGTGCCGATCGAGGAAGTCGCCGGTGCAGTAAAAGAGCTGATTGCCGAGGGAAAGGTGAGGCACTTTGGCTTGTCGGAAGCGGGCATAGGCACCATCCGCAAGGCCCACGCCGTGCAACCGGTCACAGCGCTGCAGAGTGAATACTCGCTCTTCTGGCGCGGACCAGAAGACGATGTTTTGCCCGTGCTCGAAGAGCTTGGTATCGGCTTTGTTCCGTTCAGCCCTCTCGGTGCCGGCTTTCTGACCGGGCAGATCGACGAGAATACGAAGTTCGACCCGAGCGACTTCCGCAACCAAGTGCCACGCTTCTCGCCTGAGGCCCGCAAAGCGAACATGGTGCTCGTACATGCCGTGCAGGCAGCAGCACAACGCAAGGGTGCAACGCCAGCGCAGATCGCTTTAGCGTGGTTGTTGGCGCAGAAGCCGTGGATCGTTCCCATTCCTGGCACCACGAAGAGCTCCCGCATTGAAGAGAACCTTGGAGCGGTCGATGTCAATGAAGAGGTCGTGGGCGAAGCTATCGCACCCTTCCGCAAAGATGTCGTGATCGCTACCAAGTTCGGATTCGAGCCCGATTCCGGCAACCATGGCAAGTGGACAGCAACCAACAGCCGGCCCGAGCATATCAAGCAGGCCGTTGAAGGCTCGCTGAAGCGTCTACAAACGGACACCATTGACTTGCTCTACCAGCATCGCGTCGATCCCAACACGCCCATTGAAGAAACTGCTGGTGCCGTTAAGGATCTGATCCTGGCAGGCAAGGTGAAGCATTTCGGCCTTTCGGAGTCAGGGGCGAAAACGATCCGTCGCGCTCATGCCGTACAGCCTGTCACAGCCCTGCAGAGTGAATATTCGCTCTTCTGGCGCGAGCCTGAAGAGTCTGTCATTCCAACGCTCGATGAACTCGGTATCGGCTTCGTGCCGTTCAGCCCACTCGGCAAAGGGTTTCTCACCGGCAAGATCGATTCCTCCACGAAGTTTGATAGCTCGGATTTCCGCACCATCGTCCCTCGCTTTAGTGAGGACAATCGCAAAGCGAACCAGGCTCTCGTCGAAGTCATAACGAAGTTCGCTGAGCGGAAAAAGGCCACGCCTGCACAGATTGCCCTCGCATGGCTGCTTGCTAAGGCACCTTGGATCGTTCCAATTCCGGGCACAACCAAGCTTTCGAGGCTCGAAGAGAATCTTGGAGGCGCGGCCATAGAGCTCACCACGGAAGATGTGCGTTCGCTCGAAAAAGCTTCTTCCGCAATCAAAGTGGAAGGCGACCGATACCCCGCAACGCATGCGAAGTTGATCGATCGATAGATCTCGCTGATTTCATCAAGAGGGCGAAAGGTTGTTGATAAGGAATTTGGATCAGTCCTTGGAAGTCGCCTTGTGTTGACTCACCGCATGCACTGTGGAATCTCGACTGGCGTCATGCCCGCTGCGGGAGGCGGGTCGCTTTGCAAACATGATCTCTCCCAGTGCTTCACAGGCGATGTTGGGCGATAAGGTTTGTCTCGACAATTTCGATATCGAACACGAGACTGTCAAGCTCCTCTTGCTTCGGTTACGAGACTATTGGACTTGAGCGCGCGGATATCTCGTATCGGTGGAAGACCGAAACAGCGACTGTACTCTCGGCTGAACTGGCTGATGCTCTCGTAGCCGACTTCATAGGCGGCGGTTGTGGCGTCCAAACCATCCATCAACATGCGCTCCCGCGCGGTTTGAAGCCTAAGCATCTTCTGGTACTGCAACGGACTCATGGAAGTCAGCGCGCGGAACTGGTGATGAAGCGTGGACACGCCCATGCGGGCTGTCTTGGCCAGCTCGTCTACACTCAGAGGCTTTGTGAAATTGGCACGTAGCCACGAGATTGCCCTTGCCGTGCGCTGCACGAGGTCTCCGCTCGTCGCGATAGCACGAAGACGACTAGCCTGTGGCGTCTTGAGCAAGCGGTAGATGATTTCGCGCTGGATCAGAGCGCTCAGGTATGGGATGTCTTCGGGCGTATCCACGAGATTGAGCAAACGCTGACAGGCATCTAGCAGCCCGAACGTGGTTTCGCCTACCGCTAAACCTTGCCGGTGAGGATGGGCTTCTGCTTCAGGCAGGTCATCTTGAGTAAGCACTTCTCGAACCATCGGCATATCGAAGCGTAAAAACATGACCAGAAGCGGCGTCTTCTCCGATGCTTCAACGATCTGGCTCTGCGCGGGCACGTCGATCGAGGACAGAAGAAACGACGATGAATCGCAGATATATTCGGTTTGACCTAGGATGACGCGCTTCCGGCCTTGCACGAAGATGCTCAAACTTGGCTCATACGAGGCTCGGTAGCACGGTGTCGGTTCGTCCCGGTGATACAGAACGACGCCGGGAACAGCCGTTTCATGCTCCCCCGCAGCGCCTGTGATGAACGCGATGCGGCTGGCAAGTTCACGCCTCGCCTCCAATATGGCTGGGTCATCATGGACAACGTTTTTCGTCTTGGTAGGCATCTTAAGCCTCTCGTTTCTAGCCTAGACCCTTTTGCCAGAAGTTTCTGACCCAAACAGAATCAGGCAAACAATCGGCAGGACTGGGTAAGTAATGTCCTTCTCCTCTCTCTAGTGTTGAACGTGCCCTCGAAGACGGCGATTTGAGCCGAAATCAGAGAAACGGCCACGAGAGGAAGAAGATGAACATTTCATTTGAAGGTAAGGTAGCACTCGTTACCGGCGCGGCGTCTGGGCTCGGATTTGCAACAGCCAAGGCTTTTGCAGAATCGGGAGGAGCCGTTGTTCTGGCGGACGTGAACGAAAAAGAAGTCCAGGCCGCGGCGAAGGAGTTGGCAGACAAGGGCTTTAAGACCCTGGCGATCCGCTGCGATGTTTCGAAAGACGACGAGGTCGAAGCAATGGTTAAGCAGACCGTTGCGAAATTCGGTCGCCTGGACGCGGCCTACAACAACGCCGGTATCCAGAACGTCCTTGCTGAAACTGCGGATTCGCCTCGCGACGACTATGACCGTGTCATGGCGGTGAACCTGCGTGGTGTATGGAGCTGCATGAAGTTTGAGCTGCAGGTGATGCGCGAACAAGGCGGCGGCGCCATCGTGAATTGCTCTTCGTTGGGCGGACTGGTCGGCGGCATTCAACGTGGGACGTACCATGCGGCGAAGCATGGCGTGATTGGTTTCACGAAGAGCGCAGCTCTGGAGTATGCGACTCGCGGCATCCGCGTAAACGATGTCTGTCCCGGTTTGATCCGTACTCCGATGGCCGACAAGATGGAAGCTGGTGGGCAGGGTGAAGCGCTCAAGATGATGCGCGAGACATTTGTTCCCATGCAGCGCGAAGGCCGTCCAGAGGAAATCGCCAACACCGTTTTATTCCTGTGCAGCGACTTGGCAAGCTATATAACCGGCCAGTCCATTTCGGTCGATGGTGGCTACGTGATGCGTTAGGAGCTACGCAGAATGGGTCGAATCACCGTGAGCGATATGGTGGTAGAGACCGAACCTGTGGATGGAGGGCCGGCTGACCACCGACGGCGCTCCCTCATCAAGGCTGGGCTGGCGGCGAGCATTCTGGCGCTGCGGCGGGCCGAGCCCTCCTGGGCTCTGGAGAACCGAATGTCCAACAACAAGAAACACAGCTCACTTCCCGGCATTCTGTCGATGAGTGACGTAAATGCTGTCTCACCCGCATTGGCTCACTACACCGAAAGGCCGCTTCTCAACGGATTGTGGAAGCGCTCTGAGCTTTCGCCGCGTGATCGCAGCGTGGTCACGGTGGCTGCGCTGATTGCCCGCATCCAGTCCATCGAGATGCCGTATCACTTCGCTCTCGCTCTCAACAACGGTGTGAAGCCCGCGGAGCTTTCCGAGATCATCACGCACCTTGCCTTCTACGCCGGATGGGCCAATGCGATGTCTGCTGTCGCGGTGGCAAAGGACGTCTTCCATGCTCGCGGTATTGGTGCCGATCAGCTTCCTCCAGCGCAGGACAAGTTGCTGCCGCTCAACGAGGAAACCGAGAGACAGCGGGCGACGCAGGTTGGTAACAACTTCGGGGCCGTCTCTCCCGGTCTTGTACAGAACACGACGGACCTTCTCTTCCGCGACTTGTGGCTCCGCCCCGCGCTTAAACCGCGCGACCGCAGTCTTGTGACCGTGAGCGCATTGATTGCGAATGGGCAGACGGCGCAGATCACCTATCACCTCGGTCGCGCGATGGACAACGGCCTGACGCGAGAACAAGCCTCCGAAGTGCTGACACACATCGCGTTTTACGCAGGCTGGCCATGTGCATTTTCTGCCTTGCCTGTGGTGAAAGACGTTTTCGAGAAGCGCCAGAAGTAACGCGTAGAAGCCGGACTTCAGCAAAGGGACCATGAGAATCTTCGCTCTCCCTCTACTTTCACAGCTCGTAATGGTTGGAGCATTTGCGCAAACTCCCACAGCAACTCCAACACCAGACGCTACCAAAGGACTCACGATCAGTCATGCTGGCGTAAGACTGGTCGTTGATGGATCACCGAAGTTCTTCACAGGCTCTGCCAAGGTCGAGCAGTTGTTCCCCGCGAATGCTCCATCACGTGTCTCCGGCGGCATCGTAACTTTTGCGCCCGGAGCGCGGAGCGCTTGGCATACGCATCCGCTCGGCCAGGTTCTCATCATCACCGCGGGCACAGGCCGTGTTCAAATGGAAGGCGGTCCGATTCAGGTCGTCCATGCGGGAGATGTTGTCATTATTCCGGCCCATGTGAAGCACTGGCACGGCGCTGCTCCCGACTCCTCAATGTCACACATCGCGATTCAGGACAATCTGGATGGCGATGCAGTTGACTGGCTGGAGCCTGTGACCGATCAGCAGTATAACGGCGGCAAGTAGACCACTGCAGATTTCGACCAGGAGGCACTGTGATGAATTCATGGATAAGTGAAAGATTCCAACAGCTCGCGTCAATGGACGACCTGCATATCGCTCCCTTCCGCGACGATGGCGTGACGCTTGGAACCCGACGTCGATATGGTCCGTCCTTGTTGACGGCGAGTTGTATGTGCGGGCTTACAACGGAACGGCGTCACGCTGGTATCAGGCTGCATCGAAACAGAACACGGGACAGATCACGGCTGCTGGCAAGACGACCGATGTCACCTTCGAGCAAGGTCAACAACCGTATCGACGCTGCCTACCGCACGAAGTACGCTTCCAGTCCGTATCTGAAGCCGATGATAGGTAATCGCGCTCGTGCTGCAATGGTGCGGATTTCGCCTCGGGCCTGACCTGCGGCTGTGCGGAGAAGGAGAGAGATGGAAAAGCGTCAACTAGGAAAGAGTGGTCTTGAAGTATCGGCGATCGGCCTTGGATGTATGCGTTCCAGCGCTGGGCATGGTGCCGTCGCCGGAACGAAGCAGGAGATGATCGCGGTGCTGAGAGGCGCTGTTGACCGTGGCATCACCCTGTTCGATACTGCGCAGGTCTATGGCCCGTTTGTGAACGAGGAGCTTGTGGGCGACGCCCTTGCCCCGGTACGCGATCAGGTCGTCATCGCAACAAAGTTTGGCTTCCAGTTCGACAGCTCCGGTGATCCACATCCGACTGGATTGAACAGCCGCCCGGAGTACATCAAGAAGACGGTAGAGGCCTCACTCAAGCGACTTCGAACTGAGAGGATTGACCTCCTCTATCAGCATCGTGTCGATCCCGAGATGCCTATCGAGGAAGTGGCGGGTGCTGTGAAGGATCTGATCGCGCAGGGAAAGGTTAGCCATTTCGGCATGTCAGAAGCTGCAGCTCAAACTATCCGTCGCGCGCACGCTGTTCAACCGGTCACCGCATTGCAGAGCGAATATTCCCTTTGGTGGAAGCGTCCCGAAGAAGAGATCATACCCATGCTCGAAGAGCTTGGGATCGGCTTTGTGCCCTTCAGCCCGCTTGGGAAGGGTTACCTTACCGGCTCCGTCACCGAAGACACAACGTTTGACAAAGAAGACAACCGCAGCAGCTTTCCCCGGTTTACGGCGAAGGCCCGAAAGGCAAATCGCGTTCTGGTTGACGCGATTACCAACTTCGCAGCGCGGAAGAATGTGACCTCGGCTCAGGTGGCGTTGGCATGGCTGCTGGCAAAGAAGCCCTGGATTGTTCCGATTCCCGGTACGACCAGACTCGAACGAGTCGAAGAGAACATCGTAGCAACGATGTTGGAGCTTACCGCTGGCGAGATGCGCGAACTCGACGAACTCACCTCGGCATTCGTTGTCACAGGCGATAGGTATCCCGCCGAAGTTGAGAAGATGACGAACCGGTAGCAGCGGACTAGAATAGCTCAAGCCAAGTCCTAGTGTTCTGTTTCTATCCCGACTCCCTTGGAGATATTAGGGGCAACGCGCTCATCAAGGAATCGTTGGTTCGTGTTCTGGGTGAATTGTCGGCTATTTAAAAGTTAGGAGCGCCATTATCCTCGGTTGTTGCCGAATCGATGTTTCCCCGACTGCGACGATCAGCGAATTCCTTCGAGAACGTTGCTGGCAATCATCATTGTCTTGTGTTTTCCAAACAGTCTTTTTGGCGATGCAAAGTCCAAAATTATTGCTGCACTTTCGGGGTACAGACACCAGTTTGGCTTTTTTTATGCTCAACTTCGCTAAACCACTGACAATAGGTCGCTTGGGCTGTTCCGACCTTACGGTCAATTACGCTTATTTATCATAGACTTACGGTATTCTCGGGAAACTCAAAATCCGTCGGAGGCTACTTCGTGGGGGTTCAACTCCGCTTCCTGGCATCTTATGTGCCAATATCCTATTTTGATTCATAACTTTGCGAAGCTGCTTGGTGCTCTGCGCTTGGAGGATGTCGAGTTTGCTATGGCGTTAAGGTAAGAAATCAGGTACAGTGCAAATCCAATTTATTTTCAATAACTTGGATTTCGTTCGCAACGGACATTATTTCTGTTGGTTTCTCCCATTTACGCCAAATTACGGAATGCGCAGCGGACTTGATTCCGATCAAAGGTCCGCGATGGGTTGTATCTCCGGTAAGGAAGCCGGTTTTGCGTCCAGGTGGGCTGGATTTGTGAACATTGACGGGAGGGCATCCGAACTCGTCTTAGCCGATATGCGAGAGGGAGTTGGGTCGCTGGTCATGAGTGGGATAGCGTTTAAACTCAAAAACCCAAAGGTAATGAACATCCCCTAATTGGAATGTGTCTGTCCTTCCAGGGGAAACTCGACGAGATTTACCCGCACTCGGTCTCCGATCTGTGCGCTTTTTAGCGTGGCCAGGAAATTCTTGGTGAAGTTCTGCTGGAGATGGAAATCCTGTGCCGCATGTGACCTGTAAATCTCGTAAAAAACAAATGTATTGGGATCGTCCTTTCGTGCCGTCCCGTAAAACGCTTCTACGCCCGGATCAGCCCGTACCAGCGGTACGTATTGACTTATGGCGTCGACAAGCTCCGCTCGACGCTGTGGCTGAATAGCTGAATCTTTGCTTCGATCAGCATGATCACCTTTTCGTTCGTCATATTCGTCATATTGGACTGCTCCTGTCGATTTTGATTGGCCGGCGTGTTCACAGCCTGCGTCGGCCACAGTATGTGCGTCGCCCACACGCTTGCGGCCACGAGCACCGCCAAGATCACATTCGGTTTATTTTCAAGTGTGAATCCTTTCGTAAACATCATTCGGAGCCCAGAAACACCTATCCCAGCGTCATCTCCTGAACGAAAGGTAAAAGGCACCTTGGTTCACTAAAGCTCCGCGAGAGCTCGATGCACCATACTTACGGAAATAGCCCCTTCACCAACCGCTGAAGCAACTCGCTTGACGTTTCCGGAGCGCACATCGCCCACTGCGAATACTCCTGGTAGGCTGCTCTCCAGCATGAAAGGTGGGCGCGAAAGCGGCCAGGAAGAACTCTGATCCGAGTCAACAGCTAGTGGCAGATCACGTCCGGTGAGGATAAAGCCCTTCTCATCAAGTGCGACACGGCCTCGAAGCCAGCTTGTGTTAGGTGAGGCGCCAGCCATGATGAAGAGGTGATGTGTCTTGATCGAACGCACCTCTCCGTTCAGCTTGTTGACCCATCTCACTGTTTCGAGAGCGCTCTCGCCCCCAAGATCGGCTAGTTCGGAGTTGCACAGCAGTTCGATAGACGGATTTCCGGAAATTCGCGCGATGAGATAGTGGGACATCGATTCGGATAACGTGGCGGCTCGCACAAGCATATATACCTTGCGTGCGTGCTGCGAAAGGAAGACTGCAGCTTGACCAGCCGAGTTGCCGCCTCCCACTACGATGACCTCTTCGCGCTCGCACAACTGAGCTTCAAGAAATGTGGCGCCGTAGTGGATCCCGTGCCCCACGAAGCGGTCCAGGTTCACGGTCGTGGGCTTCTTGTAGTAGGCGCCAGTCGCAATGACAATAGTCCGTGCGAAGAAGACAGTACCATCGTTCATGACGAGTTCGTAGGGGCGGTGTTGGCACCTAAGTTGAACGATCGATCGTGCCAACGCCATCTTCGCTCCAAACTTCTGTGCCTGCTGGGTGGCGCTCGTAGCGAGCTCCTGACCGGAGATCCCTGTTGGAAATCCCAGATAATTCTCTATCTTTGAACTGGAGCCTGCCTGCCCCCCGGGGGCATGGCTTTCTATAACGAGAGCATCTATTCCCTCCGAGGCCGCATATACCGCTGCCGCCAAGCCTGCAGGGCCCGCGCCAACGATGATCAGATCGTGAAGCGAACTATTGTCGATATTGTCGTTAAGTCCGAGGGAATCCGCCAGCTGTGAGGTTGACGGATTTCGCAAAACCATCGTCCCGTTGTTGCCAATCACGATCGGGATTTCGGAGACAGCGATTCCAAAGCGGTCGAGAAGGTTCCGATAAGCATCGTCTTTATCCAAGTCGATATAAGAGAACGGATGACCATTTCGGCTCAGAAATTCCCGAAGACACAGAGTGTCTGCAGAATGTCGTGAGCCGATGACAACGACATTGCCCAATTGTCGGTCTATGAGCATAAGCCTTCGTAACATAAACGCGCGCAAGAGGATCTCACTCAGACTTGCATCGTGCGCCACAAGAGTGCGAAGGTCTTCGGGTCGAACCTCCAGGATTTCACCTGCTTGTATAACTCGAGCCTGCACTACAGTTCGTTGGCCTGCGATGGAGCCCGCCTCACCGGTGAACATTCCTGGGCGTAAGATCGTGACCAGCCGTTCGCCGTTGATAGTCGGCTGAACGATTTCCAAGCTGACGGATAAGAGGATGAAGCACGGTCTTCCCACCTCTCCCGGCCGATACAGAATCTCGCCAATCTCCACCCGGCGCACCCGTCCGTACGGCCGTGCACGATCTATCTCATCCTCCGTAAGGGCCGGCCACATCTGGTTCTCGGCATTGAGTTCAGCGGAGATCCGTTTCTGTTCGCTTATGAGTCTCGCCTCTTGCAATGCGATAGATGCCTCATTTGACGCGACGCTTAGAAGAAGGCTTTCGGTTTTCTCAGGGAAGCCAGTGCGGTTAGAACCTAGGGCGATTACGCCGATTTCACCATGTACGCCCAACTGCGCGGGGACGATCGCGATGCCTTCCGCTCCCAATTGGTTCCGTATTTGCAGGAGAGAACCTTGAGCGTAGGCAGCCGCTGGGTCGCCGAGCATATTACGGACTTCCTCGGCCGACATGTTGATTTTGCTATCCTCGGCGACTCGGAGAATCTCCACTGGAATCACGCCAAATGCGTCGCTCAACCGCGCGTAAGCGAAATCCAAGCTGAGCATACGGAGCAGCACATCCAGAAGAGTTTGAACAATTTGCGAAGGTTCACTGCCGCGCCAGATGGCAGGGAGAGCAATCAGGCTCGTTAGATCGTTAATGCACCGCCGAAGGCGCTTGATTTCCTGGGCTGGATCTTCGAGCTGCACTTTCATTTCAGGCCACCGTAGGTGAGCCTTTCCGACGAGACCGACGCTCGCGAAATTCGCTCAGGAATTCGTCTGGCGGCACAAAGAAGGGATTTTGTTGAAGGACGCCGCCGATGACGACCATCGGATGGGTCCGCATTATGTCAACGACGGCGTCTCCTCCAAACTTGCCGAGATGGTAGGTACAGATAACTGCGTCTTCGCGTCGACGCCAGACCTCATTTACCCGCGACTCGAACTCAATCACATCATCCACATGCGATCCGCTTTCAACTGCCCAATCCATACGACAGCAAATGCGACTTAGCGGGAAGCTACCGGTGCCCTGACCGCTGGCCAACTGCTCGAACGCCGAAATCATGCGATCTGCATCGAAACGGCCTTCCGGAAGGTAGATTTCGGTATCCGTCCGAATCTCCAGCTGTCCGCTTTGCTCCGCAACCGCTGTATCAATGCCCGCGGCCGTCAGGCGTTGTAGGTGGTCCTGACGCTGATCCCGATTAACAATGTGAATTGCCTTATCCCCACACTGGAATCCGTCTTTTATGAATGGGAGCAAGACCCGATACTCTTCGTCAGGGCTGTGGAAGAAAGCGCAGACATGACGTGTTTGGTCGATCTGGGAACCAGCAAAAGGAATGGGGGCCACGATCTTCTTCATAGCATCTCCCTCGATAGCAACGCCGCAATGCCTCCAACTGCAAAGAAGTATTCGAGTCTGCTCAGGTTGATCATACCGCTAGCCTTGACGAAAGCTCGATCGTCATCGCTCGCCAATCGTTGCCCGTTAGATCGTGCGATCATAGAGTTGCTGCTGGTAACCCTTGACCCATTCTTCTGACGAAGGAGGAAAGATGTTGAGGAACTTTCCCTCTCGGGAAGGAATCACTTCCACCATCTTTGCGATCATGTCCTTTGGATCGAGTCTTCCCTCGGGTACCCCGAGCAGACTGTCGACCACTTTCTTGAAGGCGTCGCGTTTGATGAAGTTCACGTCATCGTTGAGCCAGCGCAGACCAGCTTCGACCACAGTTTCGTTGAAACCGGTAAGGTAGGGTCCGGGGTTGATCGTCTGCACCTGAATTCCGAAGGGTTTCAGCTCCTCATACATCGCTTCAGCGATCGATTGCACAGCATGTTTGCTCGCGGCATATGCAGGAATGGGCGGGACCGTGAGAAGTCCAACAACGGAGGAGACGAATACGACCTTTCCCTGAATACCTGCCGCTACCCAGCTCCTCACTACGCGCTGTGTAAAATCCAAAGCCGAGAAGACATTGGTTTCGAAATTCTTCCGCACCAGTTCAACGGGGATTTCAGACATGGGGCCACCCTCGCCAATGCCGGCGTTATTCACCAGAATGTCGAACTTCAATTTGAGCGTGTGGGCCACATCGTAAGGGTCAAGCAGATCGAGCTTCTCGACCTGTAGTGTTTTTAGGTCGAGCGAGCGAGCCTTTTCCCGCATAGCCGTCACTTGTGGCCAGGTCTGAACAGCAGCTGTTACGTTGTGCCCTTTTTGCGCCAGTCCGAGAGCGGTTCCTTCACCAAATCCGGAGCCTGCTCCCGTGATGAGTATCTCCTGCATGTGAGTGACCTCCCTTTCTTGTAGCTAGGCTTTCAATGCTGATTCACCGCTTTGAGCGACGGCATAATCTTGAGCGACCTGTCCCCCGGAGACGCCGATGCTCCCGATAATTTGCCCATCGACTGCCCTAAGGGGGATTCCACCGGCAAACGTTATGAGGTTGCCATTGGAGAGCTCAATCCCATGCGCATCTGCCCCTGATTTGCTGTAGTTGTCCATGACTTGCGTTTCCATTTCGAACAGAGCGGAGGTCTTCGCCTTCTTTATGGCCACATCGATCACTCCAAGCCATGCTCCGTCCATACGATGAAATGCTTTCAGGTGGCCGCCCGAATCAAGCACGGCGATGCAAACTGAAATTCCGAGTTCGGCCGCCTTCGCTATGGAAGCCTTCAGGACCCGCTCCGCCTGCTCCGCTGTAATTTGCATGCTCCGCGCTCCTTTGGGTCGACTAAACAACTCGGCGACCATAATATCAAGCACGCTAATACCTAGTGTGAACTTGAAATCCTTTCCACTACACGTGCATTCGCGCACGGTAAATTCATGGTTAGCCAGTTTTATCTTTGACGAGTCGCAGAAGATCCGAACCGCAGCTGAGCTGATTAGGGATGTTCTACGCGCGTCGATGCGCGCATTAGTGATTCTCGTCAATCGAGAAAGGGCCGCGATAGGTTATTTGTCCGGTAAGCGGTTATTTGCCCATGTGGAAGGACGATTAGTAAACACAAGACCTATCGGGACTGACAGGTCGACGAGACGGCCTATGTCTCGCGTCCGCGACGCTGTGATTTTCAGAAGTAGATGGGAATGGCGAGAAGTTGTGAGAACCCATCAGTTCATTCAGAACTGTTTGCTTTACTCCTCACTGAAGACAATGGGAACTGGAGATTCGACTGACGCGGGCTACTGCCAATCCAATATCGCCGACTCAACTCTGAACTGTGCAGCAGAGTACCCTGACAGCCAATGTCCTTAGCCCTTGAGGAACGCGAGCAGATCCGCATTGATCTTTTCCGCGTGCGTGGTGGGCATGCCGTGCGGGAAGTCCTTGTACGTTATCAGCGTTCCGTTCTTCAACAGCTTCGCGGACAGCGGCCCCGCGGCGACATAGGGAACTATCTGGTCGTCTTCGCTATGCATCACCAGTACCGGAACGGTGATCTTCTTGAGGTCTTCCGTGAAGTCAGTCTGGGAGAAGGCCACGATGCCGTCATAATGTGCCTTGGCACCCCCCATCATGCCTTGGCGCCACCAATTTTGGATGACGGCCTCCGAGGCTTTCGCGCCCGGCCGGTTGTAGCCGTAGAAAGGTCCGGCTGGCACGTCGCGATAGAACTGTGAGCGATTGGCTGCGAGTTGTGCCTGCAGATCATCAAACGCGGACTTGGGTAGGCCAAGCGGGTTGGCCGCCGTCTTCACCATCATTGGCGGTACCGCGCTGATCAGGGCAGCCTTAGCGACACCCTTTTCGCCATGACGAGCCAGATAGTGCGTTACCTCACCGCCGCCGGTTGAATGGCCGACATGGATGACATCTTTCAGGTTGAGATGTGCCATAAGAGCGGCCAGGTCGTCGGCGTAATGGTCCATATCGTGCCCATCGGCCGTCTGAGTAGAGCGTCCATGGCCACGGCGATCATGGGCGATCACGCGATATCCATGTTGCAGGAAGAACAGCATCTGCGCGTCCCAATCATCGGCCGAAAGTGGCCAGCCATGGCTGAACACAATCGGCTGACCTTTACCCCAGTCCTTGTAGTAGATCGTGATGCCATCCTTTGTCGTGATCGTGTCCATCTTCTCCTCCTGGCTGTGGCATTTGGGTTCGAACTGCGCCCCGGGGCGCCCGCTGTTCGCGGCAGAAAAGACAAGCTTCTTTCTGCGATGCGCACTTCGGGTTGCGTCTCCTGGCGGCAGTGCACTGCGGCACTTGAATTAAACCTAACCGCGGGGATACTTCCCATCGCGCCGGAAACGCTAGCATGCTTATATCGCTTCCGCGAGCCTGATACCAGAGGTCCCATATGACATTTTCAGAGGTAAAACAGACAGTCGACCCAACCAGGAGTGGCGCTGAAATCGGCATACTGGTGTATCCAAACTCACAGGCCGCAGCCGTTCATGGACTAACGGACCTGTTTTGCGCCGCGAATGCCATTCACCGCGCGCGGGGCGGGTCGCCTTGCAGCGAGATTTCGGTCAGCCACTGGAAGCTTGATGAAGACTCGCGTCGCATCCGGCGAATCTACACCACGCACCCCGGCCGCACCCAAAAGCTCGCGGTCGTCATTCTTCCGCCGAGCATGGGGGTTCCCAGCGGCAGTAATCCTAAACGGGAGCGACTTTGCCGTTGGCTGAAAGCGAGGTACGCCGATGGTACAGCACTATGTTCAGTGTGCGCGGGAGCCTTTCTTCTAGCGGAAACAGGTTTGTTGGATGGGCGAACAGCTACGACACATTGGTCTCACGCAGAAGAAATGGAACGTCGATTTCCGAAGATCAAAATTGAGACACAAAAGCTGCTCATCGACCATGGTGACATTTTCACTGCGGGGGGAGTTATGGCGTGGCTCGATCTGGGCCTTCGATGGATTGAGAAGCTGATGAGCCCAACGGTGATGCTGGGGGCGGCACGCTTCTTCGTTATAGACCCGCCGCGTAGCGAGCAACGTATGTATGCCATTTTCTCTCCGAACCTGCTTCACGGTGACGCCAAAATTCTGCAGCTTCAGCACTGGATCCACACCAATTACTGCGAAGAGCTGTGCGTTGCGATGATGGCCAGGTTTGCCGGGATGGGAGAGCGCACTCTGCTTCGTCGGTTCCATCGGGCAACCGGTCTAAAGCCGAGCGAATACTTCCAGCATGTTCGAGTAAGCAGGGCACAAGAGGCGCTTGAGTTTTCAACTCATACCGTAGAAGAGATCACCACCATAGTCGGATACCGGGACAACAGTGCATTTCGTCATATGTTCAAGAAAGTTGTAGGGTTGACCCCGACAGAGTATCGGAGTCGCTTCGGACTTGTAGGGACGCATCGTAGATAGATGCGCGAGAAAATTCCAAAGCTGGTGCCGTAACTGTTCCGGCGAGATAGCCATTTCCCAGAGGGCTGTAAGGAAGGGAAGACTAATAATCACATCCGCCTGTTGAACTACCATGTGCTGTTGTGGATTTCGTCAATGGAGGACTTCATGAAAGCAGCTTGGTACGAAAAGCAGGGACCCGCGCGGGAGGTTCTCACCGTCGGCGAAATGCCGGATCCGGCTCCGGGACCGGGCGAACTTCGCATTCGCATCGCCACCTCGGGAATCAATCCAGGGGACATCAGGAAGCGTCAGGACGACTTTGGAGTTGGTATGCCGTATCCTCGCGTCATCCCGCACAGCGATGGCGCCGGACAAGTGGATCAGGTGGGCGATGGTGTTTCACGGGATTGGCTGGGGAAATCAGTATGGTGCTATGGCGCCCAATCCTATCGCCCGTTTGGCACTGCCGCTGAATTTACCGTCGTCCCCGTAGCGCAAACCATTCCTCTACCCGCAAACGTGACCATGGAGCAAGGCGCATGCCTCGGCATTCCCGGCATCACCGGTCATCGCGCCGTGTTCGTGGCCGGGTCCGTCAGCGGACGCACCGTGCTTGTACAAGGAGCTGCAGGATCCGTTGGGTTATGTGCTGTCCAGTTGGCGCGTCACGGCGGGGCTCATGTGATTGGCACAATCCGTACACCGGCAGAGGAGCAAACAGCGAGACAGGCAGGAGCGCACGAGGTCCTGCCCAACGATGCGGAGCTGCCAGCGCGTGTGAAGGCCTTCGCCCCTCAAGGGATCGACCATATTGTTGAAGTCGCATTTGGGGCAAATATCGAGCGTGATGTTGAACTGCTGAAAATGGGTGGATCCATCGCGACTTATGCCACGAATGCTGCGACTCCAACGATTCCTTTCTGGCAGATGGTGTTCAAGAATATCCAGCTCTTTTTTCTAGGCAGCGATGACTTCATGCCGGAAGCGAAGGCAGCTGCAGCGCGCGACATAAATGGTGCACTTGAGGCCGGCTGGTCGGGCTTCGCGATAGGCGAACGGATTCCTCTATCAGAGATCGTTCGGGCCCATGAGCTTGCCGAGCACCCGCAGCATCCAGGACGAGTTGTGGTCACGCTCTAAAGGAATTTGTCCCAGGCTATTGCTTGAAATTCAGCGGAGGCCCACTGACTCGCTTGGCGTGCAGGTCCACATCTACTTCCACGCGATTGGCAATATGGATGAACGGAATGCCGCTGTCCATGCCGTAAGCTTTACGGTCGAAAGCCATTACTCCTTTGATCTCTCCCGTGCCCATCCCTTCGCCGGAGACAGTCAGAGTCAAAGTCTCGGCTCTGGAAACACCGCGAATCGTAAACGTACCCGGAATACTGAATGCATTCGCCCCTGTCAGTACTACCTTGTTCGAGTGAAACGTGATGTACGGATCATGATCGGCATTGAAGAAATCTTTACCTTTCAGCGTGCCGTCCTTCATACCGCTTCCCGTGTCTACGCTCCCAGCCTGAACCTTGATGTCCAGAACGCCAGTCGTAACATCTGGAGATGCAAACTTCAGAGTCGCCTCCCACTTATCAAACTTGCCGGCGATGGAAATCGAAGCTTGCACAGAAAAGTTAACCGAGCTGTCGTCCTGCGTAATGGCAAACACAGGTGTCTGTGCCTGGCTCGCCGGAGCCAGCGCGCCGCAAGCCAGGACAAAGAGAACCGCAAATCTGGCATCGCCGCGTGCGCGTCTTTGAAACATGACATTCACCTCATTTTCGTTAAGTTTGTCCTGATAAGATCGGACTGCCCACTGTCGTATGTGTCAGTGATCAGCACGATTCATAATCCCCTGCACAAGCTGGATCGAGCCGCCTAAGCTCGCGGCAAGGTAAATATCCGGTAGACGGGAAAACACAGCAGAAAACCAGCTACGATCGCTAACCCCACCCGTATAGCGTGAATCTTGAAACGCTGGCTTATCGCCATCAACAACAGGATCGTAGCCAGCATTACCGTTATCCGCACATACTCGTCCGAGTGCTGTCTAGCCACGCTGCCCAGCTCGAATGTATCCGCCGCCTGCTGATTTAATCTCGCTGCCTCATCTGTTTTAGGGCTGTGAAATTCAACCATCGACTGAGGAAGTGCTGGAGCATCGGGATTGTTGATCGGGTCGGTCTTCTTCCAGGACTCGAACGCTGGCCGAAAGTCTGGAAGGATTCGCCGTTCAAACACCTCCGCCAGTTTCTTCTCTCCCTGTGCTTCGGCCTTCAGCCATTCCGCCACGGTCGCGGCGTCGTATAAGCGTTCCTGGTTCGCAGTGATTGTCGCCGCTTCGGCCTGCACCCGCAGTCCGCTCGCCACCCCGTAAAGCTCCGACTGATGACCGTTCCACAGAGCCGCCTGATAACCGCTCCAGGCCGTGGTGATCGCCACAATAGCAAGCACAATTGCCTCTGCAATTTCCAGTATTTCTTGCCCTGGAGTCGTCACATGACCCCGATGTTCGCTGAGGTGATGAGCTACATCAACGTTGTAGTCGCTTGCTTCCATTCCCGAACCTCCGGTTCCTCAGGCTCCGCCGTGTTCTCTTCTCCCGAAATCCACGGAGACTCGTTGAATGACGGTAAACAGAAATGCCGTGCTCAGCCCGAATAATAACCACCCGTTGAGCGCTTCCATCGCTCCCATAAGGTGCCAATGACTCTCCAGGCTGAGGCTGATGTGCCCATAGCTGGTCATGGCGTTCAACGAGTAGAGCATCGCAGATCTGTTATCAGGCAAGGCGCCTAAAAATCGATAAGCGAAGGCCCAGATACCCGCCTCTACCGCATGAAGTGTTGTGGCCAATAGCGTGGTAAGGCCGGTAACGAGAATAAATACGCTGAGAGGGTGGCGGCGTATCGTGCGGCGGGAGGCACTCAAAGTCAGCCGGCTTATCAAACCGAAGCCCACAACATGAATCGTCACGGTGAATACGATCAGCGGCAGCCCCCATCCCCAGTCACGACTCCAGCTCATCTCCGGGTTGGTATGGAGAGCGCTGAGACATTGCTCCACTCCTTTCGGACAGTACGTCACTCCGCGACCATCCAGGTCTTGTCGGGATTGAAATCCGTCATCGCCGGTGCGACTTGGTCGGTATTATTTCCAAGATCTTTCTGGAGGAGCGGCCCATTCTGATTGATGATGAACGTCATAACGCCAGACTCGCGATAGTGAGCAGGATAGGCCACGACTGCAAATCCACCCGTCATCTTTCCATTAACGATGTAATTCTTCGCGCCGCCCTTCGCATCCGCACCCTGCTTGTCTAAGAGCGCAAAATAGTAACCGTAAAACGGCTGGTGCTGATTAGGCTGGACCTTGTATCCTTCGGCGGTCGCGAAGGCAAGGAGAGGCCCAAGTGGGCTCTT
>Ga0335075_10003963_pt1 | contig 23232 bp, 21 predicted proteins | sample Lox_Sample_24_FD_206723 | JGI IMG/M metagenome (GOLD analysis project Ga0335075, IMG submission 206723) | Soil microbial communities from Loxahatchee National Wildlife Refuge, Florida, United States - Lox_Sample_2.4 | ecosystem: Environmental > Terrestrial > Soil > Wetlands | place: USA...
CCCGGAACACCTTCGCCGCCAAGAAGCGAGGACAGACACCACCCGCGGCCAAAGCCACATACACGATCACAATTACGAAAAGGGAACTCCTGGCAGCCGATACGCCTTAAGTCACCGGCATTGCACCATAGGGTGCCTTTTGACCCATCACGTTGTGATTTCTGCGCGTGGCTGCTCGTGGCAGGGAACTGAGGCGCGTTACCCCTCGACCGGTAGGAGTCGCGGGCGCTTGGCGGGGAGGTCGTCGCCTGAGGACGTGCCGTGCAGGCGGCGGCTGACCCAGGGCAGCAGGTACTCCCGCGCCCATTTCGCGTCCTCCCGGCGGGCCGCGATCCAGGCGGCGCGGGCGACGCCGGGGCGGGCCAGCGCGCCGGTCTCTGAACCGGCGCCGACGAGCGTCTTGACGGCGGTCTGCACGGCGCCGGAATCGCCGGAACCCGCGTCGCCGGCGGGCGCGCGCCAGTCGCCGGGAGCCGGTATGCCCAGCACCTCGGCCGCGCGCAGCGCCACCCGCTGGTGCGAAGCCGCCGACAGGTGCAGCCGGTCCGCGCTCCACGCGCTCATGTCCCGCAGGAACCGCATCGACCACAGGTCGACCAGGTAGCAGTCCCTGGCGTCGGCGATCGCGCGCAGGTGCATGTTGTAGGCGGCGATCTTGCCGCGCAGCAGCCGCAGCACCGGGATCCCCACCGGGTCGGAGCCGGTGAAGATGAGCACCCGGGCGCCGGACTCGCGCAGCCGGGCCACGGCCACGTCGAAGAGCTCGGCGAGCGTGTCCGGGTCGGCGCCGGGCCGCAGCATGTCGTTGCCGCCGCCCGCGAGGCTGACCAGGCCCGGCGACATGGCCGCCGCGGCGGGAACCTGCCCGGCGACGATCTGCCGCAGCAGCTTGCCGCGCACCGCGAGGTTCGCGTACCGCAGTCCCGGGTACTCGGCGGCCAGCAGGCCCGCAAGCCGGTCAGCCCAGCCGCGGAACCCGCCGCCGGGCGCGGGGTCGTCCAGTCCCTCGGTGAAGCTGTCGCCGAGCGCGACGAAGGAGTGGACGGCCTGGGGGTCTGCGAAGAGCGTGGTAACCATAGGTCGTCCATAATGCCAGCCCACCGCGTGACGCCGATTACGGCCGGATAACCGAAAGGGGCAACTGAGCGGTCACCCGCCGGCCGCACTGAGACACTGGCTGGATGCGAGCCGCGAAGATCCTCCTCGCCGCGACGGCGTGCACCGTCGCGGCGTGCTCCAGCGGCGCGGCGAGCACCGGAACGCAAACCGCGCCGCCGCCCGCACAGGTCACGCTCGGCACCGCCAGCCCCGGCGGGGCCAGCGCGTACCCGTCGGCGGCCTGGCCCGAGTTCGACCAGAACGCGGGGCGGACCGGCGACGCCGCCGGGCTGCCGGCCGCGGGCCCGCTCAGCCAGCGGTGGACCGCGCACCTGGACGGCGCCGTGTACGGCCAGCCGCTCGTGGTCGGCGACATGGTCATCGCGGCCACGGAGAACGACACCGTCTACGCGCTCAGCGAGTCGACCGGCGCGGTGGCCTGGCGGCAGCACCTCGGCACCCCGGTGCCGCGCAGCGCCCTGCAGTGCGGCGACATCGACCCGCTGGGCATCACCGGGACGCCGGTCTACGACCAGGCCAACGGGCTGGTGTACGCGGTGGCGGAGACGACGGGGTATCACCACGTGCTGTTCGGGCTGGCGGTGCGCGACGGGGCCATCCGGGTGCAGCGCGACATCGACATTCCCTCGGCGGGCAACCACCCGTCCAACGACCAGCAGCGGCCCGCGCTGGCGATCGACGACGGGCGGGTCTACGCGGCGTTCGGCGGGCTCGCCGGGGACTGCGGCACCTACATCGGCTTCATCGCCGGGGTGCCGCTGTCCGGCAGCGGGCCGCTGGTCAGCTGGCACACCCCCACCACCAGGGAGGGCGCCATCTGGGCCACCGCCGGGCCGGTCACCAGCTCGGACGGGGACCTGTGGGTCTCCACGGGGAACGGGGCCGCGGAGAACCCCGCCGAGCCGTACGACGGCAGCGACTCCGTCGTCAGGCTCACCCCCGGCCTCGCCCGCACGGACTTCTTCGCCCCCGCGACCTGGGCCGACGACAATGCCAACGACCGTGACCTCGGGTCCACCCAGCCGGTGCTCGCCGCCGGGAACTCGGTGCTGATCATCGGCAAACGCGGCGTCGGGTACCTGCTGAACGAGGCCAGTCTCGGCGGCATCGGCCACCAGCTGGCGGAGCAGACGATCTGCGGCGCGTTCGGCGCCGCGGCCGTCGACGGGTCCACGGTGTACGAGCCGTGCTCGGACAGCGGCGTCGCCGCCATCTCGGTCAGCGCCGCGCAGCGGCAGATCAGCGTGCTGTGGCGCGGCCCCGCCGACAGCAACGGGTCGCCGGTCGCCGGCGGCGGCGCCGTCTGGGTGACGCACTACGACCCCGGCGGGTCAGGCAGCGGCAACATCCTCTACGAACTCGACCCGGCGACCGGCGCGGTCAGGCATCAGCTGGCGATCAGCGTGGGGCTGCCGCACTTCTCGTCGCTGTCGCTCGCGGGCGGCATGGCGTTCCTCGGCACCCTGGACGGGGTCGTCGCCGTCAACGGGGTGTGACGCGGGCGGCCGGGAGTCACCACGGGCCCGTTCTGGATAATGGGTTTCTGATTTTGTTTTATTAGGGTTCCGCTAGGAAAGAGGCAGTCATGGCTACGGCAAGGTTTTATGGAGCCGTACCAACTGTGACGTAGGAGGCGATGCATCGTGGTCACGGTGCGTCGGATCGTGGTCGGGGTCCACGGGTCGCTGGGCAGCCTGCAGGCGCTGCGCTGGGCGGCGGAGGAAGCGCGGGAGCGGCAGGTGCCGCTGACCGCGGTGATCGCCTGGGTACCGCCTGGCGGCGACCTGGCCGAGCGAGGTCATCCGTCCCCGTACCTGCGCCGGATATGGCGCGAGGCCGCACGGGAGCGGCTGATGGACGCGTTCGACGCGGGGCTCGGCGGGACGCCGGACGACGTCCGGGTCGAAGCGTGCGTAGAGCGCGGCGAAACCGGCCCTGTGCTCGTAGACCTCACGGACCAGCCCGGTGACTTGCTGGTCATCGGGACCGGGCGGCGGGCGTCGCTCCGCCGCGCCCTGTGCAAGTCGGTGGGCCGGTACTGCCTGGCGCACGCCAAGTGCCCGGTGCTCGCCGTGCCGCCGTCCCCGCTGATGGACGAGATGGCGCACGGGTTCAGGCACTGGTCGCTGACCGGACGGCACGTGACCGTGCCGGACATTCCGGAATTGCCGCAGGGCTAGCCGGGCCCGGGCCCGGGCCCGGGCGCATGGGGTCTGTTAGTAACCGCCGGGCTCCTGCATGGGAGCCGTGAAGATCGCAATTTTCCCTGCTCAACGGGACTTCTATTGACCCGTTCGGCACGCGTCCTGAGCGTGCCGCAGTCCTGGGAGTCAGGGATGAACGACTTGCTGATCGTCGGCATCACCATCGTGGTCTTCGCCGCGTTCTTCTGGCTGGTGAAGGTGGTCGAGCGAATTGAGCGCTGAGAACTGGGTTGGCCTCATCGCGGCCATCCTGCTGACGATCTACCTCATTTACGCACTCGTCCGGCCGGAGCGATTCTGATGAATAGCGCACTCGCGGGCGTCCTGCAGATCATCCTGCTCGTCGCCGCGCTGGCGGTCTGCTACAAGCCGCTTGGCGACTACATCGCCCGCGTCTTCACGTCCCCCAGGCACCTGCGCGCAGAGAGCGCCTTCTACCGGGTAATGGGCATCGACGCCGAGGCGGACCAGCGGTGGGGCACGTACGCCCGGTCACTGCTGGCGTTCTCCGCCGTCTGCGTGCTGTTCCTGTACCTGCTGGAGCGCATCCAGCACTGGCTGCCGTACTCCAACGGGCAGGGAGGAGTCCCGCCGTTCCTGGCGTGGAACACCGCCGCCTCGTTCGTCACGAACACGAACTGGCAGAACTACTCCGGCGAGACCACCATGGGCTACGTCGTCCAGATGGCGGGCCTGGCCGTGCAGAACTTCGTCAGCGCGGGCGTCGGCATCGTCGTCGTCATCGCGCTGATCCGCGGCTTCACGCGGAACAAGACCGACCGGCTCGGCAACTTCTGGGTCGACCTGACCCGGATCGTGATCCGGGTACTGCTGCCGCTGTCGGTGATCGGCGCCATCATCCTGATGGCCACCGGCGTGATCGACAACTTCAACGCCACGCACGTGATCTCCACGCTGACCGGCGGCCACCAGAACATGGTCGGCGGCCCGGTGGCCTCGCAAGAGGTCATCAAGGAAATGGGCAACAACGGCGGCGGCTTCTTCAACGCGAACTCGGCGCACCCGTTCGAGAACCCGAACCCGGTCAGCAACTGGTTCGAGATCTTCCTGCTGCTCGTCATCCCGTTCGCGCTGCCGCGAACCTTCGGCAAGATGGTCGGCGACAACCGGCAGGGGTACCTGCTGGTCGGCGTCATGGTGCTGCTGTGGCTGACCTCGGTCGGCCTCATCTCCCTCTTCGAGTGGCAGCACGCCGGCACCGCGCTGCAAGCCGCGGGCGGGTCGATGGAAGGCAAGGAAGTCAGGTTCGGCATCCCCGGCTCCTCGGTGTTCGCCGGGTCAACGACAGTGACCTCGACGGGGGCTGTCAACGGCTTCCACGACTCGTACACCGCGTTCGGCGGCATGATCATCTTGTTCAACATGATGCTCGGCGAGGTCGTCCCCGGCGGCGTCGGCGCCGGCCTGTACGGCATGCTCATGCTGGCCGTGCTGACCGTGTTCATCGGCGGCCTGATGGTCGGCCGCACGCCCGAGTACCTCGGCAAGAAGATCCGCCCCACCGAGATGAAGTGGGCGGCGGCCTACATCCTGGCCACGCCGGGGTCGGCGCTGATAGGCGCCGCCCTGTCGCTCGGCTTCGCCGTGCCGCAACGGTCGATCCTCAACCCGGGACCGCACGGCCTGACCGAGATCGTGTACGCGTTCACCTCGATGGCCAACAACAACGGGTCGGCGTTCGCTGGCCTCGCCACCAACACGGGCTGGTACAACCTGGCCGGCGGAGTGGTGATGCTGATCGCCAGGTTCGCTCCGATGATCTTCGTGCTCGCGCTCGGCGGCACGCTGTCGCGACAGCAGCCGGTGCCCGCGAGCGCCGGCACGCTGGAGACGCATACGCCCCTGTTCGCAGGCCTGCTCATCGGCGTGATCATCATCCTCGTCGGCCTGACCTACTTCCCGGCGCTCGCGCTGGGACCGTTCGCAGAAGGACTGCACTGATGGCTGTCAACCCGCTCAAGACCGAGCCACGTACCGTCGCGGACGACGCCGCGGCGCGCAAGGCGGTGCGGCAGGGCCGGCGCGTCCAGGGCGGCCTGCTCGACCCGCAGATGCTCTGGAAGTCATTGCCTGACGCGTTCAAGAAGCTGGACCCGCGGGTCCAGATCAGGAATCCCGTCATGTTCGTCGTCGAGGTCGGCTCGGTGCTGACCACCTACTCGGCGATCCTGCACAGCTCGATCTTCGGCTGGACGATCACCGTCTGGCTGTGGCTGACCGTGCTGTTCGCCAACCTGGCCGAGGCCGTCGCCGAGGGCCGCGGCAAGGCCCAGGCCGAGACGCTGCGCCGCACCAAGCAGGAGACCGTCGCGCGCCGGGTGACCGGCTGGAAGCCGGGTGCCGACCCGGCCGCGCTGCGCGAGGAGGATGTGCCAGGCACCCAGCTGACGGTCGGCGACTACGTGGTCGTCGAAGCCGGCCAGATCATCCCCGGCGACGGCGACGTCGTCGAGGGCGTCGCGTCGGTCGACGAATCCGCGATTACCGGCGAGTCCGCGCCCGTCATCCGCGAGTCCGGCGGCGACCGGTCCGCGGTCACCGGCGGCACCAAGGTCCTTTCCGACCGGATCGTCGTGCGGATTACCTCCAAGCCTGGCGAGACGTTCATCGACCGCATGATCGACCTGGTCGAGGGCGCCTCGAGGCAGAAGACGCCGAACGAGGTCGCGCTGAACGTGCTGCTCGCCTCGCTGACGCTGATCTTCGTGCTCGCGGTCGTGACGCTGCAGCCGATGGCGTACTACTCCAACGCGCCGCAGGACCTGATCATCCTGGTCGCGCTGATCGTGGCGCTGATCCCGACCACCATCGGGGCGCTGCTGTCCGCGATCGGCATCGCCGGCATGGACCGGCTGGTGCAGCGCAACGTGCTCGCGATGTCCGGCCGTGCCGTCGAGGCGGCGGGCGACGTGAACACCCTGCTGCTCGACAAGACCGGCACGATCACCATCGGGGACCGGCAGGCCACCGAGTTCCTGCCGGTGTCCGGAGTGGATACCCAGGCGCTGGCCGACGCCGCCCAGCTTTCCTCGCTGGCCGACGAGACGCCGGAAGGCCGCTCGATCGTGGTACTCGCCAAGAACCAGTTCAACATCCGCGAGCGCGGACCCGGCGAGCTGTCCGGCGCCGTGTTCGTGCCGTTCACCGCGCAAACCCGGATGAGCGGCGTCAACCTCGCCGACGGCCGGGAGGTCCGCAAGGGCGCCGCCAGCTCCGTGGAGACCTGGGTTACCGAGAACGGCGGGACCGTGCCTGAGGAGCTCGGCCAGACAGTCGACGACATCTCCTCGATCGGCGGCACGCCGCTGGTCGTGGCCGAGAAAGTGAACGGCACGGCGAAGGCCCTCGGTGTCGTCTACCTCAAGGACATCGTCAAGGAAGGCATCGCGGAGCGGTTCGCCGAGATGCGGGCGATGGGCATCCGCACCGTCATGATCACCGGCGACAACCCGCGGACCGCGCGGGCCATCGCCGAAGAGTCCGGCGTGGACGACTTCCTCGCGGAGGCGACGCCGGAAGACAAGATGGCTCTCATCAGGAAGGAGCAGGAGGGCGGCAAGCTCGTCGCGATGACCGGTGACGGCACGAACGACGCGCCCGCGCTCGCCCAGGCCGACGTCGGCGTGGCCATGAACACGGGAACCTCGGCCGCTAAGGAGGCCGGGAACATGGTGGACCTGGACTCCAACCCGACCAAGCTCATCGAGGTCGTGGAGATCGGCAAGCAGATGCTGATCACCCGCGGCGCCCTGACCACGTTCTCCATCGCCAACGACGTCGCGAAGTACTTCGCGATGCTGCCGGCCATGTTCGCCAGCGCCTTCCCCGGGCTGGAGAAGCTCAACATCCTGAAACTGCACAGCCCGAACTCGGCCATCGCGTCGGCGATCATCTTCAACGCGCTGATCATCATCGCGCTGATCCCGCTCGCGCTGCGCGGCGTCCGGTACAAGCCGTCGTCCGCGAGCGCCATGCTCCGCAGGAACCTGCTGATCTACGGCTTCGGCGGCCTGGTCATCCCGTTCGTCTTCATCAAGCTGATCGACCTCATCATCATGAACATCCCTGGATTCAGGTGATCCACGTGAACCGCCTTCCATCCCTCGTCAGGCAGCACCTCGCGGCCTTCCGCGCACTGCTCGTGTTCACCGTGCTCTGCGGGATCATCTATCCCGTGGTCATGGTGGGCGTGGCCCAGCTCGCGTTCAAGAACCAGGCCGACGGGTCGCTGGTCTCCTACAACGGCAAGGTCGTCGGGTCCTCGCTCCTGTGCCAGGAGTTCACGGACTCGAAGGGCAACCCGCTGCCGCAGTACTTCCAGCCCCGGCCGTCCGTCGCGTCCAACCCGGACTCGAAGACCGACTACGGCTGCGACGCGAACTACTCCGGCGCCGCCAACCTCGGCCCGAACAACACGACCTTGCTCAAGACCGTCCAGCAGCTGCAGCAGCAGATCGCGGCGTTCGACCACGTGCAGGTCTCGCAGATCCCGCCGGACGCGGTCACCTCGTCGGGGTCCGGACTCGACCCGGACATCTCGCCGCAGTACGCGGCCATCCAGGTCAACCGGGTCGCCGCGGCGCGGCACCTGCCGGTGTCGCAAGTCCAGGCCCTGGTCAGCAAGTACACCCAGGGCCGGAACATCGGCATCCTCGGCGAGCCGCGGGTGAACGTGCTCAACCTGAACATCGCCCTCGACGAGCTGCCCGGCCAGGCCCAGTATGCCCAGGCCGGAGCCTGAGCCCGCGGTGACGACACTGGCGTCCGGCCGGCCGGAGACCTCTCCGTCCCGGCCGGCCGGGCGCCCCGTGCCGCGGATTCTCGTCGTCGAAGACCAGCTGCCGCTGCTGCGCGCGCTGGAGATCAACCTGCGCGCCAGGGAGTACGAGGTGCAGACCGCGCGGACCGGCCGGGATGCGCTGGCCACCGCGGCGGCCACCCCGCCGGACGCGATGATCCTCGACCTCGGCCTGCCCGACGTGGACGGCACCCAGGTGATCGTCTCGTTCCGCGGCTGGTCGCGGGCGCCGATCATCGTGCTGTCCGGCCGCACCAGCCCCGGCGACAAGATCGGCGCTTTGGACGCCGGCGCCGACGACTACGTAACCAAGCCGTTCGCGATGGGCGAGCTGCTCGCCAGGCTCCGCGCCGCGCTGCGCCGCGACGAGGGGGCCGGCCATGACGCGGCGCTGACCGCCGCGATCGGTGACTGGAGCGTCGACCTCGCTGCCCACACAATTCAAGAATCCTCATCCAGAACGGTCCCGGCCGGCTCTTCCCCGCCACGCCTTACGCCCACCGAGTGGCGGATCCTGGAAATCCTGCTCCGCCGCCCCGGTCAGCTGGTCAGCTCGGCCCAGCTGCTGTCCGGCGTGTGGGGTCCCGGTTTCCAGGACAGGACCAACTACCTGCGGTTCCACATGACGCGGCTGCGCCGCAAGCTCGAGGAAAACCCGTCCCGTCCCAGGCACTTGCTCACCGAGCCCGGCATGGGCTACCGCTACCAGCCTTAGCACAGGGATTTCCCGATAGCTTCTTACCGTCAGCCGGCCGCTCGCAGAGGGCTCGTCGGGTAATCTCAGCGTGCGGTCTCGCTGGGCGTCTTGGGAGCAGGGATGGAACCGCTTTCCGCGAATGACCCTCATTCGGTGGGGGAATTCCAGCTGCGCGCCCGGCTCGGCGCCGGCGGGATGGGCCGGGTCTACCTCGGGTTCTCGCCCGCGGGACGGGCCGTGGCCGTCAAAGTCGTGCACTCAGAGCTGGCGCGCGACGCCGAGTTCCGGCGCCGCTTCGGCCGCGAGGTCGCCGCCGCGCGGGCGGTCGGCGGCATGTACACCGCGCCCGTCGTCGACGCGGGCCTGGACGACGACCCGCCCTGGCTGGCCACCGCGTACGTGCCCGGGCCGTCGCTCGCCGACATGGTCGCGAAGCACGGCGCGCTGCCTGAGCTGGCCGTGTGGCGGCTCGCCGCCGGCCTGGCCGAGGCGCTGCGCGCGGTGCACGCGTGCGGCCTGGTGCACCGCGACCTGAAGCCCGCCAACGTGCTGCTCGCGGCCGACGGGCCGCACGTCATCGACTTCGGTATCTCCCGCGCGCTCAACGGCACCCAGCTGACCGCCGTCGGGATGGTGGTCGGCACCCCCGGCTACATGTCGCCTGAGCAGGCCGAGGGCACGCTGGTGGGCCCGGCCAGCGACGTGTTCTCGCTCGGCTGCGTGCTGGCGTTCGCGGCCAGCGCCAACGCGCCGTTCGGCGGCGGCAGTGCGGCGTCGGTGCTCTACCGGGTGGTCACCGGTCAGCCGGACCTGACCGCCGTGCCGGACAGGCTGCGCGAGGTGATCTCCGCCTGCCTCGCCAAGGACCCGAAGCAGCGGCCGGAAGTCGCCGCCCTCGGCGCCATGATCACCCGGGCGGGGCCTGCGGTGACGGCGACGCTGACGTCGTTCTGGCCAGCGTCGGTGGCGGAGGTGATCAAGGGCGCGGCGGTCGGTCCGGAGTCGCCCAATCCGGCGGGGGCCGCGACGAATGCGCCCGCGTCGCCCTCGGCGCCCTCGGCACCCTCGGCCCCCGCGTCGCCCTCGGGAGTCCCGGCCGGGTCGGCCGCGGCGGGAGCGGCAGTGGCTGGAGCGGCCATGGGCGCGGGGAACGGGTCGGCGGCTGTCGGCGCCGCGCCGCCGCCGCTGAGCGTGGCGTCGCCCAGCATCGCCTCGCCGGGCACGGGGCAGGGTGCGCCGGGGGCCGGCGGCATGCCAGGTGGCATGGTGCAGGACGGGTACTACGCGGCCGCGACCGCGAGCATGGCCGCGCGGCGGCCGCCGACGGTGGCGAGTCCAGGCGGGCCTGGCGGCCCCGGAGGTCGGGGCGGACCCGGCGGGCCGGCGTTCGGCACGGGCGGTCCCGGCGGTCCCATGGGATCGCCGCGGGGTCCGTCCGGTCCGGTGGGCGGCGTGCACCCGTGGCCGCAAGCGCCGCAGCCGGACGCGCTCTCCCGGTACACGCCGGCGCCGCAGAACCCGTGGCGCCCCACGTCGGTGCTCACCGCAGTGTGGCTGATGTACGGCGGCGCGGCGTTGACCGTGGTGGGCCTGTTCATTGACCTCACGGTCATCAGCCACCTCAGGGCCAGCTACCTGACCGATCACCCCCTGCTGGGCCAGGCCGGCATCGCCCGCATCAACCGCCTCGCCGGTGCCGGCGACCTCGCCGTCATCATCGGATGCGTGATCGGCGTCAGCCTCTGGCTGACGCTGGCCGCGGCCGCGAAGAAGGGCCGTGGCTGGACGCGGGTGGCCGGCAGCGTGCTGTTCGGCATCGACACGCTGGTGCTCATCGGCACAATCGGCCGGCCAGGCATCCAGGCGATCAAGACAATCCACCTGCTGATCTGGCTCGTGGGCCTGACCACCGTCGTGATGCTCTGGCAACGCCAGGCCAACCAGTTCTTCGCGGCCCACCGCCGCCGGTAGACGGAAGAAAAACGAGTAAGCCCAGGCCACGCAGTGTTCCGTGGCTGGCGGGGCGCCTGTGCCACCTGTTTCCGTGATGCGCCTTGCTGAACATGGGCTATTTCATGATCACGGAAGAAAAATCTCCTATACGCGTACTTTTCTTTCGTGATCATGAAACCCCGGGGCGCATGCCACGCGTGCGGTGTGACGCGCGCGCCTATCGCGACGATCGTGGGGCGTGGGGTGGAGCGAGGGGGTGCGGCGGCAGTCCGGTTGACCCGTATGGGCGGGCGGGGCGGTGCACGTCGCATGGCAGGGGCGGCGAGCGGGGTCGGGCACGTTGCGGGCCGGGCGAGCGGGCGGGGCGGTGCACGCCGCACGTCGGGCGTCGGCGGCGGGGTGCATGGATGGCGTTAACGGAGTGGGGGTGACCAGCTAGGTTGCCGCACTATTAGAGGTATGGCCGGACAACTTGATGGCCGCACCACGCCACGCGGGCAGTTGCGGATTTACCTGGGCGCAGCCGCGGGTGTGGGGAAGACGTACGCCATGCTTGGTGAGGGTCACCGCCGCGGCGAGCGCGGGGCGGACGTGGTCGTCGCGTTCGCTGAGACGCACGCGCGGCCGCAGACCGCGGCGCTGCTCGACGGACTCGAGGTCATCCCGCGCAAGCAGCTGACGTACCGCGGCGGCACGTTCGAGGAGATGGACACCGACGCGGTGCTCGCCCGCAAGCCGCAGATCGCGCTGGTCGACGAGCTCGCGCACACCAACGTGCCCGGCTCGCGCAACGAGAAGCGCTGGCAGGACGTCGAGGAGCTGCTCGACGCCGGCATCGACGTGATCTCCGCGGTCAACATCCAGCACCTGGAGTCGCTCAACGACGTCGTCGAGCAGATCACCGGGGTGCCGCAGCGGGAGACCATACCCGACGCCGTGGTGCGCGCCGCCGACCAGGTAGAGCTCATCGACATGACCGCCGAGGCGCTGCGCAGGAGGATGGCGCACGGCAACATCTACCCGCCGGAAAAGATCGACGCGGCGCTCACCAACTACTTCAGGTCGGGGAACCTGACCGCGCTGCGCGAGCTGGCGCTGCTCTGGCTGGCCGACAAGGTCGACGAGGGACTGCAGAAATACCGCGCCGAGCACGACATCAAGAAGACCTGGGAAGCCAGGGAGCGGGTCGTGGTCGCGCTCACCGGCGGCCCCGAGGGTGACACGCTGATCAGGCGCGCGGCGCGGATCGCCGCCAGGGCGTCCGGCGGGGACCTGCTCGCGGTGCACGTCACCAAGTCCGACGGGCTCACCGGCGCCAGCCCGGGCAACCTCGCCAGGCAGCGCCAGCTCGTCGAGTCGCTCGGCGGCACCTATCACCAGGTCGTCGGCGACAACATCTCCGACGCGCTGCTCACCTTCGCCAAGGCGGAGAACGCCACCCAGCTCGTGCTCGGCGCCAGCCGGCGGTCCTGGCTGCTCGCGCTGCTCACCGGGCCGGGCATCGGGTCGCGCACCATCCGCGACTCCGGCGCGATCGACGTGCACATCGTGACCCACTCGCACGCGGGCAGCCGGTGGCGACTGGTGCCCAGGTACCGCGGCGGCATCACGCCGCGCCGTCAGGTCGCCGGGTACGTCCTCGCGGCGGTGCTCGCGCCGCTGGTGACCCTCGCGCTTGTCCCTTTCAGGTCCGGCATCAACCTCAGCAGCGACATGCTCATCTACCTTGTCGCCGTGATCGCGGTGGCGCTGACCGGCGGGTTCGTGCCCGCCGTGCTCGAGGCCATCGCCGCGTCGCTGCTGCTCAACTACTACTTCGCGCCGCCGATCCACCAGTGGACGATCGCGGAGGCGAACAACACGCTGGCCCTCGGGGTGTTCGTCGCCGTCGGCCTGGTGGTCAGCTGGATAGTTGATCTCGCCGGCCGCCGCACCAACCAGGCGGCCCGCGGAAACGCGGAATCGGAACTGCTCGTGACCACCGCGGGCAGCATCCTGCGCGGACAGGACTCGCTCGACGCGCTGCTCGAGCGGATCAGGGAGTCCTTCGGGATGCGCTCGGCCTGCCTGCTGGAACGCGAGGGCGGCGCGTCCGGCTCGGGGCTCGGCCCGAACGCCGAATGGACCGTCGTCGCCTCGTCGGGCGAGAGCCCGGCGTGCCGCCCCGAGGACGCGGACGTCAACGTGCCCGTCTCGGACACGCTGTCGCTCTCGCTCGCCGGCCGGCCGCTGCCGGCCAGCGACCGCCGGGTGCTCGGCGCCTTCGCGTCCTACGCCGCCGTCGCCCTCGAGCAGCAGCGGCTCACCGCCGAGGCCGAGGCGGCCAAGCCCATCGCCGCCGCCGACAAGATGCGCACGGCGCTGCTCGCCGCGGTGAGCCATGACCTGCGCACCCCGCTCGCCTCGGCCAAGGCGGCGGTCACGTCGCTGCGGTCCCCCGACGTGCGCTGGGACGCCGCCGACACCGAGGAGCTGCTCGCCACCGCCGACGAGTCGCTGGACCGGCTCACCCACCTGGTGGAGAACCTGCTGGACATGAGCAGGCTGCAGGCCGGCGCACTGTCGCTGTTCCCGCGCCCCACCGGCCTCGACGAGATCGTCGCCCGCGCGCTCGACAACCTCGAGCCGTTCGGCCGCGACGTCATGGTGGAGATCCCCGAGTCACTGCCCGCGGTGCAGGCGGACCCCGCCATCCTGGAGCGCATCGTGGTGAACCTCATCGAGAACGCGCTGCGCTACTCGCCCGCCGGCAAGCCCCCGCTGCTGACCGCCAGCGCGCTCGGCGACCAAGTGGAACTGCGCGTGGTCGACCGCGGCCCCGGCATACCGGAATCGGACAGGGAGCGGATGTTCGTCCCGTTCCAGCGGCTCGGCGACACCGACAACACCAGCGGCGTCGGGCTCGGGCTCGCCCTTTCCCGCGGGCTCACCGAGGCCATGGGAGGAACGCTCACCGCCGAGGACACGCCGGGAGGCGGGCTGACGATGATCGTGTCGCTGCCCGCCGCGCCAGGCGACTGAGGCTACGAGGGGATGGGGCAGCCGTGACACGAGTGCTTGTCGTTGACGACGAGCCACAGATCCTGCGTGCGCTGCGGATCAACCTCCGGGTGCGGCAGTACGAGGTGTACACCGCCGCGACCGGGGCGCAGGCGCTGGAAGTGGCCGCCGCCCACCCGCCGGACCTGGTGATCCTCGACCTGGGGCTGCCCGACATGGACGGCGTGGACGTGATCGGCGGGCTGCGCGGCTGGACGGCCGCACCGATCATCGTGCTGTCCGGGCGGGCGGACTCCACCGACAAGGTGGAAGCACTCGACGCCGGGGCGGATGACTACGTGACCAAGCCGTTCGGCGTGGAAGAGCTGCTGGCCAGGATGCGGGCCGCCGTGCGGCGCACGCCGGCCGCCGACGAGCCGGCCCGGGTGCAGCTCGGCGATCTCACCATCGACCTCGCCGCCAAGCGCGTCACCAGGGACCACGACGGCCAGGCCCAGGACAGCCAGGACAGCCACGGCAGCCACGGCAGCCACGGGGTCACCGACGTCAGGCTGACGCCCACCGAATGGCACCTGCTGGAAGTGCTGCTGCGCAACCCGGGCAAGCTGCTCAGCCAGAAGCAGCTGCTGCGCGACGTGTGGGGGCCCGGCTACGACAACGCCAGTGGCAACCTGCGGCTGTACATGGCGCAGCTACGGCGCAAGCTCGAACCCGACCCGGCGCGGCCCCGGTGGCTGATCACCGAGCCGGGCATGGGCTACCGGTTCCAGCCGCCGGAACAGCCAGAGCAGTCCGTCGTCAGCCGTTAACCAACTGTTTGTCCGTTAGTAAACCTCGAATCCCTTCAGATCTTGCTAAGCGACAATTACCGTCGCCATTGTGAGGAACGACACCGTACTCGTGCTGGTAGTCCTGACAGCGCTCGCTTTCGATTTCACTAACGGCTTCCATGACACAGGTAACGCGATGGCGACCTCGATCGCCACCGGGGCACTTGGCCCCCGGACGGCGGTGGCGATCTCGGGGTTGCTCAACTTCGTCGGCGCGTTCCTGTCCCTGGCCGTGGCGGCCACCATCGCCAACGGCCTCGTCAACACCGGGGACGTCACACTCACCGTCGTGGCGGCGGGCCTCGCGGGCGGCATCATCTGGAACTTGCTTACCTGGCTACTTGGCATCCCGTCCAGTTCGTCCCACGCGCTCATCGGCGGGGTGATCGGCTCCACGATCGCCGCGGCCGGCGGCAGCGCAGTCCTCTGGCACGGCCTGGTCTCCAAGGTCGTCATCCCGGCCGTCCTCTCGCCGGTCATCGCCGCCCTTGTCGCCGCCGTCGGCACCTGGTCGCTGTACCGGATCACCCGCTCGCTGACCGAAGCGGCGCGCGGGCACGGCTTCAGGATCGGGCAGGTCGGGTCCGCCTGCCTGGTCTCGCTCGCCCACGGCACCAACGACGCGCAGAAGACCATGGGCGTCATCACCCTTGCGCTCATCGCCAACGGCACCCTGCCGAAGGGGTCCAACGCGCCGGTCTGGGTCATCGTCTGCTGCGCGCTCGCCATCTCGCTCGGCACCTACATCGGCGGCTGGCGGGTCATCCGCACGCTGGGCAAGGGCCTGGTCGAGATCGCGTCACCGCAGGGCATGGCCGCCGAGTCCGCCTCGGCCGCCGTCATCCTGCTGTCGAGCAGCTTCGGCTACTCGCTGTCCACCACGCACGTGGCCACCGGCTCCATCATCGGCACCGGGCTCGGCAAGAAAGGCGCCGAGGTCCGCTGGAACGTGGCCGGCCGGATGGCGACCGCCTGGGTGTTCACGCTCCCGTGTTCCGGCCTCGTCGGCGCCGGGGCGTACGCTCTCGCGGACGGCGTCCACGGCACCCTCGGCGTCTTCGTGATCCTCATCATTCTGGCCGGGCTCTCCGGGCTCATCTTCTGGCGGTCCCGCAGCAGCAAGGTGGATCACAACAACGTCAACGCCGAGTGGACCGGCGGGGTCGCACCAGAGCCAGAGCCGGCCTCGACGGCCGCAGCCTGAGCAGCGCGAAGAGGAGAATACAGACATGTCCTGGATCAACCTGAGCGCGCTGTGGAAGATCTTGGTCTTCGGCCTGGTCGCAGGCGCTGGCCTGCCGGCCCTGTTCGCCGGAGGGCTTTACGCGATGTCGCTCGGGCCGCACCGGGCCCGGGCAGCCACCGCAGGGGGCGAAGGCGGCGACTCCGATGTGCTCATCGGCGGCAGCATCGTTGGCCTGGTGCTCGCCATCATCGCCTTCCTCATCGTGCTGGCCGCTGTCGGCTGGAGCATCTACGAGATCTACCAGATCGGCCACCCGGCGAAGAAGTGACCGCGGTCACTTCTTCGCCTCAACGGAAGGCGCAGCACCATGGCACTCCCACCAGTCCTTAACAAGATCGTCGGATGGCTGCGGGCCGGCTACCCGGAAGGCGTGCCGGACGTCGACTACATCCCGCTGTTCGCCCTGCTCGGCAGCCAGCTCACGAACAATGACGTCAACCTCATCGCCGATGAGCTCGTGCATGAAGCCGCCCCCGAGTCGGCGGAGGCGATCAAGAAGGCGATCGCCGACGTCACCAACACCACGCCGACCGACGCCGACATCAACAGGGTCCGCGCCCGGCTCGCGGCGGGCGGCTGGCCGCTCGCCAAACCCGTCCACACCGACTAGAGCGACGAGACGACGCTTGTGCCCCGGCCGGTTCCGGCCGGGGCACAAGCCTGTTACCAGGGCAGCGTTACCAAGGCAGCGTTACCAAGGCAGGGCGCGGCCGTCGCGGGTGAAGGTGCCGGTCGGGCCGCCGTTTGGCAAGGTGGCCGCCCACACCACGCTGGCCGCCCCCTGGGCGTACGAGCGCGGCCGGCCCGCCGCCTGGCTGCCGTCGTTCGGCATCCAGCCGGGGCAGACCGCGTTGACCAGGATGCCGTCCCGGTAGAGCTCGCCGGCGAGCAGCTTGGTCAGCGCGTTGAGCGCCGCCTTGGAGACGCTGTAGGCCGGGCGGCCGCCGTTCATCAGCGCGATCGAGCCGCCCTCGCTCGACACGTTCACGATGCGGGGCCGCGGCGACCTCCGCAGCAGCGGCAGCAGCGCCTGCGTCACCCGCCACGCGCCGAACAGGTTGATGTCCAGCGCCTCCGCCACCGGCGTCAGGTCGGTGTTGCCCGCGATCGCCCACAGGTCAGGCGGCGTGGACGCGTTGTTCACCAGCGTGTCGACCCGGCCGTACCTGTCCTTGACCCAGCCGGCGAGCTGCTCGATGTTCACCGAGTTGTCGACCTCGATGTGGTGCGGCGTGATCCGATCGCCTTCCGGGTCGATCTCCTTGGCCGCGAGCGCTCCCTTGCGCGGGTCCCGTGAGCCGAGCACGACCGCGTAACCGGCCCTGGCGAGCTGCCTGCATACCTCCAGGCCTACGCCGCGATTCCCGCCGGTGACCACCGCCACCGGCAGCTGAGGGCGCCCTGGCGTCGTCACCGTCCGATCACCGCGAAGTATCCCATGTCTTTATATTTTGCCATCCGCGCTACCGGCCGCTGGCCGCATCCGCGGTGCCGGCCGGATCCGCGGCGAGCGTTTCCAGCCGGTAACGCAGCCGGCACAGCACCACGTTCGCGGTGTAGCGGCGGATCGCGTGGTCCAGGATGAGCCCGCGCTGATTGTGCAGCAGCCACTGCAGGGGACCGGTCGGCTGCACTTCGGGAATCAGCACGACCAGCCGGTGGTACTTGTCTTCGGCCTCGAGCTGGCGCAGGTAGTGCACGATCGGCTTGGCCAGCGACCGGCGCGCGGACCGCAGCGTCACCAGCGGCACCTCGGGCCGCCACGCCTGCCACTGCTCGCGGAAGGGCGCGTCAGGCGCGGCCGTTCCGGTCCCTGAAGCAGAGTCACCGTGCGGGTCGTCGGCACCGGCGTCGTCGTCCGTGTACACCACGGTCACCGCGACCACGTCGTCGCCGAGTGACAGTGCCGCCGAGATGCCTTCCGCGGTCAGCCGGGACAGGCCCATGACCGGCACAACCACCAGCACGGGCTGCTTCACCGGCGGCGGCGGCACCTGGCCGATGCCGAGCTCCTGCCCGATCCGCACGTACGCCCGGTGCACCGCCATGAACAGCAGCACGAGCAGCGGGATGATGATCGCGACCAGCCACGCCCCGGCGAGGAACTTGCTGACCAGCTCGATCACGGTGGCCGCGAAGGTCAGCACCGCCCCGACGCCGTTGATCCAGGCCCGGGAGACCCAGCCGCTGGACCGTTGCGAATGCCAGTGCCGCACCATCCCCACCTGGGACAGCGTGAAGCCGACGAACACCCCGACGGCGTACAGCGGCACCAGCGCCTGCGTGTCGCCGCGGGAGGCGATCAGCAGCAGCGCCGCGGCCACCGCCAGCACCCCGATGCCGTAGCGGTACACCCGGCGGTCCGCGCGCAGCCCGAACACGTGCGGCAGGAAGTTGTCGTGCGCCAGCAGGCCGGCCAGCACCGGCAGCCCGCCGAACGAGGTGTTCGCGGCCAGCGCGAGCAGCACCAGCGTGATCAGCTGGATGATGTAGTAGAGCGCGTTGTGCCCGACCGCGCCTTGGGTGAGCTGCGCGAGCACCGTGGTCCCGGGCTGCGGCACCACGTGCCAGCGGCGGATCAGCTCGCCGAGGCCGAGCAGCATCACGCCGAGCAGCACGCCGAGCGACACCTCGGTGTGCTGCGCCCGCTTGGCCCGCGGCACCCGGAACTGCGGCACCGAGTTGGCGATCGCCTCCACGCCCGTCAGCGCAGAACATCCCGACGCGAACGCCTTCAGGATCAGCAGCACGCCGACCGTATCGGTGACCGGCGGCATCGCATGCGACAGCGCCACGTCCGGTTGCGACCGGAGCAGGCCGCCGATGATCACCACGGCGATCGCGGCGATGAACGCGAGCGTAGGCACCACGAAGATGCGCGCCGCCTCGACGACGCCCCACATGTTCGCGGCGGTGATCAGCGCGAGCACCAGCAGGCAGATCCATACCCTGGCGCCGTACAGCGCCGGGAACGCGGCGGTCAGCGCCTCGACGCCGGCGGACACGCCGACCGCGGCGTTCAGGATGTAGTCGACGATCAGCGAGGCCGCCGCGACGAGGGACGGCGCCGTCCCGAGGTGCCGCTTGGAGACGGCGTACGCGCCGCCGCCGTTGGGGAAGGCCTCGATGACCTGCCGGTAGGAGATCACCAGCGCCGCGAGCAGGACGACGATCGCCCCGGTGATCGGCAGGCTGTACTTGAGCGCCGATACCCCGGCGGTGACCAGGACGACGAGGATGGCCTCAGGCCCGTAAGCGACGCTCGACAGCGCGTCCAGGGAAAGAGCGGCCAGTCCGCCGAGTGCGGTGAGCCGTTCGCGCTCGCCGTCCGCCTGGTTCACGTTCTCGATTATCCAGAACGGGCGCGGCCGTCTCGGCGGCGCACCGGCCAACCCCGCCAGGCGCCGCCAAACCACTGGTGTGCAAATCTGTTATTGGAGGGTGTGATGAGTACTCAGAGACCCACCATGAAAGACGTCGCGGCGCGGTCGGGAGTGGCGCTGAAGACCGTGTCCCGCGTGGTCAACGGCGAGCCAGGAGTCACGCAGGCGACAGCCGACCGGGTACTCGCCGCGATCGCGGAGCTCGGGTTCCGGCGGAACGAGAGCGCCCGGCTGCTGCGTACCGGGCAGACGGCGACGCTGGCGTTCATCGCCGGGCAGGTGGCCGACCCGGACCAGGCCGCGCTGTACCGGGGCCTGGAGGAGGTCGCCAGGGAGCAGGGGTTCCTGCTGTATTCCGGGTCGACGGACGATGACGAGGACCGGGAAGAGCGGCTCGCCCTCGCGCTGTGCGCCCGCCGCGTGGACGGGTTGGTCATCGTCCCGACGGCGGGTGACCACGGGTACCTGGCCGCGGAGATCCAGGCGGGCGTGGCCACCGTGTTCGCGCTGCGGCCGCCAGAGCCCGCTGGCCTCGGCGACGTGGTGGTGGCCGACGAGCCGGGCGGCGCGAAGCAGGCGGTGGCGCACTTGATCGCGCACGGCCACCGGCGGATCGGCTATCTCGGCCAGCCGGGCGGCCCGGATCCCCAGGACACGCTGGCCGCCTACCGGTCCCGGCGGCTGGCCCTCGGCTACGCCGAGGCGATGGCGGCGGCCGGCCTGCCAGCCGATGAACGCTGGCTCTCGCTGACTCCGGGGACGGTGCCGGGCGCCGGGGTGACCGCGGTGTTCTGCGGCGGCAAGGCGCACACCGCGCAGGCGCTGCACGCGCTCGCCGCCGCCGGACAGGGCGCGGACGCCGCGCATCCGGGGCGAGTCGCGGTGATCGGATTCGGCGACTTCGAACTGGCCGGCCTGGTGCCGCCGGGAATCACCGTGGTCAGCTACGACCCGGCGCGGATCGGCCGCACCGCGGGCGAGCTGCTGCCGCGCCGGCTGGCGGGCGACCGCGGGCCGCCGCGCCTGGCGGAACTCCCGGTCACGCTGATCCCGCGCGGGTCCGCCGAGTTCCCGCCGCCGGACTAGGTGAGCAGGCTGGCCAAGACCGCGACCAGCACGGCCACCACGACCACGATGGCCGCGAGGAGGCCGATCTTGCCGCCGGGAGCCCGCATGTGCCAGGGAGCGGGAAGGTCGTCCTGCCGCTGCGCGAACGCCTGGAACCGCGCGGTATCCGCGCTCAGGTCATTATCAACATCGGACATGGTGCGACCCTAGCGTGTTACGCGTGCTCAGAAGGGGCGAACGAATCGGCTCGTTCGACCAGCCTCGACAGCACGATGACGCTCCTGGTGCGGACGACGAACGGTTCCGCCCCGATCCGCTCCATCACCTGCTCGAAGTGCCTGACGTCGGCGGCCCTGATGTGCACCAGCGCGTCCGCCTCGCCGGTCACCGTGCAGGCGTCCGCCACCTCCGGGTAGCGGCGGACCGCCGCGGCGATCACGTCGGGCGTGGTGCGCCCGCTGCAGAACAGCTCGACGTACGCCTCCGTGGTCCAGCCCAGCGCGGCAGGATCCACGCGCGCGGAGAACCCGGTGATCGCGCCGGAAGCCCGCAGCCGGTCCACCCGCCGCTTGACGGCGGGCGCCGACAGGCCGACCTCGTCGCCGATCACCGCGTAACTGGCGCGGGCGTCCTTGATCAGCGCGGTAATGATCCGCGCGTCGATGTCGTCGAGGCTCATCGGCTCACCATCATGGCCCGCGCCGCCCCGGCAGGCAAAAATGTGAGGCTCAGTGTCCCGCTTTCACTGAGCCTCACCTATAAGACGTAGGACACCGCACTATGGTTTACGACTTCCTAAAATTTTTCCTCGGGGTCCCGGCAGCGTACCGTGATGGCGTGGACCGGAAGGCGTGGCCGCTGGGTATCCGCCCTGGCGACCTGGTCATAGTCGCCGTCGTGATCGTGGTCATCGAGCTGAACGTGGCGGTGGGCGGCGGCGCGGGCGCGGCGCCGCTCGACGCGCTGTCCTGGACGCTCGGCGCGGTCATCGCGCTGCCGCTGCTCGTGCACCGCCGCTGGCCGCGCACCGTGCTGGTGTACACCCTCATTGCCATGCTGCTCTTCTACATCGTGCACCGGCGGAACATCTCGCCGGCGCCGCTGATGGTCGTGCCCGTCTACGACACGGCCGTCGCGGGGTACCTGGCCTGGGCGATCGCGGTGCCCGCGTCGATCATGGTGGCCGGCCTGTTCGCGGTCGGCCTGTCCGCGGGCGGGATGCAGCCGGTGAACCTGGCCGCGGAGTTCCTGCCGGCGTTCGCGATCTTCATCCTCGCCGTGGCGCTCGGCGAGGTGGTACGCAGCCGCCGCGCGCTCGCCGCGGAGACCGGGCGGCGGCTCGCGCTGGCCGACGAGGAACAGCGCTCGGAGGCGGCGCGGGTGGTCGCGGAGGAGCGGCTGCGCATCGCCCGTGAACTGCACGACACGGTGGCCCACAGCATGGCGACCATCACGGTGCAGGCCGGCTCCGCGCTGCACGTGCTGTCCCCGGCGCAGGACAGCGCCGTGCGCGAGGCGCTGCTGACCATCAGGGAGACGAGCAAGAGCGCGCTCGGGGAGATGCGTGCCGTGCTCGGCCAGCTCAGGGAGAACGCCGGGGGCGCCGCGCAAGCGACCGCGGGGGGCCTCGGCCTCGACCGGCTGCCGGAACTGCGCGCCGCGGTCACCGCGGCGGGCTCGCCGGTCCGCGTCAGCGTCGAGGGCGAGCCGGGGCCGCTGCCGCCGGAGGTCGACCACGCGGCCTACCGGATCCTGCAGGAGTCGCTGACCAACGTGCTGCGGCACGCCGAGAACGGCACCGAGGCCGAGGTGTGCCTGCGCTACGCGCCGGACAGCGTCACGATCACCGTCGCGAACGACAGCCGCGTGCCCGCCGTCTCCCCGGGCACCGGGAACGGGATGCGCGGGATGCGCGAGCGCGCGGCGGCCGCTGGCGGCGAGCTCGAGGCGGGTCCCCGGCCGGAAGGCGGCTTCCTCGTCACGGCGAAGCTCCCGAGGCAAGCGGCCGCGCTGCCGGACAGCCCCAGGACAGGGGCGCCCGCATGACGGCCGGGCCGCGCATCCGGGTGCTGCTCGCCGACGACCAGGCGCTGCTGCGCGCCGGGTTCAGGATGCTGCTGTCCGCGGCCGACGACATCAAGGTCGTCGCCGAGGCGGCGAACGGCGGCGCGGCCGTCGCCCTGGCCCGCGAGCACCGCCCTGACGTCGTGCTCATGGACCTGCGGATGCCCGACGTGGACGGCCTCACCGCCACCGGCCTGATCACGGGCGACCCGGCGCTCGCCGGGGTCCGGGTCGTGGTGCTCACCACGTTCGACGACGACGAGAGCGTCTTCGCCGCGCTGCGAGCCGGCGCCAGCGGCTTCCTCGTCAAGGACGTTGAGCCGCCGGACCTGCTGCAGGCGGTCCGGGTGGTCGCCCGCGGCGACGCGCTGCTCTCCCCCAGCGTCACCCGCGCGGTCATCGCCCAATTCACCTCCCGGGCCCCCGGCCGCCCGGCCGCCGCTGCCGCCCCCGGGCCCGCCAGGCCGGCCCCGCCGGGCCTCGCCGCGCTCACCGAGCGCGAACGCGAGGTCGTCTGCCTGGTCGCGGCCGGGCTGTCCAACGAGGAGATCGCCACCAAGCTCACGGTCAGCCCGCTCACCGTGAAAACCCACGTCAGCCGCGCGATGACCAAGCTCTACGCGCGCGACCGCGCCCAGCTGGTGGTGCTCGCCTTCGAGCACGGCCTGGTCGGCCGCCCGGCTGGATAGGCCGCGCGTACTACACCCGGCGTACTCCGGGTGACTACCCGCCGCGGTCAAGTGCCTTCCGCTGTACGACGCGGTTGCGGCGCCGGCTGGCGAGGCTTGAGGTATGCAGACGGGAGATGGCCTGCTCGGCGGCCTTGGCCGAGCCTGCTGGTGGCACCGT
>Ga0335075_10003964_pt1 | contig 23230 bp, 22 predicted proteins | sample Lox_Sample_24_FD_206723 | JGI IMG/M metagenome (GOLD analysis project Ga0335075, IMG submission 206723) | Soil microbial communities from Loxahatchee National Wildlife Refuge, Florida, United States - Lox_Sample_2.4 | ecosystem: Environmental > Terrestrial > Soil > Wetlands | place: USA...
CAGCTTGGCCTCGCTTTGCGAGAAGCTCTGGGTGAGCCGGTCTACGCGCAGATGCAGACAGGTGCAAATGAATAAGTCAGCTCGAATCGCTTGCCTGGCTGCCATCCTGGCAGTCACAGCTTGTCCGGCTGTTCCGCAGACACAACAGATATACTCGAGAGCGGTCCTTACCTCCCCGTTCCTGCCGGATCCTGTCTCAATCTACGATAACTGGTCAACCTATGACGAGTTATCGGACAACGTACCTCTTACCCAAGCTTTAGCTATGAAGGAGCTCAATCAGTTGATCAAGCTCCACAGGGCGGGCGCGCGATTCGATTACTACGTAATGGACGCCTTCTGGTTCGATCCCGACGGTGGCTATCGCACCTGGAAGAAACCGAATTGGCCCAACGGTCCGGACCTTTGGATCAAGACCTGCCTGGCAAACGGCATTCGCCCCGGTCTCTGGTTCGGCACCAATGCTCTGGTGCACCTCAGTCCCGCGCCGCAGTGGCGCGATTCGCTAAACCGGCAGGGAACGGCCATGTCCATGTTCGAGGGTGGTTTTCTGCCCGACTTCATGAACGTGCTGCAGTACTGGTACGACCAGGGCGTCCGCTACTTCATGTTCGACTTCGCCGATATGACCGCGGCGACGCCCCACGCTGAAGCCACACTCTCCCGGGCGGAAATCGTCCGCCGCAATTCCGACGCCTTCCGCGAAGCCCTTGCCGCTTTTCGGCGCAGGAATCCCGACGCAGTCCTGGAGGCCTTCAACGGATTCGGCGGAGTCATGGACTCGACCTTCTACCCCTTCCCATTCAAAGATCCGGTGGATCTGCGCTGGCTCGAAGTCTTCGACGCCATCTACTGTGGCGATCCCCGTCCCGGCGATATCCCCGAAATGAATTTCTGGCGCTCGCTCGATATCTATAGCGATCACCAGGCGATCCGTTATGAGCAGGCAGGCGTCCCCCTCAGGCGCATCGACACCACCAGCTTCATGGCCGGTTTGACGGGCACCATCTATCGCCGCGGCTTTCAGGAGTGGAAGGGATCGCTCATCCTGACCCTCGCGCGCGGCGGCTGGATCAACAACACCCAAGGGAACCTGGAGCTCATGAGCGACGAGGATCGCCACTGGTTCGCACGAGTGCAGTCGCTGTATCTGCATCTTGAAGCGGAAGGCCAGATCAAGAGCTTCGGCGGGATTCCGGGCAACGACCAGACGTATGGTTTCGGCGCCCTCGACAGCGATGGCAGCGTGTATGTCGTTGTCAATCCCGCGCAGGATGTGGCACGGGTTCAGATGCCCCTGCTCTCACGGGAGCAGACGCCCCTCACCGGGGGCCGTGTTCTCTTTCGGGATGCCGGCTATGTGCCACACATCGCGGGCGACGGAATCGAACTTGGACCGGGACAAATGGCGATGGTCGGATTCGGCAAATATGCCGCCCCCACATACGACTTTGGCATCCAGCAGGATGTGGTCATTCCGCGCACCATCCGTCCCATGGCCGTTGAGTTTCGAAGCATTGGTAAAGGCGAAATCCAGGCGACCATCCCCGCGCCGGCGGATGGCGATTTGCGGCTGATCATGCAGCAGTACTCGCCGGATGGCAGCCTGCTGCGCACCGTTGCAGGAGGTCCGCTTGCCGGCACGACCATGGGCAAGGTCTTTCTGCTGAAGGCCGAGCAGGATGGCAGGGAGCTGCCGATTCGGGAGAATTACGACCACGTCATCTGGTCTGGACTCTCGTGGGCAGAGGGCGAAATCGACGAGAAGGACCTGAAGCCCGGCGCTCCGCTCACCCTGACCTTTCAGTCCCTGGAAAACACCCCGGTGGTTCTAAAGGGCCGCGTGTATCTGGTCCACTACTGATTCACGATCGGGCGCCGCATGCTGCAGTGATCGGAATATCTCTCTCGCGCCGCATTTATTGTGCTTCCACAATCGCCAGATCCCAGGGCTTGAGCGTCAGATCCTGCGCATCGGCGACAGGTTGGCTGGTCAGCAGGTTCCTGCCCGCCGGCCCGTGATAGCTGAAAGAAACGGAACTGCCAGAATAATTGAAGAAGTACTCCAGCACGTTGCCACGCCTGTTGGTCCCCCTCACGAGATGGATCGCCGGGGGCAGATCCTGATCGGTCGTATACAGGCCCAGATCCTTCAGTTCCATTTCCAGAATTGCGCGCTGAAGCCCCGCACTGAGATAGGTGCCTTCATAGAGCAGGCTGCCTTTGCCGTACTGATTTTCGGTGATCGCGGGCCAGCGCCCGAAAAATGGATGGTCGTAGTACGCAAGCGCCTTCGCGTGCTCCGGCATCAGGAACTCCGCCCAGTACATCACCTGATTTTCCTTTGGATCCACGTGGAACGGATCGTCCCGAAGAGCCAGCGGGTGTTCCAGATTCGAAAACTCCTGATAGCTGAAGCCGCAAGCGGCGCGCAACGGTCCGGGCGCGCGCACCCAGCGCACCGCTGAATCCATATTCGCAAAGCCGCTCTTGAACGTCATCACTACGTGGCCGCCGTTTTTTACGTACTCTGAGATCCGGTTCAGCAGATCGTCACTGGAAATGTAGAGCGCGGGTACAATCAGCAACTTGTATTGCGAGAAATCCGTGGTTTCAGGAAAGACGAAATCCACGCCCGTATTCAGTGAATAGAGGGCGTTGTGAAACTGCCGGGCCAGCGAAGCGTAGCCGGCAATGGGACTTCCCGGCGTCCACTGCGGCCCGCTCCAGGTGAACGGCATAAAATCGATCGCGTTCATCGAGTCGCGGCTCCAGAGGATCGCCACCTGATTGTGCTGCGTCATGCCCACCAGCTCGGGGCCGAGGTCCTGCAGTTCGTGTCCGGTGCGGGAAACCTCGGCGTAGGCACGGTTCGGCTCAAAGTCGTGGGAAAGCACGCCCTTCCAGTAAGTTTCCTGGCCGGACGGAATCGAAGCCCAGTGCCAGTACTCCACCATGTCGGCGCCGTTAGCAATATGTGTATAAACGTCCTCACGGAGCTGCCCGTCGTAGGGCGGGTACTGGAAGGCAGAGTCCCAGTCCGTCGTTTGCGCGTTGGTCTCGGTCACCAGAAAATTCGCACGCTTCAGCGAGCGGGCGTAGTCCTCGGCCCACGACTGATCCGATCCGTCGAAGTGATCCTGCGTGCCGTGATAAACGTTGATGGCGGCGATATCCAGGTTCGCCGCTACGGCCTCTTCGTTTACATCGGGCTTAAAGCCTCCGGCGTAGTCTGTCGTGACAAACTGATTTGGCCCGCGGTAACGCCGCACCAGCGCCGCCTGCCATGCCAGATAATCGGTGACGCGCAGCTGCTGCCAGCGCGTCCACTCCAGCTTGTAGCCTGTGCTCTGGGCATCGTCCCGCGTCGGCATGTCTTCCCACGAGTTAACATCCTGGCCCCAGTAATTCAGGAACCATGCCTTGTTCAGATTTTGCGGGGTGCCGAACTTCTGCTTCAGGTAATTGACGAAGCCGTCGAAATCGTCGCGATTGGAAGCCCCGTACGCGGACGCCTCGTTGTCAACCTGCCACCCGATTACATAAGGATTGTTCCGGTAGTGCGCCACCAGATGCACAATGAGCCGGCGCGCATAATAGCGGAAAGTGGGATTGGAGATATCCATGTTCTGGCGCATGCCGTAGAAGACCGGCGCGCCGCCCAGCGGGCGGGCCAGAATCTCGGGGTGTTCGTGGTATAGCCAGGTGGGGATGGAATAGGTGGGCGTGCCAAGGATGACCTTAATTCCGGCCTTGCCCATGGCGTCCACCACACGATCCATCCACGCATACTCAAAGTGTCCGTCCTCGGGTTCCCACAGGCTCCACGTTGATTCGCCCATCCGTACCACGTTCAGATCGGCGGCCTTCATCATGCGGATGTCATCGTCGAGCCGCTCGTAGGGTTCGTACTCGTGGTAATACGCCGCGCCGTAAAGTACCGTAGGAAACTCCGCGGCGATGTCGGGCGGAGGCGCAACCGGAAGAGACGCAGGCTCGGAGGTCTGCTGACTGGCCGGTTGTGCCGAAGGCGTATGTGCACCGGCCGAAGCTCCCGTCAGGGCCACAGCGAGAAGGGTGGACTGAGCGACGCGCGTAACGGCGGAAGAATGGTGGTTTCCAAACATCGAGTTTTCTGGCCTTTCGTTGGTTGTCCGTTTCCCGGCGGCTCTGATAGGCTTCCCACGGCCGGGTGGGCTCGTGATCGTGATTGCCGCCCGAGGGTAAATCGGTCTTGATGACCGTAGCGCCCTCGTCCAGGCGGTGAGAATCCTGACTCCTGAGCCGGATAGATTAGCAGAGTTGTTGTCCAAACGAAATGTGAACCATACCACCTTCCCTGGCGGCCGGCAGTGGCTATTCGGATTCAGAATGGGAGCGCCCGTCTACAGCGACAAGGTCAGCGTAAGGCTTCACCCTCAGGAGGCAGTCTCAGCTATGAAGAGAACAGGCCATGCACTCCGCGTTCTCGTGGCGGTGTATTTCCCGATCATTGCCGCTCTTTTCTGCCTGACCGCAGCGAAGGTGTGGGCTCAGGAGGATTCTCTCGCCGGCCATGCGCCCGAGCAGACTCCTTACACTGCTCCGCTCGACGGGCGCGTTCGTGGACAGGTGCGGCCGGAACTCATCGAAGCGGGCACCGTGATCGATGGCAGGGGGAACGTCCTTCACCACACCCGGATTCTCCTCGAAAACGGCAGAATCGTCAGCGTTGGCCCCTCCATCAACGTGCCGCCGGGCGCCGTGGTCTACGACCTGGGCCACGCGACCGTGCTGCCGGGGCTCATCGATGTTCACGTGCACATCACCTTCAATTTTGGTGTCACAGGCTGGTACGACGACACGAGAGAAACGCCCGAACAGCGCGACCTGCTCTACGAACGCTCGCTCTGGGAAATGCTGATGGGCGGATTTACCACCGTGCAGAGTGTCGGCGCGCCGGAAGACGCCACCCTACGCGACTTTGTGGGACGCGGCTGGATCCCCGGTCCGCGCATTCTCACCGCCTACGAGCCAATCGTAGGCTCGCCGCAGGTTGGCTCCGACGAGGTTCTGCGTGCCAAGACCATACTCCTGCAATATGAGCACGCGGACCTGGTCAAGATTTTCGCTTCCCAAAGCATCCGCGACGGCGCCGGAGAAACTCTGACGCTCGCTCAACTGCAGGCCATTTGCGGCGAAGCCAATAAGCTGGGCATGCGGACTCTGGTTCACGCCTATCGAGGGTCGGTGCGGAACGCTGCGCTCGCCGGCTGTACCGAAGTCGAGCACGGCACCTACGCGACCGCGGATGATCTGAAGCTGATGGCAGAGAAGGGAACGTACTTTGATCCTCAGGTTGGACTCGTGATTCAGAACTATCTCTCTCATATCCCGCAGTTCAACGGCGCGGGCAACCTGAATACCCAGGGGTTTGAGTACATGCGCCAGGCTCTGTCGGTGAACGACAAGCTGTTTCAGGATGCGATTCACACCCCAGGCCTCAAGGTGGTGATGGGCACGGATGCCGTGGCCGGCGCGCATGGCCGCCAGGTGGAGGAGATCATCGCCCGCATCAAACTCGGCCAGTCTCCCATGGACGCCCTAATCTCAGCGACATCGCTCAATGCCGAATCGCTCCGCATGAGCAACGAAATCGGAAGCATCGCTCCTGGCCTGCAGGCGGATATTGTAGGTGTGGAGGGTGACCCGCTCACAGATCCGACGATCCTGCGCAATATTGCCTTCGTGATGAAAGGAGGAGTCGTCTATAAGGACCTGATCTCCGCCGCCGTCGGCTCCGCTCCGTAATCGGTCTTGAGCCGCTCCCTTTCGCTCATCCAGTGGAACCGTAACGCGCCGACGATCGGGTATACTTTGTGAGGTTGCTCTGCCTGCCGGTTTTGCCAGCGACGGTGCCGGCATGCCGCATCGCTGCACTATTGCGGGTCGCGGTCGGACGGCAAGCATAGGGAACCGCTGCAGAGGATGATTGAGGACTCTCGGTTAAGTCGCTGATTAAAAAGCGGGAGTAGTTCAGTGGTAGAACGTCAGCTTCACCCTTGATTCCCGCGACCTCTCCTCAGCTAACCCTCTTTAAATCGAAATAAATCCATAAAATTCATTGAGATACGTGCGACGTCGAGGCTCTTATCAGGCGTGCGCAGTCGTGGCCAAATTTGCACCGTTTTCGGTGATTTTAAGCATGTGGATAGTAAAAATGGATAGTAAGAAATTGAGCCAAATTTGGTGAAGAGCGGTGACACTTTCGACGATGCGACCACTGAAAAGTGCGAACGGCTCTGCACCGACAAATTCGTCGTTCTTGGTAATGCACAAATCTACATAAATATTGTAGTATTGTGTTATGGCCCAGTCTCACCGAGAAGCGTCGCGACGGCTGTTCGAAGTCGCCGAGCAGCAGCAAGGCTTCTTCACCACGAAGCAGGCCAAGGCTGCCGGATTCGCCGAGAACACTCATCCGTATCACGTGCAAACCGGGAACTGGATTCGCGAACATCGCGGTATCTACCGCCTTGCGCTATTTCCTCCGCAGGATCGGCCCGATCTTGTTCTCTGGTCGCTCTGGTCGCGGAACCGGAAGGAAGAGATCGAGGGGGTCTATAGTCATCAAACGGCGCTAAGCCTGCATGAGCTTTCGGATCTCAATCCGGCAAAGCTTTATATGACTGTTCCGACGCACTTCCGGCGCAATAGCGAGATGCCGGAGATTGTAGCGCTCTATTACGCGGACCTGCCCTCGACTGATGTAGAGATCGGACCAGGCTACAAGTACACTAAACCTCTCCGCACGATTCTTGATCTAATCGAGGCCGGCACCGTTGAACGGACGTTTATTCGCCAGGCTCTTCTACAGGCCGTTGATCGCGGGCTGATCACGCGACAACAACTTCGAAATGCGAAGATGAGCGAAGCCGCACGCAAGATTGTCGTAGATGCGCCTCGAAGGGCTGCATAGTGACACCATCCAAAACATACGCAACTGCAGGAGCCTTCCGGAGAGCTCTGGAACAGCGGCTCAAAGGTATCTCCCAGACCGAACATGTCGATCTCAATCGCCTCAGGCGGCAAGTATCCTTTGACCGGCTATTGGCAAGGCTGTTCCGTGACGATGCAGCACCCTGGGTATTGAAGGGTGGTTATGCTTTGGAACTGCGCTTCAAGTCGGCTCGATCCACGATCGATATCGACCTGACAGTCAACAGCGTCACGCGAACAGCGGAAGGTAGCGAATCGGCCACCCAGGTTCGGGAAATGCTGCAGGAGCGAGCAAGCGTATCGCTCGACGATTGGTTCGAGTTCCTGATCGGACCTCCGATGATGGATCTAACCGCAGCGCCGTATGGTGGTGCTCGCTATTCGATCGAGGCGCGAATGGACGGAAGAACTTTCGCCCGGTTTCATCTTGACGCGGGCATTGGCGACATAGTCCTCCAACCGCTCGAGACCACGGAGTGCCGCGACTGGCTTGGCTTTGCCGGAATCGAGAAGCCGCGTGTGTGGATGATTTCAGGGGAACAGCAATTCGCCGAGAAAGTTCACGCCTACACGTTGCCACGAGGGTCCCAAAATACCCGAGTTAAGGACCTCGTTGATTTGGCGTTGCTCATTGGCAACGGCCGACTTGACCGCGCAAGGGTTGCAGATGCGTTGCATCTGACATTTGCTCGAAGGAAGACGCACGCGCTGCCTCCGAGTTTGAGCGTGCCGCCGGAGGATTGGCAAACAGCATTTAGGGCACTCGCAGAAGAATGCGGACTCGACCCTGACATCACCGCCGTCTTTGAGAACGTGCGAGCATTCCTCGAAAGCGTCCTGACAGACCGCAGCAGGCAGTAATCCCATCGCGACCAGCGCAAATCCAGAGGCGGTGTCTGAGTGGCCGGACTAGATATTCAGCTACTGCGTAGCGACGGTAGCAATTCAAGAAATAATCGACGCAGGTGTTGCGGCGATTAAGGCAGCTATTCGCCGCATAAATTGCTTTACCGATGACGCAGGTGCGGCGCCGGGTCAAGGCGCAGCTCATCCCGGTTTCAATGAGTACCTTGTTCCGTTATCGCCATTCGAGAAAAATGCAGGTGTACAGAGCCTGTGTGGAAACGCGCAATTACCACCGCGTTCATGACCTCGGATCAATCCTTTGTCGTGAAGAGACTCGCTTTTCCGGCGTCCCGTCTGCTTTCTTACTGGGTCGAGGCCGGCGGACGACTCTTACCTTCCCGCTTTTTTGTCCTCCGCAGAAGAACCGATCGCTGCCATCCGATTCCAATCCTGAGATATTCATGCCGCGCGGCATATCGAGCTGCTCAAGGACCTCGCCTGTTCGAGGATTGATTCGCCGAATCTCGCTCTCGTCACCTTCCGAGGTCGCGTGCCAAAGTTCTCCGTCGACCCAGGTGACCCCGGTGACGAAGCGATTGGACTCAATTGTGCGAAGAAGCGCTCCTGTGTCGGGATCGATCTGATGGATCTTGCGATCGCGATACTCCCCGACCCAGAGCGTCCCTTCTGCCCACGCGAGCCCCGAGTCACGGCCGCCGCCAGGCGCTGGGATCGTTGCAAGCACACTTCCGGTTTTCGGATCGATCTTCTGGATGCGATCCTCGGCGATCTGAAACAGATGTTTACCGTCAAAGGCTGTGCCTGCGTGAGCGGCAACATCGATTGTCCGCACAGCGTTCCCGCTGGAGGGGTCGAAGGCATTCAGTCTATCTCCGGATGCAAACCAGACATGGTCTCCATCATAGGTGACGCCATGGACGCGATCAGAACCGGGGAACGGGCCATATTCACGTACAATTTCCGCTGCTGACCGTTTCATACATCCACCACCCTAATCAATTTGAAGAGGAGCAGGGAGTAACAAAGTCGTCGTGAATCCTGGTACAGGAGGTGTGATCCAACGACGAGTTCTGGCGCGTCCGTAGGACTGTACCTTTCCCGTTGCTGCGAGTGTATCAAGCGCCCTCTGCACGGTACGCTGGCTGGTTCCGAGGGCAATGGCCAGTGCCGAACTCGACCACGACTCACCGTCGGTGAGAAAAGCAAGCACGGCGCCGTTCTCATCTTCGACGGGCTGTGCCAGCACCACCACTTCGCATTGACTGCGCGGCACCAGCGTAAACCCCCGCTTCGTCGCCGTGACATCCGCCAGCGGTCTTAGTATCCTGCGCAACCTTCCGATTTCGACGCGCAGACGCATGCGATGCGATTCATCGACGAACCGCGCACCGAATGCCCGGGAGAGAAGCACATCTCGCGAAACATCACCGGGCCAGGCTTCGCCCAGGGTGCGTGCGAGCGCAAACAATACGGGGCGAGTCACGAGCGAGACAACGGCACGGGAATCGCGGAGGACGTTCCGGCACGCGTCCACCACGAGCGCCTTTGAATTGAATAGCTCCTCCACTTCTCCGAGCAGAAGCGGCCTCTCTTCGCCGCGAGCAATCAGGCGCGCCGCAGGAATCTTCAACAGGTGGAGCGCGCTTTCAACTTCCGCCGTCAAAGCAGGAATTCCTGCCTGCCGCGAGACCTTCTGGGCCCGCGTCAGAGAATCACTCGCTTGTTTTGTCCGAATGCGGCGCATCGCAATCCCAGCCACTACGAGTTCATGGACAGTCCGCAATGCCGGAGGAAATGGATCCGGGTCGAAGCCGGCGAGCAGGTGCTCCGCATCGTCGAGACGGCCGACAAGGACGAGACGCCGGATCTCCAAGTATCGCGCATGCGCGGCGTTCAATCGGTCTCCGTTCGCTTGGAGTGTCGCTCGCGCCACATCGAGGGCCTTCGCGGGCCAGCCGAGGTCGCGCGAGGCGAGCGCGATCTCGGCTTGGGCCACGATGCACCGTGCGCGGGCGACAGATTCTTTCGAACTGAAGGCGCGTGCCGCCTTTCTGAGCAGTTCTTTGGCCCGAGCAAACTCGCCGAGTTGAGCCATCGCAATGCCGCGAAGCGCGAGTGCGGGCGCATCGCCGCGTAGCGCGACGCGCTTCAATGCGCCGAGGGGATCACCCGCAGCGAGGGATTGCGCTGCGGCCGTAATCATTGAATCCATCGGAATCCTGTCATGGTTCAAATGAACTGCTCAGTCTCACCTAATACTGAAGGTTGTGGAACTCAAAGGGACCGATTGTGGGCGACGGCCTGCACAACTTTGACGAAATGAGAAATGAACGGGAGCTTCTCGGAATCCCTGTTCCATGCGATGCCAATGTGCCATAAGGGTTCCTTCCAACCTAGTTCATGGAATCGGACGCCAGGCACCGTGAGGTGGGTGGCTGACCTCGGAACCAAAGAAAACCCCACGCCCGCCCGAACGAAGTGGAGGATGGTCAGGATTTCGTTGGCTTCCTGCACGACGCGCGGACTGAATCCCGCCTTGAGGCAGAGGGTCAGCACGCGATCGTGAAAGGTTCTTGAGACCGAACGCGACACGAAGACACAACCGCGGTTTCTCAATCCGTCGAGACCGTCTTTCGGCCGATAGGACGCATCCGCCGCAGTGGCCAACACCAGGTCCTCCGAAAACAACGGAACGCTTACAAGTTTGCGGTTTGAAATTGGCAACCGAAGGATTCCAGCGTCGAGCCTACCGTCAATCAGGGATGAGGCCTGGGCGGGAGATCTCATTTCCCGCATTCGGAGTTCAATTTCAGGGAAGAGTTTGCGGAAACGCAGGATGGTTCGCGGGAGAATGTCAGGCACTGAAGCAACGCCAAATCCGATTCGCAATGTGCCTGCTCGACCCTCGAGGGCCGCTTGTGTTTCGCGAACGGCATCCTCAGCATCCCGCATCAGTTTTACAGCTTTCGGAAGGAACATCCTTCCCGCGTCCGTGAGTGCCACTTTCCGCCGCGTGCGCACGAAGAGAGTTCCCTTCAGCTTCTCCTCAAGTCTCTGAATTTTCTTGCTGAGCGCCGGTTGGGAAAGAAATAGCCTTTCCGAGGCCTTGCGAAAGTGGAGTTCGTCAGCAAGGGCCACAAATGCATTCAGTTCTGAGAATTCCAGATCCATAACCAGTAGTTATTACAGCATGAATTGTAATTCATTGGACGAAAGATCAGGGATCTGTCAGGAATGAAACAGGGAGAAAACGGATGCGGATTCAGAATCGAGTTGCGCATCGACGGATTGAGGATCTGCTCGCCGGCATTCGATCTGCTCCTGGCCGCATTGCGATTGCTTTTGTTTACCGCGACTTCCGCCTCCTCTGGGCAGGGGCTTTTACCTCCAGCATCGGCACTTGGATGCAAAAGGTTGCGCAGGCCTGGCTGATCGTTACGATGACGGGATCTCGATCGGCATTCTATCTGGGGCTGGACAGCTTTCTCGCTGAGTTGCCGCTTCTGCTCTTCACCGTGATTGGCGGTGTGATCTCAGACCGGCACGACCGGCGTTACTCGATTCTGATGTCGCAAATCACGCAGATGCTGGTCGCACTCACGTTAGCGTTGCTGGTATTCACAAGACGCATCCATATCGCGCATGTTCTCACCCTTTCATTCACCGTGGGCTGCGTCCGGGCGTTTGGCGGTCCTGCATATCAGTCGCTTTTACCCACACTCGTCGATCGGGAACATATCCCGAATGCGATTGCACTTAACGCCATTCAGTTCAATCTCGCCCAGGTGATTGGCCCCATGTTCGCGGGTGCAGCCCTCTCAACATTTGGCATAGCCGCGTGCTTCAGTTTGAATGGGATTTCTTTCCTATTTGTGATCGCAGCGATTCTGGCGCTGCGTAACGTGCGATCTCCGGCGAAGGGGACGGAAGGCTTCGGGATTCAGTTGCGGGACTGTCTGCGATTCATTCAGGACTCGCCGAGCCTGGCCAATGTGATGGCCGTGGGCTTCTTCACGACGTTTCTCGGTGTGCCGCTGTTCACCTTCCTTCCCATCGTCACTAGAGATGTATTTCACCGCGATGTCGCCTTTTATACGAAGCTCATGACATTCTCGGGTGCAGGTGCCCTCACGGGGGCCGTGATCATTGCCTGGCTAGGCAAGAGCCGGCACATGGGACGCATACTCAGAATGCTGCTTATGTTCTTCGGCGTAGCGATCATTGGCTTCGGGCTTTCTCGGAGACCCGGCCTGTCAGCTTCGATCGTCTTCGCCGGCGGCGCTCTATTCGTGATGAGTTCTTCGCTCGCCACTTCGCTGGCGCAGCTTCTCGCACCACCCGCGATGCTCGGACGAGTAGTCTCTGTCTATTTGATCGCATTCCTGAGCGGATCTCCGCTCGGCAGCATCGCAAGCGGATGGCTGATCACGCGTATCGGGTCGGCGCCGGAGATGCTGGTGATCAACGGTACGGCGCTCACGCTCGTGGCATTCTACTTCCTTATCCACGGACAGAACTACAAAGACTTTCATTCACTGTGGCGGAACCAGGAGCGATCCTATGACGACCGAACCGGTTCCTGACTGCTCGACCCGAATCCCGACATACTTGTCACTCTCCGTTCGTTCGAGACCTGCATCAGTATTTGTACATGACCGAGAAACGCACGGCATATCGAAAACTGGAACAAGGACAGAGGACCAACATGAATACGATGCAAGGATCAGTAAATCCATCAGCGGTTTTCATTGGCAAATGGACGCCAAGGATTCTTTTTTTACTGAAGGAACGACCTTATCGCCACGGGGAGTTGCGCCGTCATCTGGAAGGCATCTCGCAGCGAATGCTGACCAGAACTCTCCGCAGTCTCGAATCCACAGGATTGGTTGGACGGCGCGTGACAAAAACGAGGACAATCTCGGCCGAGTACTCACTAACAAAGCCGGGAACGAGCATCATTGCACCTCTTAAGGGCATGTGTCGCTGGGCGAAACGGTATGCCAAGGCGGTCAGTGCAGACGTTCAGCTTGCTGCTCCGCCGACAACGGCCGGATAGGGAACATAAGTGTTCCTAATTGCGCGTGACTTGGAGGGACTGGCAAGCTGAGTCTGTAGAACCCGGCGTGCACGAATAGAATGCTGCCGCCTTCGACGCAAAGTCACCCGGCCTTGTAAAGAAATTCGCCAGCGACCGATGAGTTTCGCTCAGCCCACCGGCTTTACCAAATAGCAGGCAAGATCGGGCCAGCAAGGCACTTCCCAATTGAAAAGGAGATCGTCATGAACATTGCGAAGAAGAACGTTTTGATCACCGGCGCCAATCGCGGCATCGGTCGGGCACTCGTCGAAGAAGCGCTCAGACGTGGCGCGCAACGAGTGTATGCAGGCACTCGCGGCCCATTCGAACACTCTGACAAGCGAGTGGTGCCCATAACCCTCGACGTGACCAAGGCTGAGCAGATTCAGCGCGCAATGAGTGAGATCAGCACTCTCGATGTGCTCATCAACAACGCCGGTATCGCCCTTTACGACGATTTAAGCAAGCCCGAGGTGATCGAGCAGCAACTTGCGGTCAATTTGTTTGGGCCGCTCAGTGTGATTCGCGCGTTTCTGCCGCTCCTGAAACGGTCGAAAGGGGCCATCGTCAACAACATTTCAACAGTGGCGCTCGCGGCCCTGCCGGTCGTATCAGGCTATTCCATTTCAAAAGCAGCCTTGCTCAGCATGACTCAGTCGCTAAGGGCGCTCCTCGCCAGTCAGGGAGTGACGGTCCATGCCATTCTGACTGGACCTGTCGATACCGATATGAACCGCGGTTTCGATATCCCAAAGGCTTCTACTGAATATGCAGCTACGGCAATCTTCGATGGCTTGGAGAGGGGTGATGAGGAGATCTTCCCCGATCCCATATCCCAATCGATCGCCGATGGGTGGCGCAACGGCGTAGCCAAGGCCATGGAGCGCCAGGTCGCGGGTTTCGTCCCGGAGCACGTGGCTCTCTAAGGAGCGCGCCGCACTACGCCAATCAACCAAAGGAAAGGATGGAGGTGCGAAACATGAAGAAGGATGGTTTCACAACTTCGTTTACGGTTGCCCGAACTCCCGAGGAGGTCTTCAACGCGATCAACAATGTTCGCGGGTGGTGGTCCGGGGAGATCGAAGGCGCTACGAATAAGCTTGGCGCCGAGTTCATTTACCGCTACAAGGACATGCACAATTCCAAACAGCAGATCACGGAGTTCGTGCCCGGCAGGAGAGTGGTATGGCGCGTGACCGACGCCGAACTGACTTTCGTCAAGGACAAGAAAGAGTGGATTGGCACCGACATCGTCTTTGAGATCGGTAAGAAGGGCGGCAAAACCGAACTCCGCTTTACCCACGCCGGCCTGGTTCCAACGTTCGAATGCTACGGCGGATGCTCAGGCGCGTGGGGTTCGCTCGTCGATGGCAATTTGCGCAAGCTCATCGAATCTGGGGAGAACCAGCCCGACGTGTTTGCGTAAGGCGAGGAAAGCAGCGCTGACGCGCCCCTACTCAACGCATCACGATTGCGAGCCCGAAGCCGCAACGCTGGGAACCGCGCCGAAAACGAAGCGATCGACAAAACCCAACGAAAGGAGCACCGACGATGGCGCAGGAAATGCATCAACGTGGCACCCGCGAGGAATGGACCGCGGCACGGCTCGAACTGCTCAAGGCTGAGAAGGAACTCACCCGGCACGGCGACCAGGTCGCTCAAATGCGGCAGAACCTGCCATGGGTTCAGGTCGAAAAGGGGTACCGGTTCGACACAGACAAGGGGAGCGTCACGCTGGCGGACCTCTTTCAGGGGCGCTCGCAACTGCTTATCTACCACTTTATGTTTGGGCCTGAATTTGCTGCCGGCTGCCCATCATGTACGTCGATCGCAAACGGCTTTAACGGGATCATCGCTGATTTGGCCGTCCATGATGTGACACTCTGGGCGGTTTCAAGAGCACCCTTAAAGAAGTTGCAGGCGTATAAGGACCAGAAAGGCTGGACGTTTCCCTGGGCGTCTTCGTTCAGCGGCGATTTCAATTTCGATTTCCATGCCTCCTTTACGGAACAGCAACAGAGTGAGGGGGCGGAGTACAACTTTCGCCGCGATGATCCGGTCATGGACGCCGGGAGGACTGGATCACCAAGCTCCGGGCCTGCCAAGATGGCTGCTATGACCGGCACCGACGTGGCCACCTACACGCGCGAGCGGGAGGGGATGAGCGCTTTCGTCATCGAAGACGGCGTCATCTATCACACCTATTCGACGTATGCGCGCGGGGTCGACGCAATCTGGGCTAAGTACCAGTGGTTCGACCGTGCGCCTAAAGGGCGCAAAGGACGCGCGTCTGCTCGTGCCTCGGCGGGAACAGTGGACGCATCGCGATAGTGATTACAAGGCGGGTGGAGCGAATACCCGGTAAGCGACGGAATGCCCAATTTCAACGAAGGGAGAACAAAAAGATGACAAGACAAACCGCAGCAAGCGTCGAGAAAGAAAGTCGAGGCGGAAGAAGAGATCTCGGGATAAAGCTGCCCCCAATTGTGCCGGCGCAGGAGTGGGCGGCTGCACGCCAGCAGATGCTGGTGAAGGAAAAGGCCTATATGCGGGCCGGTGACGCGTTGGCCGCCGAGCGCCGACGGATGCCGTGGATGGCGGTGGAGAGGAAGTATGAGTTTGAAGGGCCAGAGGGCAAGGTCAGCCTGCTCGACCTGTTCGCGGGCCGCCCTCAGCTGATCGTATACCGCGCCTTCATCGAACCTGGCGTGCACGGCTGGCCAGAGCATGGCTGTATCGGCTGTTCCCTGGGCGCCGATCAGGTCTCCCATCTCGCGCACTTGAACGCGCGTGACACGACTCTCGTGTATGCCTCGCGGGCAACACAGTCCGATCTCGTGCGTATGAAAGCGAAGATGGGCTGGGAAAAGATCCCCTGGTACACCATCACCGACACCTTCGACGTCGATTTCGGTGTCGACCAGTATCACGGCCACAACGTGTTCTACCGAAACGGCGACCAGGTCTACCGGACGTACTTCGTCAACGGCCGTGGGGACGAGAAGATGGGAACTGTCTGGAGCTACCTGGATATTGCGCCCTTGGGCCGCCAAGAGACCTGGGAGGATTCACCAGACGGTTATCCCCAGACCGCGCCGTACAAATGGTGGAACTGGCACGACATGTACAACCCCAACGCCTCGCCTGATCCGGAGTGGGTTAAGGTGTCCGACGCTGGAATAGTCGCAATCCGAAAACGCAGCGCAGAGGAAAAACAGAGCTGAATAGGGGAGCGACTTCCGTTCGCACCCTGATGGATGACCTGGCCGCTGATGATGCGCCCGTGCGTGCTTGGGGTTCGGCGAGCGCCCACTCGGCGCCACCAGCGATAAGAAACCCGTGAATTTCCTAAGCGCTCAGTAGTCGCATGGAGACCTCGGCTAGTCGGGGATGCCAAATCGGAGGGAACAATGAAAGACCTTAGCAGAGAGGAAATTTCAGCACCAGAAATTGCCGATCGCAGCGTGTTCCAGGCGGAGCTGGATAAATTGCGTGTTCGTGAGAAGGCACACACACACGAAGGGGACGCAATCGCAGCGGCGCGTCGGCGACTGCCGATGGTAGAGGTCGATTCGGCTACTCAGTTGATTGGCCCGAGTGGTCCGGTGGCACTGATCGACGCGTTTGAGGGCCGCCACCAACTCATCGCCTACTACTTCATGTGGCACACCGGGCGCGCTGCGCCGGAGCAGTGCGAAGGTTGCACCTGGGTCACGACGCAGGTCCGTGAGCTCTCCTATCTTCATTCCCGTGATGTCACCTTTGCCGTTTTTTGTCAGGGGCCCTACGAAGAAAGCTCGCGCTACCGAGACTTCATGGCATGGGAGACGCCTTGGTATTCGGCTCCGCAAGATTCGCTTAAGACTCTTCTGGTTGGACGCCGGGCGGGCAGGATGCACCTCGTCTGCTACCTCCGACAAGGGTCCAGGGTCCTCGAAACGTACTGGACGACTGCGCGCGGCGTCGAGGTGATGGACAACAACTATCACCTGCTCGATTTGACCGTGTATGGACGACAGGAATCGTGGGAGAGCTCGCCGGCTGGCTGGCCACAACAGTGCACCTACACGCGAACCAGCAGCGGTTCGCCGACCTGGAAACCCGAGTGGCCGGGGGGACGCCCTATCGCTCAGTGGCCGCGGCTCGACGCCGGACGCTCGGACGACCTGGGCGCTGGCAAACGCTGATCAGATCGTCTGTGGGGGAGCGCGTGCTGAGCTTTAGCCACGTATTGACTTGAATCCCGCCACATTTGTCACTCACGGGTCGTTCGAGAACTGGATGAGTATTTGTGCATGGCGGGCAAACATGCCCAACGACACACCAGAATCCAGCGAAGGGAGTGGGAACGATGACGACGCAAACCATGCACAAGATAGGAACCCGTGAAGAGTGGCTCGTAGCACGATTGGAATTGCTCAAAGCAGAGAAGGAACTCACGCGGCGCAACGATGAGTTGGCGCAACAGAGGCAGGAGCTGCCGTGGGTGCAAGCCAACAAGGGATACCGTTTCGAGACCGATGAAGGCGGAGCCTCGTTGCCAGATCTTTTCCGGGGGCGCTCGCAGCTTCTGGTTTATCACTTCATGTTCGGTCCCGATTTCGCGGCCGGCTGCCCGTCCTGCTCGTCGATCGCGGATGGCTTCAACGGAATCGCCGTGCATCTGGCCAATCATGACGTGATGCTCTGGGCGGTTTCGCGCGCGCCGCTGGCAAAGCTCCAGGCGTACAAGCGGCGTATGGGATGGAACTTCCCATGGGCTTCCTCCGTGGGTGGCGACTTCAACTACGACTTCTGCGCTTCTTACACCGAGGAGCAACAGCGCGAGAGCGGTATCGAATACAACTACCGGCATGAGGCACCATTGCGGATATTGTGAGGCGTTTCACCTGAACCTGACCGAAATTGATCTGATCGCTGGCCTGGTCCCTCCCGGGCAGATGGTCGTTTGCCAGCCGCATGGTTCCAAGAAGGTTCGTCTGTACGTCGATTCCGTTACGCACTGGATGGCAGTCAACAGCGCTGACAAGAACCTATTGCGGCAGGAATTCTTCAACCGCTATGGCATTCCTGCCGGCCTTCGCGAACTCGCACGAAAGTTCCCATTCCACCCAGGCAATCCCTCGAACGCACTCACTCTCATTCCCCCGGGAGCAGCAGCATGAATAGCAAACTCATCTTTATCGCAGCACTCGTCCTGTTCCTGCCCGCATTGAGAGGATCTGCACAGGATGCTTCGGCCCGCACCGTTCAGTATCACTCGCAGGACATCATCCCGATCCACGCGAAGCTGAAGTACACGACGCTCATCGAGCTTCCATCCACAGAAAAGATCATGGAGGCCGCGACAGGCGACAAGGACTTCTGGATTGTTGATGTTGTGGGCAACTTCTGCTTCGTCCACCCTGCCAAAGCTGGTATCAGTTCGAACCTGAATCTCATTACCGACAAAGGCAATATCTACAGCTTCACGCTGCAGGATGTGTCCACCGCAGCAGGGGCCGCGGACCCGCCGCCAGACCTCAAGGTGATCGTGGTTCCTGCCGATCACTCTTCGATGGTTGCGGCCAGCGGACCGCCACAATTTGTGCCCGCCGCCCAGCTCCAGCAATCGCAGCAGGCCCTGGCCGCGGTCCAAGCGCACATTACCGATGCCGTCGATGAATATAAGAGCGCCTACCCCCTTTCGCTGAAATTCGATTACGCCTTCCATCCGAACGAGGAGCCGTTCGATATCGAGGCAATCTATCACGACGACAAGTTCACGTACATCAAGACCAGCGCACCTGAAAAGTTCTCGATTTACGAGATGAGAGACGGTAAGCCGAATCTCGTTTCCTATCAACTTGAGAATGGCACATACGTCATCCCCAAGGTGATGGAGTCTGGCTACGTGGAACTGGGCAAGAAGCGGATGGATTTCAGCCGCAAGGGATAGCGGGAGACAAATATGTCTGAGCCGATGGCCACGTCCGTCGATCCAGCGATCGCCGATTCGGTACGGAACGAAACGAAGAGAGACCCGAAAGGCGTCCTGCCGAAAAACCTGAAGCCCGCGCTCTATTTGGGCGCCGCCGGCTTGGTTATCGCTGCGGCATTCTTCAGCGGAACGGGCAAAAAGCCGTCCACGAAACAGGACGGCACCTCACATCAGGCTTCGCAGCCCGTTCTCCAGGACAACACAGACAATAATGCCCAGGAGCTTCGGAGTCAGGCCGCCGCAGCGGAGCAGAAGATGGCGCAACAAGGTACAGGCACGGCGGACCCTTCTCTGCCGAACGCAACGCCAGCCCAGCAGGCGGTAGCGGCCACTTATGGACCGAACGGTCAGCCCGCGCCCTGTGTTCCCGGCCAGCCCTGCGCCCCGCAACAACAGCAGCTGTCCCCCGCCGCCCAGGAAGAACAGCAGTTTGCCGCAAAGGACCGGGAACTTGCTTACGCCTCGCGGTTTGCATCGAACCTTGTATACACGCGAGCGCCGGACCAGCCTTCCTCGAAACCCTCACCTGCCGCCTTGGCAGATAGCGCAGGCGCAACCGGCCCGCAGCAAAACGTTGCCGCGGCGCAGTCTTCGCCGGACCCGAACGCCAGCAGTCTGATCGGGCCGCGCGCCGCGGGCGATCCCCCGGCACCTTCGTCCGCGCAAACGCAACAACTCGCGGCGCAGCACAGGCCGGAAGTCAATATTGATGCCGCCACAGGCCAACCGTACGTGATCTATGAGGGAACGACGTTGGACGCAGTGCTGATGAATCGGCTTGATGGAGACGCCGCCGGCCCGGTGAAGGTGCTTGTGTCCAATCCCGTCTATTCGCACGACCGACAGCATGTACTGGTTCCGGAGGGGACGATTGTACTCGGGGAAGCACGCAAGATCGGTTCGACGGGTTTCGGCCAGCAGCGACGCTTGGCCGTCGTGTTTCACCGGATGATTATGCCGGACGGCTATTCGGTCGATCTCGACCAGTTCAACGGTCTTGACCAGATCGGCGAAGAGGGATTGAAAGACAAAGTGAATAACCATTACATGCAGATCTTCGGCACCTCGATTGCCTTGGGCGTGATCGCCGGCGCGGGCGAGATTGAAGAAGGCGGCGGGACCATCTCGACAAATGGCTCCCAGGCATTTGCCACGGGAGCCTCGGCCAGCGTCTCGCAATCGGCCACCACTGCTCTCGACCGCTTCCTACAGATTCCGCCAACAATTACGATTCGCGAGGGGCATCGGCTTAAGGTCTACTTCATGCAGGATATGTTGCTGCCTGCGTATGAGAACCACACGATCCCGCAGACTTTCTAAAGGAGAAACGATGCGCAGAAAGACGATGCTCTTGACAATGGCTACAATTCTCGGCTGCGCGCTAGCGGGATGCAAAAGCCATGAGGCGAAGGTATCGGACTTGCAAAGTGAATACGACAAACTCGCAAAACAATTTCAGCAAGATTGTTCTGGTGAGTATCTGGACGTTCCTCCCAAAATCAGTCCGAAGTGCAAAGACGAGGACGCAAAAATGAAGGCCGCCTGGGAACGTCTGCAAGCCGAACGCGCTAACAAGTAGCTAGGAGAAATCAAATGAGACTCTCGCTCACGCTCGCGATTGTCGCGGCGATACTCCAAGTGTCGCCCGCGTACGCCCAATTCGGTTCAGGGATTGTTTACGATCCCACGCAGTCGGCTCACGCTATAGAGCAAATTTCGCAAGGTCAGCAAATCTTTACCAATTCAATTCGGTTGGCCGAGAACGCCATAGCAACCTATAACCTCGCACACGCAATGTCTTTGGCGCCACAGATTCTCTATCAGCCATTTCTCTCGCCCTCGACGTACTGGATGGCGCTCAACCAGGCGGCGAATACGTACGGGAATTCGAGGCAGTGGACGGCTTCGGTTAATACCGGGGTCGGCGTCACCATTGGCTATCAGCAGGCCACGATTCCGCGCACAGGGCAGATCAACGGCTATGGCAACCTGAGTACCCTCGGACAGCAGCAGATCGCGGCCCAGGGAGCCTCGGTTGATCTCAGCGATTCAGTGACGACAAGTAACATGCAGACGCTCGGCACAATTCGGGCCAACTCAGAGCAGCGGCAAGCCGACATCAACGCACTCATCAGCGCTTCGCAATCCTCGGATCCCGCGCAACATACGGAAATGGCAGCTCTTCAGCGAATCAACAAGGCGATGATCCTGCTGATTCAGGAACAACAGGAAGCTAATCAGATCAACCAGGCTGTTGCCCTGCAACAGATCGTTGGGCAGAAGGTGCAACAGGACAATCTGAAGTCGCTTTTTGTCACAGCGAATGGCTATCAGCAAAATTTCGATGCGGCGACGCCTCAGCAAACCAGCGCCGGGACAAACTGGGCATTCCATTACTGAGATGGAGGAGCTGCGATGGATTTTCTCATCCTCATCAAAAACGGCTGTGACAACCTCACCGCCACTGTCGCGCCGTCCGTCGATTCGCTGGGCCTACACATGGTGCTATCACTGGCGACAATCATGCTCGCCTGGTTCGGAGTTCAGGAGGCGCTGGCATCCGCGCACGGCGGATCAGGTTTCCACGTGGGGAAATTTCTCAGCTTCTTCGTACTGATCACCTTTGCCTATAGCTTTGTAAGGTTCTATGACGGGGCGGTTCCAGGCATCGGATACTCTCTCAAGGGGTTCATCAGTAGCGGTACCAGCAGTCTCGTTGATTGCGTTGGAAGCGACTCAACCCAAGAGATTCAAAGCACCATCCATACGGCCCTGAACAGAATCGGCACGATGTCGCCGTCGCTCACGGAGCCGTACACGCTGGTCTGTACATGGACAGTTCAGATCATCCTCTCGATTCTTACGGCGCTGATAGGCGTCATCATCGCATATGGAGCGATTGGAGCCACTGTCGTCGGTCTTGTTGGTCCAATATTCATCCCTTGGATGGTATTCGATAAGACAGAATTCCTCTTTTGGGGATGGCTCAGAGCTTTCCTCGGATTCGAGTTTTATAAGGTTGTCGCTGCCGCCACTCTGAGCGTACTGAGTCACCTTCTAATTACATACTTCACGAGCGGCGCAATGAACGTGGACGCACCACAGAAGCTCATCACCCTAATGCCTGGTCTGCTGATCCTCTGCTTGGTCGCCGGCTTCATTCTGCTGAAGATCCCAACGATGACGGCATCACTCTTCTCCGGCCACGTTGGCGGGCACGGGATCGGCGCAGGCGGGCTCATCACGGCTGCGGTTCTCAGGATGGTTTAAGAGACACGGAGGCGTTCAATGGCGACCACGGCGAAGCCTGCATCGGAGATCACACGCGCGGCAGAACACTACCTGGAGCAGTACGGGGATCCCCTGGTGATGAACACGTACTTGAAGATCACAATCCTTGTGCTCGCCGCGGTCTGCATCGCGCTTGCCGCACTTGTGTACCACGGTCAGATGGCTCTTGCGAGCGTTCATCCCCTCATTGTCAGAATCAACGAGGTCGGCCGTGCCGAAGCGGTCGATTACCGCAACTTCCAGTACAAGCCGCAAGAGGCAGAGAACAAGTACTATCTGACGCGCTGGGCGCAGTTGTACTTCAGCCGGAACCGGTTCACTATCGAGCGCGATCAAACGAGCGCTCTTTACTTCCTCAATGGCGACGTGCAGCGTGCTGTGATCGACCAGGAGCGCAAGGACAACGTGATCGCCGACTACGCGAAGGACAGCTCGCTTCCGTTCGTAGATGTGGAGGTAAAGAACGTCATTCTCGATGACCTTCGGCAGTCACCCTATTCGGCTCGAATTGAGTTCGAGAAAGTCTTCACGAATCCCGTGGATCAATCTCAGCTCAAGCGGGAACGATGGACAGCCAGCGTGACCTACGTCTTCCGGGAGGAAGTCAAGAATAACGAACTGGCCGTGAACCCGCTCGGGTTGACCATCGTTCGCTTCCGGGCCGACCAGGCGTTCGAGTAGTCGCAGCCACTTCCCATTGCGAGGCAGTCATCATGTCCCGTCGCGGCTTTCAAACTCGGCTACGAGTCTCTTTAGAACTTCGCAATAATAGCTGGCGCTGGACGATGCGAAGTGGAGGATTTGGCCTATTCCGCCGGCAACCTTCGTGCTTTGTGGTGGCGAGAAAGCAGTTCGGCGTTATGTGGCATATGCCGCAGGCGCCCAATGAAACCGCCGGCGATGCGATCCATCGTGTCCTTTCGGCAAGGGTGCATGATTTGAGCGGGGCTGGGCTGGTAGGTTGAGTTAGCCGCGGAAGGGGCGGCTGACGATGAGATCCAGGAAGGCTGCTGTTCCCGATTCAGTTATCCAGTTGG
>Ga0335075_10003965_pt1 | contig 23227 bp, 22 predicted proteins | sample Lox_Sample_24_FD_206723 | JGI IMG/M metagenome (GOLD analysis project Ga0335075, IMG submission 206723) | Soil microbial communities from Loxahatchee National Wildlife Refuge, Florida, United States - Lox_Sample_2.4 | ecosystem: Environmental > Terrestrial > Soil > Wetlands | place: USA...
AGGCCGATCTCGGACGTCAGCGACGTGCCCGCGCGACCGGCGAACAGCAGCGCCGTCAGCACCGGGCCGAGCACCTTGAGGTTGCCCAGCGCGGCCAGCACGCCGACGTAGTCCTCCGAGCCGAAGCGCTGGAAGACGTCGAAGCCCAGCAGCCCGAGCACCATGCCGACGAACATGCCGGACAACATCACGATGACCAGCGAGCGCGCGCCGGCGTTGTAGATCTGCTTGACGATCAGTCCCGGCGCGGCGAGCGCGGGACCGATGCGCGCCACGATCTGCGCGAAGAACAACGACACCGCGCCGATCTTGCGCAGCGCCTGGAACGGCAGTGAGTCCGCCATGGCGCTCATCTCGCCTCCCCGTCCAGCAGGTCCGTCGAATAGTCGGCTGCCGGGTAGTGGAACGGCACCGGCCCGTCCGCGAGGCCGGCCATGAATTGCTTGACCTCGGGCAGCGGGCTGTTCGCCAGTTCTTCCGGCGTGCCCGATGCGACGACCTTGCCGCCCGACAGCAGGAAACTGTCGTGCGCGATCGACGCGAGCTCCTGCACGTCGTGCGACACGACGATGCTGGTGATGCCCAGCGCCTCGTTCATCTGCTTGATCAGCCGGCAGATGACGCCCATCGAGATCGGATCGAGCCCGACGAACGGCTCGTCGTAGATGAGGATCTCGGGGTCCATGACGATGGCCCGCGCCAGCGCGACGCGCCGCGCCATGCCGCCCGAGAGATCCGAGGGCATCAGCCGCGCGGCGCCGCGCAGGCCGACCGCATGCAGCTTCGTCAGCACCAGCTGGCGCACCAGCGCCTCCGGCAGCTTCGTGTGCGCGCGCAGCGGGAAGGCGACGTTTTCATAGACGTCGAGGTCGGTCAGCAACGCGCCGTTCTGGAACAACATGCCCATGCGTCGCCGCAAACCGAACAGCTGCCGGGTCGACATCGTCGACACTTCCTCGCCGAACACCTGCACGCTGCCGCGCTCGGCGTGCGACTGACCGGTGATCAGTCGCAGCAGCGTGGTCTTGCCGGTACCCGACGGTCCCATGAACGCGGTGATGCGGCCGCGCCGGGCGGTGATGTTGAGTCCGTCGAAGATGGGGCGCCCGCCGACGGCGTAGCGGACATCTCGGACCTCGATGACGGCGTCGCCGCCGGAAGCTTCGCTCAAGCGCTCGGTTCCCTTCAGGTCCAATGGTTTAGAAGGCGGCGAAGGATAACAAAAGGCACCCGTCGCGGCTTTCTGTCCGATTCAATCTGGACTAAACTTGTCCCACTTAAAAAAGGCCTCAAAGAGGCACTCCCATGCTCAAGATCGGCAAACTCACGGACTACGCAACGGTCATCCTGGCGACGCTCGCCAATGACCGCTCGCGCCTGCTGAATGCCGGCACGCTGGCAGAGCGGACGCACATCGCGGCGCCGACCGTCGCCAAGCTGCTCAAACAATTGCATCGGGCGGGCCTGGTCGATTCCACGCGCGGAACGCGTGGTGGATACCAGCTGTCCCGGTCGCCCGACGCCATCAGCGCCGCGGCCATCCTCGACGCTCTGGAAGGACCCATCGCGCTGACGGATTGTTCCGTCGGCAGCGGAAATTGTTGTCTCGAACACAGTTGTTCGGTGAGCCGCACCTGGCAGCGGCTGAACGCCGCCATCCGCCGTTCGTTGTCCGAGATCAGCCTCGCGCAGCTCGCCGGGCTCGACGCCCGCCTGCCCGTCATGCCGATCGAACGCGAGCTCAAACACCTGTCGCGCCCGAAGGCGCCCGCCACATGAGTACGGAAAACATCGACCAGCTGCTGGCCAAGAGCTATCGGCACGGGTTCGTCACCGACATCGACTCCGACACGCTGCCGCCGGGCCTCGACGAGGACGTCGTGCGCTTCATCTCGCGCAAGAAGAAGGAACCCGCGTTCCTCACCGAGTGGCGCCTGAAGGCGTACCGCCACTGGCTGACGATGCAGGAGCCGCACTGGGCCAAGCTGCGCGTGAACCCCATCGACTACCAGGCCATCTCGTATTTCTCGGCGCCGAAGCCGAAGGCCGACGCGCCGAAGTCGCTCGACGAAGTGGACCCGAAGCTGCTCGAGACGTACGCGAAGCTCGGCGTGCCGCTGCACGAACGCGCGCGTCTCGCCGGCGTCGCGGTCGACGCGGTGTTCGACAGCGTCTCCGTCGCCACCACGTTCAAGGATCGGCTGGCGCAGGCCGGCGTCATCTTCTGTTCGTTCTCCGAGGCGGTGCAGAACCACCCCGCCCTCGTCGAGAAATATCTCGGCACCGTCGTGCCGACCACCGACAACTACTTCGCGGCGCTGAATTCGGCGGTGTTCTCCGACGGCTCGTTCGTATACGTGCCGCCCGGCGTGCGCTGCCCGATGGAGCTGTCCACCTACTTCCGAATCAACGCGGCGAAGACCGGCCAGTTCGAGCGCACGTTGATCATCGCCGCGCCGGGCTCGCACGTGAGCTACCTCGAAGGCTGCACGGCGCCGATGCGCGACGAGAACCAGCTGCACGCGGCGGTCGTCGAGCTGGTCGCCGAGGACGATGCCGAGATCAAGTACTCGACGGTGCAGAACTGGTACCCCGGCGACGAGAACGGCGTCGGCGGCATCTACAACTTCGTGACGAAGCGCGGCGAGTGTCGCGGCCGGAACTCGAAAATCGCCTGGACGCAGGTCGAGACCGGCTCGGCGATCACGTGGAAATATCCGTCGTGCGTGCTGAAGGGCGAGAACTCCGTCGGCGAGTTCTACTCGGTCGCCACCGCCAACAACTGGCAGCAGGCGGACACGGGCACGAAGATGATCCACATCGGCGCGAACACGAAGAGCACGATCGTCTCGAAGGGCATCTCGGCCGGCCACGGCCAGAACACATATCGCGGCCTCGTGAAGATCCTGCCGAGCGCGGTCGGCGCGCGCAATTTCACGCAGTGCGACTCGTTGCTGATGGGTGGCACCTGCGGCGCGCACACGTTTCCGTACATCGAGGCGCGCAACCCGACGGCCACCGTCGAACACGAAGCGTCCACCTCGAAGATCAGCGAGGACCAGCTCTTCTACTGCCTGCAGCGCGGTATCGAGGAAGAAGACGCGGTGAACATGATCGTCAGCGGCTTCTGCAAGAGCGTGCTGAAGGAATTGCCGATGGAATTCGCCGTGGAGGCACAGAACCTCCTGGCCGTGAGCCTGGAAGGTGCAGTCGGATGACGTTGTTGAAGATCGAGAACCTGCAGGCCAAGGTCGGCGGGAAGGATGTGCTGAAAGGCCTGAGCCTTTCGGTGAACGCGGGTGAAGTGCACGCCATCATGGGCCCGAACGGCTCGGGCAAGAGCACCCTCGCCTACGTGCTCGCGGGTCGGCCCGGGTACGAGATCACCGGCGGTTCGGTGGAGTTCATGGGCCGCGACCTGTTCTCGCTGGAGCCCGAAGAGCGCGCCCGCGCCGGCATGTTCCTCGGCTTCCAGTACCCGGTCGAGATCCCCGGCGTGAACAACGTCTATCTATTGAAGGCGGCGGTGAACGCGAAGCGCAAGGCGGCGGACCAGCCCGAGGTCGACGCCTACGAGTTCCTGCAGCTCGTGCGCGCGAAGATGAAGGTCATGCAGATGGACGAGAGTTTCCTGTCGCGCGGCGTGAACGAAGGGTTCTCCGGCGGCGAGAAGAAGCGCAACGAGATCCTGCAGATGCTCGTGCTCGAACCCGCGCTGGCCGTGCTCGACGAAACGGATTCCGGTCTCGACATCGACGCGTTGAAGGTCGTGGCACGCGGCGTGAACAGCCTGCGTGCGCCGGACCGCGGCGTGTTGCTGATCACGCACTACCAGCGGCTGCTCGACCACATCGTGCCGGACTTCGTGCACGTGCTGGCGCGCGGCCGGATCGCGAAGTCCGGCGGCAAGGAACTGGCGCGCGAGCTCGAGCAGCGCGGCTACGACTGGGTGCTCGAGGTCGCGTGATGATCCCGTTGCCGACGAATCGCGACGAAAACTGGCGGTACGCGAACCTGCGGCCGCTGGCGAAGGCGCGCCCGGACGCCGTCGCGGACTCCGCGTCCGGCACCGCGGCTTCGCTGCCGCCGCCGCTGCCGGGCTTCGAGCGCTGGGTGTTCGTGGATGGCCGGCTCGTGACGAGTCCCGCCACGTCCCTGGCCCGCGTGCTGGACGCGCGCGCAGCCGGCGACGCGTTCGCCGCGCAGCTCGACGACTCCATGGCCGCTGCCGGCGTCGACTTCGCGCTGGCTCGCATCAACGCCGCCCGCGGCGACCAGGTGCTGCACGTCGCGTTGCCGGAGGGAGCGGCTGCGAGCCTCGAGCTGCTGTTCGTCGCGTCCGCCGGTGCCGCGAGCGGCACCTCGTATCCGCGCGTGCAGCTGCATGTCGGTCGCGGCGCCCGCCTCTGTCTCGCCGAGCGTCACCTGTCGCAGGGCACGGCCGATTCCGCGATCAATGCCGCCATCGACGCGGCGCTGTCGCCCGACGCGGCGGTCGAGCACACGCGCGTGCAGAACGTCGCCGACAAGGCGAGCTGCTTCGACACGCTGGTGGTGCATGTCGGCGAGCGCGCGTCTTATTCGCTGCGCACCGTCACGCTGGGCGGTTCGGCCAGCCGCTCGACGATGTTCATCAAGCTCGCCGGCCGCGCCGCGCGCTGCGAGCTCACGGCCGCCGGTGTCGCCAACGGCACGCAGACGCACGACGTGTTCGCCGAGATCGAACACGCCGCGCCGGAAACGGTGACGCGTGAGCTCTTCAGGGGCATCGCCGGCGACCGCGGCAAGCTGGCGTTCAACGGCAAGATCATCGTGCGCGAGCACGCGCACGAGTCGGATTCCGCGCAGTCGCTGAAGACGCTGCTGACCGGCAGCGGTGCCGAGGCCGCCGCGCGCCCGCAACTCGAGATCTACACCGACCGCGTGCGCGCCGCACACGGCGCGACCACCGGCAAGCTGGACGACCACATGTTGTTCTATCTCTTGTCGCGCGGCGTCGAGCGCTCGACGGCACAGGCGCTGCTGCAGTGGGCGTTCATCGAGGACGCGGTGTCGCGCGTGACGCCGGGCGCGCTGCGCGAGGACGTGGAACGCGTCATCGTGCGCCGCCTGTCCGACGTCGCCTCGCTCGGCCTGCTGGAGGCGACGTGAACGCGTCCCCGCGCAGCGACGCCGCCGCCGGCTACGACGCCGACCGCGTGTGGCGCGACTTCCCGATCCTGCGCCGCGAGGTGCACGGCCGGCCGCTCGTGTTCCTCGACAGCGCCGCCTCGTCGCAGCGTCCGGCCAGCGTCGTCGCCGCCGTCGACCGCTACGAGACGTATCACCACGCGAACGTGCATCGCGGCGTCCACCTGCTCTCGCAGGAGGCGACCGAGCTGTTCGAGAAGGCGCGCGAACGCGTGCGCGGGTTCGTCAACGCGGCGTCGACGCGCGAAGTCGTCTTCACGCGCGGCACGACGGAATCCATCAACCTCGTCGCGCAGAGCTGGGGCCGCACGAACCTGAAGGCCGGCGACGAGATCCTGCTGACCGCGCTCGAGCACCACGCGAACATCGTGCCCTGGCAGTTGCTCGCGCAGCAGACCGGCGCCGTCATCAGGGTGGCGGCCATGGACCGGCGCGGCGTGGTGTCGCTCGAGGCGTTCTCGGCGCAATTGAGCGATCGCACGAAGCTCGTCGCCTGCGCACACGTGTCGAATGCACTGGGCACCGTGCTGCCGGTGCGCGAGATCGTGACGCTCGCGCACGCGCGCGGCGCGGTGGTGTTGATCGACGGCGCCCAATGTGTGCCGCACCAGCGCGTCGACGTGCAGGCGCTGGGCTGCGATTTCTACGCGTTCTCCGCGCACAAGATGTACGGCCCGACCGGCACCGGCGTGCTCATCGGCCGCGAACGGCTGCTCGAGGCGATGCCGCCGTGGCAGGGCGGCGGCGACATGATCCTCACCGTCAGCTTCGAGAAGACGACGTACAACGTGTTGCCGTACAAGTTCGAGGCCGGCACGCCCAACATCTCCGGCGTCGTCGGTCTCGGCGCGGCCATCGAATACATCGAGATGCTGGGCATCGATCGCATCCACGCGCACGAACAGCGGCTGCTCGCGACGGCGACGGCCAGGCTGCAGCGCGTGCCCGGCCTCACCATCGTCGGCACCGCACCCGAGAAGGCCGCCGTCATCTCGTTCACGCTCGACGGTGTACACCCGCACGACCTCGGCACCATCCTCGACGCCGAGGGGGTCGCCGTCCGGACCGGGCATCACTGCGCGATGCCGGTCATGGAGTTCTTCGACATCCCGGCGACCGCGCGTGCGTCGTTCGCCTGTTACTCGCGCGATGCGGACATCGACGCGCTGGTCGCCGCGCTCGGCAAGGCGCGCGAGGTGTTCGACTGATGGATCTCAAGGATCTCTACCGCGAGGTCATCCTCGACCACAACAGGAGCCCCCGCCTCTTCGGCCGGCTCGATCCCGCCGATACCTCCGCCGACGGGCACAACCCGCTGTGCGGCGACCGGCTGCACCTCAGCGTGCGTCTCGCGAACGATCGCATCGTCGACATCCGCTTCGAAGGCAAAGGTTGCGCGATCTCGGTGGCGTCCGCGTCGATGATGTGCGAAGCGGTCAAGGGCCAGGACCGCGCCGCGGTCAAACATCTCTTCGACGAGATACACAACGTGTTGACGCACCACGACGCGCCCATCCCCGACGATCTCGGCAAACTCGCCGCCCTCGCCGGCGTGCGCGATTTTCCGGTGCGCGTGAAGTGCGCGTCGCTGGCCTGGCACACGCTGAATGCCGCGCTGGCGCGCAGCGCCGAGCCGGTCAAGACCGAGTAGATAGAGATGCGCACGCACGACAACGAACCCTTCGTCATCAGCCGCGACGTCAAGGCGGTGATGGTGCCGGCCGGGATCGAGATCGAGCTCAAGTCCGGCCAGTCGGGCTTCATCACGCAGGCGCTCGGCGGCAGCTTCACGCTGTACATGGAAGGCAACCTGTTCCGCCTCTCCGGCGCCGATGCCGACGCGATCGGCAAGGAAGTCGTCAAGGCGCCGGTGTTGCCGCCCGACTCCACCGAGGACGACGTGCTCGCGCTCGCCTGGGACCAGCTGCGCACCTGCTACGACCCCGAGATCCCGATCAACATCGTCGACCTCGGGCTGATCTACGAATGCACGGTGAACGCGTTGCCCGACGGCCAGCGCCGCGTGAACGTGCGGCTCACGCTGACCGCGCCGGGCTGCGGCATGGGCGACGTGCTGGTGCAGGACATCCGGCAGAAGCTCGAGATCATCCCCACCGTCGCCGTGGCCGACGTCGAGCTCGTGTTCGATCCGCCGTGGAACCAGTCGATGATGACCGAAGCCGCGCGACTGCAGACCGGCATGTTCTAGCCAGGGTTTCCCAGGGGGTCACGTGTCCGGGTGGATCGACGTCGGCAGTCTCGCCGACCTCATGACGACGACGCGTCTCGATGGCGACGTCGACGGTTATCGCGTGCGCGTCGCGCAGGTTGGTGGCAACCTGTACGCCTTCGAAGACCGCTGCACCCATGACGACTCCCCGTTCGACGATGCGCCCATCGAGGACTCCGAGATCATCTGTCCGCGCCACGGCGCGCGTTTCTGCCTGCGTACCGGCGACGCGCTGTCGCCGCCGGCTTACGAGCCACTGCGCATCTTCGAGGTCCGCGCCAGCGGCGACCGCATCGAGGTCCGTGCGTGAACGCGCCTGAGTCGCGCCGGCTGACGCTGGTCCGACACGCGAACGCGGAGCAGGACTCCGACGTGCGCGACTTCGAACGCCCGCTGAGCCGCAAGGGCCACGGCGAGGCGGCGGACATGGCGAAGCGTTTCCTCGAGCGTGCGCTCGTCCCCGACCTCATCCTGTCGAGCGCGGCGCTGCGCACGCGCGAGACCGCTGAGGCATTCGCGAAGGTGCTCGGCGTGCCGTCGCGGCTGCTGCAGGCCGACGATTCGCTGTACCTCGCCGACGGCGATCACATCCTGGCGACGATCCGCGAGATCGGTCCGCGCGTCGCGCACCTGCTGGTGATCGGCCACAACCCGGGGATCTCGGCGGCGGCGATCTCGCTGGCGCCGGAGACGGTGATCGGGGATCTGCCGACCTGCGGCACGCTGACGATGCAGCTCACGTGCGCGAACTGGTCGCTGATCGACCGGCGCTGCGTGCGCGACGCGGAACGCGATGCCCCCAACCGGAAGATGTTCGACTTCTAGCTGCCGCGCGCGACTTGCGTGATGTCGACGACCGCGCCCTGGTCGCGCTCGCGGCGCAGGCCGAACGCGCCTTCCTTCGGCTCGGCGATGGTGCAGCAGTCGCGCCCCGCCTGCTTCGAGCGATACAACGCTTCGTCCGCGAGGCGGATCAGCGTCTCGCGATCCCGCGCCATCGTCGAATCCGCGATGCCGAAGCTCGCGGTGAAGATCGGCGTGCCGGCGACGAGATGTGCCTGCGCCAGCGCGGCGCGCAGACGCGACACGACCTCGGCGGCGCGTTCCGCGTTCGCGCCGGGCAACAGCATCGCGAACTCCTCGCCGCCCCAGCGCACGACGTGATCGCGATCGCGCACGACGCCGCTCGCGGTGTCCGAGAACAGTTTCAACGCACGATCGCCGGCCTCGTGGCCCTGCGTGTCGTTCAGGCGCTTGAAGAAATCGAGGTCCGTCATGACGACCGCGAACGCCGAGTCGACCGCCATCAGGTTCGAGAGGATCTCTTCCGCGGCGCGACGATTGGTCAGGCCGGTGAGGCTGTCGGTGCTGGCCTGCAGCTGCGACCGTTCGAACGCGCGCAGCGTGCCGATGCGGTTGCCCGCGTGCACGCCGAGCGCCGTGAGCTGCGCGATCTGTTCGGGGTTCGGCGGCTTGCCCTTGGCGCCCGCGACGTGCAACACGCCGAGCGCGCGACCCATGAAGTTCACCGGCACACACGCGGCCGACAGCGAGCCGCCCATGCGTCCCAGCAGCTTGGGGCAGGCATTCAGCGCTTCGGCGTCGGGGAACAGCTGCGGATGCCCGCGGCGCACCGCGATGCAGCTGTACGGCGATTCCACGGAACAGTTCGGCGAGCCGGTCTTCGGATGCACGCAGGCGCGCTCGAGATGCGCGCGCGACGAATCGGCGAGCAGCAGTTCCATCGGGTGCACGTCGGAGATGGCGCCCATGGCGCGCGCGATGACGCGATCCGCCTCGGCTTCCGAATCCGCCATCTCCAGCGCCTCGACGAGCTGGTTGCTGAACGAGCTGCGGCCGGCCTCGCTGCGCAGGCGCGTCAACATGCCCTGCATCGTGTCCGCCAGCAGGTTGATCATGCGCGCGAGGCTGCTGACCTCGTCGCTGCCGTGCGGCTCGCAACGATTGTCCATGTCGCCCGCGGCCAGTGCCTGGGCGACGTCGCTGATGTCGCGCACCGAGTTCGAGATCGACCTCGCGATCATCCAGAAGACCGCGATTGCAATGACCGCCGCGAAGATCGCGCCGCCGATGATCCAGGCCGTCATCAGCGTCGCCTGCTGCGCGTCCGCGAGCACGCGCGTCTCGACGCGCTGGAGCACGGCGCGCATGCGCACCATCGCGTCCTTCAGCGCGTTTTCCAGCGCGGCGCGCCGCGGCTCGAGATCCGCGAACGCCCAGGCGCCGCTGTCGCTGCCCTGCTCGACGAACTTGTCGGCGCTCTCGAGGTATTGCGCGGCCGGCGTGCGCACGGCGTCGGTGATCGATGCGACCTCGGGCGTCGCAGGCAGCGCCAGCGTGCCGGTGATCTGCGTGCGCAACTCGCCGACCAGCGTGGCGACGTTGCCATGTTCGGCGCTGCGTCCGTCCTGCAGCCCGCTCGCCAGGTTGCCCTGCAATTGCAGCGAGCGATCGAGGGAGCGCTGCACGGCGGCCACGCGGGCGAGATCCATGCTGGATTCGCTCTGCTGATGCGCCACGTGGAGACAGCCGATGACGATGCCGGCTTCGGCCAACAACAGGATCGCGAGCATTATGTGAAAGCGGCCGGTGATCGGAATCGCGGTCAGCCACCGGCGCGTGGGTCTGCCTGTCACGCCTCTTTAACGGCGAAACCGGGGAGGACGTTAGGAAGATGGAGGCGCCGTCGCACCAACACCGCGCGACGCAGTGCTCAGATTCGGGTGAACGCGGCGCCGGCCGACGTGGTACGCGCCGCGTGGTAGCGCTTCCGGCGCCGAACGGCGCGGCCCACCCGCGCCGTCCGCGCCGCCGGCATCAACGCGCCGCGAGCGACAGCAATCCCGCGTTCCCGCCGATCGCCGACGTGTTCGTCGTGATCGTCTGCTCGGTCGCCAGCCGATGCAGGTAATGCGGACCGCCCGCCTTCGGACCCGTGCCCGACAGTCCCATGCCGCCGAACGGCTGCACGCCGACCACCGCGCCGATCATGTTGCGATTGATGTAGACGTTGCCGACGCGCAGCTCGCGCGCGATCTTCTGCGCCAGGCCATCGATGCGCGTGTGGATGCCGAGCGTCAACCCGAACCCGAGCGCGTTCACGCCGGCGACGACGGCATCGAGGTCGCGCGCGCGATACGGCAACACGTGCACCACCGGCCCGAACACCTCGCGCTGCAGCGCCTCGAGCGAATCGATCTGCACCGCCAGGGGAGCGAAGAACCGGCCGTCCGCCGTTGCGGCGCGCGGTGCGCGGTGGTGCCACTGCGCATTTCGCGTGATCGCCGCGGCGTGCGCCTCGAGCATGCGCAACGCGTCGTCGTCGATGACCGGGCCGACGTCGGTAGATAGGCGCGCCGGATCGCCGAGCACGATCTCGTCCATGCAGCCGGCCAGCAGCGCCTGCACGCGCGGCGCGATCTCCCGCTGCACGAGCAGGATGCGCAGCGCCGAGCAACGCTGGCCCGCGCTGTTGAATCCGGACTGCACGACGTCCAGCACCAGCTGTTCGGCGAGCGCCGAGCTGTCGGCCAGCATCACGTTCAGGCCGCCCGTCTCGGCGACCAGCGTGCCGATCGCGCCGGGCCGGTTCGCCATCGAGCGCTCGATGAGGCGCGCCGTGTCCGTCGAGCCGGTGAACACGACACCCGCGAGCCGCGGATCCTTCGTCAACGCGGCGCCGACCTCGGCGCCGTCACCCGGCACGAACTGCAGCGCCTCGGCCGGCACGCCGGCCTGCAGCAGCAGCGCCGTACCGTATGCCGCCGTCAGCGGCGTCTGCTCGGCGGGCTTCGCCACCACCGCGTTGCCCGCGGCCAGCGCCGCGGCCACCTGGCCGGTGTAGATGGCCAGCGGGAAATTCCACGGACTGATGCAACCGAACACACCCTTGCCGCGCAGGCGCAGCAGGTTGCGCTCGCCGGTCGGGCCCGGCAGCGTCGCCTCGTGCGAGAAGTCGCGGCGCGCACGCGCGGCGTAGTAGCGCAGGAAGTCGACGGCCTCGCGCACTTCGCCGATGGCGTCGGGCAACGTCTTGCCGGCCTCGCGCACGCAACGCGCGACCAGCGCCGCGGTGTTGTCCTCGTACAGCGTCGCGGCGCGTTCGAGCACCTGCGCGCGTTTCTCGCCGCCCAGAGCGTCCCAGTCCGGCTGCGCGCGTGCGGCCGCCGCGATCGCCGCGTCGACGGCGGCTGCGTCGGCCTGCGTCACCGTGCCGATGATCTCGCCCGTGTTCGCGGGATTGCGCAGCTCCTGCGTCCTGCCCTGCCGCGGCTGGCCGGAGATCACCGGCGTCGCGCTCCAGCCGTGCGCCGCCGCGCGTTCGCAGTCGCGCAGCAGCGCATCGCAGGCCTGGCCGTCGGCGAAGTTGAAGCCGCGCGAATTGTCGCGCTCCGGCGCGAAGAGATTCACCGGCAGCGGGATGCGCGGGTGCGCGACGCGCTCGAGCGAGTCGACCTCGGCGATCGGATCCGCGACCACTTCTTCCGCCGGCAGGCTCGCATCGACGATGCGATTCACGAACGAGGTGTTGGCGCCGTTCTCGAGCAGCCGTCGCACCAGGTAAGGCAGCAGGTCCTCGTGTGCACCGACGGGCGCATAGACACGGCAGGCGTGTTTGCCCCACGGCCCACGCACCACGCTGTCGTACAACTCGGCGCCCATGCCGTGCAGGCGCTGGAACTCGAAACGGCCCGCGTCGCCGAACAACTCGGCGACGTGCGCGATCGTATGCGCATTGTGCGTGGCGAATTGCGGATAGATGCGCTCGCCGGCGCTCTCCAGCAACCGCGCGCAGGCGAGATACGACACGTCCGTATTCGGCTTGCGCGTGAACACCGGGTAACCCGCGAGGCCACGCTCCTGCGCGCGCTTGATCTCGGTGTCCCAGTACGCGCCCTTGACGAGGCGCAGCGTGATGCGACGGTGGTTTTCACGCAGCCGCCGGATCAGCCACTCGAGCGCGCCGTCGGCGCGCTTCTGGTAGGCCTGCACCGCGAGCCCGAAGCCGGCGTAACCGCGGGTCACGTCACTGGCGAGCAGTTTGTCGACCAGCAGCAGCGACAGCTCGAGCCGCTCGGCCTCCTCCGCGTCGAGCGTGACGCCGATGCCCGCGTCGCGCGACTGGCGCACCAGCTGCTCGATGACCGGGTACAGCTCGGCCATCACGCGCGCCGTCTGGGCGAATTCGTAGCGCGGATGCAGCGCCGACAGCTTGATCGAGATACTGTGCCGCGCCGTGATGGATTCCTTCGTCTCGACGGCCTTCCCCACCGCGGCGATCGCGGCGGAATATTTCTCGCGGTAACGCTCCGCGTCGGCGCGGGTCAGCGCCGCCTCGCCGAGCATGTCGAACGAGTAGCGGTAGTCCCGCTCCTCCTTGCCGGCGGCGCGCGACAGTGCCTCGCCGATGTCGCGGCCCATGACGAACTGGTGGCCGAGGATGCGCATCGCCTGCTTGAGGGCGGCGCGCGCGACGGGTTCGCCGAGCTTCGCGACGAGCTTGCCGTACCAGGAGCGCGCCTCGCCGACGTCGTTGCGGTCCAGCGAGACCACGCGGCCCGTCAGCATCAGGCCCCATGTCGAGGCGTTCACGAGCAGCGAATCGGAGTCGCCGAGATGTTCGTCCCAGGCGCCGGTGGGGATCTTGTCGGCGATCAGGCGGTCCGCGGTTTCACCGTCGGGGATACGCAGCAGCGCTTCGGCGAGACACATGAGGATGACGCCCTCGCGCGACGCCAGGCTGTACTCGCGCAGGAACGCGTCGAGCGCGCCGCCGGTGCCGCGAGTGGCTCGCACGGCCTGCACGAGCGCCAGCGCGCGCGTCGCCACCGAGCGCGACGCGGTGTCGGACAACCGTGCCTGGTCGGCCAGCGCCCGCACGAGCGGCTGTTCTTCGGCGAGATACGGGGGATTGATGGCCCGCGCGATGGCGTCGGGCCGATCGAGGGTGGGAAAGGTTTGCATGGGCCGGAATTCTATTGAAAACGGCGTGAATAAGCCCAATCTGGGGGGCCATGAGCTCCTCAGTGCAGGCCGTGACCACGGCCAGTTTCAACAACGAAGTGGTCAACGCATCCGCCAACCAGCCCGTGCTCGTCGACTTCTGGGCGCCCTGGTGCGGCCCCTGCCGCGCGCTCGGCCCGGTGCTCGAGCAGCTTGCCGACGAAAATGAAGGCAAGGTGAAGGTGGTCAAGGTGAACACCGACGAGAACCAGGATCTCGCGCAGCAGTTCCAGATCCGCAGCATCCCCGCGGTGAAGCTGTTCCGCGGCGGCAAGGTGGTGGCGCAGTTCGAAGGCGCGATCCCGCTGTCGCGCATCCGTGCGTTCCTCGAACCGCACCTGCCGAATGCGTCCGCGGCCGAACACGAGGCGGCCCGCGAGCTCGCGGCGCAGGGCGATTTCGCCGGCGCCATCGAGGCTCTGCGCCGCATCGCCGCCGCCGATCCGGCGAACGTCGAGGCCCGGCGCGATCTCGCGCGGTTCCTGGCGCTGTCGGGCGACGTGGTCGGCGCCTCGCAGGCGCTGGGCCAGTTGCCGCCGCAGGCACAGAACGATCCCGCGTCGAACACCGTGCGCGCGTTCATCCACTTCGCGGCGCTGGCCACGGAGGATGCAGCGCGGTCGGACGGCGTGCGCGCCGGTGCCGCGCGTTCGATCCTCGGCGGCAGCCTCGATGCGGCGGTCGAAACCCTGCTGGCGCGCATGCAGGGCGATCGCGCCTTCGCGACCCGCGCCGGCCGCGAGGACCTGCTGCAGGCGTTCGCGCTGCTGCCGCCCGAAGATCCGCGGCTGTCGAGCTGGCGGCGCCGGCTGGCAGCGTTGCTGAACTAACTACCGAGCGGGATACGGATCAGCCGCCGGGCTGATCAGTCGGACGCGGCTTCGCGGCGCAGCCTCTCCGCCTCCCCCTTCCCCAGGTACGCGACGATGCCGACGCGCGCCACGTACAGCAGCGGGATCAGCACGATCGCTGCGCCCATCTTGTAGATGTAGTTCACGGTGCCGATGGCCAGGAACTGCGGGATCGACCAGTGCTGCGGCCCGATCACGAACGCGATGTACAGCACGATGAAGCTGTCGAGCAGCTGCGAAACCGCGGTCGACGCCGTCGCGCGCAGCCACACCATGCGCTCGCCGGTGATCCGCAGGATGCGATGGAAGATCACGACGTCGATCAGCTGGCCGACCAGGAACGCGATGATCGAGCCGCAGATCGTCCACAACCCCTGGCCGAACAGGATCGAATACGCAGCCTGGATGTCGGGCACGCCCATGCCCTTGTTGATGTCCACCCAGAACGGCGCCGGCGACAGCGAGATCGCCGCGTAGGCGGCGAGGAAGGCATAGGCGATCAGGCCGACGGCGATCCACGAGATCAGCCGCACGCCGCGCACGCCGAAATACTCGTTGATGACGTCGGTCATGATGAACACGAACGGCCACACCAGCACGCCGGCCGTGAAGTTCAGCGTTCCCGAGATGCCGAACATCGACCACTGGAACGGTGTGGCGCCGAACGTCGCCTCGAGCGCGAAGATCTTCACGCCGACGAACTCGCCGATGAGCGCGTTGGTCAGGAAGAACCCGGACAGGAAGATGAACAGCCGGGTGGATCGATGATCGGTGGTGCGCATGGAAACCGCCCTCAGTCCCGGCCGCGTAACCGGCGCAGCTCGCGCCGGCCGTGTTTGTCGGGCCGCTCGAGGCTGCGCGGCGCGAACGCGGCGGCGAGCCGCGACTGCTCGCCGAACTTCTCGCGGGCGGCGCGGGCCTTGTCGGTCTCCTCGTAGCAGGCTTGCGCCACCGGCGCGGCGCCGCGCAGCTTCGGCAGCTTGAGTACCCGGCACTCGAACTCGAACCCGGTGCGCGTGACGGTCACGGTGTCCCCGACCTTCACCCCGTGCGCCGGCTTCACGCGCTGGCCGTTCAGGTGCGCCTTGCCGCCCGCCACGGCCTCGGCCGCGAGCGTGCGCGACTTGAACAGCCGCGTGCACCACAACCAGCGGTCGATGCGCAGCGATTCGTTGCCGCCCTCCTGGCCGCCAAAGTCTTCGCTTTCGTCGGAATGCCCCATGCCGGGCGCCAGTATAATTGCGCGCAACTCCAGTTACCCGGACATCCCGCGTGGATACCTCGTTTTACCAACGGCTCGATGCGCAGCTCGACGACCTGCGCGGCCAGGGCCTGTACAAGTCGGAACGCGTCATCGCCAGCCCGCAGGGCGGGCAGGTGCGCGCCAACGACGCCGACGTCGTCAACCTCTGCGCTAACAACTACCTGGGCCTCGCCAACCACCCGGCCATCCGCGAGGCGGCGCACCGCGCCATCGACCGCTACGGCTACGGCATGGCCTCCGTGCGCTTCATCTGCGGCACGCAGACGGTGCACAAGCAGCTCGAGACGGCGATGTCGCGGTTCCTCGGCACCGAGGACACCATCCTCTATTCCTCTTGCTGGGACGCGAACGGCGGACTGTTCGAAACCGTGCTCGGCGAAGAAGACGCGATCATCTCCGACGCGTTGAACCACGCGTCCATCATCGATGGCATCCGGCTCTGCAAGGCGCGCCGGCTGCGTTATGCGAACCGCAACCTCGCCGAGCTCGAGCAGCACCTGAAGGACACGCAGGATTGCCGCACGCGGCTGATCGCGACCGACGGCGTGTTCTCGATGGACGGCAGCATCGCGCCGTTGCGCGAGATCTGCGATCTGGCGGACAAGTACGGCGCGCTGGTCATGGTCGACGATTCGCACGCGACCGGCTTCATGGGCGCCGGCGGCCGCGGCGCGGTCGAACACTGCGGCGTGCTCGGCCGCGTGGATTTCCTCACCGGCACCTTCGGCAAGGCACTGGGCGGCGGCAGCGGCGGCTACACCAGCGGCAAGGCCAGTGCGATCTCGTGGCTGCGGCAGCGCTCGCGGCCCTACCTGTTCTCCAACAGCATCCCGCCCGTGGTCGCGGCCGTGACGCTGCGCGCACTCGACCTCGTGGAGAACATGCCGGACCTGCGTGCGACGTTGTTCGGTCACGCGCGGAAATTCCGCGCCGGCATGACGGCCGCGGGCTTCAAACTACTGCCCGGCGAGCATCCGATCATCCCGGTGATGATCGGCGACGCCGCGCTGGCGGGCCGCTTCGCCGATCGGCTGCTCGGCGAAGGCATCTACGTCATCGGATTCTCGTTCCCCGTCGTGCCGAAGGGCGAAGCGCGCATCCGCACGCAGATGTCGGCGGGATTGACGGACGCACAACTCGATCGCGCGCTGGCCGCCTTCATCAAGGTCGGCAAGGCGCTGGAGATCATCAAATGAAAGCACTGGTCAAGAGCGAAGCGAAGCCCGGCATCTGGATGAAGGACATCGACGTCCCGAAGGTCGGCCCGAACGACGTGCTGATCAAGATCGGCAAGACTGCGATCTGCGGCACCGACATGCACATCTACAACTGGGACGCGTGGGCGCAGAAGACCATCCCGGTACCCATGGCCGTGGGCCACGAGTATTTCGGCCGCATCGTCGACATGGGCAGCGAAGTGCGCGGGTTCGCGGTCGGCGACCGCGTCTCGGGTGAGGGCCATCTCACCTGCGGCTATTGCCGCAACTGCCGTGCGGGTCGCCGCCATCTGTGCATCCACACCGTCGGTGTCGGCGTGGACCGCCAGGGCTGCTTCGCGGAATACCTCGCGATTCCCGCCAGCAACGCGTTCAAGCTGCCGGACGCGATCACCGACGACATCGCGAGCATCCTCGATCCGTTCGGCAACGCCACGCACACCGCCCTCGCCTTCAACATGGTGGGCGAGGACGTGCTGATCACGGGCGCCGGCCCCATCGGCATCATGGCGGTCGCGATCAGCAAGCGTGTCGGCGCGCGCAACGTCGTCATCACCGACGTAAACGATTTCCGCCTCGGCCTCGCGCGCAAGATGGGCGCGACCCGCGCCGTCAACGTCACGAAGGAAAAACTCGACGACGTGATGAAGGACCTCGGCATGCAGGAAGGCTTCGACGTCGGCCTCGAGATGTCCGGCAATCCCACGGCGTTCCGCGACATGCTCCGGACCATGCACCACGGCGGCAGCGTCGCCCTGCTGGGCATCCCGCCCGGCGACACGGCGATCGACTGGAACCAGGTGATCTTCAAGGGCCTCAACATGCGCGGCATCTACGGCCGCGAGATGTTCGAGACCTGGTACAAGATGGCGGCACTGCTGCAGGCCGGCCTCGACATCGGGCCGGTGATCACGCACCACTTCCCGGTGCAGGAGTTCCAGCGCGGCTTCGAGACGATGGGGTCGGGGCAGTCGGGGAAGGTGATCCTCGACTGGAGCACGTTGAATTAGCGCTGCCGCGCCCTCTTCAGCGGCGTCGAAGCGACGCCGGCCGTGAACCGGGGGGTCGGCGAACTACCTGACGTCGCAGAAACAGTAAGCGAAGCGGTGATCGCGTGAGTCGAGCCGCTGCCAGCGCTCGATCTCGCGCTGCATCGGCTCCAGCTCGCGCGACACGCGCGCGAACGGCACCTGCTTCGCGAGATCGCCGTAGAACGTCGTCGCGAACCAGATGCGGATCTGCAGCGCCAGCTGCTCGGCGAACGTGAGCTCGGGCTCGATGCGCTCGATCTCGTAGTCCTTGAGCTTGGCGCGCGCCGCCGCGGACTTCACCGCGTCGTCGAACAGGCCGAGCTTGTCGACGAGGCCGTTCTTCTGCGCGTCGCTGCCGATCCAGACGCGGCCCTGCGCGATCGCATGCACCTCGTCGCGCGTCTTCCTGCGGCCTTCGGCGACGTGGCCGAGGAACTCCTCGTAACCGCGCTCGATCATCGACTGCAGCAGCTTCTTCGCGTCCTCGCCCATCGGGCGGTCGACGCGCAGCTGGCCGGAGAGATTGGTGGTGCCGACACCGTCGACGCTGACGCCGATCTTGGCCAGCGTGCCTTCGAACGTCGGGATGGCGCCGAAGATGCCGATGGAGCCGGTGATCGTCGCCGGGTGCGCCCAGATTTCGTCGGCCGAGCTCGCGATGTAATACCCGCCGGACGCCGCCAGGTCGCCCATCGACACGACGACCGGCTTGCCGACCTTCTGCGCGGCGCGCACTTCGCGGTAGATCTGCTCGGAGGCGAGCACGCTGCCGCCGGGGCTGTCGACGCGCAGCACGATGGCCTTCACGTCGTCGTCGAGCCGCGCATCGCGGATCAGCAGCGCGGTGCTCTCGCCGCCGACGGTGCCCGGCGGCTGGTTGCCGTCGAGGATCTCGCCCGACGCGACGATGACGCCGATCTTGTCCTTGCCGCCGGCGCGGGCCTTCTTCTCGGCCTCGACGACGCGTAGATAGTCTTCGTAGTAGGTCGCGTTGAAGGACTCGGAATCCGCGTCCTTCTCGACCTGTTCGTTCGAGGCCTTCGGGTCGTCGTTGCGGCCGACCAGCTCGACCATGCGCCGCTCGACCTCGAGCGACGACTTGATGCCGGTGATCAGCTTCGCGTCGAGCGCGACCTTCGCCGCGTCGCCCTTGGCCGCGAGCAGCGCCGGCACGGAGTTCGCGACGTAGTTGCTGATGTCTTCGGGCTTCAGCTTGCGCGGCGCGGCGACCGACGCCTGGTAGCTGGACCACAATGCGTTCAGGTACGCGAGCGACTCTTCCTTGTCCTCGGGCGACATGTCCTTGCGCACGTAGACCTCGGCGGCACTCTTGTACATGCCAACGCGGAACAGGTTGACGGTGACGCCGAGCTTGTCGAACAGCTCTTTGTAATAGGTGCGATAACGCTCGTAGCCATCGATGCCGACGAGGCCGAGCGGATCGATGTAGATCTCGTCGGCGTGTGCGGCGACGAAATACTGCTCCTGCAGCAGCGCCGAGGCGTGCGCCACCACCTTCTTCTTCGACGCGCGGAAGTCGTCGATGGCGGCGGCGAATTCGGCCAGCGTCGGCTGGCCGCCGCCGGACATCTGGTCGAGATCGAGGACGACGGCCTTGATGCGCGCGTCCTTCTTCGCGGCGCGCAGCGCGTCGATCAGGTCCCACACCAGCGTCTCGGCCTTGGTGTCGCCCTGGACCTTGGCGATGGCCTGGTCCACCGGGCTGCCGGTGAGCTGCTCGACGATGTCCCCGCGCGGCGCGATGACCAGCGCGGAGTTGTCGGCGATGCGCGGGATCGAGGTCTTGAGGGCTCCGACGATGAAACCGAAGATCGCGAGCAGCAGCACCAGGTGCAGGAACTTGCGCACTCCATCGAGCGCAAGCCAGATGCCGCCCAGGATCCGGCCGATCATGTCGTCGAAGCCCCGCTCAAGAAGTTAGACCTTCTCTTCGATGCGGGCGGCCTTGCCGGACAGGTCGCGCAGGTAGTACAGCTTCGCGCGACGGACGCTGCCGCGGCGCTTCACTTCGATTTCGCTGATGGCCGGGCTGTACGTTTGGAAGACGCGCTCGACGCCCTCGCCGTGCGAGATCTTGCGCACGGTGAACGAGGAGTTGAAGCCGCGGTTGCTCTTCGCGATGACCACGCCTTCGTAGGCCTGGGCGCGTTCGCGGTCGCCTTCCTTCACCTTGACCTGCACGATGACCGTGTCGCCGGTGTTGAAGTCGGGGATCTTGCGCGTCATCCGCGCCTGTTCGATTTGTTGAATGATGTTAGCCATGTTCGTCACCTTCGCGTTCAGCGAGAAATTCTTCCAGCAGCTTCGCCGCATCGGCCGGCAAGCCACCCTTCGCAACCAGATCCGGTCGCCGCAACCACGTGCGTGCCACCGCCTGCTTCTTCCGCCAGCGCTGGATGTCAGCGTGGTGCCCGCCCTGCAGGACGTCGGGCACCTTCCGGCCTTCGAACTCCACCGGCCGCGTGTAATGCGGCCAGTCGAGCAACCCTGAATCGAAAGACTCTTCGACCGCCGAGCGTTCGTCGCCCAGCACTCCCGGCAGCAATCTCGCCACCGCGTCGATCACGCACAGCGCCGGGAATTCACCGCCCGACAGCACGTAGTCGCCGATCGAAACTTCTCTGTCTATCCGCGATTCGATGACCCGTTCGTCGAGTCCCTCGTATCGCCCCGCCACCAGCACCAGGCCCGGCAGCGTCGCAAATTCCTCGGCCATCACCTGCGTGAACGGCGCGCCCTGCGCGCTCATGTACACGCGGGGCGAACCCGCCGGCGCCCGCGCCACCGCGGCGTCGATCGCCTTCGACATCGGCTCGGGCTTGAGCACCATGCCCGGCCCGCCGCCGTACGGCCGATCGTCCACCGTGCGGTGCACGTCGCTCGTGTGCGCGCGCGGATCTTCGCAGCCGACGCTCACGATGCCGCGTTCGATCGCGCGCCCCAGCACGCCCACCGTCAGCGCGTCGCGGATCAGCTCGGGGAACAGAGTCACGACCTCGAATTTCATGGTCGCGTCAGAGTCCCTCAAAAATCCTCGGGCCAATCCACGATCAAACTACGCGCGCCCTTGTCGACGCTGCGCAGGTGCTGCGGCGACACTGGCACCCAGTGTTCCTTCACACCCTTGATCACCATCACTGCGTTGCCCGGCGTGTCGACGAAATGATCGACCTGCCCCAGCAACGCACCTTCCACATTCCTCGCTTCGAAGCCGACCAGGTCATCGCGATAGTGTTCGCGACCTTCGGCCGGTGGCAGCAGCTCCCGGGAGACCAGGACCATCTGCCCCGTCAGCCGGCTCGCGCCATTGCGTTCGGTGATGCCTTCGAGAAGAGCGATGAAGCCATCGCCCTGCGGGCGGACTTCCAGCACCTTCATCTCGCGGTCGCCGACGAACCAGCGCTGCCATTCGAACAATCGCCGCGGGGGATCGGTGTACGACTGAACCCGTACCCAGCCGCGCACGCCGTGCGCCGCTCCCAACCTGCCGACCTCGACTCGGGCGTCACTCATCGCGCGCCCTCAAACAAAGTTCAGGCGGCGTTCGCCTTGCGGAACTCGCTCACCAGGTGCTGCACGCGCTCGGACTGCTGCGCGCCCTTCGACACCCAGTAGTCGATGCGACCGAGATCGAGCTTGAGGCCGACCTCGCTCTTCACCGGCTTCGGGTTGTAGAAGCCGACCTGCTCGAGGCTCTTGCCACCCTGACGCTTGCGGCTGTCGGTCACCACCACGTGATAGAACGGCGTGTTGGTAGTACCGCGGCGGGTCAGACGAATAGTCACCATGTCATTGAACCTTTAACTGCCTGTGGCCCCGAGTCGAAACAGCCCGACCCGGCCGGCCAAAAAAGAGCGCGGATTCTACGCAAACCAATGGCTTAGCGAAAGGGGAAATGGGGTCGGCAGCGGGAGCGCGGGTCCCCGGGCGCGGCGATGCCCGAAAGAAAACGGCTACCGGGGCCCACCGGCTGCCGTGCCTCCACAAATCAACGGTTTACGGCCCTGCCGACTACTTCATGCCGGGAAAGCCCGGCGGCATCTGCCCCTTGAACGCCGACATCATGCGTTTGAGCTTCCCGCCCGAGAAGCTCTTCATCATCTTCTGCATCTCCAGGAACTGCTTCATCAGCTTGTTCACGTCCTGGACCTGCACACCGGCGCCGCTGGCGATACGGCGGCGGCGCGAGCCGTCGAGCAGGCCCGGGTTGCGCCGTTCCTTCTTCGTCATCGAATTGATGATCGCGATCTGGCGGCGGACTTCACGATCGCCCTGCTCCGGCGCCGGCGCGTTGCCCTTCATCGCCGCGCTCGGCAGCTTGTCCATCAGCGAGGCCATGCCGCCCATCTTCTGCAGCTGTTCGAGCTGACTCTTGAGATCGACGAGATCGAAGCCCTTGCCGGACTGCACCTTCTTCGCGAGCTTCGCTGCCTGGTCGACGTCGACCTGCTTCTGCACCTGCTCGACCAGTGCGACGACGTCGCCCATGCCGAGGATGCGGCCGGCCATGCGCTCCGCGTCGAACGGCTCGAGCGCGTCGAGCTTCTCGCCGACGCCGACCAGCACGATCGGCTTGCCGGTGACTTCGCGCACCGACAGCGCGGCGCCGCCGCGCGCGTCGCCGTCCGCCTTCGTGAGGATCACGCCGGTGAGATCGAGCGCCTGGCCGAAGGCGCGCGCGGAATTCACCGCGTCCTGGCCGGCCATCGCGTCGATGACGAACAGGCGTTCGTGCGTCTCGACGGCCTTCTCGATCTGCTTCACCTCGTCCATCAACTCGGCGTCGACGTGCAGGCGGCCGGCGGTGTCGACGATCAGCACGTCGTAGACGCCCTTGCGCGCGGACTCGAGCGCGTCGCGCGCGATGCGCGCCGGATCCTGTTTGACGTCCGTCGGAAAGACGCCCGCGCCCACCTGCTCCGCGAGACGCTGCAACTGCAGCACCGCGGCGGGACGGCGGATGTCGGTGCTCACGAGCAACACGCGCTTCTTCTGCTCGATCAGCCAGCGCGCGAGCTTGCCCGCGGTCGTCGTCTTGCCCGCGCCCTGCAGGCCGGCTAACAACACCACGACGGGCGGCTGCGCGCGCAGCTCGAAACGCCCCCGGTCGCCGGCCATCAAGGCGACCAGCTCCTTGTGCAGGATGCCGACGAACGCCTGGCCCGGCGACAGGCTCGCGGTGACTTCGGCGCCGACCGCCTTCTGCTTCACGCGCTCGATGAACGCCTTGACGACCGGCAGCGCGACGTCCGCCTCGAGCAGCGCCATGCGCACTTCGCGCAGCGACTCGCCGACGTTCTCTTCCGTGATGCGGCCGCGGCCCCGCAGGGTGTCGACCGTGCGGGACAGGCGGGAGGTCAGGTTCTCGAAAAGTGCCATGGGGACGGATTGTCCTATGC
>Ga0335075_10003966_pt1 | contig 23223 bp, 17 predicted proteins | sample Lox_Sample_24_FD_206723 | JGI IMG/M metagenome (GOLD analysis project Ga0335075, IMG submission 206723) | Soil microbial communities from Loxahatchee National Wildlife Refuge, Florida, United States - Lox_Sample_2.4 | ecosystem: Environmental > Terrestrial > Soil > Wetlands | place: USA...
ACCCTGCCTTCACCGCGTCGGAAAGATACCAGTAGGCCAATCAGTCTAACTTTGGGAGCTTGCGCGGGAAAGGTGGTGCGGTCACGGCGGGCGCAGGCCGCGCGCCGCTCAGGCGCCCCGTCGCCGCTCGCGCCGCCCGTCCCAGTTCGCGACCCGGGCGGCGTCCTCGGCGCCGAGGAAGGGGGAGAGGGCGAGGTAGGCGGCGAGCGGCGCGAGCCCGGGCAGCGCCTCGGTGCCGCCGCTGCGCAGGCGCCGCTCGGTCAGCGCGAGGATACCGCCGACGATCACCTCGGCGGTGATCCCGGGCGGGTCGGCCCCGGTCGCCTCGCGCCCGGCGTCGATCAGGGCGCGCAGGGGAGCGAGGGCGGCGTCGCGCCGTTCGACCGCCTCGGGTCCGGCGGCGTGCACCTCGATCGCCAGCAGGCGCGCCAGGGCCGGGCGGGCGGCGAGGAAGTTGCAGTAGGCGCCGAGCGCCGCGCGGATGCCGCGCGGCCAGCCCTCGACCCGCCGCGCGGCGGGGAGCACCGCGGCCAGGAGCCGCGCCACCCCCGAGTCGACCGCCGCCGACATCGCGTCGTCCTTGCCCTCGAAGTAGCCGTAGAAGGTGCTCGCCGACATCTGCCCGCGGCGCAGGACCTCGTCGACGGTAGCCGCCGCGTACCCCTCCTCGGCGACCACCGCGGTGAGCGCCCGGATCGCCCGCTCGGCGTGGTCGTGGGCGTCGATCGTCTCGGGCGCCGGCTCCGGCGGGCGCCCGGTGAGGCGCAGGCGCCGCGGCGGCGGGCGATAGGAGGCGACCACGTCCCAGAGCTCCCCGGCCAGCCGTGGCAGTTCGGCCTCCCGGCCCGTCCGCAGCCGGGCGCGGGCGATTTCCTGCTGGGCGCCGACGTGGGCGCTCACCATCTCGGCCGGCATCCCGGCCCGCTCGGGGGACTGTTCCAGCATCTGGCGGGCCAGCCATTCGAACCCGGCCACCGCGTGTTCGAGCGGCACCCGGGCCTCGGGCCCGGCGGCGTGCACCTCGACCAGCCCGAGCCGCGCCGCCGCCGGCTGCGAGGCGACCATCTGGGTGAAGGCATCGAAGCCCGCCCGCGCCCGCTCCTCCCATGTCGCCGCCGCGACCGGGGCCGCCGGCAGCCGCACTCCGGAGGGGGCGGAGGAGGGGGGACGCTCGCCGGAGCTCTGCACCGCGTAGGCGATCGAGGCCGCGATGATCGCCTCGAGCGTCGCCAGGAAGCAGGAGTCGAGGTCGCCGAAGAGGTCGTAGAAGGTGCGGCTCGAGACGCCGGAGAGCTCGACCAGGTCGGCCACCGTGGTAGCCCGGTAGCCGCGCTCGGCGACCGCCGCGACCATCGCCCCGAAGAGCCGCTCGCGCTGGTTCGCCACCACCTCCTCGCGGGGCACTCCGGGACCGGGTCGCAGGCGCCGCTCCCGCAGCTTCGCGGAGTCGCCCCAGGGGGTCATCACCATCGCCGAGACCCCCGCACCCTGATCCGAAGAGGGGTCAAATCAGCATCACAAAGATATGCAGACGCTTCTTGAATCGTCACATTTAGCACCAAAATTAAGCCCCAAATCTCCCTTATCCATGCGGAAGTTCTGAAAACTCCGGTGTAATCGCCGACCCATACACCCAGAGTGGTGCTTGACAGCGTAGGTCACCGTGTGTAACTCTCGCAGCGTCGAGACCCGAGCCACCCCGCCCCGAGATCCGGGTCGGAGGCGACGGAGGCCTCGACGGGGAAACAGGGACATACGGCCTCGACGGGGATCGCATCCGCGATCGGCAGGGGCCGCCTCGCAGAGAGGAGCAGTGAGTGAACAGGTCGAGTTTCGAGAGCCGCGTGGGCGAGGGCAGGGGCCCTGCCGTCCGTCGCGCCTCCACCGAGCGGAGCCCGCGCTCGATCCCGAAGCCGCGGGTCCCGATGCGCGGCGCGGGCGGCCCTCAAACGTTCGGCGGAGTTCTCCCTGGCTCCGAGGATCGGGCCGCCCGCCACCGCGCCCCCACCTTCGTCGCCCCCGCCGACCGCGCCGTTACCTCACCTTCGGCTCCGGCGCCCCGAGTTGCTGCAAGGTCGACGGCCTCGGTCCTCGCCCCGCCCTCAGCGCCCGCCCTCGGCGCCGCGGACCACGACCTCGGGCAGGTCGGCGAAGCCTTCGGCGTCGGCGCTCACGACCTCGCGCCGCCGCGCCCGTGCCGTGGCGGCGATGATCAGGTCGTGGGCGCCGCGGGGCCGGCCGGAACGCCGGGCGTGGGCGAGGAGGGCGCCGTGCACGTCGGCGACGGCGACGTCGTAGTCCTCGACACCGACCACCTCCAGGAGCGTGGCGAGGAACGCCTCCCGGCCCGCTCGCCGCTTCTCGTCGGCGAGCTCGACGCCGACCCGCAGCTCGGCGACGGTGATCGCGGCGACCGCCACGTCGTCGGCGTCGCCGACCAGGTCCTCGACAGCCGCCGCGCCCTTCCGCTCGGCCTCGATCAGCACCGTGGTGTCGAGGATCAGTCGCGCCAACGCTCGGGCGCCGGGCCGACCGCCGCGCGCAGCTCGCGCAGCTCCGCCGCCCACTCGGGGTCGGGGCGGTGCGCGCGCAGCGCCTCCTTCAGCGCCAGACCGGTCCCGGCGTCCGCCGGGCCGATCCTCGCCACCGCCCGCCCGCGACGGACCACCACGAACGTCTCACCCTCGGACTCGACGCTGTCGAGCACGTCGGAGAATCGCCGCGCCGCATCGGTCGCGCTCAGCTGCTTCATGAAATCAGATTATCAGAGCCGCTGTCACACGCGGCTCACCTCCGTCCGCCGCGCCTCCTCTCGGCGGAACCCGCGGCGGACCCGTGCCACGCGGGTCCCGACCCGCGGCGCGGGCGGCCCTCAAACGTTCGGCGGAGTTCTCCCTGGCTCCGAGGATCGGGCCGCCCGCCACCGCGCCCCCACCCACACCTTCGACGTTCGCCGGGGAGTCCCGGCCCCAACAGGTCGGTCCGCGCACCGGCTCCCCATCAACCACACGGCGACGGCCCGGGAAGCCGCCGCCAAGGAGGAGAGATAAGTGAAACGCCTACGCCACCCGATCAGTTCGATCCGCGAGCCCTTCGGCAAGGCCGGCCTGATCGTCGCCTGCCTCGCCCTCGTGCTCGCCACGACCGGCGCCGCCTTCGCCGCCGGCGGCCTCACCAAGTCCCAGGAAAAGCAGGTCACCAAGATCGCCAAGAAGTACGCGGGGAAGAACGGCGCGCCGGGTGCCACCGGCCCCGCGGGTCCTGCCGGTGCGGCAGGCGCCAAGGGCGACAAGGGCGACCCTGGGGAAAAGGGCGAAACCGGTGGCACCGGTAACACCGGGCAGCCTGGCAAGTCGGTCGCCGTCCGTGCGATCCCCACCGAAGAAACCGAATGCGCCGAACTAGGCGGCGCCATGGTCACGCCCGAAGGCGGCGCCGGCGTCGAAGTATGTAATGGCGAAGCGGGGGCTCCTGGCTCGCCGTGGCCTGGCGGCGGGGTCCTCGCCTCGAAGGCGACGGAGACCGGCTCATGGGCGACCGGAACCAGTGAAGGAAACATCAGCTTCGCGGCGCTGCCCTTCCCGGTCCAGCTCCCTGGCCCGATCGCCGAAGCCAACGTTCATCTCCTCGATGGGACCACCGACACCACCCACTGTCCGGGGACCGCGGCGGAACCGAAAGCGGCGCCCGGTCAACTCTGCGTGTACGTGACGCAGAAATCGGGGGTCACCTTCATGGAAATACAGGATCCCGCAGGCGAGGCGGCGCAGAATGCTTCGAGAGCTGGATCGATGGTCTACGTCGAAGGGGGAACCGAAGGCTTCGTGTACGGCACCTTCGCCGTGACCGCACCCTGACCGCAGCGACACCCGGGCCGACGATGGTTGGTCCGGGTGTCCATTTTCTCCCCCACGGAATTCGACACAAGGACTTGAAGGTACGCCATGACCATCACCGTTCGACAAGCACGATTTGATCGCTCCCACGCTCGATCACGGCGGGCGCTTGCCGCATTGACGGGCGTCTTCTTCCTTGTGGCCCTCCTTGCAGTCCCGGGTACCGCAGGCGCCGCAGAACCCTCGGTCTTGAACCAATTCTGCCCTAACGGGTCAGGTCAGGGCCAATGCAGTGCTCCGCGTGCCGTGGCGACTGATCCGACCACCGGCGACATCTATGTTGCCGATGAACTCAATCGCCGCATGCAGAGGTTCACGGCGTGGGGGGAATTCCTGGGTGCGTGGGGCTCGCAGGGCGCAGGCGCGGGAGAATTCAATGGTCCGCAGGGTGTCGCCGTCGACTCGGCGGGAAATGTCTACGTCTTTGACAGGGAAAATCGCCGCATACAGAAGTTCACCCCCGCCGGGCAGTTCCTCTTGATGTTCGGCGGCGAAGTTGACAAGACGACCCATGCCAATGTCTGTACCGAGGCAGACATCGAAGGTGGGGACACCTGTGGCGCGGGTGTGGAAGGCACCGCCGATGGCTTCTTCGGCACTCTCGCGTTGGGCAGTTACATCGCGGTCGGACCCGGCGACAAGATCTACGTCGGCGACCAAGAACGGATCCAGGTGTTCGACACGAGCGGCGCCTTCATCGAAAGCATCCCGCTCCCAGGAGAGTTCGTGCAATCGCTTGCGGTGGACACCGACGTGTTCAGCCCCTCATACGGGGACCTCTACGTTACCTACAACGCAATTCTTCTTCCATCTCATGTACTAGCGCCAAACCACGCGAAAGAAAACGTGCGGAGGATGAGCCCGACCGGGGCCCCGCTGGGCACCCTGGAAGTCGAAAACCCGCGGGCGCTGGCGACGAACCCGAGCAACGGGGATGTCTACGTGATGAATCAGATTTTCGTCGACCAAGGCGCAGTCATCGCATTCGATGCGAACGGCAAGCAGATCGAAAGCATCAACGGCAACGACTTCTACGAATCGACTGGCCTCGGCGTCAACGCACCCGAAACCTGTGGCCTCGAAGGCACCGACCTCATCGTCGCCAGCACCGAGCAGGCCAACAGCTTTGTCCGCATCTATGGCTCGCCGCCGGACCCCACCAAATGCCCGCCGGAAAAAGTCCCACCCTCGGTCGTCGACCAGTTCGCCAGCTCGGTCAACTCCTTGAGCGCGACGGTAAAGGCCAGGATCAACCCGCACTTCTGGACCGAAACCACCCGTTACTTCGTCGAATACGGGACCGGCAAATGCTCTGAAGAAGGCTGCACGTCCAAACAGCCGGCCCCGCCCGGCGCGCCGCTCGTCGGCCCGGTGACCAACAGCGACATCACCACCAGCGGCATCCTGCTGGCCGGCCTCGCGCCTGACACCGCCTACCACTACCGCTTCGTCGCCAAGAGCGACGGCAGTCCGCTGTCGATCGCCGGTGCCGAAGCGAGCTTGCACACCCTGCCGCTGCCGGGCGAACCAGGCCCCGACAACTGCCCCAACGCCGTCCTCCGCACCGGGGCCTCCGCCCACCTGCCCGACTGCCGCGCCTACGAGATGGTCAGTCCGGTCGACAAGAACGGTGGTGACGTCCTGACCAACGCGCACGAAAACTACAAACAGGCCGCCAGCGAGCTCGCGGTGACGGATGAATCCGGCAACCGAATGACCTTCTCCTCCTTCCGCGCCTTCGCCGGAGCAGAAGGGGCACCCTTCGCAGACCAGTACATCGCCGAACGCGGTGCGGACGGCTGGACGACCCGCGCGATCGCCGCGGCGCGCAACTCGGTCTCCTTCTACCCGAGCGGAGGCACCGGCAATGCCACCTCCTACAAGCTCTTCTCCGAAGACCTCTGCAGCGGCTGGCTCCTGCAAGACACCGCGGTGGCCCTGGTTCCCGGTGCGCCGAGCGAAACCGGGACCCTCTACCGTCGCGGGCTCTGCGGTGGCGGCTACGAAGTTTCCTCCAGCGTGGCGCCGCCTCACTTCGGCTTAGCCCCGCTCGAAAGTACCTACTATCCCGAGGTCCAGGGAGTCTCGGCCGACGGCGCCACCACCGTCTTCCGCGCCAACGACGCGCTGACACCGGAAGCCTGCCCCACGGCGGGGATCTTTCAGGTCTACGAGACCCTTGGCGGAGGTCGACTGCGGCTGGTGAGCGTCAAACCCAGCGAATCGAACATGGCCGGTCAGCCGTCCTGCGAACAGTCCTCGACCGGCACCGCGCAAGGCAACCCGGGCGAATTCCGTGAAGACAGCACGGCAGGGGCCGTGTCCGCTGACGCCGAACGGATCTACTGGACTACGGGTCGGACGATCTACCTGCGCGACAACGCGCGCGAAGAAGAAAGCAAACACAACGCCGCGGGCAAATGCACGCAGGGGACGAAAGCCTGCACCTACGAAGTGTCGGGGCTGGTCTCGAACGAACAGGCGCGCTTCCTCGCAGGCTCCTCCGATGGCGCGCGGGCCTACTTCTCGATCGGCCTCTCCGGTGCCGAACGGCTCTACGAATTCGAAGCAACCGAAGAAAAAAACGGCCTCGCGACGACCAAAGTGCTGATCGCGAAGGGCTTCAAGGGATTCATGGGGGCGAGCACGGACGCCCGCCGCGCCTACTTCGTCTCGACTGAAGAATTGGCCGCCGGCGCGACGGCAGGCAAGAACAATCTCTATTTCTACGAAAAGGGCGCCGGCCCGAGGTTCGTGGCGGAACTGTCGGACCTGGACGTGTTCGGGACCGCCGCGGCACTCACGCTGCCCACGCCGGTCTCGGCGCTGCCTGTGCAGCGCACCTCCCGCGTCAGCCCGGACGGTCTGCACGCGGCGTTCCTCTCGACCGCATCGTTGACCGGCTTCGACAACATCGACGCGCAGAGCGGCGAACCCGACGCCGAGGCCTTCGTCTACGACGCCGCGGCCGAAGGGGGCAGGGGGAAGCTCGTCTGCGCATCCTGCAACGCGACCGGGACCCGGCCGTCGGGGCGGCAGGTGGAAGAAAGCCCCGGTAATAACCAAATCAAGCTTTGGGCCGCCGCGATCATCCCTGGCTGGCCGATGCAGACGCGCGGATCGCGTGCCCTATCCGACGACGGCAAGCGCCTGTTCTTCACCAGCTTCGAAGCGCTGGTGCCGCGCGACACCAACGGCAAGGCCGACGTCTACGAGTGGGAGGCGAGCTCGGGAAGAGGGGAATGCCTCGGGGCGCAGGGCGGCGAACTGTTCGTGCCCGAAAGCTCCGGCTGCATCAGTCTGATCTCCTCCGGCCGGAGTCCCACCGACAGCGAATTCCTCGACGCCACGCCTTCCGGCGACGACGTCTTCTTCGCCACCCTCTCGAGCCTGGTCAGACAGGACACCGGCCTGGTCGACGTCTACGACGCTCGCGTTGACGGAGGCTTCCCCGAACCGCTGGCGGCACCTGCCGCCTGCGAAGGCGAAGCCTGCCAAGGCCCGACCTCCTCGCCGGCGGGGCAGGTGCCCGGCTCGGGCTCCTACGTCGGCCCCGGGAATCTCAGGCAGCCGAAGCCGAAGGGCTGTCCCAAGGGCAAGGTCAAGAAGCAGGGCAAGTGCGTGAAGAAGAAGACCAAGAAGAAGTCGAAGAACCACCACAAGAAGCACAAGACCAAGAAGAGCGGGAGGACGGGACGATGAGCAGACGACTGGCATACCTCTTCGTCCTGAGCGTCGCGGTTCTCCTGATGAGCGCCTCCCCGGCGTTTGCGGCCTTCGGCTTCAAGGAACTCGACGTCTCCTTCGAAACCGAAGAAGGTACCTCGGCCACCGAAGCGGGATCGCATCCCTACGCGATGAAGACCACGATCTTCTTCAACACCGCCCCCGACCAGAAGCTCAAGGAAGCTCTCGAAGAATCGTTGAAAGGAGAAGCGTTCCCGGGCTTCGAAGCGCCAGATGGCGAAATAAGGGGTCTCACGGGACTTCAGGTGATGGGTCTCGTTGCCCGGCCTGGTGCTTTGGAAACCTGCCCGACCGCGGACTTCTTCGGCTCTGCCGGCGGAGCGGCCTGCCCGGAGGCCTCCCAGGTGGGTGTCTCCAGCACCATCGACGAGTTTCCCCCGACCCCCGACCCAGAGCCTCTCTATGCGCTCACGCCACCTCCGGGCGTGCTCCTGCGCCTCGGTTTCAAAGCGACCAGCGCGGTGCCGATCGTCATCGACGTCGGTCTCACCGAAAAGGCTCCCTATCGCGGCGTCGTGAGTCTTGTCGACGCTCCCAACGTGGTCCCGGTCTATGGCTCGGAGGTGACCCTCTGGGGCGTCCCCGGCGACAAGGGTCACAACGCCGAACGTACCGGCAGCGGCTCGGTGTCGAACGAAAACCCTAAGCCCTTCCTCACCCTCCCGCGAGCCTGCACCGGTCCGCTCGACAGCACCTACTCGATCGAATCTTGGGAAGGTGCGACCGCCGAACGGACGGTCTCGACTCACGGCGACTCCGTCCCGCCCGAACCGCTCGGAATGGGCGGTTGCGAAGGGCTGTCCTTCGGTCCCCGGACCGCGGCGGCGGCGACCTCTCACGCGAGCGGCTCGTCCTCGGGTCTCGGCTTCGAACTCTTGGTGCCCGACGAAGGGATCGAATCCGCCGAAGGCCGCGCGTCCTCGGACGTTCGCAAGACGGTCGTGACGCTGCCCGAAGGCTTCGCGATCAACCCCTCGCAGGCCGAAGGTCTCGTGGCGTGCAGCGAAGCTGACCTGGCACAGGAGACTTCCACCTCCCAGCCTGGTGAAGGCTGCCCCAACGCATCGAAGATCGGCACCGTCGAAGTGGAAACGCCGTTGCTGGAAGAAAAGCTCGGCGGCTCGATCTACGTCGCCACCCCGTTCAAGAACCCCGAGCACTCGCTGATCGGTCTCTACATGGTGATCAAGAACGCCAGGTACGGGCTCTCGATCGCGATCCCGCTCAAGGTCGAAGCCGATCCGCAGACCGGCCGGCTGACCGCGACCGGCGACGAACTGCCGCAGCTGCCGTTCTCCCACTTCACGCTGCGTTTCCGTGAAGGTCCGAGGGCGCCGTTGACCACGCCGTCGAGCTGTGGGAGCTATCAGGCCAGTGCGGTCCTGACGCCCTGGTCGGGCGGCGCGAGCGTGACCAGCAACTCGACCTTCGAAGTGACGACCGGGCCCGAAGGGGGCGGCTGCCCCGCGGGCGGCACCCCCGCCTTCTCGCCGCAGATGGAAGCCGGGACGATCAACCCGGCCGGCGGCGCGAGCTCGCCCTTCGTCCTGAAGCTCACCCGCTCGGCCGGGCAGGCGCCGCTGCGCACGCTCGAAACCACCCTGCCCGAGGGCCTGCTCGCCTCGCTCGCCGGCGTGCAGCAGTGCTCGGACGCGCAGATCGCCGCCGCGGCGGCGCGCTCCGGCCCCGAAGAAGGGGCCGCCGAGCTCGCCTCGCCCTCGTGCCCGGCGGGCTCGAGGATCGGCACCGTCAGGGTCGGCGCGGGCTCCGGCGCGCTCACCTACGTCAACGGCAGCGCCTACCTCGCCGGTCCATATAAAGGGGCGCCGCTCTCGATGGCGATCGTCACCCCGGCGATCTCCGGTCCCTTCGACCTCGGCACGGTCGTGGTGCGGGTGGCGCTGCAGCTCGATCCCGTGACGACGCAGGTGAAGGCGGTCTCCGACGCCCTGCCGACGATCCTGCAGGGCATCCCGCTCGACATCCGCAGCGTCTACGTGAACCTCGACCGTCAGGGCTTCACGCGCAACCCGACCTCCTGCGAACCCTCGGCGGTGACCGGCACCGCGGGCTCGGCGTTCGGGCAGTCGGCGTCGCTCTCGACCCGCTTCCAGGTCGGCGGCTGCGCCTCGCTGCCCTTCCAGCCGAAGCTGGCGCTCCAGCTGAAGGGCGGGGTCAAGCGCACCTCCCACCCGCGGGTGATCGCGACGCTGACCGCCAAGGAAGGCGAAGCCAACATCGCCCGCGCGCAGGTCAAGCTGCCCGCCGCGGTGTTCCTCGACCAGGGCCACATCAAAACGGTGTGCACCCGCGTCCAGTGGGCGGCCGACACCTGCCCGGGAGGCTCGGTCTACGGCAAGGTCGAAGCCACGACGCCCTTGCTCTCCTATCCCCTCACCGGCTCGGTCTACCTGCGCTCCTCCTCGCACAAGCTGCCCGACCTGGTGGCGAAACTGAGGGGGCCGGCCTCGCAGCCGATCGAAATCGAGCTCGACGGGAAAACCGACTCGGTCAAGGGCGCGCTGCGGAACACCTTCGAAGCGGTGCCTGACGCGCCGGTCTCGAAGTTCCGCCTCGAACTCTTCGGCGGCAAGCGCGGGCTGGTCGAAATGTCGAGCGGCTTCTGCGGCAACCGCAACGCGACCGTCAAGCTCGCCGGCCAGAACGGTGCCGTCCACGACACCACCCCGGCGGTGGCGGCGAAGTGCCCGAAGCCGAAGAAGGGCGTCAAGAAGGGCGGGCACGGCAAGTAGCCGTGCCCGCGCTCGGGAGACGCGGCACCCTGCCTCCTCGCACACGCTCCTCGTGCCGGCGACGGTCTGCCGTCCCGCTCGCCATTACGATCCTCGTATGGCGCTCCAGGCGATCACGGACGAGCTCATCGCAGAGGCCGCCCGGCGGCTGGCAGCCGCCGCCCCCGACGCCCAGATCATCCTCTTCGGCTCCCACGCGAGGGGTGACGCCGACGAGCACTCGGACCTCGACTTCCTCGTCATCGAGCCGGAGGTGGAGAGCTGGGGCGAGGAGTCGATCCGGCTTCGTCGTCAGCTGCACGGGCTGTGCGTTGCCGCCGACGTCATCGTCGTCAGCCGAGGTTACGCGGAGAAGTGGCGCGACACCCGCGGCGACATCGTCCACGCGGCGCTCGGTGAGGGCAAGGTGCTGGCAGGGTGAGCACGGAACCCGATCAACCCGCGAAGCTGCTTGTCTTGGCACAGGAAGACTTGGCGGTCGCGCGGCTGATCGACAGAGAGGGACTGTCGCCGGTTGCGCTTGGATTCCACTGCCAGCAGGCGGTGGAGAAGGCGCTGAAGGCGGTCCTCGCGGCGCGGGAGGGAAGCTTCCCGTTCACTCACGACATCGAGGCACTCATCGAACTGTGCGAGAGAGCGCACCTTGAGCTTCCGGCGGAGATACAGGCGGCCGAGCGGCTCAGTCCCTACGCGGGCGCGGCCCGCTACGGCCTTGGCGATCCAGCCACGGTTGCGCCCGCAGATGCAATCCGATGGGCGGCGCTCACCGTTCGATGGGCCGAGGCCCAGACGACCTCTCGCTCGAACTGATCGAAGACTCGACCGCACTGCCGGTCTGCCCGCAGGCCTGAGGTCGGGGCGATGAGGAAGCGGGCGATCCTCGTCGGTCTCGCCCTCTCGCTGGTCTTCGTCGCCTCCGCCGCCGCGATCCGCTTCGACGAAAGGATCGAACTGCGGGCCGGCAACCTCGTGCTCGCCGGGCGAGGCGGGTTCGCGCCCGAAACGCTGCCCAAGGATCACAACGCCCCGATCATCCTCCACGGTGCCGGCAGCATCTCCACCGTCAACGGCGAACTGCCGCCGATCCTGGAAAAGGTGATCGCCGAATTCGATCGCCACGGGGCGCTGGACACGACCGGCCTCGGGGTCTGCACGGTGAAGAAGCTGCAGGCGACCACGGTGGCCGAGGCGCGCCACGTCTGCGCCGACGCGATCGTCGGCGAGGGGGTGGGCCACGGCGTCGTCGCCTTTCCCGAACAGAAGCCGATCCCGGTCTCCTCACCGCTGACCCTCTTCAACGGGCCCAAAGAGCACGGTCTCTACACCGTGATCGGTCACGGGTACCTCAACATCCCGGTCCCCACCACCTACATCGTCCCGGTGGTGATCGAAAGGATCCACAACGGCGTCTACGGCTATCGCATCGACGTCAAGATCCCGCCGATCGCCGGCGGCTACGGGATCCCGATCTCGGCCAAGGGGAAGGTCGGCCGCAAATGGACCTTCGAAGGGAGGAGGCACAGCTTCCTGAACGCCCGCTGCGAAGTCGGCTACCTGCAGGCCAAGGGCCAGTTCTTCTTCAAAGACGGGACCTACCTCACCGGCACCATCGCCAAGCCCTGCAAAGTCAGCGGCCGCTGACCCGGGCGGCGGCCGCGCTCGAGGACGGATTGGCGAGGGTTCCCGCGGCCGGCGGGCTCCAGATCCATGACGGACCCACCGGTCAGATCGCCCTTTGCGAATCTGACCACGCTATGGCGAGGACAACTCAGCAGACGGTCGTCGCGCCGATGCCGAAGTGTGTCTTCGCCCGCAGGTCGGGTCCCTTATTCGGCCCCGCCGGCCGCACACGCGCGAGCGCTCCCGGCACGATCCCGTGCTCCATCAGGACGGTGCCTCCTGACACCTCGGCTGACGCGCCGGCGACCGGCGTTCCGGTTCTCGCGCCAGGCCCGCGGCCGGGCGGCGCTCAGCCCTCGTCGAGCGCGCCGCGCAGCAGGGTGAGGAGGGCGACCGTGGCCGCCTCGGAGTCGGCGGCGCCGGTGCCGAGGCGCCTGATGCCGAGGCCGGTGACGAGGGCGACGAAGGCGCCGGCGTGGCGGGAGGGGTCGGTGACGCCGAGCGATTCGAGGGCGCTGGCGGCCAAGCCGTCGTAGGCGGCGAAGCAGCGGGACGAGGCCTCCCAGAGCTCCGGGTCGCGGGCGGCCTGGAGGTGCAGCTCCAGCTCGGCGAGGGGGCCCGGGCCGCCGTTCGGGCGGCCGATCAGGGCCTGGACGTCGGCGGCCACCTCCTCGGGGCTCGGGTCGCGCTCGCGCAGGTGCGCGGCCACCGCCTCCAGGCGCTCGACCTCCTCGCCGACGTAGAGGAGGAGGGCCTCGCGCAGCAGCGAGGCCTGGCTCGGGAAGTGGTAGGTCAGCGAGCCGAGGGCGACCTCGGCCTCGGCGGCGATGCGGCGGTTGGAGAGCGCCGCGGTGCCCTCCTCGGCGAGCAGGGCGAGGGTCGCGCGGAGGATGCGCTCGCGCGTCTCCGGGGCGCGGCGGCGATCCGCCTGCTTGGCGTCTTTCGTCGGGGCGGGCACGGGTCGGCATCGTAGCCGGATTGTTAGTTCGTTCGAACGATCTAGTATCTTCGGCCGCCGATGACGACCTTCACCGACACCAAGATCCCGTTTCCCGATGCCGCCTCGGCGCCGCCGCTCGCCTTCACCGGGCTCGCCGAGCAGGCGCGCCTCCTCACCGAACGCGAGGTCAGCTCGCGTGAGCTGGTCGAGCTCTCGCTCGGCCGGATCGAGGCGAGCCAGCCGCGCCTGAACGCCTTCCGCGTGGTCTGCGCCGAGGCCGCCCTCGCCGAGGCGGACCGCGCCGACGCCCGCCTGCGCGGCGGCGACGGCGGCGCCCACTCGCCTCTCCTCGGCGTGCCGGTGGCGATCAAGGACGACGTCGACCTCGCCGGCCACACCACCCCGTTCGGCTGCGGCGGCGCGGTCGCCGAGTGCCGCGCCGACGCCGAGCTGGTCCGCCGCCTGCGGGCCGCCGGGGCGATCATCGTCGGCAAGACTCAGTCGCCCGAGCTCGGCCAGTGGCACTTCACCGAGTCGCCCACCTTCGGCGCCACCCGCAACCCCTGGCACGAGGACCACGCGCCGGGCGGCTCCAGCGGCGGGGCCGCCGCCGCGGTGGCCGCGGGGCTGGTCGCCGGGGCGATCGGCTCCGACGGCGCCGGCTCGATCCGCATCCCCGCCGCCTGGTGCGGCCTCGTCGGCCTGAAGCCGCAGCGCGGCCGGATCTCCACCTGGCCCGACCCCGAGGACTTCCACGGCCTCACCGTCTTCGGGCCGCTGACGCGGAGCGCCGAGGACGCGGCGCTGCTGCTCGACGCGGTGGCCGGCAACGTCGCCGCCGACCTGCACCAGCCCGCGCCCGCGAGCGAGCCCTTCGCCGCGGCGGCCGCGCGCGAGCCGAGCCGGCTGCGGATCGCGCTCAGCCTCAAGGTCCCCTTCGGCATCCGCGACCGACTCTGCGAGGAGCACCGCGCGGCGATCTTCGCGACGGCGGAGCGGCTCGAGGGGCTCGGCCACGAAGTGCGCGAGGAGGACGTCGACTACGGCCTCGTCGCCCCGGCGCTGGTGCCGCGGGGGGCGGTGGGCGTGCGCGACTGGGTGCGCGACCACGAGCTCGACCGCGCCGCGCTCGAGCCCCGCACCCGCGTCCACGCCCGCCTCGGCGCGCTGCTCTCGGGACCGGCGCTGCGCGCCGCGCGCGCCGCCGAGCCGTCCCTGCGCCGCCGCCTCGGCGCGATCTTCGAGCGTCACGACCTCGTCCTCACCCCGGTCACGGCGACGCCGCCGCCGCGGATCGGCGAGTTCGACGGCCGCGGCTACTGGGCGACCGGCGGGCCCGCCAGCGAGAGCTGCCCGTTCGCCTTCCCCTGGAACGTCACCGGCTGGCCCGGCATCAGCGTCCCCGCCGGGCTGACCGCCGCGGGCCTGCCGATCGGCGCCCAGCTCCTGGCCCGCGAGGGCCAGGAGGGCCTGCTGCTCTCCGTGGCGGCCCAGCTGGAATAGCGGCCGGCCGGGGCCCGCTCACCGGTCGAGGTCAGCGCCGGCGTGGGGACGCGCTAGCGATACGCGCGTACTTCTGTCCTTCCAGCATTAACGTGCCATTTTCTCTGCTCTCGGCACTTGCCAGAGTAGATCCTTATGTCTATCTTGGCATGAAGGGAGGGATGGATATGCGAAAGAAGGCACTTGTCGTGGCGGCGATCCTGCTGCCGCTCGTGTTGGCAGCCGGCGCCTACGCGATGACGCTCCGGGCCGGCCCATTGATCGTCGAAGCCGAAGGGGGCTTCCGGCCGACGGCCCTGCCTCGGCACACCGACGCGCCGATCACCCTGTTCGGCAGCGGCAAGGCCTCCACGGTGTCCGGCGAACTGCCGCCGATCGTGAAGACGCTGGACATCGAATTCGACCGCCACGGTCACCTCGAAACCCAGGGGCTCGAAGTCTGCAAGGCGGCGAAGCTGCGGGCGACGACGGTGCCGCAGGCGCGCAAGGCCTGCCCCGGCGCGATCGTCGGCGAGGGGAAGGGCTCGGCGGTGGTCCAGTTCCCCGAACAGAACCCGATCCCGGTCACCTCGCCGATCACCCTCTTCAACGGTCCGAAGAAGAACGGCGACGACACGGTGATCGCCCACGCCTACACCACGGTGCCGGCGCCGACCACCTTCATCGTGCCGATCGTGATCGAACGGATCCACAAGGGCGTCTACGGCTACCGCACGATCGCCCAGATCCCGAAAATCGCGGGAGGCTACGGGCACCCGATCTCCGGCCACCTGACCGTCGGCAAACACTGGACCTACAAGGGCAAGAAGCACTCCTACGTCAACGCGCGCTGCGAAACCGGCAGCCTGCAGGCCAAGGTGGGGGTGACGTTCCAGGAAGGGACCTTCCTCAGCGGCACCTTCGTCAAACGCTGCAGCGTGCGCGGTTGAAGTGCGCCGGCCCTGGCGCACCCTGGCCGCGCTCGCGGCCCCGATCGCCGTGCTCGCGGTGCTCGGGTTCGGCCTCGACGCGCGGCTCAGCCCCAGCTCGCTGACCATCCCGGGGACCGGTGCCGCCGAGGCGCAGGCGCTGCTGGAAGAGCACTTCGGCCCGAGCGCGCCGTTCCCGATCCTGCTGCGGGGGCCGGCGCCGGCGATCGAACGCCAGGGCCCCGAGCTGGTCCGCGCCCTGCGCCGCGTGCCCGGCGTCACCACGCTCTCGCCCTGGGACCGGGGCGCAGTGGGGCGGCTGCGGCCGGGGCCGCGGCGGGCGCTGATCATCGCCGACTTCCACACCACCAACGACGTCGCGGTGAAGCGGAGCGTGCCGCAGCTGAACGCGATCCTCGCCCGCGTCGTCCACCCGCCGCTGCGGGCGACCCAGACCGGCTACGCGACGATCTCGCGCGCGATCCAGGAAGAGTCGATCTCCTCCGCCGAGCGGGCCGAGCTGATCGCCCTGCCGATCCTCCTCGTCGTCCTCCTGCTCGTCTTCCGCTCGCCGGTCGCGGCGGCGATCCCGCTCGGCATCGGCGGCATCACCGTGCTCAGCTCCCGCGGCCTGCTCTGGGTCCTCACCCACTTCTTCGCCGTCGACGCGCTGGCGCTGACCGTCTGCACGATGATGGGCCTGGCGCTCGGGGTCGACTACGCGCTCCTGATGGTGTCGCGGTTCCGGGAGGAGCTCGGCGCCGGCCGCAGCCCCGCCGCGGCGGCGCGGGCCACCCGGGCGACGGCGGGACGGACCACCGCCTTCGCCGGCTCGACCCTGGTGATCTCGATGGCGGTGGCGATCTTCGTCGTCCCCGGCGCCCTGCTCGCCTCGCTCGCCGCGACCCTGATCCTGGTCGTCGTGCTCAGCGTCCTCGTCGCCCTCCTCGTCGTGCCGCCGATCCTGGTCCTGCTCGGCCCGCGGGTCGACCGCTGGCGGATCGGCCGCGCGCCGCGCGAGGAGGACTCGCTGCTGCTGCGCTTCGTCACCGCGGCGCTGCGCCGCCCGGCGCCGGTGGCGCTGGCGATCGGGGCGATGCTCCTCGTCCTCGCGGGGCCCGCGCTGGCGCTCCGCACCGGGCCACTCAGCCCCGGCCAGCTGCCCGCGTCCGATCCCGTGCGCCAGGACTACGAACTGGTGACCCGGGCCGCCGGCCACGGCTTCGAAGCGCCCTTCCAGGTGGTCGTCGCGGCCGACCGCGGGACGATGACCGAACCCGGACGGCTGGCGACCCTCGAGCGCTGGCAGCACCGGATCGCGGCGATCCCGGGGGTGGAGGCGGTAGTCGGCCCGGCCCAGATCCGCCACGCGACCGACCCGATCCACCAGGTCGCGGACACGCTCCTCGCCCCGCCGACCTCGTCGCGCAGCCCGCTCGCCTCGCTGTCCCGCCTCGGCAAGGGGCTCGGCCGCGCGTCGGCGGGGGTGACGACGCTCCGCGCCGGGCTCTCCGAAGCCACCTATGGCGCCGTGGCCCTGGTCGAAGGCGGCGGCCGCGCCGCCACGGGGGCCAAGTTGATCGCCCGCGGGCTCGGCCGCGCCGAAGCGGGAGCGACCAAGGCCCTCGCCTCGCTCGAAGCCTCGGCCGCGCGCGCCCCGAAGCTGGTCAAGGCCCAGTACCGAGCCGCCTTCGGCGCCAAGCAGCTCCACGTCGGCGTCGTCCCGCTCGCCACCGCCCTGCGGCGCAACGCCGTCCCGGAAGGGCGGCGCCTGCAGCGCTCGCTGAACGGCTCCGCCCACCGCACGGTGCCCGGGCTGGCGGCCGCGGCGGCGGGCGGCGAAGAGCACCTCGCCGCCACGCTCGCCCACCTCGAAGCGATGACGGTCGGCAAGGGCGACCCCGAATACGCGGCCGCGCTCGGCGAGGCGCGCGAAGCGCTGGCCGCGATGGCGGCCGGGGGGGAGGAAGGCGGGCTCCACGCGGCGCTCGGGGCGCTCGGCGAAACCGTCCTCGGCAACGCCCGCGAAGCGCAGGGCGTCACCTACTACCTGACCTCGACCGTGAAGGGGCTCGAACTCCTCGAACGGGGCAGCCTGAAGCTGCGCGAAGGGCTCTACCGGCTCGCCCGCGCCTCAAAGCGGATCGAGCAGACGCTGCGCGCCGAAGTGCGGCGCGCCCAGGCCCTGCGCACCGGGCTGCCGCGCCTCGCCCACGGGGCCACCCGCCTCGCCGCCGGGACCGCGCGGCTGGTCGGGGTGCTCGAACGCCTGCGCGACGGACTCGCCGCGGGCTACTCGCGCTCCGCGCCGCTCGAGTCAGGCCTCGGCCGCGCCCAGGTCCAGGTCGTCTCCTCCGAAGAACGCCTCGGCCGGGGGCGCGAACGGCTGCTGCGCTCCTCGCCCCACCTCTTCGACTCCGGCTACGTGGTCCTCTCCGCCCTCGACGGGGCGCCGGCGGAAGCGCGCCGGCAGGCGGGACGGGTGGTCGACCTCGAACACGGCGGCCAGGCGGCGACGATGCTCGTCTTCTCCCGCTTCGACCTGAACTCGGCGGGCTCGATCGCCCTGAACCGGAGGCTCGATCGCGCCGCCGCGGCGATCGGCCGCGACACCGACGCCCGGGCGGGGGTGGCCGGCGGTCCCGCCACCCTGGACACCTACAGCCGCGTCGCCCGCGACCGGATCCCGCTGGTCGTCGCCGCGATCTCCCTGGTCACCTTCCTCGTCCTCGTCCTCGTCCTGCGGGCGCTGCCGCTCGCCGCGCTCGCGGTCGGGCTGAACCTGGCGACGGTCGGCGTCGCCTTCGGCGTCCTCACCCTGCTCACCTACCTGCCGGCCTCGGTGCCGCTCGGCGGGCACTCCTACATCGACGCGATCGGGGCGACGCTGATCTTCGGCGTCGTCTTCGGTCTCTCGATCGACTACGCGGTCTTCCTCCTGGTGCGGATGCGCGAGCACCGCGAGGAGGGGGCGAGCCACGAGGAGGCGATCGCCTTCGGCCTCGACCGCACCGCCCGGGTGATCACCGGCGCCGCGGCGATCATGATGGCGGTCTTCATCGCCTTCGGCGGCTCCTCGATCGCGACCGTGAGCCAGCTCGGCATCGGCCTGACGATCGCGGTGCTGCTCGACGCGACGGTGGTCCGGATCGTGCTCCTGCCGGCGCTGATGCTGATCGTCGGCGAGCGGGTCTGGTGGCTGCCGCGGCCGCTGGCGCGGGTCCTGCCGCGGCTCAAGGTATGAGTGGTGGGCTCCGCAAGATAGGTGGAGATGTACGTCAAGGCGCCCTTGGGAGCGACGTTTACGCCTGGAATTAGCCCTCTGAGCGTCGCTGACCACCTCCCTGATTTGACAGAAGTAGGCAAATACTTCTATCTTTTCCCGGCAGGGACTCCCGGTGCCGGTCCGGGGCGCCGCGTCGTCCCTGCGTGAGGACGAATCCCGATGACGACGAGCACGGAGCCGATCGACGCCGCCCCGCCGCAGGCCCCGGCCGCGCGGGCGGGCGCGGGCCTCGTCGGGGAGGCGCCGCCCTCGCCCGCCGGGCCGATCGACGCGCGGGAGCTCGCCGGCCTCGCGTCGCCGCCCGCGGTCGGGCTCCCGGCCGCCGTCCAGGTGGTCTGGTTCAACCTGCGCCAGGCCGACTTCCTCTTCCGCCACCGGCGGCGGTTGGGGGAGGTCTGGAGCGCCCGCGGCTACGTCAAGGGCGGGCCGGTGATCGTCTCCCATCCCGACCACGTGCGCTCGCTCTTCACCGCCGACCCGGGGCTGGTGCCGACCCTGGCGGCGGAGTCGCCGCTGCGCCCGGTGCTGGGTCCGAACTCGGTCCTCACCGCCAACGGCGCCGGGCACCTGAAGAAGCGCAAGCTCCTCCTGCCCGCCTTCCACGGCGACGCGGTGGTCGCCTACGAGGAGACGATCCGGCGCGCCGCCGCGCGCGAGCTCGACCGTTGGCCTACCGGGAGGGCGTTCGCCCTGGCGCCGCGGATGCAGGCGATCACCCTCGACGTGATCCTCGGCGGCATCTTCGGCATCGAGGGCCGGCCGGCGGCGGGCACGGTCGAGCACGCCCTGCGGCTCGCGATCCGGCAGATGCTCTGGGCCTCCGAACGGTCGATCGCCCGCGTCGCCGAGCTCGCCAACCTGGGCAGCCCGGAGCCGCGCGGGCTCACCCGGATCGGGCTGCTGCCCTCCGACCGGCTGATCCACGCGCTGATCGCCCGGCGCCGGCGGGCCGCCGACCTCGGCGAACGCGGCGACATCCTCTCGCTGCTCCTGCGCTCGACCGACGAGGACGGGCGCGCGCCCTCCGACGCCGAGCTGCGCGACGAGCTGATGACGCTGGTCCTCGCCGGCCACGAGACGACCGCCAACCAGCTCGCCTGGACCTGGGAGCGCCTGCTGCGGACCCCGGCGGCCCACGCCGGCCTGCTCGGAGCGGTGCGCGGGGGAGGGCGCGACGAGGCCGACGCCTGGGTCGAGGCGACGATCACCGAGGCGATGCGCTCGCGGCCGGTGGTGCCGATGACCGGGCGCCGCGTCGCGGTTCCCTGGCGCTTCGGGGAGCGGGGCGTCGCGGCGGGGCGGCCGGTCGCGATCAGCATCCTGCTGCTCCACCACCGCGAGGACCTCTATCCCGACCCCTTCGCCTTCCGACCCGAGCGCTGGCTCGGGCGGCGGCCCGGCACCTACGAGTGGATCCCCTTCGGCGGCGGCACCCGCCGCTGTCTGGGTGCGGCGCTGGCGATGGCCGAGCAGCGCATCGTCCTCGCCGCGATGGCCCGCCACCTCGACCTCGAGGCTCCCGACCCCCGGCCGGAGCCGATCCAGCACCGCAACGTGACGATGATCCCCGCCCGCGGCGGTCGGGTAGTGGTCGGCGCGAGGATCGCATGACCGCGGCCTCCCTGGCCGCCTACGCGGAGGGCCAGGAGCGGCTGTCGCGCGCCGTCCTCGGTGCCTGCGCGCCGGGGGAGACGCTCTCGGCCAAGGTCGACGCCGCCCTCACCGCGGCCTTCTCCCTGCTCGCCTCCGATCCCGTCCTCGCCTTCCTGCTGACCGACCTGCCGGAGCGCGGCGACCCCGCCCTCCTGCGTCTGCGCAGCGACTGGCGCAGCCGCTACGGGGAGCTCCTCCGCGACGCCGCCCTGCGCGACGGAGCCGAGGCGCCCCGCTTCGTCCTCGAGCCGACCCTGATCGCCGGCGTCGCCTTCTCGGTGGCGCGCCTGGTCCGCGAAGGCGAGGCCGGGTCGCTGGTCGACCGACTCCTGCCCGCCGCCCGCTGGTACCTGCTCTCCTACTACCTCCCCCCGGAGCAGGTCACGCAGCTGGGCGCCGCGGCCTTCCCCGCACCTTCGATCCGCCCCCGACCCCTTCCCGAGACTTCCTCGCCGTGACTCCAATGCGGCCGGAAGACGGATGGTCCCCCCACAGTTCCCTGGGGCGCCATCCCGTGATCCGCCGGTCTCCCTGCCCGGCGGACAAGAGGCGAGAGAACCTCCCGGACGTCGGCCACCCTCCGACGTCCGGGGCCTCTCGTCGCTGCCAGGAGAGACGGCCCCGCAAGGGTTGCGGAGCCGTCTCGATATGCGGCTGAATGGAGTCGAACCATCACGGGTGTTTCCACCCACAAGGCCCTCAACCTTGCGCGTCTACCAGTTCCGCCACAGCCGCTCGTGGGGTTGTGGCTGGAAGACTAACGATGCGGGGCATACCTCAGCTTCATCGGCTGTGCCGGGCGAGGTTTGCCGCCCTCGGCCACGCCGATCCTCGGCGCGCGGATGGCGCGGCTTGGGGGCCTGAGGATCGCCGCGGCGCTTGCGGGCGGGTGGCGTTGCGGGTGGCCGGCGGGCGGATCCACGACGCCCCGGGATCCGATCGGAAAAAGATCGGATTGCCTTTCCAAGCGTGATCGGCTCTGGTAGGTTGCCGGCGCCTGGAGGGGACGGGGTGGTGCTCCGGGCGGGATCGCTGGGAGCCCCGGGCTCGACGAATCAGGAGCAGCCGTTGTCTCGACGTCCCGTTCACCTCTTCACCCGGGCGGACCGCGGCGCCGCCGTGCTGCTGATCGCGCTGGTCCTCGCCTGGTCCGCGCTCATCGCTGCCTCGGCATCGGCCGACCCCGGTCCGGGCACCGCGGGCGCCCGCGCCGAGCGGGGTCCGGGGGCGGGCCCGATCTATTTCTGGGCGAACCTCGGCTTTCCGGTCAAGACCCCGGTGCACGGGTTCCACAATCCGCCCGTGATCAGGCCTGCCACGTTCATCATCTTCGAGGACGGCTCCTGGGAGATCGAAAAGCTCCACTGGACGGGATGGGGTTCTCCGGTCGCCAAGGCGACCGGGAAGAGCAACGCCGACACGGACGTGCCGAACGTCGCCGAAGGCAAGCGGATCATCACCCCGGCGAAGGTGATCCTCTTTGACCCGGGCAGCTTCGGCGGGCGGCGGGTCTACCGCTGCATCCGGATCAAGCTCCAGAAGCCCGCCAAGTTCCCGACGAGCTGCCTCCGGCGCACCGGGAATTCCGTCGGCCTGAACCCGCCCGGCATCGGCACCCCGGTCGGCGATGAAGCCGAAGAAGGCGTCCGTCACGTCGCCGAGTTCTTCTCCCCGGGCCGCCAGGTCTGGTGTCAGATCAGCACCCTCCTCGCCCAGGCATCCTGCGGCACCTCACCGGAACCGCCGACGCACTCGGCGCTGATGACCAAGACCGGGAAGGTCGAAATCTGCGCGGTCGAAAGGCTCGAATATCCGGGCGGCGCGGGCCACGGGCCGCCGGCGGGCTGCTACCAGAACTGGCCGACCGAACGGCTTCCGATCCTCCGCATCGGCGAAGCGACCGGGGTCGGCGGCTTCCGCTGCAGCTCCGCAGCCGACGGGATCACCTGCGTCAAGGTCGCCGGCCAAGGGAAGGGCAGCGGCTTCCGCATCGACGCCGAGGAAGCCATGGAGCTTCCCGCCTCGGCTCGGCGAGCCGACTCCTCGGCCGGCGCGTCCGAGATGCTCGGCCGGGACCAAGCCACCCCCGAGCTCGCGACTCGCCGGCCCGCATGCACCAGGCGAGCCCTGACCAAGGGCCTTCGCTCCGGCGGGCTCCGTGGCTACATCGACGGCGAAACCTTCGGCTGCGCCGGACGCTTCGCCTACGCCGGAGTGATCGTCGACCGCAACGAGGTGACGGTGCTCTTCCGGGCGACCGGTCGGCATTGGCAGCCCGCCTCGCGCGCTCGCTACTGCGAGAACGGCGCGGTGCCGAAGCAGATCTACCAGCCCGCGTGCGAGTCGAACTAGGCGGACGCCGGGGCGGGTGGCGGACGGGTGAGGGACGCGGCGGCCCCGCGGCCGACGGAGCCCGGGCGAGGGACGGGGAAGGGACGCGCCCTCCCGGCGGCGGCCCGGGCAGGCTGAGGCCGCCGCCGAGAGGCCGGGTCTACGGGGAGAGGCGTAGGGACGCCGGGGAGGCATCAGGGGGACGGGGGGCAAAGCGACGAAAGCCGCCTGGGGGACGAAAGCCGCCAGGGGCCGGAAGGCGCCAGGAGGACGGAAGCCGCCAGGGGCCGGAAGGCGCCAGGAGGCGGAAGGCGCGGGTGGGACGGAAGCCGCCGAGGCGCCAGGAGGACGGCAGCCGCCAAGGCGACGGGAGGCGCCAGGGTACGAAAGGCGCCGTAGGGACGGGAGGTCCGTGACCGAGACGCGCTGACCTCCACCGGGACGCCCTGATCGCCACCGGGACGTGCGTATCGACACCGGGACGCGCGGAACCCGACCATTACGTGGCATCCGACACCGCTCCCCCACCGGTCAGCACCGTGCCGTGGAGAGTTGCTCGAGCGATGCGAGAGCAACTCACCACAGG
>Ga0335075_10003967_pt1 | contig 23221 bp, 13 predicted proteins | sample Lox_Sample_24_FD_206723 | JGI IMG/M metagenome (GOLD analysis project Ga0335075, IMG submission 206723) | Soil microbial communities from Loxahatchee National Wildlife Refuge, Florida, United States - Lox_Sample_2.4 | ecosystem: Environmental > Terrestrial > Soil > Wetlands | place: USA...
CGCGAAGCGGCTTTTCATTATCCCTACGCCGAGTATCTGAGAAACTTCCGTGGACCGCAGGAGCCGTTGTTCCCGAAGGCAGAAAAAGAGTACGGCCTGGCAGAATCGGTTCTGGCGGCTGTGCACGTTCCTTATTCACAGGCTCTTGCAGCAATTGCAACCCAAAAGATCAATCCCCGACCACCTGCTGCCAGGACAGGTGACCGCCTGATTGTTACCTGATGGTACCCGGCTACTATGTTATGCTTGCGACCAGCGCATCCCTTCGTCCTCTGCAAATGTAGTCAAAATTGTAGCTATCGAACCGTCGCGGGTTCAACAAGCTGGTTTTCCAATGCCCAGTTCTGCACGGATACGAGAAAGAGGTCACCTGTCAAACGACAGGTGACCTATCTGTAAGTTACTGAAAACAAGAACGCGATCCACTGTCTCCAAGGCAGCTATAAGCATTTCCGCTAAGTGACTTCGAATCATGTGCTTACGTTTCAAGCTGTTGCGGGCTTCCGTGCGGTTCTGTGTGGAAACCTGAGGAACGCGGAGGCTTCTGCCCACTACGATTGCGACTACAGCTAAGAATGGCATAAACCTTCACTTCGGTAGTCACCTGACCCGATTCTGTCCTGTAGAACGGGAGATGCCTCGGGAAAATAGCCATGTTTTGAAAGGCGGGAAAAGGTGGATTGAGCTCGCCAGCGGCGTTTTTCGGTACTAATCGGCCTTTCGGCCAAAAATTACTCTCAATGAGTGCTAAGCCCTGTTGGCGCAAATTGACAATCGTCAACTTACTTTCTGGCGAATACTCTTGAGCATTTCCTCCGAGCGTTACCCATTTTGCACTGCGTGAGCCAGCACCACACCGCCGATCAACGCAGCCGAGTGGCGGCGGTTTCCTTGGCGGGGATAGCGCATTTTTTTTCGAATCCTCCATCTTTAGATGACCATCCTGTCACATGACGACCATCTGGTCGATGACCGATCCTCGAGGAGGAATCATGAAGCTCGCAGGCAAGAAGGCTCTCATTACCGGAGGCAACAGCGGCATCGGCCTGGCCACAGCCCGCGTTTTCATCTCCGAAGGCGCGGAAGTCGCAATTACAGGTCGCGATCAGCAGACACTGGATGACGCGGTCGCCGAGCTGGGATCAAAAGCGCACGGCTATCGCGCCGACGTTACGGTTGCGGAGGACCGCAAGAAGCTTTTCGCTGAAATCGCCAAAGACGTCGGCAAACTTGACATCGTCTTCGCCAATGCAGGCATTTCTGGCAGTACGCCGACTGGCGCGACCGACGAAGCCATCTTCGAGAAGGTAGTCCACACCAACCTCCACGGTGCTTTCTTTACCGTCAATTCAGCCGCTCCTCTGATGAACGACAACGGCAGCATCATCTTCAACGGATCGGTGCAAGCTTATCTCGGTCAACCAGGCCTGGCTGCCTACGCTGCCACGAAAGGCGGACTCGTCTCGATGGCGCGATCGATAGCCGCAGACCTCGCACCGCGCAAGATTCGCGTGAACGTGGTGGCCCCGGGAGCGACGAAGACTCCCATCTGGAAGCGCGGGGCGCGCGCCAATGCCACGGCAGAGGAATCCGCAAAAGTTTCCGACTTCTTCTCTTCCACGGTTCCACTTGCCCGTTGGGGCGAGCCGGAAGATGTGGCCAAGGCTGTGCTTTTTCTTGCCTCGGACGATTCGTCGTACATCAACGCGGTCGAGCTGACGGTGGATGGCGGACTGACGGGCGCTCCCTTCGGAGCCTCCATTCTTCGTGGCTAACCGTAGAGCTGGACCTGCGAATGCCGGAGGGCGACACGATCGCCCGGCTACCGAGTGTAGATGGCGGCGAAGGCTGTTGGCTACCGCGTTCGAGCGCAAGCACATCTGCCGTGAAAAAGTGTCGCCTGAGAGGAAATCTTGTAATTTTGGATTCGGGTCGGTCATCTTAACTCGACTTGTCTAATTGCCAATGCTTTTCAAGGAGATTCTGTATGTCACATCATTTCGACACCCAACTGGCGAGGGAAGATCCGAGCCTCAACCTCTGCGACTTCTATTTATTTGACGGCCCCTTGGGCAGGACGGTAATGGCAATGACCGTGAATCCGGATGTGGGATTATCGGCTCCGGATACGCTTCATCCAGAAGGGCTCTACGCGTTCCGGTTCGACCTGAACGGAGACGCGAGGGAAGAGGTTACGTTCAAGTTCAGGTTTGGTGAACCACGACACGGAGATGGCAGTGAGCACACTCACATTCAGCCGTTTGTGGTGCGGAGGGCGACGGGTGATGATGCTCTTCGTGGTGACGCCGGAGAGAGTCTGGTTGAGGGCGAAACCGGTTCGGTCGCGACTAATTCGGGTCTTCGTGCGTATGTTGGGATTGCTCCAGAGCTATTTGCGGCAAACGCTGGATTCCGCACATTCATGACTTCTTTCTATAAGGACCAGCGCTACGACAGGGACGCCTTTCTGCATCAGCAGAATCCCTTTGCGAGGCGGAATGTTACGGCGATTGTGCTGGAGGTGCCGAGCGAACTGATTGGGAAGGGAAAAATCAACGCATGGGCGACGATCTCCCTCTTGGGCCATGCGCCGGAGGTACAAGTTTCGCGTTGGGGCCTGCCTATGGTTACGCATCTCTTCCTGAACGACCCGAGCGATCCAGAGGTGAAAGAACAATTCAATGCGTCGATTCCGTCTGAAGATCTAGAGCGCTTCGCGAAGTGGATCGTGGATTTTGCGGAGAAGATGACGACCTATGCCGGTTCGGCGGCGGACCCGGGTGAATACGGGAAGCTGATCGCTGCACGGCTTTGTCCCAACACGTTGCCTTACGAGCTTGGAACGTCCGCCGCATTTGAGGTGGCCAGCTTCAATGGACGCGCGCTCGGCGACGACGTGCTGGATGTGATATTGACGCTCGCGACCAACACGCCAATTGTCGATGGACTTGTTCCCGACCGCGGGCGCATTCGCAAGGATTTCCCGTATTATGGAGCGCCGTATACGGCGGAGGAGCAGGTCGGAGTGACGCCGATGCCGCGACCGGCTAAGAAGCAGGCGGGAAGCAACGCTTGAGAATGATGTTGGGGATCAGGGCTTCCCTTGGCAGCTGGTATTCGAGATCGTAGTTGTGCTTGCCTTCGGCTATGATCGGAGGCCAGGGGAGGGTGCGCGGGGAGGGAACGGCCCCGCATCAGTCGGGGCCCAGCGCGAACGCCTCGGGGCTTCAGGAGAGGCGCGCCCGCAGGGTAGATCTCACGTTTCATATACAGATTACGCGATCCATCGCAGGCTAAACGGTTATGGCTTACCGCGTCGCTAGTCGGCAACCCCGAAAGTGTCAGCCAGATACGGAACGGCAAGTCTTAGGTCAGTATCGGAAGCGAGTCGGCGACGTACACTGTGTGCGGGTGTAGAACGCAAGTGCGGCGAATCGCTTTTGATACTGGGACTTGAAGGAAGCCGTTTCGAAGTTACACGTTATGGGTTTTCAATATGCGGATTGCGTTGGGGAAATCGACATATAGAGGAAGTGGGACGCTGGAGTAAAGAGACGCCGGGCAGTGGCGCGGATAAACGCGCGTGATGATGGCACGTATGTTCACACGTATGGTGTCGGCGTCGATGCGGATTACAGCTTCGAGATGTGTTTGGAGCGATTATCATGCGGCGGTGGGGAGCAGATTGGGCGGAGCCCGGAGACGAAGTTGTAAAGCAGTGAAGCGCTCGACGAGCAGCATTGGGCCATTGCATCGAGGACACAGCCAAGACGGGCGGATCTGTTGTTCGGCGTGGGATGTTGCTTGTTTGAGTGGCTGTGCGGATACAGCGTGCAGTAGCCGGAAGCAGACGGGAAGGAGCTGGGAGCGGTTACGTGTGCTGAGGAAGCCGAAATGGCGGATGCGTACGAAGCCGGGCGGCAACACATGTAAGAGGAACCGCCGGAAAACTCGTTGACATGCAGGCTCATCAGCCGTCTTTTGTTTCCATGCCTCGAATCGCGCCAGCGGAAGGTAACTTGGTCGTCGGCAAACGACACCAGCCGGTGATTAGAAATGGCCACCCGATGCGTGTAACAGCCCAGATAACGAAGAGCGTGCTCAGGCCCGCCAAACGGCCGTTTCAAGTAAACCACCCATTTCTTTCGAAAAGTCAGGCGCAGTAGTTGTGCGAAGACCTTTGGACGCGCGAACGTTTTCATGCTGCCGTGGAAGCCGAGCTTGCCGTTGGCGAAAGCTTCTTCTAAGGCCTCGCGAAATTTACCTCGGAACACTTCGGCCAACACATCGCCCGGAAGAAAGAACTTGCGTTGAGAGGCAATCCAGTGTGTGTGATCGGGAGCTAAGCCGCCGGCCGGCACCACACAATGGATATGCGGATGGTGTTCGAGCTTCTGATTCCAGGTATGTAGCACGCTGAAGAAGCCGATTTCTGCGCCCAGGTGCTTCGGATCGCGTGCGATCTCGAGTAAGGTCGCCGCGCTGCTACGGAACAGCAGGTCGTACATCACACGTTTGTTCTGTAGAGCTAGGGGCGCGAGCTCGTGCGGGAGCGTAAAGACGACATGTACATAGCGCGTGGGCAGAAGCTCGCGTTGACGCGCTTCGAGCCAACGATCACGAGCGTTCGCCTGGCACTTCGGACAATGCCTGTTGCGACAGGAGTTGAATGAGATGGCACGATATCCACAACGCACGCATTGGTCCAGATGCCCGCCCAATGCAGCCGTGCGGCAACGCTCGATGGCCGTCAGTACTTTCAGGTGCAGCCTGTTTAGCCAGGAGCGATTGCGTTCAATGAAGTTACGTCCGGCGCTGCGAACAAGGTCGGCCACCTCCAGTGGTGGCCCGTGCATCTATTCGTCTTTGGTCTCGGCGGGAGAGAGCGGCAACTTATCCAACGGGCTCGCGGTCGCGCTGAGATGTAGCTTGGAAAGATGCAGGTAGATGGTGGTCTCTTCCAGATCGCGATGGCCGAGCAGAATCTGAATCGTGCGCAGATCCGCTCCGTCTTCGAGCAGGTGCGTCGCGAAGCAGTGCCTTAGCGTGTGCGGATGAATATCATCACCGAGTCCTGCTCGTTGTGCCGCTTGCCGGCAAGCATGCCAAACTACCTTGGTGTCGATGGGTCTCTCTCCGGTATGCCAGCGATTGCCTGGAAACAACCAGACTTTCGGCCTGCGCCGTAGCCCGCGCCAATACTGTCGCAGTTCGTCCAACAGTTTCGGACTGAGCATGACGTCTCGATCTTTGCGGCCCTTTCCGCCTTTAACATGAATGACCATGCGCTCGCTGTCGATGTCATTTACCTTCAAATGAGCCAGTTCGGCACGCCGCAATCCGGTGGCGTAGAGCGCCATCAGGAGCATGCGGTAGAACGGAGTCGGAGCGGCAGCGATGAGCCGCGCCACCTGGTCTGGGCTCAGGATTTTGGGGAGCCGGAAGACTTTCCGGGGATACGGCGTTTCGGCAATCGACCAACCCTTCTTAAGCGTTGCGACGAAGAAGAAGCGCAACGCTCCGGTTCGCTGGTTGACCGTGTTTGCATCCAACTTCCGTTCCCGGAACAAATAAGCCTGATATTCGCGAATATGCTCTGGGCCAAGCTGGTCAGGTGGACGCTTGAAATATTGCGCGAAGTCCTCAATGGTTCGCACATATGTGCGTACAGTACTCTGGGAGTAATTACGACGCTCGAGTTCTTCGAGCATCAATTTTCGTAGATGGGTCACAGGGACCTCCTTTGTGACCCAAAACTATCCCAGCATCAACGACTGCTGAACAACGCCCACGCGAAGCGTCTGCCGTCAGGCTTCGTTCAAGTCGGCTTCGCAACTGCGGTCATCGCGAGCCGGTCAAGCATTTATTGGACACGCGCGTCAGCGGATGAAGACAAAACTACGCTGTTCGTATCGACGGTAAGGACTTTCACGCGTTCGGATACATCGGCTGGCATCGACTCCTGAAAGCGGGCGTCGAGATACTTCGCCATGAATCGTTCCATAGCGGCGACCATCGCCAGATTGTTGATCGGTCGCGCGAACCCGTGCCCCTCATCGGGCGCCAACAGATATTCGACAGGGACGTGGTGATCCCGAACAGCGATCACAATCTCATCAGAATTCCGCTTGTTGACGCGCGGGTCGTTAGCCCCTTGCACCACCATCAATGGCGTCTTGATTCGGCCGGCGGCGTGCACCGGCGATTCCGATTCGAGAATCTGTTTGCCTTCCGGTGTATCCGGATTTGCCATTCTGGCGCACATAATCTTGCGACTAGCTTCCCAATACGGCGGGATCGAGTGCAACAGGAACACGAGATCTGACGGGGGAACAATTGCCACTGCCGCTGCATAAACGTCCGGCGTAAACGCGACACCGGCAAGAGCCGCATATCCGCCGTAGGATCCGCCCGCAATTCCAACGCGCTTTGAGTTCACGACGCCTTGCGCCACGAGATATTTAACTCCCCATGTGATGTCGTCTTGCATCTTTCGACCCCATTCGCCATTGCCGGCATTCAAAAATTTCTTGCCATAACCGGTCGAAGCGCGGAAATTCGGCTGTAGCACGGCATAACCGCGATTGGCAAAGAATTGCGCGAACGTGCTGTAGCCCCACATGTCGCGACCCCAGGGACCGCCATGAGGGAAAACCACAAGCGGCAAGTTTTTCGGCGGTACACCCGTCGGGAGCGTCAGATAGGCGGGAATCTCGAGCCCGTCGGAAGATTGGTATCGAATGGTCTTTTGTTCCGCCAACGAATCGCGCGGGAGGTCTTCGCGGATTCGATACTGGAACGCGAGGTTCTTTCCTTTTCGGTCGAACAGATAAACCTCGCCCGGCTCGACATCCGCATAGGCCCTGATCAGCCAAACGTTTTCATCGCTTGTGTGGGAGATGAAATCGATTTCGCGGCCGGGCAGTTTGCTTTTCAGCCACTTGTAATCTGCTTCGTAGGCTTTGTCCTTCCAGTAGATCCGTGGCTTGTCATCGTCGTAAATAGTTGCAAGCAATCGATCATCGACTTCAGAAAAAATTGCCTCTTCGAAATCGACGCGTTTCAGTGGATCACTCTCAATGGGCCGGGCCGCACCAGTCGCCGGATCAAGTGCCGCTAACTGAACAAAATTGAGATCGGGACCCTTGTTGCTGGTTATATACAGCGTCCGATTCGCATGATCGAAGTGCAGGGGGTCGCAACTTTCGAAGACATCGCAGGAATAGAGCGGTGTGAACTTATCCGAATCGACTCGGAGAATTTCAGTGCCCCCATTGTCGTCAGTACGGACTGCGGTACGCAAGGTACCGGAGTTATCGAACGACCAATCGGCTATGCGCTCGGTGTTCTTGCGCAAGAGCGTTTTTTTGCCCGTGGAGATTTGCAGCTTGTAGAGGTCGTGCCAAGCCTTGTCGCGATCGTTGATGCCGATGTACAGGATGTCCGGTTCGTTCTTCGGGACTGCGTAGATTGTCACGCGCGAGCCTTTGGCATCGCTGATGTTGCGAACGGGCGGAACGCCCGTTTGTTTGTCGGGCGGGGCACTGGGGTCGATGGCGTAGACGTTAAAATTCTCGTCACCCAGCTGATCCTGCGCGTAGAGGAGGTACTTGGAATCGCGGCTCCAGAAGTAACGGCCGACGGGGCGCTTGGTCTCGGCGCTCACCGGGCGAGCAGCCGTAAAGGGCTCACCCGCGGTCTTGACCCAAATGTTGCGTGTACCGTTGTACGGCTTCAGAAATGCAATGAATCTGCCGTCCGGCGAAATCTGCGCAGCCGTGATTTTGATTTCCCCAAAGAATGCGTCGCGGTCGATAAGTGGCGGAAGCTCCCCGTAGGCGACAGCAACGAAAACAAACGCGACGAGAACCCGTAGTTTTCCAGACATTCGGCCTCCTTCCGGCTTGCATCAGCATAGCGCCTTAGGCGCATTGGTTCGCCAGTTGCGAGCCGCAGTTATCCTCGCCGGAATGCCCGAATATGAAACGCAACTGACTTACCGCCAGTTTCCTCAAATACATGCAGTCAGCTCGGTAGCAAATACATCCCGAGAAGTCGTTAGCGTCCTATCGGGAACTGTCTCGGAGGATTAGGCGCGAGAACGGGCGGGGGTTGAATCCGAGACAGTTTCGATAGGAACGACTTGGAGGAAGCCGCTGAGGGGGTGGACCGCGCTATGGAGCTACAAGCGTGTTTGGAAGGCGCCGAGGTTGTTTTCAGGAGCGACTGTGTGCGTCGAATCGGTCCGAAGCTCGGTGCGGACCCTGTCCATCGGTGCCTTGGATGAGCAGAAGGAAGTGGGAGGAAGGGTCTGAGCACAGATTGCCCCTCGTTCAGACACACTTCTGCGTGTGCGCCATGTGGCACAGGCAGGCGTTAGGATGTCGAGACTGAAGGATCTTATGAGCTGTCGAAGGGGCGGCATCGGGACCGCAGCTGTAAAGGCGACAGATTCGGACCGATGCGCATGGGCGCATGGCAGTGAGGACAGTGCCAGGCGGCCTTCTGATCGATAGCTGCTGCCGAGCAAAGTTCTATGGAGGGCAGCACTGTGGCGATGAGCTGACGTGCCACCGTTAACAAGGCTGATCGCCGGGTATTCGTTAAAAAGCCGAAGTGCCGGATGCGCACAAAGCCACGAGGCAGGATGTGATGAGACAAACGGCGTAAGAACTCCAGGGCCGTAAGAGTCATCTTCTTCTGCTTGTTGCCGTGCGCGTAGTCTCGCCAGCGAAAGGTAACGTGCTCACCATCGAAGCTCAACAAACGATGATTGCTGATCGCTACACGATGGGTATAACGGCCGAGGTAGCGTAACACCTGGGCCGGTCCACCGAAGGCCGGCTTGGCGTAAACGACCCAGTCCTTTTCGAACAGCTTGTCGAGGAAGACTGCAAAGCGCTTTCGATTCCTCAGCTCTGCAGTAGGACCTGCAAAGCTCAGCTTCCCCTTGCGATGCAAAGTCCGTAATTCATCAACGAACTTGGCCCGAAACACAACGCTGAGCACATCAACGGGCAATAAGAAGGCGTATTTCGGGCGAACCCATTCCTGGTAACCAGATGAGAATCCGCCAGCTGGTACAACGCAGTGGATATGAGGATGAAGCAGCAGGTTTTGACCCCATGTATGCAGGATGCTGATGAAGCCAATCTGTGCGCCAAGGCGCTTTGGATTCGCAGCCACTTCCAGCATGGTGGCAGCGCTGGCGCGGAACAGTAAATCGTAGAGGAGGCGCGCATTCTGATGACAGAGTGCGTTCAACTCATGCGGAAGGGTGAAGACCACATGGAAGTAGGGGACCTCGAGCACCTCTCGCTCTCGTGCGGCGAGCCACCGCTCGCGAGCTTGCGCCTGGCACTTCATGCAATGTCGATTGCGGCAGGAGTTGTAGGAGATGGCCTGGTAATCGCAACGCGAACACTGGTCAACGTGACCACCCAGCGCCGCCGTGCCGCAGCGGGCGATAGCCCGCAGCAACCCTGAGCATCATGCGTCTGCTGTCGATGTCGCTCACCTTCAACCGGCACATATCATCCGGTCCGATTGCCTCCAGCGGCGAAGAGACGTGCTTCTGGAAATGTTCTACCGCTTTGAGGTACGACTGGATTGTCGTGGCGGCATAGTTGCGACGGATAAGCTCTTGCCTCATCCGTTCGATCAGCGTAGTCACAGAGAACTCCTTTCTCTGGGACTAACCTATTCTTCCAGTGACCACCGCTGCTCAGGCCGGGCGCCGCGTCAGCGGCTTCGTCCAAGTCGGCTTTTCATCTATAATTCCATTCGGACTTTGTTTGTCCGCACAATCAAGTGAGGATCGCGATGGCGGAATCGGAAAAGGATCGGATCGCGCGACAGACTGCTGACCTACGCGTCACCTTTGACATGGCGCTTTCGAATAAGCGGAAGTATCCGGTGCCGGAGTTCAAGGCCTTTGTGCAAAGCGCGCGGCGCTACATCGAGATCACTGCCGGTGATCCGATGATTCACAAGAGCGTCGTGCGGGCTGTGAATGGTTTGCGAGAGTTCCTGGAAGTGGAACGAAAGCGAATCCCTGGAGATATCTTGTTTGAGGCGGACAGACTGGAGTGCTAGCTCTTCGCTGGCTACGATCCGAGCTTTAACGGCGAAGAGCCACCCGGCTTATGAGCAATATTCGCGTCTGACCGTTCCCGCCGGTTGTATTGATAAACCCTTCCGGACAAGGGCGGATCTATCCGGCCGGAATGGTGTTCCTCAGTGTTCGATAACGATGTTCGACAACGGTCATTCGGCAAATGATCGCAAGCAATTTTGATGCAAGCCGGTTTCTGGCGCACGAATTCCTTCATCAATGAGCACAACTGGCGCACTCCAGAATGCGCCCTTGTCCCCTTCGGGATTGCGGACGTCACCGGGCAGTCATATTTTGCCGGGCGGAAGTTAGTGAGAGCAGGCGGTTATTTGATTCGTTCTTGATTTCGAGAGGCGGGTGTCTCGAAAGCTTTCGCCGGGCCGCGATAGAAACTGACGAATAGCGATCAACGGCTGAGCGCGGGCAGGTCCTGCTCGTACGCTTGTAACTGGCTATCGTCGGGACAGATAGAACATGGCGAGCGCAGAAGGCATATATTTCTTTTACGCCATGCCCCGGGCCTTCGTGCGCGGCGACGTGTAGCCAGACTTAGCCAGGCAGACGACCGAAAACGATCGTCTGCCCGAGTCTCGTCGCAACCCGGTTAGAAGCTACTTGACCGTAAACTTCGCAGTCGCGGTGTTTTTCAGCGATCCGGAGACGCCGGTGAACGTAATGATATAAGTTCCGGCGCTCGCGCTCTTCGGGAAGAAGATCCCCGAGACCCCACACGCCGTTCCGTTCACCTGAATGGTTTGCGGCATATCGACGCAGTAGGAGCCCGAAGGGCCGCCCGCGCAGCTCAGCTGCACCTTCCCTTTAAAGCCATTCACGGATTTCAGCTCGAGAATGAAAGCGCCGACGACGCCCCGATTGACTGTTTCCGACGAGGGAGTCGGCGTGATGGTGAAGTTTGGCGCCGGCGCCACCGTGAAGCTTTGCGTGACGGGCGTCGCCATTGCATAGTTGTTATTGCCGGCCTGCGAGGCCTGGAGCGTGCAGGCTCCCGCAACTAGAAGAGTCGCCGTCGTTCCGGAGACTGAGCAGACGGTGGGAGTGAGTGATGCGAGGCTGACAGCAAGGCCGGAACTCGCCGTCGCGTTCAAGCTGACTGAACCACCGGCAGTCTGGGAAGCGATAGAGCCGAAGGTGATGATCTGGCTGGCTTGCTTGATTGTGAGAATCACGCTGCCTGTTGCCGCCTTATAGTCCGTAGAATCCGTGGGAGTGAAAGTCACGGCCAGCGTTGGGGAGCCGGCGTTAAGGATGGAGCCTATGACAGGGTTATAGGCGAAAATGCCCTGTATGTTCGCGGTCGCGTTGAGCTGCGCTCCGCTCAACGGCGTGCCATAGGTGATGGCTGCGGGGGTGGCCCAGGTGACGACCGGGGTTGCTTTGCTGATCACCAGGGTGCCCGAAGCCGAGCCCGTATAGTTGCCGCCGGAGGGGATAGTCGCGACTACCGCATAGCTGCCGGCGCTGGTCGGGGGCGTCGCGCTGCCGTTATAGGTAAAGGTCACGGGCAGATTCGCTGGCGTGGTCGTGGCCGTTGCCGACAGCGGCGAACCGGTGTAGGTTTGGCTCAGATTCCCTAGCGTGATAATTGCCGTGGCCGCGAAATTGGCGGTCACGTTCTGTGGCGCACTCATGGTGATGGCGGTCGAAGCGCTGTTCGCATTCACCACGCTTCCCGTCCAGCTCAAGAAGACGTATCCGCTGTTCGGCGAAGCTTTCAAATTCACCACCGTGCCCGCGGCGTAATAGCCTCCCGAAGCGGGCGTGACAGTTCCGGCGCCGGATGGAGAGACGGCCGTGGTTAGTTGATACTGCGTCGAGAATGTGGCCGTATAGGTAGCTGCTGTCATAGGCGCTGTTACGTTGTGCGAGATGGCGCCGCTATCGGACCAGTTGCTGAAGGTGTAGCTGGTTCCGGGCGCGGTTTGCGGGGATGTCGTAGCGATCGTATGTTGCGTGCCGATCGTCCACGTCAGCACTTGAGTAGATGTGTAAGTCGTACCGTCTACGCTGAACGAGAGGCCGGCGGGACTGGTCCCCACCGTCATCTGCACGGTGCCTGCTACGAAAGTGGCGGTCACGTTCTGCGGCGCATTCATGGTGATGGTCGTCGAAGCGCTGTTCGCATTCGCAACGCTTCCCGTCCAGCTCGAGAAGACGTATCCGCTGTTGGGCGTGGCGTTCAAATTGACCACCGTGCCCGACGGGTAGTACCCGTTATTGCCCGAGACTGAAGCCGAGGCCGACACCGTGCCGTCCGCACTGGGACTGGCCGCGGTCGTCAGCAGATACGACGCGCTGTAATTTGCCGTGTAACTCGTCGTGCCCGTTGCAACCGTGATCGCATCCGTTGCATTAGTGGTGCCGTCGGACCATTGCGTGAAAGTGTAGAGCGTGCCGCTCGATGGTTGTGGCGGGCCGGCTACAAGCGTGTGCTGGCTGCCGATGGCCCAGGCGAAAGTCTGGTTCGAAGTATAGGGAGTGCTGTTGCCATCCACCGTAAACGGCAAGCCGCTCGTAGACGTTCCCACCGTCACCAGCTCGGCGGGTTGAATCGTTACGAGCGAAGCCGTGTTCCCTGGCCCGGATAAGGGCGCTGGCGTCGTCGTGCCGTCCGTATTGAGGGTGACGAGTCCGGAAAAGTTGGTTATGTCGCTTGTCAACGCAGGGCTGCCGCCGGCTGTGAAGGCCAGGCCGAAGCTGCTGGCCGAGTTGTACGTGGCCGGATTCGGATTCGTAACGGCCGGACCGCTCAGACTCAGATAAAACGAGAGCGTATTGCCGAAAGTGATCGACTGGTTGTAGTCGTTCAGAGTAGAGGCCGTGTATGTTACCGGCGGTGCGCTGCAGCCGCTCGTGCCGTTATTAATAGTCAGTGTGGTGGCAAGCGTTCCCATTACGCTGCCCGTCGTCGTGGGCGCAGGTGAAGCGGGGAGCGTGCCATCCGTCGAGAAATTACCGATCGTTACGCATGCATTCTCTGTCGAGAGAGCCCCGGCATTGAACTGCAGGTCGATGGTTCCCGTCTGCCCGTTGAGCGAGGTGGTGTTCACCGTCACCAGGTAATTGATCGACTGCGCCAACGCGCTGTGCGCGAGAGCGGAGCCCGCCAGAAGGCTCGCGGCGAATAAAGTCAGTCTTCGATTGATGCGTCTCATTTTTATAAGCTCCCCGAATAGACCGCTGGAGTAGTGGATACAGCCGTGGTTGCGGCGTAGTTCAATTGCACCGTCACCTGCGCCGAAGCGCCGGATGAGAGCGCCGCCATACTCGCCGTCCAATAGGGATTGCCGTTGAAGGTGCCGCTGCTATTGGCTCCCGTAACGCCCGGCGGCAGATTCGTGAGAACAAGCTGAATCGGCCCATTGATCGTCGATCCGCCTGTGTTCTTCACCGTGAAGACGGTGCTTCCTCCTCCTGGACTGCCTGGACTAATTGGATTGGCCAATAATGCGCTATAGAGCAAGCCGGTGCTTTCTGTCACCGACACGGAGCCGGTTTCGTTGGTGTAGGGCGAAAAATAGGCCGTCTCGGTGATCGGCCCTCGTAGCGTGATTTGCAGCGGGTTGGTCGCGGTTGCAGACCCGTTCCAATCTTTGAAGGCGTAGCCGGAGTTGGCATTCGCGGTCAACGTGATCTGCGTGCCGAGTGGATAATAGCCGTTGTTGCCTTCAGCGGAAGCCGAGACCGATACCGTGCCCGCGCCGCCGGGATTGACGCCGGTGGTCAGCAGAAAGTAAGCGTTGAAATTCGCGGTATAGCTGAGATTGCCGGAAGCGGGCGGCAGAATCGTGATCACATGCGCTTGCGTGGCGCCATCGGACCAGCCCTGCCACACATATTCGGTCCCGCCCGACGCCGCCTGCGGCGAGGGAGTCCAGATTGTCGTCTGCGTGTCGATCGGCAACGTGAGCGTTTGCTGACCGCCGTAACTGGGGGGGCCAATCGAATATGCCAGATCCGGCGGCTCCGTATTAAAGGTGACCGGAATCTGGTTCTGCGTGCTTTGCACCGCTCCGATATCGCAGGCCAGCGCGCCCGCCCCTGTGAGCTGCGGCCGGAAGACGCCGCGCTCATCGGTCAGGACCATGGCGTTCACGTTCGTGCTGATTGCGCCGCAGCCGCTGCTGCCGAAGGGAATTGCGCCCAACGCCACGCTGCCGGTGTTCAAGGGAATCGTGAGCGCCGGCCCGCCGTTGTAGGAGAGCGCGCCGAGATTCAGATTCGCGGCCGTGACGCTGTTCTGCGAGCCGGTGGCCCTGAATCCGCAGCTATCGTCGTCCGCCAGATTGTAGCCGCCGTCGGTGACGGCGTATTCGGCACAGTTCCCGCCGCTTCCGCTTCCTGCCAGGATTGTGTTCTCCAGTGCTACCGTTCCGCGGTTGTTGTCGATCGCGCCGCCGTTGTCCTCCTCTGCCGTGTTCCCGTAGAACGTACTGTTGGCGATGATCGACGCGCCGTAGTTTTCGAATGCGCCGCCGAAGCTGGCTGTGTTGCCGTAGAACGTACTGTTGGCGACGATCAGGGTGCCGTCGTTAAGAATTGCGCCGCCGATCCCGCCGATATTACCGGAGAACGTACTGTTGGCGATGATCAGCGTCTGGTTGTTTGTGATGCCGCCGCTAAAGGTGCCGGTGTTGTTGAGAAGCGTGCTGTTGGTGATGATCAACTTGACGTTGCTAAAGATTGCGCCGTCTTGTGACTCCGCGTGTTGGACGGTCAGATTGTTCAGCGTGAGGACACCTCCGGTGTTGTCGAACACCTCAACCTGTCCGCCGCCATCGATCGCAACTTGCTGGCCGGTCGCGTCGATGGTGGTGTCGCTCGATATCAAGAGCCCGGATGTTGAGATGATGCCGCTGCAGGCAAAGACAATTCGGCCGCCCTTGGCGACCGCGCTCTGAAGCTGGCTATCGTCTGTGCACTTGGTGATGGTCGCGGCGACGGGTGAAACAGATTCGCACGCTCCGATGCTGCAGTTTCCATTTGTGTCTCCCGGCCGCGCCGTGCCGCGCTGGTCGGTGGTGATGGTGGTTGCGCAGCCGTTCGTGCCCGCCGGAATCGCGCCGATCGCCGGGCTACCTGCGCCCGGAGCAATGGTCTGCGTCGAGCCGCCGTTATCCGCCAGCGAGCCGAGATTCAGATTCGTGACGCTGTTCTGCGACCCGGTGGCCGTAAATCCGCAGCTACTGTCGTCCGACAGGTTGTAACCTTTATCGCTCACTCCTCCGGCACAGTTTCCGCCGCTTCCGCTCGCTGCCAGGATGGTGTCTTCCAGCGTTACCGTGCCGCCATTGTTATAGATCGTGCCTTCGCTGGGGGGCGCGGTGTTGCCGGAGAACGTGCTGTTGGTGATGATCGCGGCGCCGCCGAGGTTATAGATTGCGCCGCCATAACTACTCGCGGTATTCCCGGCGAACGTGCTGCTGGTGATGATTATGATGCCGGAGTTGGTGATCGCACCGCCGGCGCCCGCGCTATTGTTATCAAACGTGCTGTTGGTGATGGTCACGGTGCCGGCGTCGTTGACGATCGCGCCGTTGGCGCTGGAACCTCCGTTTTGGATCGTCAGATTGTTCAGCGCCAGCGTGACGAATGGCTGGACGACGAGCACCTGAGACTCGCCGCCGCCGGCGAGTACGACTTTCTGGCCTGTGGCGTCGATGGTGGTGTTGCTCGTTATCGAGAACCCGGAGGTCGAGATGGTGCCGCTACAAGCGAACGTCACCAGGCCGCCGCCTGAAACTGCGGCCCGCAACTGCGTGTCGTTGCTGCAGTTGGTCACGACGCCCGAGGCGCGCGCGGCAGGCGCTCCGGCACAGGCCAGCAGCACCGCCAACCACAATAGGCAAGTCAGTCTTCGATTGGCGCGTCTCATTTTATAAGCTCCCTGAATAGATCACTGGAGTGGTGGATACAGCCGTGGCTGCGGCGTAGTTCAGTTGCACCGTCACCAGCGCCGATGCGCCGGGCAGGAGCGCTGCCATGCTCGCCGTCCAATAGGGACTGCCGTTGAATGTCCCGCTGCTATTGGCGCCGGTAACACCCGCGGGCGAATTCGTGAGCACAAGCTGAATCGGCCCATTGATCGTCGATCCGCCTGTGTTCGTGACAATGAAGACCGCGGTCCCTCCGCCCGGACTGCCCGGACTACCTGGATTAGCCAGCAATGCGCTGTAGAGCAATCCGGTGACTTCGGTTAGCGAGATGGAGCCGGTTTGGTTAGTGTAGGTCGAGAAATAGGCCGTCTCGGTGGCGGGCGCGGTGAGCGCGAATTGCAGCGGGTTCGTCGTGAGCGCAGGCCCGTTCCAACCTTGGAAGAAATAGCCGGAGTTCGCATTGGCGGTCAACGTAATTTGAGTGCCGGCCGGATAATAACCGTTGTTTCCCTCGGCGGAGGCCGAAACCGATACCGTACCCGTGCCAGGATTGACGCCGGTGGTCAGCAGATAGAGAGTGTTGAAATTTGCGGTGTAGGTCAGAGTGCCGGAAGCAGGCGGCAGAATCGTGATCACATGGGCTTGGGTGGGGCTGTCCGACCAGCTCTGCCAGACATATTCGGTACCGGCTGATGGCGGCGGCGAGGGAGCCCAGATTGTCGACTGCGTGCTGATCGGCAATGTGAGGGTTTGTGGGCCGGTGTAACTGGCAGAGCCGACGGTGTACGCCAGGTTCGCGGGATTGGTATTGAACGTGACGGGAATCTGGTTCTGCGTGCTTTGCACCGCGCCGATATCGCAGGCGGTCGTGCCTGTGAGCTGCGGCCGGAAGACGCCGCGCTCATCGGTCAGGACAATGGCGTTCACGATCGAGCTGATTGCGCCGCAGCCGCTGCTGCCGAAGGGAATTGCCCCCAGCGCTGCGCTGCCGGTGTTCAAGGGAATCGTGAGCGCCGGGCCGCCGTTGTAGGAGAGCGAGCCGAGATTCAGATTCGTGACGCTGTTCTGTGAGCCGGCGGCCGTAAATCCGCAGCTCTTGTCGTCCGCCAGATTGTAGCCGCCGTCGGTGACGCCGCCGGCGCAGTTTTCGGCGCTTCCGCTCCCTGCCAGGATGGAATTTTCAACGGTCAACGCGCCGCCAGCGTTGTAGATCGCGCCGCCCTCGCCATTGGCGGTGTTCCCGGAGAACGTGCTGTTGGCGATAATAGCCGTGGCCTCGTTTAAGATCGCGCCGCCTAGGGCAGAGCTGCTCTGAGCGCTGTTCCCGATGAATGTACTGTTCGCAATGGTCAGCGTTCCGCTATTGTTGATCGCGCCGCCGCTGTCGGCGATGTTTTTAGAGAATGTACCGTTCGCAATGGTCAGTGTTCCGTTGTTGTTGTTGATCGCACCGCCTTGTTCGGAATTGTTATTAGAGAATGTACTGTTCGTAATGATCAGCGCTCCGGTATCGTTGTTGATCGCGGGACGGGCGTTTTGGATGGTGAGGTTGTTCAAGACCAGTGCGCCTCCGGATACGGTGAATACCTGGCTGCGCTGGCCATCGATCACTACCTGCTGGCCGGTCGCGTCCAGGGTCGTGTCGCTCGATATCGAGAGCCCGGATGTTGAGATGGTGCCGCTGCAGGCAAAGACAATTCGGCCGCTCGCGGCGACCGCGCTCTGGAGCTGGCTATCGTCCGTGCACTTGGTGATGGTCGTGACGACTGGTGAAACAGATTCGTACGCTCCGATGCTGCAGTTTCCATTCACGTCTCCCGGCCGCGCCGTGCCGCGCTGATCGGTGGTGATGGTGGTTGCGCAGCCGTTCGTGCCCGCCGGGATGACGCCGACGGCCGGACTGCTATCGCCCGGCGCAATCGTCTGCGTCCAGCCGCCGTTATTTGCCAGCGAGCCGAGATTCAGATTCAGGACGCTGTTCTGCGAGCCGGCCGCGGTAAATCTGCAGCTACTGTCGTCCGCCAGGTTGTAGCCGCCGTCGGTGACGCCGCCGGCACAGTTTCCGCCGCTGTTCCCTGTCAGGATCGTGTTCTCCAGCGTGACCGTGCCGCCAGAGTTATAGATCGTGCCTTCGCTGGGGGGCGCGGTATTGCCGGAGAACGTGCTATTCGTGATAATCAGCGTGCTGCCGTTCGCGTTATATATCGCGCCGCCGGCTCCTCCCGGGCTCGGAGTGCGATTTTTGACGAACGTGCTGTTGGCGATGATGACACTGCCGCTGCCGCCGTAGCTGAGGATCGCACCGCCGCCCAAATCTGGGCCTCCGAGGTTGTCGATGAAGGTGCAGTTGGTGACGATCAGCGTGCCACCGCGATTCACAATCGCGCCGCCACCGGAATAGTTGTTCCCGTGTTGGATCGTGATATTGTTCAGCGCCAGCGTGACTCCGGAGCTGACGAAGAGCACATTATTCCCGCCGCCGCCGTCCAGCACGACTTGCTGGCCTGTGGCATCGATGGTGGTATCGCTCGTTATCGAGAGCCCAGACGCCTGGATGACATGGGGTTCATTGCCGATGCAGGACACCGCGAACGTGACCAGTCCCCCGCCACTGACCGCAGCCGCGAACGAGCCCGCCCCGCTATCACTGCAGTTAGTCACCACGCCCGAGGCGCGCGCCGCCGGCGCTCCGGCGCAGGCCAGCAGCATCGCCAACCCCAACAGAGGCGCGTTTCCCGCCCGCCGGGGGCCTGCCCGGAGGACAGATTTTTTTTCTAAAATAGGATTTTCGCCTCGCATAGTTTCCTTTCCGACGCGGGCCGCGACGGCGTCAGATTGCGCATTCAACTCTAAAGCGCAGAACGCGGTGAAAGTGGAACATGGCGAGCGCAGAAGGAGTATACTTTTTTCACACCAGCAGGATGGAATCAGATACGCCAGGGGACGTGACGGTGCTGCTGCAGCAGATGGGCAGCGGCGATCCACAAGCCGCCGACAAGCTGGTTCCGCTGGTGCTGCAGCAGTTACGCGAGCTGGCCCGGCATTACTTAAGAACGGAACGGCCCGGACATACTCTGCAGCCTACTGCGCTGGTGAATGAAGCCTATCTGCGGCTGGTGGGGCGTGGCTCGCGCAACTGGCAGAATCGCGCACACTTTATCGGGGTCAGCGCCGCCATCATGCGCCACATCCTGATCGATCATGCACGGCAGAGGCAGGCCCTCAAGCGCCGGTGCGAGGATGCGGCATTGGGGGAACAGCGCGACGGGCTTTCGGCGGGAGAGGCCGAAAGGCTGGTTGCCTTAGATGCGGCGCTGGACCGTCTTGACCAGATGAACCAACGCCAGCGGCAAGTCATCGAGCTTCGGTATTTCGGCGGGCTGTCGCTTGAAGAAACGGCTGAAGCGCTGGGAGTTTCGTCGATGACCGTGAAGCGCGATTGGAGGGTTGCGCGAGCCTGGCTAAAGGAGCAGATCCGCGGCGAGGATCTTACATGAGGATGTTACACAAAGACCCATAACTTTCATGTCGCCCAAGCAATGGAACAACATGGTCTCGCTGTTCCACGCAGCTTGCGAGAAATCGGGGGAAGAACGAGTAGCCTTGCTGGACTCGGCTTGCTCGGGTGATCCAGGCTTGCGGCTGGCCATCGAGCGGATGCTCGAGAATGATCAGGCCTCGATCAGTTTTCTTGACCGGCCTCCGGTCGACAAGCTGGCGGAGTTCACGGGGTCGCAGACCACGCCGGCGGAAGTCGGGGCAAGATTCGGACGTTATGAGCTGGTGCAACCGATCGGCTGCGGCGGGATGGGCGAAGTCTGGGCTGCTCACGATACGGAACTCGACCGCCCGGTCGCGCTCAAGTTCCTGTTTCCCGCGATCGGCCGGGTAGCGGAACGCTTAACGCGCGAGGCGAAGGCGGCATCTGCGCTGAACCATCCTCATATCGTGACCGTGTACGAGGTCGTCTGGCATGACGACACGCCGATCATTGCCATGGAGCTGGTGGATGGCCGCTCACTGCGCGCGCTCAGCGCAACATCCCAGCCGCCGCAGCAGGTTGTCGAAATCGGCCTGCAGACGGCAAGAGCGCTTGCCGCCGCTCACGCGCATGGCATCGTCCACTGCGACATCAAGCCGGAAAACATTGTGGTGCGCAACGATGGTTACCTCAAGGTGCTGGATTTCGGCCTCGCACGCCGTGTCGAGCGCGACGTAAAGGCGGCGGTTATCGGGGGAACCATTCGCTATATGGCGCCTGAGCAGGCGCGCGGCGAAGCGCCTACTCCGGCCAGCGATATTTTTTCTTTGGGCCTCGTTCTCTATGAACTGGCAACGTGTCGGCATCCATTTCAGCGCGATTCGTCTGCTGAAACGCTGGAAGCCATTCTCAGCGAACAGGCGGTTGTGCCGTCCTCCAAGAACTCACTCGTGCCTCCGCGGCTGGATTCGCTGATTCTGAGGATGCTGGCTCAAGAACCGGCCGAGCGGCCGTCTGCGGAAGAGACTGCTCGAACGTTGCATGACATGCAGTTGTCGCTTGCGGCTTCGAGCGGCGCTCCCGTGAGCACGCGGTCGACGGCCGGCAAATGGATCGCTGCTGGCGTGAGCCTGGCGGCATGCATTCTGCTCGTGTGGTTCTGGCTGCATAGGCTGACTGCCGGAAAGCAGCCAGCGTTTTACCAGGTCACGACGCTGGTGCCGGAAAATCGCGCTACCGCGGCGGCCATTTCTCCGGATGGAGAATGGGCCGCATACGCGAACATCGATGGAATCTTCCTTCGCCGCATGCGCAACGGAGACACCAAGGCATTGCGCGCGCCGGGTGATTTCACGGTTGACCGGTTGGCTTGGTTCGCAGATGGGACAAAGTTGGTGGCGAGCGGTTTCTCGAATAGCGACAACGTGCCAAGCGTGTGGGCGATATCTGGCAGCGGCGCGCTGCCCGTCTTGCTTCACACAATGGCTCGGCAGGGGAGCCCATCGCCGGATGGAACCCGCATCGCGTTCACCACTCCGGACCGGACGGCGATCTGGGTCATGGGCGCGAACGGAGAGAATCCGCGACAGATTTTGGCGGCTGCGGCGGGAGATACATTTCCTCTGGTGTTCTGGCCGGCCAATGCTCGCCGGCTGGCTTTCGAACGGCTGCGCTATTCGCCGGACCGCGATCGTCCGAATCGCTCTCTTTCGCGCTACTACGAACAGAGCTATGAATTACTCGCGCTGGACACCGGAAGGGTCATGGCCAGAGTACGCGATGTATGGATCAGTTCGGCAGCCGTTCGGCCGGACGGCCGCATGCTGTTCTTGAAGTGGGATTCGCCGGGTTCGGACGCCCCCAAGCAGTTATGGGAAGTGAAAACGGATTTTGCGACGGGGGCGTTCACTGATGCCCCGCGCAGAATCCTGGCGTCCGCCGAGCAGAACGGCACCGAAATATCCGAGCTGAGTGCCACAGCCGATGGAAGACTCGCTATGGTCCTCAAGGAGTCCGAGCAAAACGCCGTCTTCGTTGGGGATTTCGATCAATCGCCGCCACGCATAACGCACATTCGCCGGTTAAGCCTGGACGAGCGGACGAATTACCCGCACGCCTGGACGATGGACAGCCGCGCGGTGATTTTCGAATCAAATCGCAATGGCAACTTCGATCTTTTCGCACAATCGATCGACCAGCGTACGCCGGAGACAATCGTCGCTACGCCGCTAACTGAGATGTTGCCTCAACTGAGCCCGGATGGCCAGTTCGTTTTGTATGAAGCCAGAACTCATCAGATCGAGCCGGGAACGGACAAATTAATGCGCGTGCCGGTGGGGGGCGGAATGCCGCGGGAAGTCCCGACCGGAGGATCATTGGATGAGTTTCGCTGCGCACTTGAGCGCGGTAAGCGATGTGTGCTGAGGACCTCTGTCCGCGGCGAATATCGCACGTACTATGATCTTGATCCGATCCGAGGCAAAGGGCGCGAACTGGCGCGCACCAAATGGATTCCTGGCATTCTCGGCGACTGGGATGTTTCGCCCGACGGTAAATATGTCGCACTTCCGAACCACGATTCCCGCGACGCGCGCATTCGCGTGGTGGCTTTAGAACCCAGCACCAACCAACGGCGTGAGCGCGAGATTTTGCTGGCGGGGGTGACAAATCTAAGAGGTTTAGTGTGGGCGGCCGGCGGCGAGGCATGGTTCGTTTCGGTAGATACAACGGTCGGGAATCGATTGCTGTACGTTTATCTGGATGGGCGGTACCGCTCGTTAGGCGATATTCAGGGCTGGGCCGTACCATCTCCCGATGGCCGCCACGTGGCCTTTATGGATCGCATCATCGCCACCAACGCCTGGGCGATTGATCGGCATTGAACTGCCGAGATTTGCCGAGTTCTGCAAATCGCAGACTGTAAAACTTCCTACTACGATCAAATTGCGGCAGTACGCATCGCATGACACCTATATCATTTAGACTCGGCTTAGCTTCCGTCTGGCTCCGACCTCGCGGTCAGCAGCAACACAAGCTCGCCAATGTGGCCAATGGCATGCTCGTTGAGGGCTCGGATTTCGCACCGGACCAAGCAGATTCACTGGATTGAACGTGTCTCATCAGCAGGGACTGGGAACGTGCCGAAACAACTGCGTGGGATTGCTCCTGGATGACGGACAAACCCGGAAGTATCCGACATTGTTTGGATGAGTCCTGGTTACGCGCGACCATAGATCCGCCGTTACGGCGATGTATTTACCAACCGCTTCCGTACATTGAACGCATAAGGAAAGTGCTCTGTTGTCCGCTGCGCCTCAGCCGGAGCCTTCTAGATCGTGCCGCTGCCGGATACACACCCCTCTCTCAACTCGGATAGGCAATATGGAAAGCTACCGATATTGGTAGATAACGACCAGGGAACGGGGCGGCAGCAGCAGAAGAAGTACAGTCTGAAGACCAGAGAAGTGGGTTGAGCTTGATAGCGGCGTTTTCCGGGACCGATCTAGACCGATCATAACCATGTCCCGATGCCGACTTGCGACCCGGGAACTGAATCCAGATCCACGCGAGCCCGTTTCCCGTCAACTCGACAGCGAAGCCATTCTGACTTGAACGAAGCCGCTGGGCGGCGGGCGCTACGCGCTGGCGGTGAGCTGTGGCAGTGATTCGATAGAGTAGCGGGTCACAGGAGGGTTCCTTGTGACCCATTTACGCAAAGTGATGCTGGAAGAA
>Ga0335075_10003968_pt1 | contig 23221 bp, 23 predicted proteins | sample Lox_Sample_24_FD_206723 | JGI IMG/M metagenome (GOLD analysis project Ga0335075, IMG submission 206723) | Soil microbial communities from Loxahatchee National Wildlife Refuge, Florida, United States - Lox_Sample_2.4 | ecosystem: Environmental > Terrestrial > Soil > Wetlands | place: USA...
GTCCCCATCCCAACAAAACCCCCCCCCACCCCAAGCCCCCCCCGGGGGGGGGGTCACTACCCCCCCTATTTGGGGGTGCCCATCGTCTCCACCCCAGACTGAAAGCCTCGGGACTCGTCTTTCACCCGCTCCTGTTGAGCCTCGCTGAATGGTGTCTGAGATCACGTTGGTTGTTCAGGCCCCGTCCCGCATGGACGTGGTTCTGGAGCGGGTGGGGTGGTCCGGATGGGTGCGCTCGGAGGGCTCCCTAAGTGGCTGTACGAAACTTCGATCCGATTCCAGAGGTTCTGTCCCGGAGGCCGTGCCCATCCGGACCGCGCCACCCGTTCCCCAACAGGTTGGTCCCGCACATCAAGCGCTGGTAAATCCCACTACAATGCGCCGTCGATCTGTCCCCTAATCCCTGGGACCTGGCTTTTCGGCTCCTGCCCTCAATGAGGGTCTCCGATTCGCAGCCCGGGTGAATCTGTTCAAGACCAAAATTCAAGGAGAAGTATGGCCCAGGTAGGAATCCAGAATTTGCTGGAGGCCGGTGTTCATTTCGGCCACCAGACCAGCCGTTGGAACCCGAACATGCGCCGCTACATCGCGGGCGAGCTCGACGGCATCCACATCATCGACCTCATGCAGACCGAGGAGATGCTCGAGGACGCGCGCCGTTTCGTCGGTGAGCTGACCTCCGGTGGCGGCAAGGTGCTGTTCGTCGGCACCAAGAAGCAGGCCTCCGACGTGATCCAGAACTGGGCCGAGAAGTCCGGCATGCCCTACGTCAACCGCCGTTGGCTGCCCGGTCTTCTGACCAACTTCAACATCGCCTCCGCCCGGATCAAGCGGCTCCACGAGCTGAACGAACTGGTCGAGACCGAGCAGATCGAGCTGCTGCCGACGAAGGAGCGCATGAACATGCTCGCCGAGCGCACCAAGCTCGAGTTCGCCCTCGGCGGCGTCAAGGAGATGGACCGCGTTCCCGACGCCGTCTTCATCGTCGATCTGAAGGCCGAAGAGATCGCCCTGCGCGAGGCCACCCGCCTGCGCCTGCCGGTGATCGCTCTGGTCGACTCCAACTGCGACCCGGGCAACATCGATTTCGTGGTGCCGGGCAACGACGACGCGATCCGCTCCTGCGAGCTCGTGATCTCGACCGTCGGTCAGGCCGTCGAACAGGGCGCCGGTGCCTGGGCCGTGATCGAGGAGAAGCGCAAGGCTGAAGAGAAGGCCCGTCGCGAGAAGGAAGACGAGGAACGCCGCAAGCGCGAAGAGGAAGACCGCATTCGCCGCGAGACGATCGAGAAGGAGCAGGCCGAGGAGAAGGCCCGCAAGAAGGCCGAGGAGAAGGCCAAGGCCGAGGCCGAGGCCGCGAAGCAGAAGGAGCAGCCGCATCCGCAGGCCGTTCCCGACAACCCGCATCCGCAGGCCGTGCCGGACAACCCGCATCCGCAGGCGGTCCCGGACGACGCCCCGCATCCGCAGGCCGTTCCCGACAACCCGCACCCGCAGGCCGTCCCCGACGACGCGCCGCACCCTCAGGCGATCGCCGACGATGCCCCGGAAGCCGATTCCGGTGAGAAGAAGACCGAAGACACCGAGGAGAAGAACTGATGGCATCCGCATCTGATGTGAAGGACCTCCGGCAGAAGACCGGCGCCGGCATGATGGACTGCAAGGCCGCGCTGGACGAAGCCGGCGGCGACATGGACCGCGCGATCGAGCTGCTCAGGGTCAAGGGTCAGGCCTCGGCCGCGAAGCGCTCCGACCGCGGCACCTCCGAAGGCGTCGTCTCCGCGTACATCCACGCCAACAAGAAGGTCGGCGCGATGGTCGAGGTTCAGTGTGAGACCGATTTCGTCGCCCGCAACGAGGACTTCCAGGCTTTCGCCTACGACGTCGCCCTTCACGTGGCCGCGGCCTCGCCGACTCACGTCGCGGTCGAGGACATCCCCGAAGAGCTGATCGCCACCGAGCGTCGCGTCTTCGAGGAGAAGGCCCGCGAAGAGGGCAAGCCCGACAACGTCGTCGAGCGCATCGTCGACGGTCAGGTCGCGAAGTGGTCCAAGGATCTGGCTCTGCTGGAGCAGGAGCACGTCAACACCGACAAGCACGACGGCAAGACGATCGAGCAGCTTCGGCAGGACGCGGTCGCAACCCTCGGCGAGAACATCGTGATCGCCCGCTTCTCGGTTTTCCGAGTAGGAGAGTAGAGCCTCGACTCTCGCCGATATGACCGACCCGGAGCCGAAATTCAAGAGGATCATGCTGAAGCTCTCGGGTGAGGCACTGATGGGCAAGCTCGACTTCGGCACCGATCCGGACGAAGTCGAGCGAGTCGCCCGTCAGCTCGGCGTGATTCGCGGCCGTGGTGTCGAAGTGGCGATCGTCGTCGGCGCCGGCAACATCTACCGCGGCATCGACGGCGCCGCCCAGGGCATGGACCGGGCGACCGGCGATTACATGGGCATGATGGCGACGGTGCTGAACGCGCTGACCCTGCAGGACGCACTGGAGAAGCACGGCCAGTACACCCGGGTCCTCTCGGCGATCGATGTCCGCGAAGTCGCCGAGCCTTACATCCGTCGGCGAGCGATGCGGCACCTGGAGAAGGGCCGGATCGTGATCTTCGCGGCCGGCACCGGCAACCCGTTCTTCACCACCGACACGGCCGCCGCGCTCCGGGCACTCGAGATCCACGCCGAGGCGATCCTGATGGCGAAGAACGGGGTGGAGGGCGTCTACGACGCCGATCCCGCGACCAATCCGGACGCCGAGTTCATTCCCCAGCTGACCCACAGGGACGCGATCGAACGCGGCCTGAAGGTGATGGACTCGACCGCGCTCAGTCTCTGCATGGACAACAACTTGCCGATCCACGTCTTCAACATGGCCGACGAGCGCAATATAGATAGGATCGTCTCAGGCGAGAGAGTCGGCACGCTGGTCCATTCCAGCCTGTCCGATGGCTCCGCGCCTGGAGATAAATGATGATCGAAGACCTACTTTCAGACGCCCGTGAACGCATGTCAAAGTCCGTCCAGTCGACGCAGGGAGAGTTCTCCAGCGTGCGAACCGGCCGGGCGACGCCGCACCTGCTCGACCGGATCACGGTCGAGTACTACGGCGCGATGACGCCGCTGGCGCAGATGGCGAACGTAGCCACCACCGACGCCCGCACCCTGACCGTCACTCCCTACGACAAGACCGTCATGGGCGCGATCGAGAAGGCGATCCTCGAATCCGACGTCGGACTGACCCCTTCCAATGACGGCAACGTGATCCGTCTGAACATCCCCGACCTGACCGAGGAGCGCCGCAAGGAGCTGGTCAAGGTCGTGAACGGTGTCGCCGAGGACGGCCGGATCGCGGTCCGCAACGTGCGCCGCGACGTGATGACCGATCTTCGCGAACTGAAGAAGGAGGGCGAGGCGGGCGCCGATGACGAGCATCGTGCCGAGGCGTCGCTCCAGAAGCTGACAGACGATGCCATCAAGGAGATTGACTCCCTGCTGAAAGGCAAGGAAGAGGAAATCCTCGAGGTGTGAAGGCACCTCGATACGTCGCGATCATCACCGACGGCAACGGTCGGTGGGCACAGAAGAGGGATCTGCCCGTACGCGAGGGGCACAAGGCCGGGGCGGACACCGTCAAGGCGAGACTGCGGGACGCGGTCGAGTTCGGCATTGAGGAGCTGACGGTATTTTCGTTCTCGACCGAGAACTGGTCGCGTTCACCGGAGGAGGTCGGCGCCCTGATGGAGATGTTCTCCCACCGGATCGTCAACGAAACCCCCGAGCTTCACGAAGAGGGCGTTCGCATGCGATTCATCGGCCGGCGCGAGGGAGTCGATCCGAAGCTGATCGAGCAGATGGACGAGGCCGAACGGCTCACCGCCGAAAACGACACGATCACCTTCTTCATCGCCTTCAACTATGGCGGCAGGGCTGAGATCGTCGACGCGGCCCGCAACTTCACCGGCACCACCGAGGAGGAGTTCCGGCAGGCGCTCTACGCTCCGGACATGCATGACCCGGAACTGCTGATCCGGACCAGCGGCGAGCAGCGCATCTCGAATTATCTGCTCTGGCAGACCGCCTACTCGGAGTTCATCTTCCGGGACGAGCTCTGGCCCGATTTCAGCCGTGAGGATTTCGCCGAGACGCTGGAGGAGTTCGGCCATCGCAGCCGTCGCTTCGGCCGCAGGGAGAGCGCGTGAACGAGACCGTCAGACGTGTGCTGGTCGCGGTTCCCTGGATGCTGCTGGCGATCTTCATCATCGTCGCCGGCGGTCCGGTCTTCGCCGTGGCGATAGCGGTCTTCGGCTGTCTCGGTCTGCGTGAGTTCTTCCTGATGTCGGCGCGGGCCCGGCCGATGCAGCTGGTCGCCTACGCCGGCCTGGTCGCGATGGTCGCCGCCGCCTATTTCGGGACCGCCTTCAACGTGCTGATGCTGATGGCGGCGCCGTTCCTGCTGCTGTTCATCTTCGCGGCCGAACGCGAGGACCGGGAGAACATCACGACCTCGATGGCGATCACGATCTTCGGCCTGTTCTGGATCGCGATCCCGATGGTGCATGCGGTCCTGCTGCGCGAGCTTCCCGACCACGGCGCCGCGCTGCTGGTCGACGTTCTGGTCGGTACTTTCGTCGCCGATACGGGCGCCTACGCGGTCGGCCGCATGTTCGGCTCACACAAGCTTTCGCCGAGGCTCTCACCGAACAAGACGATCGAGGGTCTGATCGGCGGTGTGATCATCGGCACCCTGGGTGTCTGGTGTGCGGGGCTCTACCAGGACTGGCTCTCGGGAACCGACGCTCTGATCCTGGGTGCCGCGGTGGCATGCATGGCCCCGGTCGGAGACCTGTTCGAATCGATGATCAAGCGTGATCTCGGCAAGAAGGACACCGGCACCCTGTTCGGTCCGCACGGCGGACTGCTCGACCGGCTCGACGCGGTCTTCTTCACGATCGTGGTCGGGTATTACGTTTCCATTGCCCTCGTTTACTGATGCTCGTTTATTGAGCGTTATGCCAAACGGTTCAAACTTCACCGACACGATGCACTCCATTCAGGTTTACGCATGAAACGCATAGCCGTCCTCGGTTCCACCGGTTCGATCGGGACGCAGGCCCTCGAGATCATCAACTCGCGCGACGATCTCGAAGCGGTCGGCCTCGCCGTGGGCGGAAGCTGGCGGGAAGCGGTGCTGCAGGCACAGGGCACCGGGGCGGCATATCTGGCGGTCTCCGATCCGGAAGCGGCCGCGCTGGCCGAGGCCGAGTTCGACGGCGTGGTGCTTTCCGGCGAGCCCGCCGCGCGCGAGCTGATCGCGGCCTGTGAGCCGGACATGGTTCTGAACGGGATCGTCGGCGCGGCCGGACTGGGACCCACGATCACCGCGCTCACCGCCGGAATCGACGTCGGCCTCGCGAACAAGGAGAGCCTGGTGATCGGCGGTGAACTGGTCATGGAGCTCGCCCGGGCGACCGGAGCGAAGCTGCTGCCCGTCGATTCGGAGCATTCGGCGATCTTCCAGCTGCTGAGTGGCGAGAGCCGCGACGCGCTCGACCGGGTCGTGCTGACCGCGTCCGGAGGTCCGTTCCGGGGCCGCAAGGATCTCGACGGCATCACCGTGGCCGAAGCTCTCGACCATCCGACCTGGGCGATGGGCGGCCGGATCACGATCGACTCGGCGACCCTGATGAACAAGGGCTTCGAGATGATCGAGGCCCACCACCTGTTCGGCCTGCCGTACAGCCAGATCGACGTCGTCGTCCACCCCCAGTCGATCATCCATTCGCTGATCGATCTGCGCGACGGCGCGACCCTCGCGCATCTCGGCTATCCCGACATGAGGGTGCCGATCGGCTTCGCGCTCGGGTATCCGGAGCGGATCGAGCTGCCGGTCGAGCGGCTGGACCTGGCCAGGCTGGGATCGCTCGATTTCGAGGAACCCGACCCGGAGACCTTCCGTTGCCTCGCCCTCGCCAGAGAAGCCGGTCTTGCGGGAGGCATCGCCCCCTGCGTGCTGAACGCGGCCGACGAGGTCGCGGTCGCCGCCTTCCTCGAGGACCGGATCGAGTTCACCGCGATCGCCGAGATCATCGAGTCCACGCTCGAGGATGTCGGATCCGGTCCGGCCCGCGACTTCCGCGAACTGTTCGCGGTCGATGAGGCCGCCCGTGAGCGCTCCGAGGAGCTGATCGAAGGACTGGCCCGCCGATGAGCTTCCTGCTTGCCTTCCTCGCATTCAGTGCGCTGATCATCCTGCACGAGGCCGGCCACTTCGTCGCCGCGAAGGCCGTCGGGATGCGGGTCGAGCGCTTCTATCTCTTCTTCCCGCCGAAGCTGTTCGGCATCAAGCGCGGGGAGACCGAGTACGGAGTCGGTGCGATCCCCCTGGGCGGATTCGTGAAGATCACCGGCATGAACCCGGACGAGGAGCTGCCTCCGGACGTGGCTCCGCGCGGCTACTACAGGCAGCCCGTGTGGAAGCGGATCGTGGTGATCGGCGCCGGCCCCGCGGTCAATCTCGTGATCGCGTTCGTGCTGCTGTTCTTCCTCGCCTTCGGGGTACAGGAACCGAGCCAGAACGTCGACCAGATCTCTCCCGGGACTCCCGCGGCCGGCAAGCTGATGCCGGGCGACAGGCTCGTCTCGGTCGACGGGGTCAGCGGCGATCAGGAGGCGATCGCCAACCAGATCAACACCCACAAGTGCGCCGGCAAGCAGAAGGACGGCTGCCGTGCGGCCGAACCGGCGACCGTGGTGATCGACCGGAACGGTCAGAAGAAGACGCTTCAGATCACCCCCGTCTACGACGCGAAGGTCGAGCGCAACCGCCTCGGATTCGCCTTCGGCGTTCAGCCGGTCAATCCGGGGCCGGTCGAGTCGGCGCGGATCTCCGCGGACTACATGTGGTACGTCACCTCGCAGACCGTTTCCTCGCTTTCCCAGCTCTACAAGACGGAAAAGAGGGAGGAGCTCTCCGGGGTGGCGGGCAGCTACGAGGTGACCCGTCAGGCGATCGATATCGGCTGGCGCCAGGCACTGACCCTGATCGCGCTGATCAGTCTTTCCCTCGGAGTGATCAATCTCTTCCCGTTCCTGCCGCTGGACGGCGGCCACATCTTCTGGAGCGTGGTCGAGAAGGTGCGCGGGAAACCCGTTCCGTTCCGGGTGATGGAAAGGGCGGGGATGATCGGGTTCGCTCTCGTGATCGGCCTCTTCTTCATCGGCCTTTCGAACGACATCGGCAGGTTGACCGGTGAAGGATTCAATCTCCGCTAGATTTGCGTAAGCAGTTACTTTTTCGGCGAGAGGAAAGAAAGAGAGGGAGTTCGCGTGCAGACCACCCAGTCGCTAACCGAGGCTGATGGAGGACCGGGCTTCGAACCCTCCTCCAAGAATCTCTACGAAGCTTTTCTCGATTCGGTCGCAAGGCTGGGTGACGGCATCGCGATCGTCTCTGAGGACGAGGGCGTCGAACTGAGCTGGAACGAGCTCGCCGAGCGGGTTCGGGCGATCGCGGGCGGTCTGAACGCCCTCGGCGTCAGGCGGGGCGACACGGTCAGCATGCTGCTGAACAACCGCTCCGAGTTCATCCCGACCGACCTCGCCGCGGTGTCGCTGGGCGCGGTCCCGTTCTCGATCTACCAGACCTCCTCACCCGAACAGATCGAGTACGTGCTCAAGGATTCCGAGGCCCGGGTGGTCATCGTCGAACCGGCCTACCTCGAGAACCTGCTGAAGGCGAAGGAGAACCTGCCCGGGCTGGAACATGTCGTCGTGCTCGGCGGAGAGGGCGGGACTTCCACCTACGAAGAGCTCCTGCGACTCGATCCGGACTTCGACCCGGCGCCGCTCGCGGCGGAGGTCGGCCTCGAAGACCCGCTGACCCTGATCTACACCTCGGGAACCACCGGCCCGCCCAAGGGCGTCTCCCTCACCCACGGCAACCTGCTTCGCATGCTGACCGCGGTCATGGAGAAGGTGATCGTGATGCCCCAGGACAGCGAGGCCAAGGTGATCTCCTGGCTTCCGGCGGCACACATCGCCGAACGCGGCGCCAACTATTACACCCCGATCATGCGCGGCTTTCAGATTCACATCTGCCCGGACGCGAAGCGGATCATCGAGTTTCTGCCGAAGGTCAGGCCGACCTGGTTCTTCGCGGTGCCAAGGATCTGGGAGAAGCTGAAGGCCGGGCTGGAGGGCAACCTCGCGAGCCTGCCCGACGAGCAGCGGGAGAAAGCTCAGGCCGGACTCGACGCCGCGATCCAGAAGGTGCGTCTCGAGCAGGCCGGAGAGCCCGTGCCGGAGGCGCTCGCCGCCGCGGTGGCGCAGGCCGACGAGGCGCTCTTCTCGAACCTCCGGACCGCGCTCGGACTGGACGAGTTCGTGGCGGTCAGCGTCAGCGCCGCGCCGATCCCGGTCGAGGTGCTCGAGTTCTTCCACGCGATCGGCATCCCGATCGGTGAACTCTGGGGAATGTCGGAGACCTGCGGTGTGATCACGATCAACCCGCCGGACCGGATCAAGATCGGTACGGTCGGCCCGCCGGTACCGGGGGTGGAGGTGCGGCTGGCCGAGGACGGCGAGATCATCTGCCGCAGCCCCTACGTCATGCCCGAGTACCGGAACCAGCCCGAGAAGACCGCCGAGACGATCATCGACGGCTGGCTGCACACCGGGGACATCGGCGTGATCGACGAGGATGGATACGTCTCGATCATCGACCGCAAGAAGGAACTGATCATCAACGCCGCCGGCAAGAACATGTCGCCGGCGAACATCGAGGCCCAGATCAAGGTCGCCTCGCCGCTGGTCAACCAGGCGGTGGCGGTCGGCGACGGCCGTCCCTACAACGTTGCCCTGATCGTGCTCGACCCCGATTTCACGCCGGTCTGGGCGCAGAAGAACGGGATCGAAGGCCAGAGCCTCGACCAGCTCGCCTCCGACGAGCGGGTGCTCGCCGCGATCACCGCCGGCGTCGAGCAGGCCAACGAGAAACTGGCCCGGGTGGAACAGATCAAGAAGTTCAAGATCCTCCCCGGCGAGTGGCTGCCGGGCGGCGATGAGCTGACCCCGACCATGAAGCTGAAGCGCAAGCCGATCGCCGAGAAGTACGAGCAGCACATCGAAGCGCTCTACGCCGGATAGCTGAATGTACGGAGTCGAAACGGAGACGTTCGAGCGGATCGCGCTCACCCGGCTGCCGGAACTCCAGGTCGCGAGCGGACTCTTCCGCGCGACCGCGAGGATCGAGGGAGTCGAGGACGAGGGCGGGGCTCCGACCACGCTGCGGGCCGGAGTCGTGGTGCTGCTCGGCCTGCTGCGGGCCGACCAGGCCGAACTGGCCCAGCCGTTCTCGACCGGAGCGCTGCGGACCAAGGTTCTCGGGGATCTGGGTGGAGAGGAGGCCACTCCGGGTGACATCGGACTCGCGATGTGGGCCGAATCCCGTGCCGACGGCGGTGCCGTCTCCGAGATTCAGGCGCTGCTGAAACGGCGGGTCGTCAAGAATTTCGACAAGGTGCCGCTCGAGGAGCTGTCCTGGATCGTGTCCGGCCTGACCGAGGCCTCGGTCCGTTTCGGTGAGGAGGCCGGTCTTTCCGACACGCTGGAGGAGGCCACTCACGCCCTTGTCGGCAGGGCCGACGAGCGGACCGGCCTGCTCGAGGACGTGCCGCGGAAGCGCCGCGGCCACCTGACCCCGGTCAGCAGCCAGTTCCACGCGCTGAGGGCGCTCTGCCAGGTGGTTCGGGCCGGCGATTCCGGGATCGCCGATGGTCCGGCACGGGCGCTGGCCGAGGCCCTGATCGAGCTGCAGCGTGACGATGGCGCCTGGCCGGGCCTGGTCGATCCCCAGCGCGGCGAGGCGGTCGCGATCTACCCGGTCCTGACCGTGACCCAGGTCGCACTGGCACCGACCGCCCTGAGGGTCGCCGACCAGCAGATTCCCGATCCGGAATTCGAACCGGCGATCACCCGCGGACTTGCCTGGGCGAACGGCGACAACGTGCTTCGATTCGACCTCGTTCACGAGCAGGAGGCCCGGCTGGACCGCGGCATCCTGCCGCGCAAGGAGCCCGGGGCGGTGCAGAGGGGACTCAGTACAGCCGCCAGGCGGCTTCGCGGCGGCCTCCAGGAACCAGATCCGGCCGGATTGATCCTCGATCCGGCGGTTTCCAGCGAAGACCTGGGCTGGGTTCTCGAGGCCTGGGCCGGCCGGTGACACGGGCCTGCTCCGGTACCCTGCATAGTTAGTGGCATCGAAAAGACAGATATTCGTCGGCCGGGTTCCGGTCGGCGGCGGAGCGCCCGTCGCCGTCCAGACCATGACCAAGACCGAGACCGCAAACCTCTCGGCCACGATGGAACAGATTGAGAAGGTCGCCGAAGCCGGCGCCGACATCGTCCGTGTCGCGGTTCCCCGGGACAAGGATGTCGAAGCGCTGAAGACGATCGTCAAACGCTCGCCGATCCCGATCATCGCCGACATCCATTTCAACCACACGCTCGCCCTGAAGGCGATCGAGGCCGGGGCCGACTGCATCCGCCTGAACCCGGGAAACATCGGCGGCCGCGACAAGGTCGCCGAGGTGGCGGAACTCGCCAACCTGCGGAACGTGCCGATGCGCATCGGGGTCAATTCCGGTTCGCTTCCCAAGCATCTCCACGCGCTCGAGCGCGAGAACTCGGTCGAGGCGCTGGTCACCGCGGCGGTCGAGTTCGTGACCATGATGGAAAGCCTCGAGTTCACCAACTTCAAGGTTTCGATCAAGTCGACCAACGTGCCGAACACGATCGCGGCCAACCGACTGCTTTCCGAGAAGATCCCGTACCCGCTTCACCTCGGCATTACCGAGGCCGGCACCAAGTGGTCCGGTTCGCTGAAGTCGGCGGTCGGACTGGGCACCCTGCTGGCCGACGACATCGGTGACACGATCCGGATCAGCCTTTCGACCTTCCACGCGGAAGAGGAGGTCAAGGTCGCCTGGGAGATCCTGAAGGCACTGCAGCTGCGGGAACGCGGACCGGTGCTGATCGCCTGCCCGACCTGCGGCCGCCTCCAGTTCGACATGGACGCGGTCACCGCCGAGGTCGAACAGCGGCTGGAGCAGTACGACGAACCGATCGAGGTCGCGGTGCTGGGCTGCGCGGTCAACGGGATCGGCGAGGCGAAGCACGCCGATTTCGGGATCGCCGGAGCCAAGAACGAAGGCGTTGTCTTCGCACACGGCAAGGCGATCAAGAAGGTCGCGACCGAAAAGCTGGTCGACACGCTCTTCGAGCAGATCGATCTTTCCTTCGACCGCGGCGGCAAGGTCGAGTTCGATGAACGCGAATCGGCCGAGGGCGAGGCCTGGGTCGCCAAGATCGAGCAGGAGAACGCGGACGACCTCACCCCCGAGAAGATCGCGGCCATGGAGCATGAAGCCTCACAGAAGGCCGAGAACGACAAGCTTCTGGTCGACGAGCAAGTCTCACCGACCGCGGGCAGGCGCTTCACCCGCGCCTGACCGATGGCCGCGAGCCGCACCGCAGAGTACGTAGCGCTCTTTCGGGCGATCGAAAGCGCACGTCCCTCCGGCAAGCGGAGCTTCGAAGATCCCTACGCGGCCGGATTCCTGGAGCCCGGCCTGAAAGCCGTAGCGCGCGCCTCCGGCCTGCCCGGCCTGCGCCGGCTGATCCCGGCGTTCATCGACCGCCGCTGGCCCGGCGCGCGTCCTTCCGCGGTGGTGCGCACCCGGATCATCGATGACGCGGTGGCCGAGACGATCGGCATGGGCGCCGAGCAGATGGCGATCCTCGGTGCCGGATACGACACTCGGGGTGTGCGGCTGCCCGCGGCCCGCGCCATTCCGGTGTTCGAACTCGATCAGGCGGAAATCCAGGAGAAGAAGGCGGCAAAGCTCCAGGTGATGCTCGGTCAGCTGCCGCCCAATCTGATCTTCGTCCCCTTCGACCTGGAACGGGAGGGAGTCGGTGAGCCGTTGGCCCGCGCCGGTTTCGTTTCCGGAAGGCATTCGGTCTTCCTCTGGGAGGGAGTGCTCAGCTATCTGACTCCGGAAGCGGTCGACGCGACGCTCGCCTGGGTGCGTGAAGCCGGGGCGCCGGGCAGCAGGCTGATCTTCACCTACGTTGACATCGCGCATTTCGGACCCGGTGGTGCCGGCGGAAACGAGGTTCCGTGGAGCGCCGCGGTCGCCAAGGTGGGGGAGCCGTTCCGGTACGGGCTGGATCCGGCGAAGCTTGAGTCGTTTCTCGTACAGCGTGGCCTCGGACTGATGTGGGATCTGTCCACGGCGCAAGCTCTGGGCAGCGACAAGGCGCCCAACTTCTACCGCATAGCCTGCGCTCAGGCACTTTGATGGGCAGCAGATATGCCCACTCACTCAGCGGGTACTTCGAAATCAGGATCGCGCAGCGAAGCGAAGCGATCCTGATTCCTAATAACTTACGCGTCGATGACCAGGATCTCGCAGACTCTGCTGCCCACTCTGAAAGACGCTCCGGCCGACGCCGAAGCGGTGAGCCACAAGCTGCTGGTGCGTGCCGGCATGGTGCGCCAGATGGGGACGGGTCTCTGGACCTACCTGCCGGCCGGCTGGCGCTCCCACCGCAAGGTCGAGCAGATCATCCGCGAAGAGATGGACGCGATCGGCGCCCAGGAGATGTCGATGCCGATCATGCAGCCGGCCGAGCCCTGGAAGAAGACCGGCCGCTACGGAATCGACGAACTCTTCAAGCTCGAGGACCGCAAGGGATCGCCGATGGTCCTGGCGATGACCCATGAGGAATGCATCACCGGCCACATGGCGAACGAGGTCCGTTCCTACCGTGATCTTCCGCAGCTGATCTACCAGTTCCAGACAAAGGAACGGGACGAGCCCCGCCCGCGCGCCGGCATCCTGCGGACCCGCGAGTTCGTGATGAAGGACGCCTACAGCTTCGACCGGGACTTCGATGGACTTGACGCCACGTACAACCGCTGCATCGAGGCGTACGACCGGATCTTCGACCGCACCGGTCTGCGCTGGTACCGGGTCGAGGCCGACGTCGGCATGATGGGCGGCTCGGCCGCGCACGAGTACATGGCGCCCTGTGACGCGGGCGAGGACACGATCGCGATCGCCCCCGGCTACGCGGCCAACATCGAGGTGGCCTGCGCGGTGCCGCGTCCGATCGAGCGCCCCGAGGAGCTTTCTTCGTTCATCGAGGTGGAGACGCCCGGACTGAAATCGGTCGAGGCGGTTTCCTCCGAGATGGGAGTCGACCCCGGTGCGCTGATCAAGTCCGTGCCGATGGTCACCGACGACGGTGATTTCATTCTCGTCCTGGTCCGCGGCGACCATCAGCTCAACCCGATCAAGCTGGCGATCAATCTGGGTGTTCAGTCCCGGCCGGCGAACGAAGACGAGATCGCCGAGAAGCTCGGCCCTCCCGGATTCATCGGACCGGTCGGCGCCAAGGTGCGGGTCATCAAGGACAAGGCGATCCAGGGTGGCGGCCTCGTGGCCGGTGCCAACCGCGCCGATCTCCATCTGAAGGGTGTCGAGCCCGGCCGCGACTTCAAGTTCGAGGAGATGGACGTCCGCACGGTGCGGGCCGGCGACACCACCGAGGACGGTCACGAGATCACGCTCGAAGCGGCGATCGAGGTCGCGAACATCTTCAAGCTGGGAACCCGCTACAGCGAGGCCCTGGGCGCGACCTACCTCGACGAGGACGGGCAGACCCACCCGATCGTGATGGGCAGCTACGGAATCGGTCCGGCCCGGATCGTCGCCGCCGCGGCGGAACAGCTCGGTGATGGCGACGGCCTGCGCTGGCCGCCGCCGCTTGCTCCCTGGCAGGTGCATCTGGTCTCGCTGGCCAAGCAGGGTGATCCCGAACGCGAGACGGCCGAGACCCTCTATGAGGAACTGAAGGCGGCCGGCCTCGATGTGATCTACGACGACCGGGACGCCGGGCCGGGGCAGAAACTGAAGGACGCCGAACTGCTCGGCTGTCCGCTGCGCATAGTGGTCGGCAGGAAGGGGCTCGCCGACGGGATCTACGAAGCGGCGGAGCGCATGTCGGGAGAGGTGCACCGCATTCCGGTGGAGGGCGGCGCCGCGGCGATCGCCGAACTCTCCCGGTCGATCGTCTGATCATGGGCGACGCGGCTCCCTTCGGCACCGGAAGGATCCGCCGGCTGTTCGGCCTGGACCGGACCGGTCCCGAGGCGCCGGAGACCCGCAGCGGACAGCCGCTGCGTCCGTTCACGCTGCCCAACCTGGTCGGCCTGCTCCGGCTGCTCGCGATCCCGGTATTCCTGGTCCTGGCCTTCGACAGCGGCGATCGCGACGGTGTTTCCTGGCTGGCCGCCGGCATCTACTGGTGCATCGCCGCGGGCGACTATCTCGACGGGCTTCTGGCCAGGGTCACCGGGCAGTACAGCCGGCTGGGCGCCCTCCTGGACCCGGTCGTCGATCGCCTGACCATCCTCTCCGGTGTGGTCGTCTGCTGGAACTTCAGCCTGCTGCCGCGCTGGCTGCTGCTGATCCTCGCGGCCCGTGAGGTCTTCACCCTGCTGCTCGCCCGCTGGGGCCTGAAGCACGGGGTCGACATCGAGGTCAACTGGCTCGGGCGCATGGCGGTCTTTCCCGTGATGTCCTCGATCTTCTTCGCGATGATCATCCCGGGATGGTTCCCGACGACGCTGCTGGTGATCGGCGTGATCATGGGCGCGATGGCCACATACCTGTACGCGCGGGTCGGTCGTGACCAGATCCAGGAGGCGAAGGATTCGGCCCAACCGTAAACCCATAGTTGAAGGTTAGGCTCGACCCGTATAATGGCCTTCATGCCGTCGCACTGCCCAGAATGCGGGTTCGTAAACGCCGAAGCCGCCAACTACTGTCAGAAGTGCGGCACGTTCATCGGCCCGCGTGAGGGCAGCGAGGAGCAGCCCAGCACGACCACCTACCAGGTGGGCGAGACCGGTGAGATCGCGGCGATCGACATCGATGCCGCCGTCGAGAGCGCCGGGGCCGCCCTGGTGATCCGCAGTGGCGGGGGACGGGCCGGAGAGAGCTTCCCGATGACCGAGGATCGCATCGCGATCGGACGCAGTCCCGAGGCCGGCGTGTTCCTCGACGACGTCACGGTGTCGCGGAACCACGCTCTCCTGGTCAGCCGCAACGACGGCACCTATATCGACGATCTCGGCTCGCTGAACGGCACCTACGTGAACCGAAGCCGGATCGAGTCCCAGCGGCTCGAGGACGGCGACGAGATCCAGGTCGGCAAGTACAAGCTGAGCTACCTGGAGAAGTGATGGCCGTCTCCGATCGACAGATTTCCGAGGTCGCCTCCCCCGGGCCGGTGCGCCCGCGCAAGGCCCTCACCATCGGCGCCGTCGCCAAGGTCCTCAGCAAGGAGTTCGACGACGTCTCGATCTCGAAGATCCGGTACCTCGAAGACCAGAAACTGGTCACGCCGCGCCGCACCCAGGGCGGATACCGGCTCTACAGCCAGGCTGACGTCGATCGGCTGCGCACGATTCTGAGGCTCCAGCGCGACGAGTTCCTGCCGCTCCGGGTCATCCGCCAGGAACTCGCGGCCGGACCTTCGCTCTCCGGTCTGAGCGGCGGCGGCAACGGCAGTTCCAGCTCCAACTCCTCAAGGCGGGCGAAACTGGTCACCACCAGCAGCTCCCGCTTCTCGCTCGAAGAGGTGATCGAGGAGACCGGGGCCCGTCCCGAATTCGTGCGTGAACTGGCCGAGTTCGGTCTGGTCGCGCCGAAGAAGGAGGGCGGCAACGACGTGTATGACGAGACCGACATGGAGATCGTCCGCGCCGGCAACGAACTGGCGAGGAGTGGTGTCGCCGCCAGGAACCTCAAGGTGTTCAAGACCTCGGCCGACCGTGAGGTCCAGCTGATCGAGGCGCTGCTCGCACCGAAATTGATCTCCCGCAACCCGCAGCGGCGCAAGGAGGCGGTCGAAAGCCTCGAGCGCATGGCCACCGTGCTCTCCGAACTGAAGCACGCCCTGCTGGTCCGGGATCTGCGTCGCCTGGCCGACAGCTGAGCCGCCGCCGTGCCGACCATGAGTCGCAAGAGAGTGCTCCCGGCCGCGCCCGACCGCGTCTACGACGTGATCAGCGATCCCCGGCGCCTGAAGGAATGGTGGCCACGGGTGACCCGGGTCGAAGACGTCGACGGCAAGGCCGGCACGGCGCGAACCCGCTGGACGAGCGTGATGGCGGCGGATTCCGGCCGCAAGCTGCGCATGGACTACCGGTGCACCGCAGCGACCCGGCCCGAGCGCTACATGTGGGAACACGAACTCGAGGGCACGCCGTTCGAGGATCACATGGTCAGCCAGACCACCGAGATCAGGCTGAAGCCGTCGGGGGAACAGACCGAGATCTCATTGACCGCGAAGCACACCCTCCGCGGGAGCGCACGGATCGCCGGATTCATGATGCGAAAGACCCAGCGTGAGATGCTGGACCATGCCCTTGATTCATTGGAGCGGGTGTTCGAGGCTGATGAGCGGGGCGAAGTGACACGAGAGGACGAAAGCGCATGATGGGTCCGCGACGAGATACGAGATGGTGGGGCTGGGGTGACGCCGACGAGGGCGGAGAGCTTTCTCCGGCGGCCGAGGCGATGCTGAACGAACGCGAGATCCTGCCCGACGAAGCTCCGGAGCTGCCGCCGCTGGACTCGGTCTCGATCCCCGAGGCTCGGGAACTTCCCGAGGAGATCGGGCGGATCGTCGGCGAAGGCAATCTGTTCACGGGCCATGAGGACCGGGTCAGGCACTCGTCCGGTCAGAGTTACCTCGACCTGCTCGAGAAGCGCTCCGGCCAGATCGGCCAGGCACCCGACGCCGTGGTCGTCCTGCCTTCGTCCGATGCGATCGTGCCGCTGCTCGAAGCCTGCTCGAGACTCGGCATCGCGGTCGTGCCGTTCGGTGGCGGGACCAGCGTGGTCGGTGGCGTGGCACCGATTCGCGGCGAGTTCGAACGTCTGATCAGCGTCGACACGGTCAATCTGCGCTCGGTCGAGATCGACGAGAAATCCTTGACCGCCACCGTCGGCGCGGGCCTTCGCGGCCCCGAGGCCGAAGCGCTGCTCGGCGCGTCCGGATACACGATCGGACATTTCCCGCAGTCCTTCGAGTACGCCACCATCGGCGGATTCGCCGCGGCCCGGTCCGCCGGACAGTCCTCCAGCGGCTACGGCCGGTTCGACTCGCTGGTCAGCTCGATCCGCATGGGCACTCCCGCCGGCGAGATCTCGACCCTGCGGACACCGCACACGGCGATCGGTCCCAGCCTGCGAGAGATGATCGTCGGCTCCGAGGGCATCTTCGGGATCATTCCCGACGTGGACGTGAGGATCCGGCCCGCACCCGAAGCGAAGCGCTACGAGGGCTGGATCGCCGGCAGTTTCGCCGAAGGAAACGAGATAGTCCGAGGGCTGGTCCAGTCCGACAGCGCGCCGACCATCGCCCGCGTTTCCGACGAGAGCGAGACCGAGGTCTCGCTGACGATGTCCGCCCCCGGCGGAATCGCCGGGGATCTCTTCCGGCGGTATCTGAAGGTTCGCGATCGGTCCGGCGGCGCTCTGATGATCGTCGGGTTCGAAGGGACGGCCGATGAGGTCCGCGCACAGCGGGCAGTGACGGCCCGTGCTTTGCGCAAGGGTGGGGCGGTCTACCTCGGACAGACCGCGGGACGCGGCTGGCAGAAGGGCCGCTTCCACGGCCCCTACCTCAGGGAAAGCCTGATGGACCGCGGCGTTCTGGTGGAAACCCTGGAGACCGCGCAGCAATGGAGTGCGCATCCGGATCTCTACCGAGGGGTCAAGTCCGCTCTGGAGGCGGCGATGGCGTCACAGGGCATGAAGGGCATCGTCATGTGCCACCTCTCGCACGCCTACCGTGACGGGGCCTCGCTTTACTTCACGGTGATCTCCTCACCAGGAACCGATGGCGGGGCGGCGAGCTGGCCCGTGGTCAAGCGAGCCGCCTGCGAGGCGATCCAGGCAGCCGGCGGCACGCTTTCCCATCACCATGCGACCGGACGCGACCACGCCCCCTACGTGGCAGCGGAGATCGGAGACCTCGGAATAGAGGCCCTACTCGGGGTCAAGGAGCGCCTTGATCCTGCCGGGATCATGAACCCCGGCAAGCTGATCACTGGTTAGACGCCGGTGTCTGGCACTGCTGGTTGACGACCTTGCGCAGATCCGGATCGAGACCGACCGGGCCTTCGAACACGACCTTGCCCTCGACGCCGGGCAGCTTCTGCTGCTTGCCCTTTAGGGCCTGCTGAGTGTTCTTGATGACCCGGTTGCTGTCCGCCTCACTCACGCGCGACAGGGTGAGGTCGGTGAACACGCCGGTCGATATCGAGCAGAGTGCTTCTGGGGCCAGGACGATCGTGTTGCTGTAGTCACCGGTCTTGCCGACGGCCACTTCGCTGAGCGGAAAGGCACCGATCGAGCCGCTCATCCAGAGAAGGTAGCTGGTGTTCCCGGTCGACGGTTTCAGGTCCGAGAACTGGAGGTTCGCGGCGAAATTGTCGTCCACGCGGCCGAACTGCACCTTGCCGGTTCCCTTCTGATCACCCACCGGCTGCATCAGCGCGCCGGCGTTCTCCGGGCTCGGCTTGGCCGGTTCATTCGAATCATCGTTGTCACCGAAGGGCTTCGCGATCAGGATGACAGCGACCACGATCAGCAGGGCAGCGAAGACCAGGATCGCGATCAAGCGCCGCTGGCCTGCGTCGAGGGTCTTGTTGAGCGGCGACGTGAAATCGGAAGGCTGATCGTCGCCGGTGGATGGAGTCACCCGACGGGCTCGCCGGGGAGCGGAGGAAGGCGGGACCGGCTTCCGCGCCGGAGCCGCGCCGCCGCGTGGGAAGCTCGCGCCGGGCACCAGCAGGCGCAGCTGGTCGCTCAGCTCGGCCGCGGTCTCGGCGGCCGCCTCGTTCTCGGCGAGCACGCGGGCGACATCGGCGCGGCCGATCGGATCGCTCTGTCCCAGCAGATAGTCGGTGAGGTTCGCGTCCCTGTCGGGATCGCCGCCGTGGATCTCGGTCAGTGCCTGATGGGCTCGGTTCCTGACTTCGCTCTCCTCGATTCCGAGCAGAGAAGCGATGTCACCGTAACTTTTGCCGCGTCCGAGCAGGAGCTGGAGCAGGGTGCGGCTGTCCTCGCTAAGGGCCATGAGCGGGAACTCTATGGGTTCTTGATTAACGTCAGATATATGGGTCTATGATCATCGGCATATGCCAGACGTGACGCTTCCGCCCTCCCCATTCGATGGACTGCTCGGCACCGAGTGGATCTCCTCCGACCCCGACCACGCGGTGGCGCGGCTCGCGATGAAGGACGAACATCGCCAGCCGATGGGCATCATGCACGGTGGGGTCATGGCGACCTTGGTCGAGAGTCTCTGCTCGATGGCCACCGCAACCGCGGTCGTTCCCGAGAACAAGGTCGCGATGGGTCAGGCGATCTCGGTGAACCTGCTGCGACCCGTGTCCAGCGGTGGCATCGAGGTCGAGGCGACCGCCATCCACCGCGGAAGGATGTCGTGGGTCTGGCGCGCGACGATCAAGGATTTCGAGGGTCGCACCTGTGCGATCGCCCAGATGACGATGGCGGTGCGGGACGCGCCGGACGGGGTGGATCTCGGTTTCCTGGTGAAGGACGACAAGGAAGAGCCCGCCGCGGGCTGACCGTCGCCTAGCGCGGTGCCGGTGCTCCCCAGGGGCGGTACCGGTTGGTGATCGGCATGCGCCGGTCGCGCCCGAAGCCCTTGGTCGTTATTCGCAGGCCGGGAGGGGACTGTCGGCGCTTGTACTCGGCCCGGTCGACCATCGCGACGATCTCGGCCACCGTCTGCGCGTCCTCGCCGGTGGCGACGATCTCGGCCGGTCCCTGGTCCTCCTCCACATACAGGCGGAGGATGCGATCGAGCACGTCATAGTCGGGAAGCGAGTCCGAGTCCTTCTGGTCCGGCCGCAGCTCGGCTGAAGGGGGCCGGGTGATGATCGAGTCTGGAATGACCGGCGACATCCCGTTGCGGTGGCGGCAGAGCTCGTAGACCAGGGTCTTCGGCACGTCCTTGATCGGGGCGAGGCCGCCCGCCATGTCGCCGTAGAGGGTCGAGTATCCGACCGAGGTCTCGCTCTTGTTGGCGGTCGTCAGGATCAGCCAGCCCCGGCTGTTCGAGAGCGCCATCATCAGGTTGCCGCGGATCCTGGCCTGGAGGTTCTCGGCGGTGATGCCGGCGGCGTCGGCGCCGAGAAGCTCGTGGTACGACTCCATCGGCCCGCCGATCTCGAGTTCGATCAGTTCGACCCCGAGGCGTTTGGCCATCTCGCGGGCGTCACCCTGGGTCTCGTCGCTGGAGTGGGGGGAGGGCATGACCACGCAGCTGACCCGTTCGGGGCCGAGCGCGTCCGTGGCCAGCGCGGCGACCAGGGCGGAGTCGATCCCGCCGGAGAGGCCGATGCCGACGTGCGCGAAACCGTTCTTCAGGACGTAGTCCCGCAGCCCGGTGACCAGGGCCGTGTAGACCTCGTCGAGATCGTTCATCCAGCGGGAGGGGGTCAGCTCGGCATCGCAGATCACGAGGTCCTCGGTGAACTGGCCGGCGCGGGCGAGGACCGAGCCGTCGGGCCCGAGCAGCACGCTGCCGCCGTCGAAGATCAGCTCGTCCTGGCCGCCGACCGCGTTGACCATCGCCACCGGGTGGTTCTCGCGAATCGCGATCTGACGGAAGATCTCCTCACGCTGGGGTGCCTTGCCACGGTGGTAGGGGGAGGCCGAGAGATTGACGATCAGGTCCGCGCCGGGCGCGAGATCCGCACTCACCGGTGAGGCCGGATCCCAGCAGTCCTCACAGACGGTCAGACCGACCTTCCGGTTCGCCACCCGGACCGAGAGCGGGCTCGATCCGTTGCGGAAGGTGCGGTACTCGTCGAAGACCCCGTAGTTCGGCAGGAGGCGCTTGTGGTAGATCGCCTGGATATCACCGTCCGCCAGGGCGGCCACGGCGTTCGCCGCGATCGCCGCGCCGACCGGGTTGCCGACCGGGTCGGCGAAACCGACGAGAGCGGTGATGCCCTGGATCTCGGCGGCCACCTCCCGGATCAATTCCGCGTTGGCCCGGATGAAGTCCGGCCTCAGGTAGAGATCCTCGGCGGGGTAGCCGGTGAGGCAGAGCTCGGGAAAGATCACGAGCTCCGCACCCGCCTGTTTCGCCTTCTCGGCCCAATCGGTGATCAGCGCGGCATTGCCGTCGAGGTCTCCGACGGTCGGATTGATCTGGGCCAGGGCGATGCGGGGAGAGACGGACATTGGAGAAGTATTCCGTGCCGGGCCGCTCACCGGTCAGATGGGCGGCGAATCCCCATGTGAGTCAGCTCACACCGGCGCAGCTCCGAGGTCTCTTCAATGTTGTTCCTAACACAACGCTAATAAAACGCCGAACCACCACTAACAATCTTGGTGGGCGGGGGACCCAACAGCCGGCCCGGCGACTCAGGGACGGCACGGGGCGAATCCAGCGGTGATCCGCCGGTAGGCGGGCGAACAGCCCGGCCGAGTCCGTCAGCTAACCCCGTAGGCAAAAGGAGATCAACCGAAATGTTTTCGATACGGGCCATCGCGTCCGGTTTCTTCATGCTCTGCGCCATATTCGCCTTCTCGGCGATCACCGCCATGACCTCGCCGGCCTCCGCTCTCACCGGGCCGACCACCCTCAAGGTGAAGGTCGCCCCGAAGGAAGTCTCCCTCGGCAAGACGATCAACGTCCGCGGCGCGAGTGGCGATACCGGACGCAAGCCGGTCAAGGTGCTGTTCCGCGACGCGGGTACGACCAGCTGGGATCAGGTCAAGTCGGTGAGCACCGACGAACGCGGGCTGTACAGCACCGGTCTGACCGCCCGCAACAGCGGCGCGATCAAAGTCGCCGGAGTGAGTGGCGAGGCCTCACCCATCCGCAAGATCCGTGTGCGCAGCTCACTGAAGGTCGGCAGCGTCGACCGCTACGTGAAGATCGGCGACAAGCTCGGGATCCGCGGTGTGGTCAAGCCGAGAGGTGTTCGCCGGATCAAGATCGTGATCAAGGGCGCGGGTGAGACGATCCGCACCAAGACCAAGGCCCACGGAGGGTTCGCCGCCAAGTGGCGCCCGAGCAGTTCCGGCACCTACAAGGTGCGGGTCTTCAGTGCCAACAACGAGATCGCGATCGGCGACGCGAGCCGCCGGATCAAGGTCTACGGCCTGAGCCCGTCACATGCCTCCTACTACGGGCCGGGCCTCTACGGCAACGGGGTCGCCTGCGGCGGAACCCTCACGCCGAGCACGATGGGCGTGGCCCACAAGACCCTGCCCTGCGGCACCAAGGTCACCATCCGCTACCAGGGACGGACCGTGACCGTGCCGGTGATCGACCGCGGTCCGTACATCGCCGGGCGTGACTACGACCTGACCGAGGCCGTGCGCAACAAGCTCGGATTCGGTGGTGTCGGAACGATCTGGACCAATCGCTGAACAAGGCGCCGGTTCGGCCTGACCGGCCGGACCGGCGCCCGCTGCCCGTCGCTCCCGCATACAAGTGGAGCGGTCGGGCATAATTGGTACGTGGCCTCCGCAGAATCCAAGAACCTCGAGGCGATCTCCAAGGCGATCGACCAGCACAACTCCGGCTGTCCCTATCCGGCGGCCGAGGTGCGGATGAATCCCTTCGAGATCGAACGCCTCGGCTGGGAAGAGATCCGGGGACTGCCGATCGTCGGAGATCCCGACGTCGGCACCGGCCGCTTCATCATCGTCTGCTCACGTGACATGGACGGCGAGAACCTCGAGGAGGAGGTCACCGAAGCCGTCGGACGCGAGTACGTGACCGTGGTGCCCGGCGAAGCGCCGCGGGAGACGCCGGGCGACATGCCCGACATCGATCCCAGCCGCAACTAGCGCCGGACCGGCCTTCGATGGGCGCTTGTGGTCACGAGCGATCGCGGATAGGGCAAAGAAAGATCTTCCGCCTCTTGTCTCGTCGACAGGGGTGGTTCATTACGACTTTTTCGCCCTGTCCGCATCGCTCGATGACGACAGTGAACTGAGGATCGACCTGGTTGGAGTGTGGGGAGTCTCGGTTGGCTGGTGACCGGGGGTGGGTGCGTTTTCTGCGCCATAGGCGCAGAAAACGCA
>Ga0335075_10003969_pt1 | contig 23220 bp, 15 predicted proteins | sample Lox_Sample_24_FD_206723 | JGI IMG/M metagenome (GOLD analysis project Ga0335075, IMG submission 206723) | Soil microbial communities from Loxahatchee National Wildlife Refuge, Florida, United States - Lox_Sample_2.4 | ecosystem: Environmental > Terrestrial > Soil > Wetlands | place: USA...
AGTGTGAGCGAAAGCAGCATAGCAGGAGCCCAGAGTCCTTACCCGCTATGCCGGATGTGCATCACATCGCCGTCCTGCACCAGATAATCCTTGCCTTCGAGGCGTAATGTCCCATTGGCCTTGGCGGTAGCCTCCGATCCGGCGGCGAGCAGCGTGTCCCAGTGGATTGTTTCGGCACGAATAAAGTGCTTTTCCAGATCCGAATGAATGGCGCCCGCGGCCTCTTGGGCGCGAGAATTGACGGGGGTCGTCCAGGCTCGGCACTCATCCTCACCCACCGTGAAGAAGCTGATGAGTCCCAGTAGTTCATAGCTCTTGCGAATCAGGCGCCGTAGCCCGCTCTCCGCGAGGCCGTATGACGAGAGGAATTCCGCCGCCTCGTCGTCCGCCATCTCCGCCAATTCGGCTTCTACTTTTCCGCAAAAGGCTGTTACGCCTGCATTGGGGCGGGTTGCAACTTCTTCCAGGTTGTATTTCGCCGCCGCGGTATTCAGATCGTCTCCGAGTGTTGGACTCTCAGGCAAATTGAGGGCGTAGAGGATCGGCTTCTGGGACAAAAACTGGAAGCCGCGAATGAGTTTTTTTTCATCGGCGGTCATGTCCAGTTCGCGCAAAGGTTTTTCTGCTTCGAGCGCTTCCTTGCTGCGCTTCAGAAGCGCATCCTCCTTTTCGAGATCCGCTGACCGCATCTTCTTCAGGTCCTTTTCGAGCCGCTCCAGACGCTTTTCCACCTGGGTTAGATCCGAGACGATCAGGTCAAATTCAACATTCTTGATGTCACGTATGGGATCAATTGGGCCAACATGCGGAATCGCGTCGTTTTCAAAAGCGCGCACAACATGGATCAGCGCATCTACATTGCGTAGCGCCGCCAGAAATGCGGTCTCCTTCAGTGCTTCCTGCCCGATCGCGGCAACATCAGCGTATTCAACCGTTGTGTATATTGTTTTCTTTGGCTGATAAAGTGCCGCCAGTTTATCAAGGCGCTCGTCAGGAACTTTTGCTACTCCGAGATGCGCTTCACGGGGATTCGAGTAACCGCGATCTTCCAGCTTCGCCTTTGTCAGAATCTTGAACAGGGAAGTCTTCCCCACCCGTGGCAGGCCGATAATGCCGATCTTCATTATGTGTCCTGAATAAGAAAAAGGTTCCGGCACTACTGGTCTGAAAAGACCTCAGCGCCAATCGTTGATCATAACAGTGATCTGGGTTTATTCCGCTGGATCTCAGACCTTTTCGACCGGCACGCGATTGACGTAATTCGCGGCCAGCAGGGCCACAAGAATGATGCCGCTGAAGAGCACTCCTTCTTCGACCCTCTCGGAGACGACATGGAGCCTATTGAAGGCGACGCGGTTCGGATCGCTGTGTTCCACGGCATCGATTGCGCCGCCAGCGGCAATCCGGTGACTCTCCATCTTCGGAATAATCCAGAACTGCGAGAAGGCAGTGAGTCCTAGCATGATGAGCGTCACCACCACGGGTGCCACTACACTGCGTCGAAACGCGCCCACCGCATGCGCGACAAGCAGCAGAATCACAGTCAGCGCCCCGGCAAACAGTCCTTCATAATGCAGTGCCAGTAGGCATTTTCGGACAATCGTTCCTGCCACATGGGTGTCTGTGACAGAGCCAAAGGCCGAGGCCGCGACGACAGGGAAAAACATTACGCCCCCGAGCCACACCACGACCATGAGCCAGATCAGTGCGCGCAGCAGAGTTCTCATTTATCTGCTTTGAACTCCATAGACGCTTGGCCGTCCGATCAGACGTTCGATGCGCTTCGGAATCGGAGGATGTGTGGAGAACAATCCCGCCAGATCCCGTGCGCTAATCATCGGAGCTACGATAAACAGATGTGCATTGGTTGACGAAGCCTGAAGAGGAAGCCGCTTCGAGTACGCGTCCAGTTTTTCCAGCGCGCTAGCCAGCGCATAGGGATTCCCGGTAATGTGAGCACCGGTTGCATCGGCCTCATATTCGCGCGAACGTGATACAGCCAACTGAATCAGGGCCGCAGCGATGGGGGCGAGGATTAGCATAATCAACGCGCCGATTCCCCCGCCTCCGCGTTCACGGTCTCGCCCGTCACCTCCGTAGCCGCCAAACAAAGCAGCCCAGTAGCCCATACGCGCCAGAATCGTGATTGCACCGGCGAGAGTCGCCGCAATCGAACTGGTCAAGATATCGCGATTCTTCACATGACCGAGCTCATGTGCCAGCACGCCTTCCAGCTCATCGTCGCTTAGCAGATTCAAGATGCCCCGGGTGACCGCTACCGAAGCATGTTGTGGATTTCTCCCAGTTGCAAAGGCGTTCGGCGAATCCGAGGGAATTACGTAAATCTTGGGCATCGGCAACCCGATCCGCTGGGTCATTCTCTCCACAACTTGATAGACGCGAGGCAATTCCTCTCGCGATACCGGTTGCGCACCGTACATCTTCAGGGCAATTTTGTCTGAGTAAAAGTAGCTGAAGAAGTTCATTGCCGCGGCAAAGAGGAACGCCAGGATCATCCCGTTCCGGCCGCCAAAATAGTCGCCTGCCAGCACCAGCAATAAGGTTAATCCAGTCAGCAGAAAAGCTGTTTTCAGCGTATTCATGATTCAGCCTCCCAATCCTTGATGAGGCTCTCTTCATTGTTTCATGAAAACAAGCGATAAAAAGGACGGCCTGAGATGTATGGAGAGAGCAGTTTATCCCGGAAAAACTGACGCATGTCCTCCAAAATCTGCTGCCCGTCCCGGCAGGATATGTTTTTTCGTATTAACACTCCCGTTTGACGGAGCATCAATACATTCGAGCTTTGATTCATGGCGCCGAGACGACGATTGACGTGAATATAACACCATTTGTCACAGTAATTTACAGTTTTATCCCAAACCGTCAGAAGCAAAGGTAATGGAATTGCATAGCATTCGGGCATGAGAAATCTTTGCCCGCATCGCTTCGCGATTGCCCCAGTTAAAATAGCGTTTGCTGTGATCCTGTCGTTCCTGATGGCTGTCACTTTCCCGGGAAACCTGAAAGCGCAGACGACGATCTCCGGCGATATCGTCGGAATAGTGAGTGACCAATCGGGTGCCGCGATACCGGGCGCCAAAGTGACCATCACTAACACCGATACTGGCACAGCCTCCGTGGACACCACGAGTGCCACGGGTGGGTTTCGCGCAGCGCTGCTAAAACCTGGAAATTACACAGTAAGCGTTAGCGCGCCAAACTTTCAGACGACTGAGACGAAAACGACAGTCGCGGTCGGACAGACGTCAACGGTCAACCTCGCGCTCGCAGTAGCAAGAGGTTCGCAGACAGTAGAAGTGCTTGGAACGGCCGTGCCGCTCCTTCAGCCGGAAAATTCCGATCTTGCGACCACTATCTCCATCCAGCAGGTGCAGAACCTGCCTAACCCCGGCGGCGACATTACCTACTACATCAACCTCACGCAGGGTGTGGTAATGAACACGCAGGGCGGCTACGGCAATTCATCGGCTTTCGGATTGCCGGCTACGTCCAACAACTTCACCGTGAATGGTGCACAGGATAACGACCCCTTCCTCAACCTCAACAACTCCGGTCCGAGCAACCTGCTGCTGGGCAGCAATGACGTCGATGAAGTAAATATCGTCGCGAATGCCTATAGCGCTCAGTACGGCGGTCTGGGCGGTGTTCAGGAAAATATCATCACCCGTTCGGGCAGCAATAAGTTTCATGGAAATGCTACCTACTGGTGGACCAATAGCGACCTGAACGCTAACAACTGGTTCAACGACAATACCAACACAGTCCAGCCCTTCGCGAACGCCAATCAGTGGGCTGCGGCGGTTGGTGGTCCTATCGTGAAGGACAAAGCCTTCTTCTTTGTGAATTATGAGAGCCTGCGGTTTGTGACCTCAGTCCCAAATCTGGTCCTTCTTCCAAGCCCTGCATATCAGACAGCAGTGTTGAACAACCTCAGCGCAATGGGGGCTCCATATTCCAATATGACGCCCTTCTATCAGAAGGCGTTTGCCCTTTACAACAGCGCTCCGGGAGCATCCTCGGCAGCTGAGTTTAACGGCCAGCCATGGACCAACTTCTTCTACGCGAACTCCAAGAACAACCTTGCGGAAAACCTGGTGAACGCTCGCTACGACCAGAAGATTGGCCCGAACGACTCAGCGTTTATCCACTTCAAGTGGGATCACGGTGTGCAGCCGACCTATGTGGATCCGATAAACCCGGTTTTCAGCGCTGAAAGCGACCAGCCTGACTACGAAGGCCAGATAGAGGAGACGCACACCTTCTCGCCAAATCTCGTGAACCAGTTCCTGATCGCCGGTGCATGGTATAGCGCATTATTTACAAGCGTGAACCAGGCTCAGGCCACAGCCACATTCCCGTATAGCTTGGCTTTCTCCCAGGACGATGGCTCTTTCTACGATCTTGACTATGAAGGTTATCTCTGGCCTCAAGGGCGCAACGTCACGCAATATCAGTTCAACGATGACCTGAGCTGGACGAAGAGCAAGCACTCCATGAGCTTTGGTTTCATCTTCAAGAGAAACGACGTTACCGACCACGGTCTTGGTGTTCTCAACACTGCTCTTGGGGTTGAAGCTGGTCCGAACTCAGGCGCCCCCACTGTCAATCCGGACGGCTCCCTGACCGTTTCACCCGACGACCCGTTTGCTAACGGTTCCATTATTGAGGGAATTCAGAATTTTCCGCTGCGCCCCAGCGCGCCGATTGCAGTGTATAGCATGGGTTTTTATGCGCAGGACCAGTGGAAGCTTGCGCCCAACTTCCAATTCACCTATGGTCTCCGCCTGGAGCATAACTCCAATCCCGTTTGCCAGGTCAATTGCTTCGCGCACTTTAGTAACAGTTACTCCAACGTGACAGCTGGCCTCGATACTCCATACAACCAGGTATTGCTGTCCGGACTGCACACGACCTTTGACAACCTGCAAAAAATAACCGTGAATCCTCGAATCGGCTTTACCTTTTCGCCGCCGAATCGTTCCAACACCGTATTCCGCGGTGGGTTTGGCTTGTTTACCGACGCTTTCCCGGCAACAGTTGCAGACAGTCTTCTGAGCAACGCTCCACTGAATCCGCAGTTTGCCGGCTTCGGTCTGGTTGATCCATCGCAGTCTGGCAGTTTTACCAACTCGCTCTCAAACGCCAATCAGGCATTCGTTACTGGTTACGCCAACGGGGGAACCTTCAACACGATCTCCGCGGCAAACCCGAACTTCACTCAACCGAACGTGACGAATGCCGACGGGCATATTCACTATCCGACCTACGAAGAGTGGAGCCTGCAGTGGCAGCAGCAAATCGGGAAGAGCATGGCCTTTCAGATCGGATACGTAGGCAACCATGGTTACCATGAACCGGTGACGAACAACGGCGTGAACGCCTCACAGGCGACCTCAGCTGTTCCTTTTGGTGGGTTGCCTGCCACTCCGGCCCTTCCCGCCTTCGCCGGGGTAACGGAAATTCAGAGCGTGGCATCCTCCAACTACAACGGGCTGATAGCCACAGTGAAATACCAGTCGAAGATTCTGAGTGGATCTGTGAATTACTCCTGGAGCCATGCCCTCGATATGATTTCGAACGGCGGCTTCCTGCCTTTCGGGCAAAATGCCTATTTTCCGATTAATCCGTTCAACCTGGCACAGCAGAACTACGGCAATGCCGACTATGACGTGCGGCATAATCTGAATGGCAATTACCTTATCACCGTGCCTCATTTTGGTGGTCCGGCTTTGCTGACAGATGGCTGGCAGATCGGCGGCACGCTCTTCTGGCATGCTGGGTTTCCATTTAGTGTGACTGATAGTTCGGTAGGCGAAGCGCTGAATGCCACCGGCAACTACGGCGGCACACTACTCGCGGCCATTGCCGATCCAACCGTGCCGCATCACTGTGGTAAGTCCGCTATTGCCAACGGCTGCTTTGGCGGCGACCCCGCAACAAACACACCTAGCCCCTTCTTCGCAGATCCAACTTCCTTTGGTGGGCAGCGCCGGAATCAATTTTTTGGGCCTGGCTACTTCAATACGGATCTTTCGTTATTCAAGAATTTCAAGCTTCCGAAACTGGAGGGGAGCAATTTCCAGATTGGTGCTCAGGCCTACAATGTCCTCAATCATCCGGACTTTGCAAATCCTATATTCAATTACAGCAATACAGGTTCCTTTGGATATGTCCAGAACACGGTGAGCGTGCCGACCAGCGTCTTCGGCTCGTTCCTCGGAGGCGACGCTTCACCACGCATCCTTCAGCTCAAAGCCAAATTTACCTTCTAAACTAAAAACTTCTAGAACTTAACGGGCAGCCTTCTGTAGGCTGCCTGTTTTATCTAGACCCGAGAATCGACCGTCAACTGGCCGTTTTTCTGCTCCTCCGATGATTGATCTTGACGATGGTTCACACCATCTTCTGCGCGCTGGACCCGCTCGGTTAGCCTTCTCTACGACATGGCTTGACTATTCCTCTCTTCCGTTTATATTGTTGTCCGACCGATAAATAACATCGCCAGGCAACCTTTTCGTTTCCAAGTGGCGTCATAACTTACGGTAAATAAGATAAAAAAGTTAATCCGGTTAATGAATTAATCAACCCAGATGAATGCCGAAATTCTCTTAGTTGACGACAATCCGATCCAAACGGCTACACGCCAGGCGATTCTTTCTCTCCGTGGGAGAACAGTTGCTGTTGCCGAGGGGTCACACAGGGCTCTCGAATTGCTCGAGGATCCCGAGCTTTTTCAATCAGTTGCGTTAATCATTACGGACCATTGGATGCCGGACTTGAACGGCCCTCAATTTGTCGATCTCCTTCGTCGACGGATGCCGACGATACCTATACTCGTCATCAGTGGTTTGCCTGATGCTGAAGTGGAGTATGTGGGCCTGGACGTTATCTATCGCACCAAGCCAGTCCTTCCGGAGCAGCTCCTCGCTCTTGTAGATTCACTTCTTGATGAACCAATGAGCCGCACCGCCTGAATGCCTCAGACAGCTTGTGCATGAGCTGGCGGGTGCCCTAATGAACCAAGAATTGCCGGTGGGAAGCGTGTCTGCGACAATGGAGTGTCGCCGATGCCCACATTTGGCAGTTTCGCTCTCCTGGTCGCTCTTGCTCTTAGCGGGTATGCCCTGCTCGCCGGTGGTATTGCTCTCCGTCAACTGACGACGGGTTCGCGTGGCAGAGTTTCTCCTGAGCGGCTTGCGGAGACTGCCCGCAGGGCAGGTATTGGCAGCTTTCTCGCCACTACCGGAGCCGCGTTCGCACTCGTATGGGCCGCGTTTAATAACGATTTTTCCGTCGCTTACATCCTGCACCACAGCAATCGCGCGCTGCCTGGACCTTACAAGTTCGCCGCTCTGTGGTCCGGGCAAGAGGGTTCGCTTCTTCTGTGGGCATGGCTGCTCTCGGCGTATGGATTTGTCCTACGCATCCGGCACAAAGTTGACGTTAAGCTTACCGCTTACGCTTCAACTATTCTTGCCGGGATTCAAGTCTTCTTCCTTCTCCTGTTGAATTTTGCGGCGATGCCGTTTTCGCTGGTGGGGGGAGCGGTACCGCAAGATGGGTTCGGGCTGAACCCGCTTCTTCAGTATCCCGAAATGGTCATTCATCCTCCGATGCTCTACCTGGGATATGTCGGGTTTGCTGTACCCTTCGCGTTCGCGCTCGGCGCACTCATGATGCGTTATCCCGGGGAAAAGTGGATCCACATTACACGGCGCTGGACCATGGTTACCTGGCTCTTTCTCACCTGCGGCGTCTTTCTTGGTGCACATTGGGCTTACTCGGTGCTTGGCTGGGGGGGATACTGGGGGTGGGATCCCGTCGAAAATGCCTCGCTCATGCCCTGGCTTACAGGCACGGCTTTTTTGCACTCGGTCATGATGCAAGAGAAGCGAGGCATGATGAAGAGCTGGAACGTCTGGCTCATATTCTCGACATTTCTACTCGCTATTTTCGGGACGCTCCTCACCCGCTCCGGTCTGGTCAGCTCCGTTCACGCCTTCGCGCAGTCTTCGATAGGCACGTGGTTCTGGACTTTTCTCGTCATCGTTCTGGCAGTCTGCCTCTTTACGTTCATCCTGCAGCGTGATCACCTCAAGTCCGAGAATAAGATCGAATCCCTCGTGTCCCGCGAGTCAAGTTTTCTCTTTAACAACCTGGTCCTCCTCGCTGCGTGCTTTACTGTGCTTTGGGGAACGCTCTTCCCAGTTTTGTCTGAGTATGTCCAGGGAAACAAAGTCACAGTCGGCGCGCCGTTTTACAACCGCGTGGCTGTGCCGATAGGTTTGTTCCTTCTCTTTTTGACCGGCATCGGTCCTTTGCTAGCCTGGCGCAACTCATCGTTCAAGAGCATCCGCAAGAACTTCGTCCTGCCCTGCATCGCGGGTTTGATTACAGCTGTTGTGGTAATCGCCTGTGGAGTTCACCCCTGGGAGATATTTACCACCAGCGATCAGGGCTCCTTTTACTCGTTCATCGCGTTCACGCTGTCGGCTGTTGTGGTCACAGCGATAGGCTCTGAATTCTTGCGCGGCGCCCATGTCATCGCCCGCCACACGGGTCAGAACCTCTTCGCATCGGTGGTCCAGCTTACTCGACGTAACACCCGTCGCTACGGCGGATACATTGTCCACTTCGGCGTGGTGATAATTTTCGTCGGGATAGCTGGCTCCGCCTTCAACCAAAGCAAGGAGGAGGAACTGGGCTTCAAGCAGAGTGTGAATATTGGCCCCTATCGGCTGGAATGCCAGAGCTACTCTCAGGACTCGAATGCCAACTACGATACCGAATATGCCTTGCTTGACGTTTATCGTGGCGGCAAAAAAATTACCCAACTTGCCCCAGAGAAGCGTTTTTACACGGCGAGCCAGCAACCGTCAACGATTGTTGCCAACCACTCTACCCTTGCCTGGGACCTCTACGTCATTTATGCCGGCAAGAATCCGGATACGGGGCAGCCGATCATCAAAGTATTTTTGAATCCGCTGGTTGCATGGATCTGGATCGGTGTCGGCGTCGTAGTCCTGGGTACCGGGGTTGCGCTCGTGCCTAACATGAGTGCTGCGCTTGCCGCGAGCCGTAATCGCGCGACTGCGCTTGCGACTGCTGAAGTGGTGGTCGCGAGGAGTGGCGACTGATGTCAAGGCGCGGCAAACTCTTTCAACTGGTTGCCGTCTTGATCGTTGCGGTTCTCACCATGGGTTCGTCGAGCACCGCGGTCCGCTACAACGATCTGGGTCACAAGATGATGTGTGTCTGTGGCTGCAATGAGATTCTCATTGAGTGCAACCACCTGGGGTGCCCCGATTCCGACCAAATGCTCAGTGAACTGCGTGCGAGTATTGCAGGCGGAGCAAATGATGACGCAATTCTTACCGCCTTCCAGGATAAATACGGCCCCACGGTGCTGGCTGCGCCCATGCTGAGCAAATTCAATATCATCGCCTGGATCGTGCCGCCGGCTGTGCTCATCCTCGGCATCGCCGGAACTTCGGTTCTGGTGCGCCGCTGGCGACTTCGCGCCGCAGCAAAGCCGGCTTCGTCGCCCGTGGCTGGCTTCTCGGCCATGCGCGAGCGCATCCGCAGGGAAACGGAACTATGACTGTCATTGCCTGCTGCCTGCTGCTGCTCGGAATCCTTGTGTACGTCTTCTATCGAGAGGACCACATAGAGGAGCAGCACCAGAAGACGCGCCTCGAATATCTCCGCGAGCGAAAGGATGTTCTATACGAGAACCTGCGCGATCTCAACTTCGAGTACCACGCCGGGAAGTACGTGCAGGAAGACTATGCCGTGCAGCAGGCCGCTCTGGAGAACGAGACGGCCGAAGTACTGGCCGAAATCGATTTGCTCGAAGCGCGGTCGAGCTGAGCCGGCCCCCCTATAATCTTAAGGACGACCATGAAAGTATTTCTACGCTCGAGCCGCTGCCGAGCCAGCATCCTCGTTACGGCAAGCTTTGTGCTCTCCACCATCGCCTGGGCAGCTTCCCTGACCGGCACGGTCACGAACAAGACGACCAACAAGCCGGCGGCGGGGGACGATGTCGTCCTTATCGCGTTCGGCCAGGGAATGCAGGAAGCAGCGCGTACCAAGACCGATTCCCAGGGGCACTTCACTCTCGACCTTCCCGACAGCGGGATGCACCTAGTGAGGGTCGACCACGAGAAGGCGGCCTACTTCGAGCCTGCACCGCCGGGAACCACCAACGTGAAAGTGACGGTTTACGATGTGGAGCCCAAAGTCGAAGGGGTTTCGACCGAGGCCGATGTGATGCGGATCGAGACGACTCCGCAGGGCCTGCATGTTACGCAGAACTATTTCGTTAAGAACGACTCGAATCCTCCGCGGACGCAGTTCAGCAATCATGCGTATGAGATTTACCTGCCCCCGGGGGCGAAGATTGAGGCTTCGGCGGCGATGGGGCCGGCGGGGATGCCGGTGTCTTCCTCCCCTCTACCGCTGGCAGATCCGGGGCACTATGCCTTCGTTTTCCCCGTGCGTCCGGGTGAGACGCGGTTCCAGCTAAGCTACACGCTGCCGTACAGCGGCAGCTATAAGTTCACCCCGCGCATCTCCACGCCCACGGAGAACGTCGCGATCATGCTGCCCAAGAGCATGCAGTTCTCGGGAGGAGCACCGTTCCAGCCGGCTGACGTGGACGCGAATGCCCAGACGTTCCTGGCCCGCAACGTCGTGCCGTCGCAGGAGCTGGCCTTCACGGTCTCCGGCACCGGCTCAATGCCGCGCGATTCCGAGCAGACCGGAGCCAGTGCGCCGAGTGGACAGGCGCCTGCCGGCATGCCCGGCGCAGGCGATCAGTCCGCGGCTGCCGACAACCGTCCGGGCGGTGGGCTGGGAAATCCTATCGATACGCCAGATCCGCTGCAGAAGTACAAGTGGTGGATCCTCAGCGGCCTTGCCCTGGTGCTGGTGATCGCCGCGGCGTTCTTCCTGCGGGCCAAGCCAGTGCCTCCGGTGGCTGTGGCTGCTCCGCCGGCGCCATCGCCGCTGGTTCCGACTTCCCGGTTGTCGCCGACGCCCAATGGCAATCCCACTTCACTTCTGGCTGCGCTCAAGGAAGAGCTCTTCGCGCTCGAGACGGAGCGTCTGGAAGGTAAGCTTTCCGAAGCGGACTACGCAGAGACCAAGTCGGCTCTCGAGGTGGTGCTCAAGCGCGCTCTCGCGCGGCAGTCGGCGGGATAGGAATCGGGGAGGGCCCCCCTCCCCCCCTGTGGGGGAATTTTTTAACCCATTCTTTCTACAGCCGGTTACGGCTTGCGATTTGTAACCCATTCATTCCATTGAATGAGTTTGTAATCTATTCTTTTGATTGAGGTTACGTAGGTTTTTCACATTGGAATCTGTAACCCATTCATTTCATTAGAACAATCTGTAACCCATTCGTAGGACGAGGGTTAAGGTTTAGTGGCAAATCGAAGGTATCTATTTCTATTTTATCGGTTTAGGAGAAATTCTCGGCCAGGCAGCAAGGCGGCAGCGCACCCTCTAGAATCAAGATCTTGGGAGGGATGGTCGCGCATGAGGTATTGACGGGTCTTCCGGGATGGGAATCCGAGATATAAAGGATGCGCTTTCGCGCGCCGGTCAGGCCGATTTCGTTCCTCGAAAAACGCGAGGAACAAAATCGGAAGATTCAATCGCAGTCGCTTCGCCTGTCGGCTGCGCTCCGGCCTTCGGCAGAGAGGTGCGGTCCTCCGGACCAGCCTTTTTTGGCACGGCTAAAGCCGTGCCCTGATACAAAGCGGGTTCGTGCAAGAAGGACTCTTCGCCAGTGGAAGCTTACAGGCGACAGGGAGTTGTCTCGCCACAATACGGCTGCGCTCCGGCCTTCGGCAGAGCGGTTGATCCTTCGGACCAGCCTTTTTTGGCACGGCTAAAGCCGTGCCCTGATACAAAGCGGGTTCGCGCAAGGTGGATTCTTCGCCAGTGGAAGCTTACAGGCGACAGGGAGTTGTCTCGCCACAATGCGGCTGTGCTCCGGCCTTCGGCAGAGAGGTGTGGTCCTTCGGACCGGATTTCTTTGGCACGGCTGAAGCGTGCCCTGATACAAAGCGGGTTCGCGCAAGGTGGATTCTTCGCCGGTTGAAGCTTACAGGCGACAGGGAGTTGTCTCGCCACAATGCGGCTGCGCTCCAGCCTTCGGCAGAGAAGGGTGCGCTTCTTCGGGACCGGTCTTTTTTGGCACGGCTAAAGCCGTGCCCTGATACAAAGCGGGTTCGTGCAAGATGGACTCTTCGCCCGGTTGAAGATTGCAGGCGACAGGGAGTTGTCTCGCCACAATGCGGCTGCGCTCCGGCCTTCAGCAGAGAAGGGTGCGCTTCTTCGGGACCGGTCTTTTTTGGCACGGCTAAAGCCATGCCCTGATCCAAAGCAGAGTGTTTTGTGCAAGGCAGATTCTCGCCAGCTGAAGATTGCAGGGGGCTGCCTCACTGTTCTCATATCTGAAAATCCGGATGCGGACGGCGGCTACGTTCCGGCCACCGTCTGCTCGCCGAAGGCGGTCTTGAAGAACTTTTCGATTCGTTGGCGTCCGTCGTAACCGTGCCATGGCTCCGGGCTGGGGTTGCCGAAGATGCCGTTGGCGAGGGGTCCGTGGTCTTCGCGGGGATATTCCACCATTTCGACGGGGACGCCCATTTGTCGCAGTGCGCGATACATTTCCTGGCTCTGGCCGAGGGGGTCGGTCTTATCGGCTTCTCCCTGGAGGAGCAGGAAAGGCGTTTTGGCGTGGGAGACTCCGGCGAGCGGGCTCTGCCGCCAGGCGTCGGAAGCATGCTCCCATGGCTTGCCGTAGAACCAGCGATCGTAATAAGAACCTGACTCGGTGCCGTATTCGCTGTGCTGGTCGATGACGGGGGCTCCGCTGACGATGGCCTTGAAGCGGTCGGTCTTTCCTTCGACGAAGGCGGCCATTTCGCCACCGTAGCTGTATCCCATGAGGCCAAGTTTGTTGGGGTCGACGGGATATTTCGCGATGACGGCATCGACGCCGGCCATGATGTCGCGATAGTCGGCTCCGCCGAGATCGTTTTTGTTTGCGGCTGCGAAGGCGGCGCCGTATCCGGTGCTGCCGCGAGGATTGGTACGCAACACGGCCCATCCCTGGCCAACGAGCCACTCGATGAACGGATAGTAGCCGTCTTCAAATGCGCCGGTGGGTCCGCCATGCACATCGACGATGAGCGGCACTTTCTGCGATGCGGCTTGCGGCGGCAGATAGAGCAGGCCGTCGATGGTCATGCCTTCGTTTTTCCATTGCACGAGCTGAGAGGGAACCTTCGCCCACTTCGCGGGCATGAGATCGGGCGTGTTGAGAGCGGAAGCCTCGTGGCCCAGTTTTGCGGCGTAATAGAGAGTCGGAGGCTGGGTGCTGCCGGCGCCGATCCAGACCCATCCATTCTGTTTTGCGTTGGTGTTGAATTGTGTCGCTGTCGCGGTTTCAAATTTTACCGGCTGCAGGCTGTCGGAGCCGCTCCTGCTGGTGTCGATGCGAAGGATGGTCACGTTGGTGCCGATCTGGGCTCCGGCCACCACCTTGTCGTTGCCGTCAGCGATGGGCAGCTCGTGCGCGATGGTGCCGCTGAAGCCGGCGGTCAGATCCTTTACGGAGTTGTCGCCGAGGTTGAGAACAGCGAGGTCGTGATATCCGGGGGGCGCGTCCTGCGAGGCCTGCGAGAGGAAGTAGTAGCGCTTGCCATCGTCGGACCAGCTTCCTCCCTGGATGGTTGCGGGCAGGTCCTTGATCTGCGACGGGTGCGCGGGATCGCTCACGCCGACCATCCACGCGGTGTTGGCAGGGGTGAGATCGCCGATGTTATTCATGCCTTCGGCGATGGCGATCAACCGGTCGCTCTGCCTGCTCCATGCGATCCCGTGGACATCGGGAGGCACGGCGACAGGGGTCAGCTTCTCGTCGTCGGTATTAAGGAAATACAGGCGGGAGCCGTGCTGGTCGTGGTCAACCCAGACGGCGTCGGCCTTGTCGTCGTGCTCCTTCTTTTCGCCGGGCGTTTCGGGGTCGCGTACGAGGAGGGCGATGGTCTTGCCGTCGGGAGAGATGTCGTAGTTTTCGATGTCGACGGATACAGGATCGCTTTTCGCCGGAGCGGGGCCTTTGCGGGGAGGGATGGCGTCGGGCAGGGTGGAAGTGTCGACGGGCGGCGCCACCTTCAGGTCATAGGGGCGCGCTTCGCCGGCCTCCATCGGCAAACGGTAGAGCTGCGTGTGGTCGCCACGATGGGCGAGGAAGAGAATGGCGCTTCCGTCAGGCATCCAGCGGCCCGCGTATTCGCCACGCTTTTCCTGAGGGGTAGACCAGGTGAGCTGACGCGCGGAGTTCTGTTTGATGTCTATGAGCCAGAGGTGGCTCTTGGCGCCATCGGCGGTGGAATCGGTGATCTGGACGAGGACACTGTGGCCGTCGGGCGAGAGCCGGGGCTGGGCGATGGAGCGTACGTGACGCAGATCTTCGTTGGAAGGGAAATGTGCGTCGTCGGCGGCAGAAGCGATGGCGATGGAAACTGCGCAAAGGAGGAGCAGTGCAGCCACGCGCAAAGTTTTCAGCATGGACAAAAGCATATCCTGTAGACTCGCGGCAAACCAGAGAGAGTCAATGAATCCTCCGGCAGAGACAGCACCGAATGCGACGACGACGTTCTGGGGGTCGGTGTGGGAGGCTCTGCGCGGCTCGCATCAGGACTATACGGCAGGGAGCCTGAATCGCGCGATTTTCCTGCTGGCCATCCCGATGGTGCTGGAGATGGTGCTGGAGTCGCTGTTTGCAGTCGTCGATGTGATGTGGGTAGGCCGGCTGGGCGCCGATTCGGTGGCGACGGTCGGCATCACCGAATCGATGCTGGCGCTGGTGTTTGCGGTGGGAATGGGGCTGTCGCTGTCGACGACTGCGATGGTGTCGCGGCGGATTGGGGAGAAGGATCCGGAAGACGCGGCGATCTCGGCGGTGCAGGCGATTGTGCTGGGGCTGATGGTGTCAGTTGGTATGGGCGTGCCGCTGGGGATTTTCGCTCCGCAGCTTCTGCGGCTGATGGGCGCGCCGGCGTCGGTGGTGGCGGTGGGGTCGGGCTATGCGCGCATTGCGCTGGGCGGCTGCGGCGCGATCATCATGCTCTTCCTGAACAATGCGATTTTTCGCGGCGCTGGCGATGCGGCGATTGCGATGCGCCTGCTGTGGGTGTCGAATATTCTCAACCTGATCCTGGACCCGTGCCTGATTTTCGGGCTGGGGCCATTCCCGCGGCTGGGCGTTACGGGTGCGGCGCTGGCGACATGTTCGGGGCGAAGCATCGGCGTGCTCTACCAGTTCTACCGGCTGCTGCGCGGGACGGAGCGGATTCATGTGCTGGCGCGGCATCTCCGGGTAAACCTGACGGTGCTGTGGCGGCTGCTGCGGGTGTCACTGACGGGGATTCTGCAATTCACGATCGCGAATGCGAGCTGGATCGGCCTGGTGCGGATTATCTCGCTGTTCGGGGCGGCGGCGGTGGCGGGGTATACGGTGGCGATCCGCATCGTGATCTTTTTCATCCTGCCGTCGTGGGGGCTGAGCAATGCGGCGGCTACGCTGGTGGGGCAGAATCTGGGGGCCGGGCATCCGGATCGCGCGGAGAAGGCGGTGTGGCGGACGGGCTTTTACAACATGATCTTTCTCGGTGTGGTCGGAGTATTTTTCTTTGTCTTTGCCACGCCGGTGCTGCGCCTGTTCCTGAACGATCCCGAAGTCATTTCGGTTGGCGCGACGGCGCTGCGGATATTCAGCTGCGGGAACATTGCTTATGCGTATGTGATGGTGCTGCTGCAGGCATTTAACGGAGCGGGTGACACGATCACACCGACGTACGTCAATTTCTTTGGGTTCTGGGTGCTGGAGATTCCGCTGGCGTGGTTTCTGGCGGTTCACACCGGTCTTCAATGGAAGGGCGTGCTGTTCGCATTTGTGTGCGCCGAGTGCGTGGTAGCCGCGGTGAGCCTGATCCTCTTCCGGCAAGGGCGCTGGAAGGCGCAGCGAATTTGAAGTTTTAAATCTGAAGCTCTGGGAGGTGCCGTGGCTGCGTTGATCGTTCTACTCCTAGCTTTTGTGTTGTTCCTGCTTGGGGGCCAGCTTGGCCTCACGTGGTTCGAAGTGTGGACCCATGCGCTGCGCGGCGCGCTGGCGTGCATGCTGCTGCTGACTGCCTCGGCGCACTGGGGAAAACGGAGAGCCGACCTGATTGCGATGGTGCCGCGGCGATTTCCGATGCCGGGGTTGCTGGTCACGATTACCGGCGTGATTGAGCTGGCGGGCGCGGCGGGACTGATCATTAAGACGACGCATCGCATTGCGGGAGTGCTGCTGGCGGTGTTCTTTCTGGCGATGTTTCCCGCGAATGTCCGGGCCGCGAAGGAGAAGCTGACGATCGGCGGGAGGCCGGTCCTTGGCGTGGCGTCGCGTGGTTTGATTCAGATTGTCTTTATCGGCGCGGCATTGCTGTGCGCGATGTGAGGGCTTTCGCGGGATCGCATGCACATCTCCGAAGATGCAATCGCTACACTGGAGAGATGCTGCATGTTCTCAATCCCATCCCGGCTCACGATATTCGCCTGATTGTTTTCGATCTTGACGGCACCCTCATCGATTCGCAGAAGGACCTTGCCGATTCGATCAACGCGATGCTCATGCAGATGCATCGCACGCCTCTTCCCGAGGAGGTGATCGGCAACTACATCGGCGATGGAGCGGGGATGCTGGTGCGGCGGGCGCTTGGCGATCCGGAAGATGAGCACGTGGTTGAAGAGGGGCTCAACCGGTTTCTGGCGTACTATCGCGAGCACAAGCTGGACCACACGTATGTTTATCCCGGCGTTTTTTCGTCGATCGAAGCGATGCGGTCGATGCCGGATGGCGAGGCGCGGCGAATGGCGGTGCTGACGAATAAGCCAATCGGGCCGTCGCGAGCGATTTGCGAGGCGCTGGGATTGAGCGATCACTTCTTTCAGATCTATGGCGGCAACAGCTTTGCGACGAAGAAGCCGGATCCGGAGGGGTTGCTGGCGCTGATGGCCGAGGCGGAGGCGGCTCCGCATGAAACGCTGATGATCGGCGATTCGGATGTGGATGTTTTGACGGCGCGACGGGCCGGGGCGTGGATTATCGGTTGCAGATTCGGATTATCTTCGCATAGATTGGAAAATATACCCTCCGACTGCCTGGTCGATGCGGCATCGGAATGGGCATTGGCGCTGCACTTCGATATCAATCAAAAACAAAAAGTCGATTCGGGCGTAGCGTAATCCTCACTGTAGCTGCAACTTTTCAGGAGAGCCAATCGTAAGCCCTGCATGCGAGCCATCGAGCATCGCATGCACATTATTCTTTGCTTCCATGTAAACGCTTTTTCGCCGGTCACGCGCCGACGGATCCTGTAGTTCATTTACCGCCTGTTCCGGGGGATTACGTCTTGGTAAGATCCACTTTTCTTCTTTCTCTCTGTCTTTGCTCATTTGCTGTTGCACAGGTCACCGGACCTCAAGGATCTCAAAAACTTCAAGAATCGGCGGTCGCTTCTGTTGCCGCGCCCGCGACTGCCAAGCCGATTACAGGAACGGTCGCCGATTCGACCGGAGCCATCATTCCGGGAGCACAGGTGGTGCTCACCGATGCTTCGGGGGCGACGTATGCGTCGGCGACCACGGATGCTTCGGGAACATTTCAGCTTGTGCCGCCGCATCCGGGGACATATACGCTGACGGTGACGCTGGCGGGCTTTCAGCCAGCTTCGCAGACAGTGACGGTGAGCGAGACGGGACCGCCGGCTCCGCTGAATATTGCGCTCGCGGTGGCGACGGCGGTTCAGCAGGTGACGGTGAGCGCGGGGACGCAAGTCGATCTCACGGCTTCAGAGAATAACGGCGATACGGCAGTGATGACGTCGAACGATCTCAAGGACCTGCCGGTCTTCGACGATGATCTGGCCGGAGCGATGAGCGGCTTTCTCGATTCGGGGCAGGCGGCGACGGCGGGATCAGGACTGATGGTCGATGGGGTGGAGGCGAACCGGTCGCTGGTTTCGCCGTCGGCGGTGCAGGAAGTGCATATCAACCAGGATGCCTACTCGGCGCGCTATTACTATCCGGGCCGGGGGCAGATGGAGATCATCACCAAGCAGTCGGCGGATGCGTACCACGGGCAATTCAACTTCATCTTCCGCGATTCGGCACTGAATGCGCAGCAGGACTTCTCGCCGAGCAAGCCCTACGAGCAGCGGCGTATTTACGAGGGCAACCTGACGGGTCCGGTGCTGCGCTCGAAGAACACGATGTTCCTCTTCTCATTCATTCGCGCGGAAGAGGATTTGAATGCGGTGGTGAATGCGACGGTGGCGCCTACGCCGGCGAATCCGAACGGCGTGTACAACGTCAACGTTCCCGCTCCGACGCGCGACACGGAATTTTCGCTGCGCATCGGCCATCAGTTCAGCGATAAGAACAGCGCGTCGGTGATGTACGCCTTCCAGGACGCAACGAACACCAATTCGGGTGTGGGCAACCAGACATTGCCGGAAGCGGGCTACGACACGGAGACACGCGAAGACGATCTGATTTTTCACGACGATTACATTGCGTCGGCATCGACGCTGAACCAGGCGTCGCTGGTGCTCGAGCGCAGCTACGACCCTATCTCGGATGTGCAGGAGGGGCCGCAGATCGAGGTCAACGGCAACTATATCGGCGGCAGCGCGCAGAACGACCAGGTGCGCACGGAATACAACCTGCGCGCCAATGAGATGGTGACGTGGACGCAAGGTCCGCACACGCTGAAGTTTGGCATCAACCTGCCGCACTTCAGCCGCCGCGTACTGGACGACAACACCGACCGGGACGGGACGTACACGTACAGCCCGACATATGCGGCGGATGGCTCGCTGATCTCCACGGCGATCGAGAACCAGCTTGCGGGGAATCCGTCAGGCTTTACGGTCAAGCAGGGACAGACGCGTTTCGTTTATCAGCAACGGGAAGTGGGAGCATTCATTCAGGATCAGATCAAGCTAAAGCCGTGGCTTTCGATCACTCCGGGGCTGCGCTATGACTGGCAGAACTTTCTCGAGCAGGACGTGAATGATTTCTCGCCGCGCTTTTCCTTCGCGTTGGTGCTGAACCAGGCTCACGAACTGGTGCTGCGCGGCGGCGGCGGTGTGTATTACGACCGCACGGGCTCGGGCCCGCTCGCAGACCTGGCGCGTTTTCAATCTGCCAAGCTGCGTTTGCTGCAGGTCTCAGCGAACCAGCAGCCGCTTTGCTATCCGATCAGCGAGTGCCTGAACACAGATGTGCTGCCGCCGTCGCTGGTAGAACTTGCTCCGAATATCCGGACGCCTTACCAGGTGCAGTATGGCCTTTCGCTCGACCGCAGAGTGGGCGAGAAGGCGACGGTTTCGATTGGCGGCCGCATCAATCGCGGAGTCGATGTGTATCGCTCGATCGACATCAATGCTCCGCTGCCGCCGGATTACTCCGCGCGGCCCGATCCCAATGTGTCGCAGCTTCGCCAGATACAGTCGGAGGGCTCGCAGTTCGGCTCGGCGCTGGACATCAATTATCGCGGACGGTTCAACAAGCGCTTTACCGGATTTGCGTGGTATACGTGGAGCCACTACGCGAACAACACGAGCGGCATCTCCTGGTTTCCGCAGAACCAGAAGGATCCGGAAGCGGAGTGGGGCCCGGCGGATTGGGATCAGCGTCAGCATTTCGGACTTTACGGCGCGATCAATCCGCAGCATCTGCTGAACCTGGGCGTGGGAGTCTTTGCCAACAGCGGGAAGCCATGGACGGTGCTGACCGGGACCGATGCCTACGGCGACAATCTCTTCAACGCGCGGCCGGATGGGGTAGCGCGCAATTCGGAGATCGGTCCGGACTACGCGGACGTCGATCTGCGCTGGGGTTATGACTTCAAGCTGCAACCGAGGGAATTGGACAAGAGCCCGACGCTGGGGCTTTCGGTTTCATCGTTCAATGTCCTGAATCATGTCAACGGCTCGTACGTGGACACGACCGAGGGCAGTCCGGATTTTGGCGAAGTGACGAGCGCTTATCCGCCGCGCCGGATGCAGCTGGCGATGCGGGTCAATTTCTAAGAGGCAGGGTGCTAAACGTCGCGTGCGGCGCGGACGTGGTCGAGAAAGGCCTGCTGCACGCGGTTGAAGGAGCGGCCCTTCAAGACCGCCGCGACAATGGTGCGCGAGGCCTGCGCGTCGGAGATGCGGACAAAGCTGCAGCGGGCGCTCTTGTCGACGGCCATCTCGGGAACGAGGGAGACGCCGACGCCGGCGGCGACCATGCCGAGAAGGCTGCTGAATTGTCCGCTTTCAAAAGCGATTCTGGGATTGACCTTGGCGCGCGAGCATGCGGCCACGCTCAGATCGCGAAAACAATGGCCGTCGCGCAGCATGACGAACTGCTCGCCGCGAAGCTCGCGCAATGAGATGTTTTTGGCGCCTGCACGCGCATGATCTCTGGCGAGCGCGGCATAGAGGGGCTCGGTGCGCAGGGGATAAAGCTGGAACTCCTTGTGGCGCAGGGGCAGAGCGAGGATGGCGACGTCGAGGGAGAGATTGCGCAGGCTCTCGATGAGCACCGGCGTGGTCTCTTCCAGAATGCGCAACCTGGCGTCAGGATATTTTTTCGAAAACGCAGCGACGAACTGCGGCATCAGGTACGGCGCGATGGTGGGAATGATGCCCACGGCGACGCTGCCGCGCACGTCGGTGCGCTTGTCTTCGACGCCGGAGCGCGCGGCCTCCATCTGGTGGAGGATGGAACGCGCGTGGGGAAGAAATGCGCGGCCGGCCTCGGTGAGGCGAACGCTGCGTCCGAGGCGGTCGAAGAGCCTTGCGCCCAGATCCTCTTCAAGCTTGAGGACCTGCTGCGAGAGGGAGGGCTGGGCGACGTGACAGCGCTCGGCGGCGCGGCTGAAGCTTCCGGCGTCCGCAATAGCACAGATGTATTTCAGTTGTTGAAATTCCATAGGTAATACCTATGCTCCGAATGGGAACTATGTATTGGAGCAATCTGTCTCCATGATGCTACATTGCCAGTGTCGGGGCAACGCGGGTTTCCGCGTTGCGAGATTGTGAGTGAACCGTGACGTGTGCGTCACAGAAATTGAAGGAGAAACATGGCAGACGAAAACCCAATCTCAAACGCATCGAAATGCCCGTTCCATCACACTGCGGGCGGAGGAACGACGAATAAGGACTGGTGGCCCAACCAGTTGAAGCTGAACCTTTTGCACCAGCACACATCCAAGTCCGATCCCTATGGTAAGGACTTCAACTACGCCGCAGAGTTCAACAGCCTCGATCTGGCGGCGGTGAAGGAGGACCTGCGCAAGCTGATGACGGACTCGCAGGATTGGTGGCCGGCGGACTTCGGTCACTATGGGGGCCTGTTTATCCGCATGGCGTGGCACAGTGCAGGCACTTACCGCACGGGCGACGGCCGCGGCGGCGCGGGATCCGGCCAGCAGCGGTTTGCGCCGCTCAATAGCTGGCCCGATAACGTCAGCCTGGATAAGGCGCGGCGGTTGCTCTGGCCGGTCAAGCAAAAATATGGAAAGAAAATTTCCTGGGCGGACCTGATCATTCTTACCGGCAACGTGGCACTGGAGTCGATGGGCTTCAAGACCTTCGGCTTCGGCGGCGGGCGCGTGGACGTGTGGGAGCCGGACGAGGATGTGTACTGGGGCACGGAGAAGACCTGGCTGGGCGGCGATCATCGCTACGGCAAAGGAAAGAACGGCGACGAAGGCGTGCTCGTAGCCGATGCGGAGTTGCACGGCACGGAGCATGACCGCACCGGCGGCGGCAGCGACGAGCGCAGGCTCGAGAATCCGCTGGCCGCAGTGCAGATGGGGCTGATCTACGTGAACCCGGAAGGCCCGGATGGCAATCCCGACCCGGTTGCCGCGGCCCACGACATCCGCGAGACCTTCGCGCGCATGGCGATGAACGACGAAGAGACGGTTGCGCTGATCGCGGGCGGCCACACCTTCGGCAAGACACACGGCGCGGGGCCGTCGTCCCATGTGGGGCCGGAGCCGGAAGGCGCCCCCATCGAACAGCAGGGCCTGGGCTGGAAGAGCAGCTATGGCACAGGCGTGGGCACAGACGCGATCACCAGCGGGCTGGAAGTCATCTGGACCAGCACGCCGACCAAGTGGAGCAACAACTTCTTCTGGAACTTGTTCGGTTACGAATGGGAGCTGACGAAGAGCCCGGCGGGTGCGCACCAGTGGAAGCCGAAGGGGGATGCGGGAGCGGGTACGATTCCGGATCCGTTTGATGCTTCGAAGAAGCGCGCTCCGGCGATGCTGACGACCGATCTCGCACTGCGCGTTGACCCTGCCTATGAAAAGATTTCCAGGCGGTTCTTCGAGCATCCGGATCAATTCGCCGATGCTTTTGCGCGTGCATGGTTCAAGCTGACGCACCGCGATATGGGTCCGCGAGTGCGCTATCTTGGCCCCGAGGTTCCTGCAGAAGAGCTGATCTGGCAGGATCCTGTGCCGGCGGTCGATCATAAGCTGATCGATGAGAAGGACGCTGCTGCGCTGAAACAGCAGGTGCTGGCTGCGGGGCTGTCAGTCTCGCAACTGGTTTCAACGGCGTGGGCGTCGGCGTCCACGTTCCGCGGCTCGGACAAGCGCGGCGGCGCGAACGGTGCGCGCATTCGCCTGGAACCGCAGAAGAACTGGGAAGTCAACCAGCCGGAGCAACTGGCGAAGGTGCTGAAGACGCTCGAAGGGATCCAGGGCGACTTCAACAGCAAACGGAAGGATGGCAAGAAGGTGTCGCTTGCCGACCTGATCGTGCTGGCGGGCAATGCGGGCGTCGAGCAGGCGGCGAAGAATGCCGGCTACCCAGTGACGATTCCGTTTGCGCCGGGACGCACGGACGCCTCGCAGGAGCAGACCGACGTGGACTCCTTCGCCGTGCTCGAGCCCGTCGCCGACGGCTTCCGCAACTACCTCAAGCGCAAATTTACCGTGCCTGCCGAGGCGCTGCTGGTCGACAAGGCGCAACTGCTGACGCTGACTGGTCCGGAGCTGACGGTGCTGGTTGGCGGCCTGCGCGTGCTGAAGGCAAACTTCGGAGAGTCGAAGCATGGCGTCTT
>Ga0335075_10003970_pt1 | contig 23216 bp, 32 predicted proteins | sample Lox_Sample_24_FD_206723 | JGI IMG/M metagenome (GOLD analysis project Ga0335075, IMG submission 206723) | Soil microbial communities from Loxahatchee National Wildlife Refuge, Florida, United States - Lox_Sample_2.4 | ecosystem: Environmental > Terrestrial > Soil > Wetlands | place: USA...
TCCCGTCGTCAGATGAGACGGAACTGGCCGCTGCTGGCCTGGCGGCTGAACTAGGTTTGCGGAGTGTCCCCGATCTGGCAGACGGTCATCGGTGCTGCGGCAGCCATTGTCGGCGGGATGCTGGCCGCGTGGTGGCAGACCAGCCGCGCCGATGCGATAGCGCGGCGGGTACGCCAGGAGGAGCGACGAGAGCAGGGCCTGTTCACACTCAGGGCCATGCTTGCCGATATCCGAAGCCGAGTGAACTACCTTTACCGGCAGGCCGAGGCGACGCCGCTAACCGGGCAGTACCAAGCCGCAAGCGCAGCCCTTGCAGAACTCGGGACGGCATGGCGGGCGAACTTGTCTGGCGTCATTCCAGACGGATCGATCGTGAAGGCATACGCCGCTCTCAATGGCGCTGCGCACGACCTGTTCCCCGGCGGCCCCGACGCAATGATGCAATACCTCAATGAGGACTTCGCGGCAAAGGCACAGCACTTCGTTCGCGATCTCGGTCATGTGCTCGGCCTGATCGACGAGCTGGTTAAGGCGACCGACACGGTGGTCAGCGGACTCGCGTACCCACGACCAGCACTTTCGCTGCTGCGGCGAGTCGGCCACTCCAAAGGAAAGCGTGCCCTGCACTGACTGTTGTGCTCTGGGCGCTCGCCCCACGTTGGCTACATGGTCAAAGGCTGGCTGGTCGTCAGATGAGACAGGTGCATGCTGGGGTCAGGCAGCACATCGCGCTGCTGCCGTCAGCTGTGTTAAAGATGACGACCACGCCCAGGGTTTCGGATCCATCTGTCCAGAGGCCGCGCTCACAGCCGCGATGGACTAGGTGCCGCGGGCCAAGCTGGGCAGTCGCCTTGAGCGGCAGACGCCGTATCCGCGAGAACGAATATGCGACGCCGCGCATCGTCCGCCCGAGCAGGTTCCGCCACCTGCGCAGCATCACGTCCCGGTACACGCCGGCCTGGTAATTCGGCTCCTCGAAAGCGAAAGCACGGGCCGCGGCGGAATCGGGCAGGTCCAGGATGTGCACGCTGCCGGTAGCCGTCTCGTCGTCGGAGAACGTCGGGCCGCGGGCGATCATCCCCGCTTCGAACTGGTCCATATACGACCAGTGCCTCTCCGCCAGTTTCATTCGCAACGGCATCGAGCCGGCCCGGTCGCGGTGATAGCAGAAGAATTCCACTCTGACATTCTCCGCCAGGTCATCTGTCATCGTTGCCGCGCCGAGTGCTGGGCCGTGCAAACTGGGCGCGCCCGAGGATGCGCTGGATCACATGCAGGTCTACGTGCTGCTCCCCGGAGCAGCGTCCCGGCAGTGTGACGCGCGTCGTGCGGCCCGCTTCCTTCAGCAGGGCCTGCCATTCTTCCCAGTCGTCATGCGCGTCAATCGGCTGCCCGCGCGACCCGCACCAGACCAGATCCCAGTCTTCCCACATCTCCCCACTGCTGCTTGGTCGGCCTTCTGACTGGCAAGGTCGCGCCGCAGCGGCGTGATCAACTCGGGCGGGATCGGGACCGACCGGGTACGGTCGCCCTTGGGCCGCGTAAAGGTCCAGCCGCCCGTGCGCTTCGGACACGACGCGGCGTGGCCGGCGCAATCGGAGTGCACAGCTGAGGGCACCTACCGCCGTGAGCAGTACAGCCCGGCGGGCAAGGCCGCAAGCAGAAGTGATTGCGGCCCGCCGCGCGCTGAGCTTTCGCGCACTCCTTCGGGCACGGGTAGCGGTGCAGCAACTCGCCGCAGGAGTGCGGGTCGTCGCAGCCGTGCCGGTACCGCTGACGCTTGAGCTGCCAGTGGACGAGATAACAGCCTGGTCCAGGTCTGCGTAGCCGCAGCGCAGCCCGATCGCCTCGTTCTGCCGCAGGCCTAATGCGAGCGTTACCGACCAGCGGGTGCCGTTCCGGCGCCGCGCCCCGCCAGGATCCATTCAAGTTCTATCCAGGTGGGCGCGCGGAACGTCACGAGACATCCATGCAGGGATCACCATACTTACTTGCCATTCGCGGTAAGGTATGGCTTGTCTTGCGTAAGCCGACCCCTAGCCTCCCTCGTAACTTGATGTACTTGGCTTTTTAGCGCCTGCAGTGTATCTTTCATATTACATTTAGAATTGGATAGGTTTTGAGATGCGCCTCATAAAGGCTCGGGTTGAGAATTACAAGTCCGTGCTCGACGCAGAATGCTTCTCGGTCGGTAATCTCACCTGCCTGGTTGGTAAGAATGAGTCCGGCAAAACCGCGCTCCTGGAGGCGATTGAGAAGATCAACTCGGTGGTGCCAAGCCGCGAGGGCTTCCAAATTACCGACTACCCCAGGATCAACCTGTCCGACTACGAGGCTTCAGGCCGGGTTGACGTAGCGATCGAAACTGTGTGGGACCTGGAACCCGAGGAAGTCGACCACATCGACCGTCTCGCCGGGCCGGGCGTGCTGACAACGCCGGTGCAGCTGTCAAAGGACTACGCCAACAGGCGATCGTGGAAGCTCGGTCTCGATCTTGCCAAGGCAGCCCAGCTGGTTGTTGCCACTAGCGGACTTGAAGAGACCGAGCGCTCTGCTCTGGCGGATCTAGCATCTCCGGTCGAGGTCTTCGAGAAGCTCCAGGCCATGGAGACGCGAAGCCCCCGCCAGCAAGCCATGCTGGATGAGCTGAACGCCAGTTGCCCCGCCGGCGATCTCGAAGCGTCGATAGAGACCTACCTCGATGGGCGACTGCCAGCGCTTGTTTACTACACCCTGTACGACAGTCTTCCGGGCCGCATGTCAATCGACCAGCTGCTAACGGCCAAGGCCAGCGGCACGCTCGACCAGATCCAAGGCTCACGCGTCTTCCTGTCTCTGCTCTCAATGGTCAATACGACCCCCGAGCAGTTGAACCAGATCACGACATCTGAGCAGCTCATCAGCAAACTCGAAGGAGTCCAAAGCCGCATCACCCGCATCCTCTTCAAGTACTGGACGCAGAACAAGTACCTCAAGGTCCGGTTCAGTCTCGGCTCCGCCAGTCCAGGAGATCCGCCGCCCTTCAACACTGGGAAGGTCTTCCAGACGCGGATCGAGAACACGCGCCACGATGCCACCATCAACCTGAGTGACCGCAGCACCGGCTTCATCTGGTTCTTCTCGTTTCTAGTCTGGTTCTCCGAGGTTCAGAAGGAGCATGGCCAGAACCTGATCGTCCTGCTCGATGAACCTGGCCTGAGCCTGCATGCCAAGGCTCAGCAAGATCTCCTGCGCTACATCAACGAAGAACTGCTGCCGAAGTACCAGGTGATCTACACCACCCACTCACCATTCATGATCGACTCAGGCAGCCTACTCGCGTGCCGGACTGTTGAGGACGTGCTCGGTCCAAACGACGAGGTTCTTGGAACCAAGGTTGGCGACAACGTGCTCAGCACCGATCGCGACACGCTCTTCCCACTGCAGGCCGCGCTGGGCTATGACATCACGCAGACGATGTTCGTTGGCAAGCACTGCCTGCTGGTGGAAGGTCCGTCCGATCTCCTGTACCTCCAGTGGGCATCCAGCGAGCTAACGAGACTTGGCCGGAAGGGCCTTGACCGCCGCTGGACGATCACCCCGTGCGGCGGCATCACCAAGGTCTCCAGCTTCATGTCCCTGTTCGGTGGCAGCGGCCTCGACGTTGCGGTCCTGACCGACCATGCGTCCGGCGACAAGCGAAAAGTGCGCGAACTGCGCGAGTCCGATCTGCTCAAGCAGGGACATGTCTTTACGGCCGACATGTACTGCAACGGCTTCAGCGAGGCGGACACCGAAGACGTTCTCGGCCGCGACTTCTACATCGAACTAGTCAACGCGACGTACGAACTGAAGGGCAGCCAGGCTCTGCAAGTTGACCGGCCGCCCACAGTTCCGATGAGAGTGGTCGAAGAGGTGGAAGATCACTTCAAGGTATTGCCGGCCGACGCACCGGAATTCGACCACTACGCCCCGGCTGCCCACCTGATCGCAAATCCAGGCGATCTGACGTTCCGTGGACGGGGCGCGGCGCTGGATAGGTTTGAGAAGCTCTTTGCGGATATCAACGACCTCTTGGCCCCCTAGGTTTCGATGGTTTCCGGAGCCGTAGCTGGGGCTCACCGTAAGTGGCATTCTTTGTCACTACCGCCAGGTGTCCTACCATCGCCAATGTTATGAGCAGAGCCGTAGATCCGGTCCTCTTGTGTCGGAGTTACCACGGCGCCGATACCGTCCGCGACGTGATGGCGTTGCGCCATGCAGCTCATGTCAATAGTGCCGGGCTCAGCAGTGGGACGTGCGGTACGCCCGCGTAACTAGCCATGGCATCGACTTCGACCTGCGTCAGCCTAATTTTCGCGAGCATGATGGCGCAGGCCGACAGGTCGTACTTCAAGAGATGGAGGTTCCGGCGCCAGTTCCATCGCAAAAGCCGAGGCGAGAAGAACCGCCTGTCGGCAACCCACTGAACCGCCCCGGAGTTTCCGGAGGCTCCATCTCGTGAGAGGAAGATGGGGCCCTGGATCGTGGACATATGTATCCGCCGGAGTTGCGTGAGCGGGCGGTCCGGATGGTCGCCGAGGTACGGCCGGAGTACACGTCGGACTGTCCGGCGATCGTGGCGGTCGCGCATCGGCTGGGCATCGGATCAGCGGAAACCCTGCGCAAGTGGGTCCGGCAGGCCGAGGTCGATACGGGGCGGCGGCCGGGCGTGGAGCCCAACGTCTATCGCGTCAAGGTCTGCGGACAGGCGCCGGTAGGTCGCCTGTATCTTCTCGATGTCGGCGCGGGCCGCTGCTCCCGCTTCACGCCGGAAGGCGTCGATGCCCGGGCGAGGCTTATCGCGTACTTCCACACTTGGCTGCGGGCCGTAGATCAGCTGCATCCGCGCGTTGAAAGCATCCATCGTGCGACGGATCTCCGAACTATCCAGGTGCGGCCCTACTGCGTCACTCACCAGACCTCCATCTGCGCGCTCGACGACGCTACGCGCTGGTCAACCAGCTGAGTCCGGGCAGCTTTGCAGTCGACCCTGTAGAGACAGCCCCCTGCGACCCTAGGCTCGGAATGTGTGGGAGCAAGACATAGGCACTTTCCCAGTCTCGTGGCCCGAGCAGACCGATGAGTGGCTCCTGCATTTGGAGCGCGTTCTCACTGGCGTCCAGTGGGTCAGCGGCCTGGGCGGCAAGGGCAGCGCGGCGGATCGCGAGGTCATTGTTGACCCGCCGAACGACATGCACTGTAAGCTGCGAATCCGGGCTGCGCCCGGCGGCATAATGTGCATGGTCACGGCAGATGAGGCGCCCGCTGACGAGGACGAAGCCCGGTACTGGCGCGAAGCCGCTGAGAAAACCGTCTCGATGCTCGGCAAACACGATCAGGATTTCCAGTGGCAGGCCATCCTGGGGCATGATCCGAACGGCTCCGACATGCCTCGCTGTATCCCGCTCGCAGAATCCGTCACCGTGGGGCCGGTCATGCCGTCGCCCGGTGCGGGTACGGATGCGAGAACTCGTCGGCTACCTGGGCGGCCGGATCGATCGTCCCTGGCCTGCCCGTTACAGCTGGCCGATTATACCAACCGGCGCTGTACGCATTTATAAATGGGACCGCGCCGAACACGTGGGAAGTCCGCCGGAAGGGATCCGTCGGGATGAAGCGTTGTTTCCCAGCTAACTCCTGCCAGACTTAAAATCAGTCAGCGCTGTTGCTCCCTGCTCAGAGGCAAACCCAAACCTACTCCCGCAGGACTCGAATCTCTCCCATCATCTCCTCCCCGAGGTTGCCGCGACTCCAGACAACCTCAATATCCGGTTCGCCATGCAAAATGCGTCCGACCACCTCGGTGGCTCTGGTCTGAACCTCAGCGATATCGTCGCTAAAAATCTGCGGATGCAACACCGAGTCGATGCGGGTCCGGTCCCGGTACAACACGTATCGCCAACCTGCGCGCCCATCACGATACACCTCGATATGCGTCGGATCGGGTATGCCGCCGGTAGCGCGGAAGTTTCTAGCCTTATCGGAGTGAGTGAAAAGTGCGGTTATCAAAAATGCGGAAGCAAGAATAAGATACGCAAGAATTGATGGCGGATGTGGAATTCTACTAATTCCGAAAAGTGCTTCCGCAAGGAACAGCAGAGCTGTCACTGTGACGCCGACAACGATAAAGAACAAAGAATTGGTTCTAAATCTTCCCAGTTGTTGCGCGCAGAGTATCATCACATAGAGCACGGCAGTATACGGAGACCTAATAATACCGCCCGTGGCCTCGATAAGTATGCACAAGCCAACAATGTTGAAAATTACTCCACCATAAAACAAGTACTTGCGACTGCGCATGAGCGCGACGGGCTCCGCCGCCACATCTTGACCCGGCGGTGCAGTTCCGAGCCCTTGAAAGAACGACAGTGCACCGCGAAACAGCGACGAGGCCCCGAGAAGCAGCACAAAACCCACGCCGAAAATTCCCAAGGCCACATCCGGCAGATTGCCAGAACTAGAGATATTCCAATTCCACGCGTAGATGGCGACCACGTAAAAAATTGCAACAATCAGGTCGGCGATAACCGTTAGATTAGCGATCGAACGCTGTCGCTGAATAGATCGCTCGTCGTGATGACGCTCAAAGCTCGCAATAAATGTCCTATTATAGACCATATATCAACCTCCAAACGCTCCTAACTAGAACGGTGGATGTGGCGCATGACGTACACGCTACCAAATGGTACACAACTATGAGAACATCCCCACATGAGCCAGCCCTCCGCGTATGCCCTCCGGCGCTCACGCACTACGCGCGTCGTTGCTCACAGGGCAGGAGTCAGAGAGTCTGGGCTGAGCATGGCCGACAGCTCCAGCTACTACTATGAGCGTGGCTGCCTGGTTAGAGGTTGACGTCAGCGCGACGGCCGATTCTAAGCCGAATCGCCTATCACCCTCAGCACCTCGCGAGGCTTCGACAGGGATCCGCATTATCCCATACGCTGCGAGATATGCGACTTAGCGGTCAACCGATTACAGAGCTAGCTGAGATCTTGCGTCGCGTCCCCGCTGATTCACTGGTGCTCGATGTCAAGCAAGAGCCAGCAATGGTTGAACTACTCGCTACCACACATAATTCCCGACTTGGCTACTCGGGAACCTTTAGCCATCGGCGAAACCGGTTGCTGGCTGAGGCACTGCTAGCGAACGAAATCATCGGTGATCGCCCAGCGCCACTAGACACGGCCAAACTTCTGTTTGACGCGATCACGGGCGGTCGAGGGCCGTTGCATTACACGGGTGGCGTAGTGTTCATCCCGCATCGCCTTGTGACGCGGCGCTTTCTTACCGTGTCACATCGTCGCGGCATCGAGGTATTCGCGTGGACAGTCAACAGGGTAGTGGCCATCAGACGTCTTGTGGACCTCGGCGTTGACGGGCCTTGTTACTGACTTTCCGGATATGGCAATTGCCGTTACGCACTCAGCCGGGTCGCGTGTCCGCGGGCTCTAGCTCCGGCAACAAGCTTAGATGCCGGATTCGCTATGCCCATTTTCTTCAAGAAAGGGCGCATTACTTCGATGCTACTCATGCCTGGCAGTTCCTGCACAATTTGATCCGCTCTCAACATCTGAGCAATTAGCTCGGGATCTGTCAATAGCGGCGCAAAGGTTTCGCGCCAAGTGCTGAGGCCGAGCGGATCGACTCCAGGCGGCCGCCAGAAGAGCGGTACGCCGATCCTGGCGAGGCCTTGAGCATAAGGATTCTGGTTGAAGATGATTGCTGCATTCCGATAGAACATCATGTGGCGACTCTCTTGCAAGGCTATCTCGCGCAAAAGAGACGATGCTGCAGGGTGGGTGGCCAGAAGCGAGCAGCGATTGTAAATTCTAAGGGCCACATACTCCGTTATGGTACCTACCGTGGCGTATACGCTTTCGATCCCTGGGCTGACGAGTCTAGCTGCATATAGGGCTGGCCCTGAGAGTGTTGAGCGCAAACTCGAGCGCTGCCTTCTGCCCATCACGCACTTGTTGGCGCGATATTTTTCGGCCATTGCTTCCAGTGCTCGCCCGTGCTCCAACTCTTCTTGAAGCCATGCGGTCACAAAGGCATACATAGGCGGACGCCTATATGCATTAGCTTGACAAAGCCGTTGATAGACGGATTGTGTGTCCGTTTCAACAACGCTAAGGGCGTAGAGGAGACTGCCAAAGCTTGGGTTCTCCTCAAATGGAAGAGAATCGACCCGGGCTCTCCAGTCGATAATATAGGACCTCTGGGCGAATCTATTGAATGCCTGCCACAGCTGTTCGTTCTGAAGTCTGTAGCGACTAGCCTTCAAAGCCATTGATGTACTTCCGGGAGCTCCGCGGAGACGTTTGCCCCAAATTAGGCTATGCAACGATATGATAGAGGCTCTAAAGTAGGGTTTCAAGACCTTTGCTCGCCCGGTACGCTTGATCATTCACGCGGCTCGGTCGTTGCCGTGTCGATGCAGGCGTAGTGTCTTGCCGAGGTTTGCCGATCCGCATGCGCGCTCGGCATGACCATTAAGCTGTGCCACGCGGCTTGGAGAGAGGGCGCGCTTCGCCCGCGGGTGGATGAACTGATTGCGACTGACATGAGGCCCGACGGGGTCGCGCCCGTAGGCCTGCTACGGCACTGCGGACTGTCTTCTGCAAGAGTCAGGGCGTCGATAGGGCGTGGTAACAGTCGCGCTAGCCCAGACGTTGTCGTCGCCTGGGCCTGCAAGCAGCAACTCTGGTTGCAGTTCTGGTTGCAGTTCACTGGCGCTCGCTGGTGTGCACCGACGTTCACCGCAGACGCTGACCTGCGCCAGTGCACTACCGTGGACGTCGGCGGACAGCGGATTCCGCCCTCTTAATCCGCGGGTTCGGGGTTCAAGTCCCTGGCGGCGCACCCGTCCTGACCTGGTCTTTTTATATTTCCCTTACCATCGCTGGTGGCGTTTCTGGTTGCAGTTGTAACTGCAACCAGACCGCGCCCGGTGAGCGATCCGGCCAGCCTGCCTCGCCGCCAGCAGGATCAGTTGCCGACCCGCCGGCACGTTCTGGCTGGCAGCCAGCCTGCACGCCCACCAGACGACGACTGCAGTCGCCTCACTTGAGACTTTCTCGTGGCACAGCACCGGTCCCCTAGTCCGCGGGTTCGGGTTTCAAGTCCCCGGCGCGCACAACGCCCGACAACCGCAGTCGGCGGCGTTCTATGACCAGCCACAACCCAGGTCGACTGCGAGATCCGCCGAAATCCGCAAGGCGGCGCGAGTGCTGCGATTTCGCTGCCGGCCTCGGCCGGGTTGTACTCATCGACTCCGGGAATGACGAGCATCGGCGTGCGGATGGACCGCACCTAGTCCCGGGTCATGCTGACGGCGAAGTCGGCACCCCACATTGCGGTGGCGAACGCCTCGATCTGGTCGCTGGTAAGATCGTCGCGCGTGTCCATGAGCTGCTCACCCCACTGCTTCCACAGGTTCTCTAAGAGGTCCCGGTTGCTCGCGATGATCCCGACCGGCTGCTCGAGGACGCCCGCGACGACGCCTTCCGGCGCGAGCGCGATCAGCTTCAGGATGAACGGGCCGCCGATGCAGCAGCCGAACACCAGGAACCGGTCGATGCCGAGATGATCCAAGACCGCGAGCTGGTCCGCCGCATCGGCACCTCACGGAGCGCCGGTGTCAAGCGGGCCGGTGGACTGGCCAGCACCAGGATGGCCGCGAACTTCACGGGCGTCCGCGTCCGTGGCTCGCATAGCCGTTGTTCACTTCCGCCCATCGCCTTGAGCAGGCGTTGCCATCGAACGCGGTCTTGACTTCGAGGGATGGCAGTGCGAGCGTCCCACGCTTGCCTTGCACCATCGCCATCGCGTAAGGAGCTGCCGCCGCAACCGGGGTAAACCCCAAGCTAGGAATCACAGCCCGCGCTTCCGCCGCACTGTCAACGCCGCATACACAACAATTTGTCGATCGAAGGAGTCAAGCTCCTAGCGCGACGCGTACGCGCTCAGGGAGACTCGGCCTTCGACCTCATCCCGGCCCGCGATTTCGCCCTCTTCCGCCACAGGCTTTTCCCGTTGAGCCCGGCCGCCGCGCGGGTCAGCCGAATCGGTGGGGCTGAGCGTAGGCCCGTCGGTCGTCAGGGTGGGGCGATGTAAGTTATTAAGTTTAGTGCACAGTGGCTCCGCGCGGGCGGAGCACCGGCAGAGCGCGTCGCTGGGCGTGAGGCCGAGCTCGGCCGCGAAGGCAGCAACGTGCGTGCGGCGGGCTCGGCGCCCAGCGGGCGCTCCTCAGCGCCGCCTTTCCCCGGCCAGACTGCGCTACGGTTTCCGTGCGTCCTGGCCCACCTCAGTCCGGTCTGAGCACGGGCTCGTAGCCTCTACTTTCGTTCCTATGCGACGAACTGGCCGAGAAGGTTTGGCCACGGCCCAACGGGCAGTGCCGGCCGAGGTATCTGCACATGGGCCGCATCATCCGCGGCCGAAGATCCTTGCTATCGAGGCACCGCACATCGCGTCAGTGCTACGCGATCGCGGCTTTGCTGTGGAGGCCGGCACCTTCGGCTCTGTCCGTTCAGTACCGGCAACGACCGGATATTGGCCTGCCGAGTCCGACGCGAATCTGCCGGGGCACACCGAGAAGGAGATAGTCGTCGTCGATCTGGCGGCTCGACCTGAGGTGCGCGAAATCGACGCGTCGTCCTTCCCGCATCCTGGATCGGAGGAGCGCATATGGGCTCCTGTCTCCGGCCAGATCATTAACCCCCGGCCCCTGGCCGTGAGGTTCGAGCAGGAGGTGATGGACCGCATCCATCGTCATGGCGGCATCTTCATCGTGTTCACCTCAGCGCGCTTCTCGGTGCACTATGTCGTTGGCTCATACAGCGAGTACCGGGGCTTGCAAACGCGTAGCGACATTGTGGCCAGCAATTGGGATCTGCTGGATGAGCTCAGCTGGCTGTCGGTGACTGCCGATACCGGCGAGGAGATGTACGTCGCTGACAACCATCTTGCCCGGAGCCTCGGGCTGGACGGATACTTCTCTGACGGCCACTTCGAATGCGTGGTCCAGCCGCCGGAGACGCTTAAGGCCCGCTGGGCCACGCTCGCTGTGAGCAAATTCGACCTGCCCATCGCCGGTGTCATCTTCCCAGATCCTGATCAGGGCCTTAAGGGTTGGACCTTCATCCTGCCTCAGGTGAAACGCTCCGCCGAGTTGGTTGCGGACCTAGTTGAGCGCGTGCTGCCAGTGCTCGCCCCGCGCCTGTTCCCGGACGCTGAGGGAAGCGCCTGGACCCGGCGACCTGACTACCAGATGTCTCGCATTGCGGAGTTGCGAGGCGAGATCATCGCCATCCAGGAAGCCTCCCGCCAGCGGGTTCGCGAACTTGAAGAGCAGATCGAGGCCGAACGCCAGCCGTACGCCTTCCTCGATGAGCTTCTCACCGAGTCCGGCGGCGCTCTGGTCCAGGCGGTCATTCGCACGCTAAGGCTCATCGGATTCGAGGATGTGGTGGACGTCGATGCCGACGCGGAAGTGGCCGGCACTAACGGGCCGCGCAGGGAGGACATTCGCATCATGGACGCCCGGATGCCCGTCCTGGTGGAGGTCAAGGGAATCACCGGCCTCCCGTCGGAGGAGGACGCACTGCAGGTAACCAAGTACCTGCGACCCCGCATGATCGAATGGAACAGGACTGATGTCCACGGCCTGGCGGTCATTAATCACCAGCGAAACATCCCTGCTCTGGACCGCGAGCATTCCCGTGTATTCCAGGAGGATGTACTGATCAACGCCGATGAGCAGGACTTCACGCTACTGACGACCTGGGACCTATACCGCTTGGCTCGCGGCGTGGTCACGCAGCGGTGGACGCGTCCGGACATCGAGGAACTCTTCCTCGCGGCTGGGCGGATGAGCCCGGTACCTGCCCACTACGTTCCGCTCGGGACGATCGCCCACGTCTGGAAGAACGCATCCGCGATCGGCGTGGAACTCGCGGGAGTACCGCTACGAACCGGCGACCGCATCGCTTACGAACTCTCCGTGGACTTCACAGAAGAGAACGTAAGCTCCCTGGAAATCGACAACTCACCGGTCGACGATGCACCTGCCGGCGCCCAGGCAGGTATCAGGACGAGCCTGATCGACCAGCTGCGGAAGGGCACAAAGCTCTATCTCGTCAAATCACGCAGCCCGCGAGGGTGATTCATGCGCCGCGCGCAGTGCCTCGGTGATGACGGTCACGATGAGCATGTGGCGGCCTCGTCGCCGCAAGACCTCTGCACAAGCAGACAGGGCGCCGACCCCAGCGCAACAGGCGCCCTTTCCCCTGCACATCCCGCCGGATGCCGCGGCGCTCCGCGCCAACCTGGTCAGCGGCGAGGGTCCTAAGGCGTACGCGGCCGCGGCGGTTGGCGGCATCGCGCACCCTGCCCGCTAGATCCGCATGCCTCTCGCGCGGCCTCGACCGGTATGGAAGCCCCGTGCACTAATGACGCGACATGTCATCACGCAACGGCGTTCCAGCTCGCCCTACAGACGGTTCGCGACTGCGACTTCAGGTTAGCCGGACACCGGCAGCGCTCGCTCGCAGCGCTGCGACCCTGTCGACCGACATCCTCAGGCGCCGCGGAAATCAAATCCACTTCTCCCACCTGGATGCGGCGATCGGGGCGCTCGCCCCCGCCGCCCGGGCAGGCCTCTGATTGTCCGGCCGCGGCTGGACTTCTCACGGTGCCGCTCGCGGCACACCGGGCTCCGTGCTGTCGTACGACGATGACATGGACGACCGGGGCCCGGTGCTCTGATCTCGGCGCCACTGCTGACCATCGCGGACGATGACTAGCCCGTCCACGAGCACATCGACCCCTATTCTCACAACTCCACGTCGCTGTGCATTTCCTGCTCGCGCTGTAAAAGGCCGCCGAGGAATCGCCAGACCAGGCTACGACCGCAGCACGAATCCGGCCGTACGTCGTCCCCCATGCCATCAGCCCCGACAAAGCAGGCGACACGGGACCCCGCAGTCGGCAATACGGTGACTACGCTGGCGCCACTCATGCCGAACACGGCGAGCAAGGCTTGGCGGACCACATCAGAGTGGTGCGCGGGAGTCCTGATTCTCAGACGTCGATCGACACCGATACCTGGCCGCTCATCTGTCGAGCCCAATCCCAGGCCGGACTCGGGTTGCGGGAGAGGTACTTGCGCCGGTTGTCGCCCTTGGGCAGCTCTGTGAGCAGACCGGTAGCTACGAGGCTCCGCAGCGCGGCTTGGACGTTGCTGGTCGACAATCCCAGCGTCCGGGCCAAGTCCGTGAGCGTGACCAGTCCGTCTTCTACCTCCGTGATCGCGAGCATGATCTCCAGTCGGTAGGTCTGTCCAAAGGCGGCGCGCGACAAGGCACGCAGTCCCTCGATACCGGCCGTCACAGTGCTATCTTACGAGAAACGTGTTACGCGATTTACATAACATGGAAGGCGTAGCTGGTGCGGATAAAGACCGGGATCGAGTGGACGGAAGTTACGTGGAACCCGACCACAGGCTGCGACCGTATCAGCGAAGGCTGTGACAACTGCTACGCCCTTGCCATGGCCAAGCGACTCAAGGCGATGGGTTCCGAGCGATACCGCGCTGACGGTGACCCACGGACATCCGGTCCGGGCTTCGCCCTTACCCTTCACGCCGATGCGCTGTCACAGCCCTACCAGTGGAGCGGCAGCCGTCTGGTCTTCGTCAACTCGATGAGCGACCTGTTCCACGCGAAGGTTCCGTTGTCGTTCGTCCGCGATGTCTTCGACGTGATCGCCCGCACGCCCCAGCACACCTACCAGTTGCTGACCAAGCGGTCGGCCCGGCTGCCGAAAGTCGCCGACAAGCTGGACTGGCCGACGAACCTCTGGCTGGGGGTCAGCGTCGAGAATGCCGATCACCAGTACCGGATCGACCACTTGCGCCAGGTACCGGCGGCGCTTCGGTTCCTTTCCTGCGAACCGCTCGTAGGACCGCTCCTCGACCTTAACCTCACCGGCATCGGCTGGGTGATCACCGGTGGCGAGTCTGGACCTCGGGCACGCCCACTCGACGCGGACTGGGTCCGACAGATCCGTGACAACTGCGTGGCCTCAGGCGTCCCGTTCTTCCACAAGCAATGGGGCGGCAGGACACCGAAGGAGCGAGGACGTCACCTTGACGGTTCGCTGTGGGACGAGGTGCCCAAGCTCGTCACCGCCTGACAATGACTTGCTTCCAAAGATCCTTCTTCTTGTCGCGTGGACGAACTGACCCGGCTTCGGCGAGCAGGTCCCATGCCTTCCGGATAGTCGCTTCGCCGGCCAGCGACAGAGCGTCGCCAAGAATAGGCACCACGCTGCGGCCCACCGGTAGCTGAGTCGACTTCTCAAGTAGCGACCGGATGTTCATCGCGACCACGTCGAGGTTGTCGCCCTCCAGTTCGCTCTCGGCATCGGCCGCCTTGCGTGCGCTGTCCTCCCGGATTAGGTCACCCATGATTGGCAGCATCTCCTGCTCGTCGTGAATCTCAAAGAAGTCGTCGAGATCCTGACGGCGGTATGCGTCACGCCATTTACGGGAAGCACGTGCCGCAGCGTCGGCGAACTTATACCCGGCAGCCTCGTGCCGGTAGAAGAGCGTCAGCAGGAACAGCGGAGCCCGATTAGCCCGGCGCCGGATGGGGACGGAGATCGACGATGCCGCTGTGTCTCTAGCGATCGCCGCCCGGTAGTCATCGACCACGGCGGCAGCGGCCAGCGCCGCAGATGACGTCGCATCGCGCACGTCCAGGAACCGAGCGCGCCACCACTTACCGCCGAAGAAGATGTCGGCCTTCCGCACACCCTGAGTAGGAAGCCCCGGCTTGATCTCTGCCGCTCCATCCGCACCGCGCTGAAGGTATCCGCCATGGCGCGAAACAGCCTCCACGTTGATGTTAAGCAACACTTCAGAAGGCGGCCTGGTCCGCCCAAGGAGTGTGCCGGTCATCATGTCGCGGGCCATTGAGACGCCGAAGGGATCCAAGAGGGTGAGCGCGGGGCTGGTGCCGACCTCCGCCCACGCCTTTAGGAGCTGCTCCTGGACTTCTCCGCCTAGCACCAGCGCGTGACGGCCCCGATCCTGAAACGGCTTTACGTTCGCCTGCAGCCTCTGGAGGTACGACGCCTTCTGCTCGATGAACGCACAGCGGATGTCGCGAGGCGACGTCCACTGCGCCGCCTTCTCCGCGATCTCCAGCGCGACGATCGGCGACCCCGTGACATGATCGCCGTCGTCGTCGGCTTCGTAGGTACCTGGACCGGCATATCCGTCGATAAGCCACACCGGTCCGGCGAAGGAACCGCCTACCATTGCGCAGAAGACGCTGAAGTACTCGGCCAATACGGCGTGCTTGAGCACCGCAGCGGGCTTCTTCTTCTGAAAGAAAGAGTCGTTCGCCGTCACGCACCATCTCCCAAAGAGGGGATACCCGCGTAGTCGCATCGAGATGACGAGTACTTCCATGGTGCCGCCGCACGCCGCGAGAAGTCGCGTTGCATGCAAACGTGTCGGATACGCCGAGGGCGAACGTGCTCGACAGGAACTCATGAACGTCGCGGAAACTAATAGCGGACTCGTTTCCGCTGGACGGCGCTGGCACACGATCTACAAGCTGGGCAGCAGGTGCTGTCGGTAAGGCAGGACTACCTCGTTCACGCGGAGATGGGCCGCTCCAGCCGCCGGTGCTTGATCAGCGTGCTATCACTACCCGGCATCTACTCTCAGGCGCGCCGACTGGGCGATGTCGAGGACACTGCCCGCTAGCTGATAGGCCTGATGACCAACGCGCCGCCCGGCCGTCGCTCTCGGCGTCGAGCGCGTCAACGCCCTGTCCGGCCCACGACCGCACGCTCCGGGCGGACATCGCGGGCAGGCGCAGCACGAGCTTGCCGACCATGGAATAACCGCCCAGTTCGTAGTCGTGGAGCCCGCGGTGCCCGATGAGCCCGAATCCGTCATCGGCCAGGTACAAGCCGGGATCGTGCGGTCGCCCGCTGTCCCCGTGCCCGCGCAAGTCGGGATCCACGGTTCGGTCAGCGCCGAGCGACGCGTTACGGGCCGACGGCCATAAAATGCCAGTGCGTCACGCCCGGAGGACTGACACAATGGAGCAAGTTTCATTTGCCGACCGGAGTCGCGGCACTAGCTGGCGCTCCCACCTCACTAGTGATGTCGCCCGTGGTTCAGCAACCTGATGCCGACTAGGTGGCGCGTCATCGCGCAATCTACTTTTGGACTGACCGCCGCTATCAGTGACGCGATCGCCGGGTCGGCGCTCATAGGGAACAGCATCCGATGGCTTCGCCGGTCGCCTTCCTTGTTCATGTTCAGTGACTACGGCGGCGCACATAAGGGCGCACGCTATGAGGTCTTCTCCTCTCGTGACGTCACCGCTCGGTCTTTCGCGCTTTAGCGCCGAACGGATGCGACTACGAGAGGCTGGATTGGGCCCCGAGCGGCGAATGTCGTACAAGACGCTCAACGACAAGGTTCGTATGCGGTCCCTGCCCGCATACCTTGGCGCGGCTGACCGTATCGTCGGCGTGCTGATCAACTTCGCCATGGACAAGAGAGCGGCTCATCGCTTTAGCGAAAGTTACAACTCCGAGACAGCTTTCGGCACGCTCGGCCCGTGGGCGGCCAAACCGTTCGAGAAGCTGTCACGAGTCGGCCATTTCGGGGCGATGATCGTCGAGGGTGTGCGAGCGGATGGCCAAAACCTGCTCTGGATAACCGACCAGGACGAGATCGCGCCGAACATTTTGAAGCATGCCGAAGCTACCAGAGTCATCGGGCACCTTCTCAACCACTACTGCACAGGGGACATGGGACACTTCCTCTTCGGCACGACGGCCTCTGATACCGGCGATTTGCTGACTGAAGACCTGGCGGCAGTTCCAGACCTTGCCGCAGGCGGTCTCAACGAGGTCCTGGCTCGGGTTGGGCTGGACCCTGACTTGGAGGTCCCGGAGCGGCTGATTGCCGCCGTCGGGAACTCAGTACCGCTCAAGATCCGGTACATAGCCAGCTGGCTCTCCGATTCTTCTAACGCCCTGGCGAAGGTGAACATCGCAATTGATGAGAGCCATGGCGGATGCTGGATCCGTCGCATCACGGTCCAGTCCATCCCAAGCGGCATCTGGGTGCCCGGATAACTAGGCGGACATGAGGCCGCGCTGAGGCGGCTCTCTGCCGGAGATCGAGGCATCATCAAGGCACCTACGGTACAAAGTGAGCGAGACGCCACCAGACTCGCAAACGCGGATGGCGCCGCCAGGCGACGTCTCCTCGGCGGTCGTAGCCGAGCTGTCAGCGGACTACACGCGCCACGATCCGTTGCAGGATCGCCAGTCCGACACCGCGCAGCGCCCGCGTCACTATCGGACAGCGACCATGGCCGCCCGCAGCTCCGGCAGCGGAGGCAGCGGCGCCTCAGCTTGGCGACGAGAGGGTCTTGCAGCATAGATCCTTCCGCCAGCGCGGTCAGACCACGCAGGGTCGCGCGCAAACTCGCGAGTCTCGGCCCCTACCTTCACCCACCCCCGCTCGTTGTCAATCAGGCCGGCTTCCTTAGGGGTCCAGGCGCGGGTAACTCGGTGCGACTGGACGTGCGAGTAATGCAGGAACCTTGTCTGCCTGGCCGCCACCGGTAAGCGCCTCGCCCTGGCACGTGGTTGCAGTCCTGGTTGCAGTTCACGGTCGTCCGCTGGTGTGCACCGACGTTCACCGGAGATGCTGACCTGCGCCGACGCACTGCCGTGGACGCTGGTGGACAGCGGATCCTTAATCCGCGGGTTCGGGGTTTAAGTCCCTGGCGGCGCACCCGTCCTGGCCTGGCCATATAGCGGGCCGTCTACGTGATCGCTGTAGCCATGGGGCACTCCTGGGTCACGCGCGGGTTCCCTGAGTGTCGGCGGAGCGCCCGCGCGGTAACCCCAGGAATCTTGTGCCATAAGCCTTCGGACTGCGCGTACTCACATCCGGCTGCGGCCAGCCGCGGCGGCAGAGACCGGGATATGGGTCACGCGGAAGCGCCGAGCCAGGATCCGGCGATGCCGCGCGCTGCACCGACGATCATGTCGGCGGTGGCCTGCGCGGCCCGGTGGGCGGTCTCGGGCAGCACGCTGGTGTAGGTGTCGGCGGTGGTGACGATGCTGGAGTGGCCGAGCATCTGCTGGATGATCTTCAGGTCGGCGTGCGAGGCCAGGGCGAGCGTGGCGGCGCCGTGGCGCAGGTCGTGCAGCCGGATCGGCGGCAGGCCGAGCTGCCGGGTCAGCTGGCCGAACCGGTGGGTAAGGTACTCGGGCCGGATCGGCCGCCCGTCAGCGTAAGTGAACATGGCCCGTCCGTGCCGCCAGCCAGGGCCGGTGCGCGCACGGGCGTCGCTGCGGCGCTGCTCGTGGAACTGGTGCTTGAGCAGTTCGAGGTTCTGCTCGATGGCCTGGTCGACCAGTCTTCGGGTGCAGGCCTCGTCCAAGGCGACGGTTCGGCTGCTGGCGCGGCTCTTGGGCGGTCCGCAGTACAGCTCGCCGGGCAGGGCGACGAGCTGGCGGCTGATGGTCAGCTCCCGGGCCCGGGAGTCGAGGTCGTCGCGGTCCAGGGCGGCCGCCTCGCCGCGGCGCAGGCCGCGCAGCGCGATCAGCCACCACAAGGCAGCGAGGCGGTCATCTTCCACCCCGGCCAGGAAGATGACGAGCTGACGCAGCGTCCACACCGCGACCGGCGGGCGGATGCCGTCACGCCGCCAGGCGGCGACGCGCTCATCGGTCCAGATGACCGGATGGGGCCGCACCGGCCGGGCCAGCCGGACCTGCGTCAGCGGGTTACTGGCGATCAGGCCCTCGCGGACGGCGGCGTTCAGCGCCGACCGCAGCGTGGCCCGGACCCGGTCGGCCGTGGACGCGGCGATCAGGGTCCCGTTACGGGCGCGCTGGCGCGCGAGCAGGTCGAAGCAGGCCTGCAGCCGCCTGGCGTCCAGGTCGGGCAGGGTGATACGGCCCAGGCCGGGGATGAGGTACCGGTCGATGTGGTCGCGGTAGCCGTGCCGGGTGGACGGGCGCAGGTGCGGCTCGGCCTGCGTCAGCCAGTACCGCAGCCACCGCGCCACCGTCCATGCCCCGGCAGCGGCCCGGTCCGGCGGACCGTCAAGGACTGCCCGGCGGGCGGCAGCCGCCGCCTCCGGAGTCGCGAATCCGCCCCGCCGGTAGCGCGCTTTCCGCCCGCCGACAGTGGTCACCTGCACGGCGTAAAACCAGCTGCCGTGCCCAGGCCCGGCCAGCCGCTGGCAGTGACCGGCGAGCTGCCGGCCGGTGTCCTCATCAGAGCAGCCGCACCGCTTGAACACGATGTCCCGAGTGCCGTTCATGACATGCCTCCAGGTAAGAGGGTCCTTGACCTGGAACCTTGACCCGCCCGTCACCAGCACGAACCCGCCTTGCCAACCCCGAAACCGACCCTCGCGCCAACCTGTCCCCGTCGCCGTAAGATAACCGATTCCAAGACGCCCCCGGATGCGCATCCGGCCCGCGGACTTGTGCATTCTCAGCCTCGGTGTTCGCGCGTCCCGAGTTGTTCAGGAATTCCGCGATGAAGAAACCTTGAAACCAGCGAAAAGGGGAAACGGACAATTCAGCTGGCCAGGCTGGCGAGAGGCACAGGACCAGTTCGCTGACGGCATGCAGTCCTCATCTACCTGGTTGGCGGTCTTGGCGACGGCTTCAACGGCCTGGCCTAGCGCCTGGTCGCCGACCGCTACATCACCGCCGTCATCTCCGGGGCATGAGCGGGACGCTGGTCCCGGTCACAGCGGACCGGCGCCGAGATTCAGGGGCCGGTCGCGTGACCGGCAGGACCCGCTACTCCAGGCCGGTGGGAGCCTGGGCAAGGTACGTGCCGTGGCCTTCCTTGACCAGAGAGCCCTCGAATGTGAGCACCTCGCTGACCACTCCGCCGGCCTGGTTGCGGTAGTTGATGACAACGGTGTTGATGCCGACGTAGAGAGCGAGGACCTCGAAGTGGAGGCCCGGGATGAGGCGGACGCCCTCGGACCAGTACTTGCGCAGGGCCTCCTTGCCACGGATCACGCCGTCGCCGCCGAAGATGCGGACCGCTACCGGTGAAGTGAAGACGGCGCCGTCGGTGAAGTGCTCCAGCAGGGCATCAACGTCATGTGCGTTCCAGTCCTTGACCCACTGCTGGGCGAACACCTGTGCTTCCGCGTGATCCATAGGGCAATGCTCACATAGCGGGGCGGGGCGTCGGTGCAATGATCGCGGAAGGCAGGCCCTTCACTCACGACGGCGACATGTGGATGGCGCACGGGTGGTCCCGAGCTGGCCGGGAGGCGGAAGACTCGCGGGTTCCGCTCTAGCCCCCTGCTGATCGCCCCGCACCCATAAGGTGCGCTCACCTCAACCCGCCGAAGCGCGAACCGCAGATCGCACTGCCGGCGGGCCCTTCCGCTACTCGCGGCAAGAGCGGATGCACCATAGATCTCCCGGGGCTGAGCTCTCGACTCAGCTATGTCGCGACTCGGCCCACCCTGACTCTCGGCGTGCGACGTCTGAGCAAACGACAGGTTGACAAGCGCCAGCGCGTCTAGCCGTTGATCGCTGCCAGGCCTATGCTCCGTCCGTGGCTACTACGCTCTTGTCGTCGGGCCGCGCCAGGGCCGAGCGCGCAGCGCGAATACTCCTGGCTGTTGGTGTTGTTCCTATAGTCCCGTGCGCGGTGGTTCTGGTCTGGCTGCTCGGATTCGATGCCCACCCGCATCAGGTGGGCTTGTCCTGCGTCGTAGCGGCCATATTCGTCGCCATCATGGCTGTCAGCCAGTGGTGCCTAGATCGCGTGCGGATGAAGCGGGCTAGCGCGTTGCAGCGCATGGCTCTTGCCGGGGAGAGCGGGCCCTGTCGGCTACGGCCACCCGGAACGTGTGACGATCTCAGCGCGGCATGACAGTTCATTGACCGTTGGTGTCTACTGCGCAGGGTCAACTAGCTGCTGCTCCCGCGCCGATCGCGCCTGCACCGGCGACGGGCAGGCGGTCGTCATCACGCCACCGAGTATGCCGTCAAGACGGCGGCCGGTGCCCGAGTGCCTTGACATTCTCGATGTGCAGGTCGACCTGTTCGGCGTCGTAGCCGCGCATGACGCGGGCAAAGCCGGGCACCGGCAGGTCCGGGTCATCGGAGAGCTGCGCAAGAAAGGCGTCTACCTCGTTCGGGTCATAGCCGCGCATCGCCAACTTGAACTGCTGCTGGTTGTTCCGCCCGCGCTCTGCGGAATTACGCATGTCAGTCGCACCCCCGCTTCTCAGCTGTGAAGACCGACCTGGGCAGATGCACCATATCCCGGCCCGGCGGTGACTGTGTTGAGCAGACGCGCGCCTCATCGCGGCATCATCGGATGTTCCTTCCAGACCCGTCCCGCCCTGGTCAGCGCGGCGGTGATCTTCGACCGCGGCAGTCAGACGCCTAGCGTTACGTGGCTGGACGCGCTCACCGACGACGCTGTTCTGGAAATGATCGAGCGTTACGGCCAGGCGTACGCGATGCGCCGATCGGAGGATGTCGCAGAACGACGACAGTGGCCGGAAGTTCTTGCCTCGATAACGCGGCAGCTCTGGGACCTGGTGATGGGCCCGCTACTGTCGTCCGTTCCGGCGGACCGGATAGTTCTCATTCCTAGCGGGATATTGGCGTTGCTCCCGTTGCATGCAGCCTGGCACGACGATACGTCCGCAGTCACCGGACGGCACTATGCCATCGATGATGCGCTTATCACATTTGCGCCCAGCGCTCAGGCGCTTCGGCACACTTTCGCGGGTACCGAATCGGCCGAGCCGACGATGCTCGCGTTCTACGACCCGGACCCTGGACTGCCGAATACTCGGCGCGAAGTGCATGATGCCGTCAGCTGGTTCAGCCACGGGCGCGAACTGTCCAGGCACGAAGCCACCCTCGACACGCTGTGCGCTGAGCTTGCTCGCTATTCGGTCATCCACTTCTCTTGTCACGGCTCGGCTGACCTAACCGATCCTTTGCACAGCGGGCTGGCGGCGGCCAGCGATGGGACGCTGACGCTGGCTCGTGTCCTGGGTCAGCGCTTGCCGCATGTCCGGCTAGCGTCTTGCCTGCATGCGAGACCGCGTTGGTAGGTGGAAATGTGCCGGATGAGGTGGTCGGCCTGCCAACTGGGCTTGTCCAGGCCGGCGCGCAAGGGGTAATCGGGTCGTTGTGGCCAGTCGGTGACGCCGTCACCTGCGCCATGATGGCGCGGTTCTATGAGCTATGGCGTGGTCATGGCGCCGATCCGGCTGAAGCACTGCGTCAGGCGCAGCGCTGGGTGCGCGACTCAACCCTGGGTGCGATTGAATCTAGCTACCCAGAAATCGAGTGGCCCTGGCAGGAAATGGATCTTCCACGATTGGATCCTGCTGTGCTGGTCCACCGCAGCCCCACGCATTGGGCCGCTTTCCAGTACGTCTGTTCCTGACGGAGTAATGCCGGCCGCGTGCTACGGGCGCGGCGAACACGACACCGAGGACATCGCGGCCGAGTGCCGTCGCCGCGCGGTGGCGGGCGGCCGATTTGCCGGCCCGGGATGGCTTCGGGACAGGCGTTGCGCCTGCCCGCGCCCGCGCCTTTTCTTCCGTCCTGTCTGGCGCGGCCGGCGGCGCCGGGTACCGGGGATCAGGCACCCGGCATCGAGGACCAGGGAGGCGACCTTTTCGGCTGCCGCGTGCGCGACGTCGGGCAGGACCGAGGTGTAGGTGTCGGCGGTCAGCACGATGCTGGAATGGCCCAGCATCTCCTGCACGGTGCGCAGGTCCACCCCGGCAGCCAAACTGGTAGGGAGTGGTTTACCAGCCATGCTGAATACCTATAGAGGATCATGGTGTCCGGAAGCTATTCAGCATGGCTGGCAGGGACGGGTGCGGGCCAGGTCGGCGGCGTAGCTCGACCAGTCACCGCCAGCCTGGTGCATCCATCGGGCTGCTGTTGTCTGGTGGATGCCCCTTGCCAAACCGCACATGGCACACGCCAAGCTGGCCGAGCTCGGGCGCGGCCGGGTTCGGCCCGAAGTCAGCCACATCCAGCATCGCCGCCTCCCGCCGCCGCAGCCCCCAGCCGTAGATCACCTTGAACAGCGTGGCGTCGCGGAACGCGGCCAGCCAGCC
>Ga0335075_10003971_pt1 | contig 23215 bp, 24 predicted proteins | sample Lox_Sample_24_FD_206723 | JGI IMG/M metagenome (GOLD analysis project Ga0335075, IMG submission 206723) | Soil microbial communities from Loxahatchee National Wildlife Refuge, Florida, United States - Lox_Sample_2.4 | ecosystem: Environmental > Terrestrial > Soil > Wetlands | place: USA...
TAACAACGTCCTGCATCCGGCGGGCCAGCGGGTGATAGCGGTAGTGGAACGCCTCCATCACCACCCGGCCTGCCAACCGCGCCGCCTCCGCAACCTTGGCCGCCTCGGCCTCGTTCGAGGAGAACGGTTTCTCGCAGAGAACGTGCTTGCCAGCGGCGATCGCCCGGAGCGTCCACGGCGCGTGCAGTGAGTTCGGCAATGGGTTGTAGATCGCGTCGATGTCAGGATCGGCGATCAGTGCCTCGTAGGTCTCGTGCACGGTCTCGATGCCATGCTTGGCCGCGAACTCACGGGCTCGCGCCGGGTCCCTCGCCGCCACCGCGGTGACCGTGACCTCCGCCACGGCCCGGGCCGGTTTGATCAGCGCGCTCGGCGTGATCCTCGCTGCGCCGAGCGTGCCGATGCGCAGACGGTCCATGACCGAACCCTCTCAGACCCGGGCAGATGTCGCACCTGGCGGCGATAATCCCGGGCCCCGGCCCGTGTTGGTCACCGGCGTGGGCGCGGTGGCGCCGGGGTGGAGCGGGGGAGCCGCGCATTTGATCTTGCCGTCCGGCCCTGTTTTCATGATCGGGGTACCTGAGCAGCTAATACAGCAGTTAAGGCACCCAGATCATGAGCGGGGCGTATCAGGGAAGCGCGGGCCAGCCCAGGACCAGGCGGGTGTCCGGCCGGTCCAGGATGACCTCGCCGGGCCCGGCTGGCATGGGCTCGCCGGGAGCCCCGCGTGGGTACGCGGTCACGATCAAGTCCGACGACCGGGGCCTGCCGGACGCGTTCCAGGCGGCGACCCGGCCGGCCAGGCGCTCGGCCAGGATCGCTCCCCGAGGGCCGAACCCCCGGACGGCCACCTCGAAGTCGCGTCGCCCCCGGGGCGGCGGTGCGGCCGGGACCAGGCCAGCCACGGCCAAGCTGGCGGATGCCTGGCCAGCGCCCCCACCAGGGCCGGCCCCCGCACCAGGGCCGGCCCCCGCACCAGGGCCGGCGGCCACGCCAGGGCCGCCCGCACCAGAATCAGAAGCCGGCTCGGCCAGGGCGCCGAACGGCAGCAGCGGCAGCGCCTCGCCACGCAACGGCCCGCTGGCCACGATCGTCAGCCGGGAGAGGCCCGGCTCCGTCATTGTGACCCAGAGGTCCGCCTCGCCGAGTTCGGCCAGGCCCGCCACGTCCACGCCCGCGGGAACATCGGCAAACGGGCCGCTCAGCGCGGCCCACAAGGCGTCCGGGTCCGTCACTGGCGTGCCGTCGTCGACGAGCACGTGCAGCCCTGGCTGCGGGCCGAGCGCCACGTGCGACTCGTCGGCCGCCATGCTGCCCACCATGCGGATGAACCCGCACCGGCAGGCCGCACGGCTGCGCCAGTGATTGCCCGACCGTTCGAGCGCGACGCACAGCTGGATGCCGCGCAGCGACAGCGGCAGCGCGAGGCAGCCGTCTGGGCGAAGCTGGGCCAGCCATTCCGGCGCCAGATCGGATGCACCCGCGGTGACGATGATCCGGTCGTAGGGCGCGTGCTCCGGCACGCCGAACCCGCCGTCGCCGCAGACCACGATGACGTCCGGGTATCCGGCGGCGACCAGGTTCTCGCGGGCGCTCGCCACCAGGTCCGGGTCGATGTCCACCGAGACCACGGAGCCCCCCGGCCCGACCAGGTGCCGCATCAGCGCCGCGTTGTAGCCGGTGCCGGTGCCGACCTCAAGCACCCGCTGCCCCGGCGCGATCTGCAGCTGCTCCAGCATGATTGCCATGATCGCGGGCTGTGACGACGAGCTGAGCGGCAGCCCGTCTTCGCCGGTCTTGATCACCAGGGCCTCGTCCTGATACGCCCGGCCGGCCGGCACGTCGGGCAGGAACACGTGCCTGGGCACCGCGCGGAACGCGTCCTCGACCGCCTTGCTGGTCAGCCTGCCCGAGGCGCGGAGCTCGTCGACAAGCCTGGCCCTGGCCGCATCGAGCCCCGCCGGATCGCCGGGCATGCGCCCGTCGGGTGCGGCCGGGTCACCGGGCCGCCCGGGCCCGCCTGCCATCCGCGACCACCTCCCGGCTCGGGCCGGCTCGGTCGGCTCAGACCCCGGCCGCTGCCCGCTTCCTGGCGACCTCGTAAAGCGCGATCCCCGCGGCGACGCTCGCGTTCAGCGACTCGGCGGCGCCGGGCATCGGGATCCTGGCCACCACGTCGCAGCGCTGCGCGATCAGCCGGGACAGGCCCCGGCCCTCCGAGCCGACGACGAGCAGCAGCGGCGCGTCGGCCAGGTCCAGCTCGCTGACCAGCGAAGGACCGTCCGCAGCCAGCCCGACGGCGAACAGGCCGGCCTCCTGATACGAGACCAGCGCCGCCGCAAGGTTGCCCGCCTGGGCGACCGGCACCCTGGCCAGCGCCCCCGCCGACGCCTTCCACGCCCCGGCGGTCACGCCGGCCGACCGCCGCGCCGGCACCAGCACACCGTGCCCGCCGAACGCGGCGGCCGAGCGCGCGACCGCGCCCAGGTTTCTGGGGTCGGTGACCCCGTCCAGAGCGACGATCAGCGGCGGGTCGCCCAGGCTGAGCAGGTCGCCGGGATGCGCGTACGCATACGGCCTGACCCGCAACGCTAGCCCCTGGTGCACGGCTGCCCCGCTGAGCCGGTCCAGTTCCGCGCGCCCGGCCTCCACCACCGGAATCCCGGCCTCGGTGGCCAGGGTCACGGCCTCGCCGATCCGCTCGTCCGCGTCCAGCCGCGGCCCAATGTGCAGCGCGGTCGCTGGCACGCCGGCCCGCAGGGCTTCCAGCACGGCGTTCCTGCCCGCGACGAACTCCGCCGACCCGCTGCCCCGCTTGACCGCGGGCCGGGATTTTGACCCCGAACGCCGGTTCGCGGCGTTGTCTGGCCCGCCAGCGGACGTAACGTTCAAGGAACTGGACGAAGTCCGGGCAGCGGCGGCTCTGCGCTGTGCCGGATGGCCGGGACGCATGTGCGCCGGCGGCGTCGGGCCCTTCCCCTCGAGCCGGCGCTTGCCGTAACCGCCGGTGCCCGGGCGCGGCTTGCCTGACTTGGTGCGGCCGCCGGGGCCGGGCGGTGACTGCCGCCCGGTCACCGGCGCAGCTCCCACCTGGGGCCGCGCGGGGTGTCCTCGACCAGGATCCCGACCTCGAGCAGCCCGGCCCGGATCGCGTCGGCCGCGGCGTAGTCCTTGCGCTCGCGTGCAGCCTGGCGCTGCTGCAGCGCCACCGTGACCAGCGCCTCGACCACCGGCCGCAGGCCCTCCTCGCCGCCCGGGCCGGACCAGTGCTCGTCGAGCGGGTCGAGCCCGAGCACGGACATCATCCCGCGGACGGCGGCAGCCTGCTTGGCGGCACCCGCGACGTCGCCTGCGGCGAGCGCGGTGTTGCCCTCGGTCACCGCCTCGTGGACGACCGCCAGCGCCTGGGGCACGCCGAGGTCGTCGTCGAGCGCCTGGGCGAACCCGGCCGGCAGCGCCGCCGCGTCCGCCGGGACCGGCGTCGCCCCGTCGGCCTGCCCGGCCTCGGACGCCCTGGTGACGAAGCCCTCGATGCGCGTGTACGCGGCGGCCGCCTCGGCCAGCGCCTCGGGTGAGTAGGCCATCTCCGACCGGTAGTGCGCCTGGCCCAGGTAGTAGCGCAGTTCCGCCGGGCGGACCTCGGTGAGCATCATGTCGACCAGCAGCGAGTTGCCCAGCGACTTGCTCATCTTCTCGCCGCCGAGGCTGAGCAGGCCGTTGTGCACCCAGTAGCGGGCGAAACCGTCGCCCGCGGCCCGGGACTGGGCGAGCTCGTTCTCGTGGTGCGGGAAGACCAGGTCAAGGCCGCCACCGTGGATGTCGAACGTCCGCCCGAGGTACTTGGTGGACATCGCGGAGCATTCCAGGTGCCAGCCGGGGCGGCCCGGGCCCCACGGTGTCTCCCAGGACGGCTCGCCGGGCTTGGCCGCCTTCCACAGCGCGAAGTCGCGCGGGTCGCGCTTGTGGCTCTCGTCCACGTCGTCGGCGGCCCGCATGTGCTCAAGGCGCTGGCCGGACAGCTCGCCGTAGTGCGGGTAGGAGAGCACGTCGAAGTAGACGTCCCCGCCCGCCGGGTAGGCGTTGCCGGTCTCGATCAGCCGGCGCATCAGCACGATCATCTCCGGCACGTGCCCGGTCGCCCTGGGCTCGACGTCCGGCGGCAGGCAGCCGAGCGCGTCGTAGGCACGGGTGAACGCGCGCTGGTTCCGCTCGGCAACGGCCCACCACGGCACGCCCTCGCCGGCCGCCGCCAGGATGATCTTGTCGTCGATGTCGGTCACGTTCCGGCAGAACGTCACCTGGTAGCCGCTGGCCGCCAGCCACCGGATCAGGATGTCGAAGTTGAGGCCGGACCTGATGTGACCGATGTGCGGCGGCGCCTGCACGGTGGCGCCACACAGGTACAGCGAGGCTTTCCCCGGCGTGAGGGGGACGAACTCGCGTACCGCGCGGGCGGCGGTGTCGTGCAGGCGCAACGTCATGGTGCCAGGCTACGGGACGCTGCAGGCGGCGCGTGGCCGTGACGGCGACCGGACAGCCGGCGCGCGCGCCGCGTTTACCTGGCGCGGCCCGCGCCCGCGCGGGTAATGTCCCGGAACGTGACAGTCAAACTCGTCGTGCTGTACACCCAGCCGAGCGACCCGGAGGCCTTTGACCGGCACTACCTCGGCACCCACGTGCCGCTGGTGGCCGCGATACCGGGCCTGCAGCGGTCCGAGACCGGCCGGTTCGTCTCCGTGGTCGATGGCGGCGAGCAGACCTACTACCGCATCGCAGAACTCTACTTCGCCGACCAGTCTGCGCTGCAGGCTGCCTTCGGGTCCCCCGAAGGGCAGGCGACCGCGAACGATTACCAGCAGATCGCCCCGCCCGGTTCGAGGATGTTCGTCGAGGTCCTGGACGACTGACCCGCGGTGCCGCCCGCCTTCTGGCAGCGGCATCGTTGGCGCTTTGCTGCTGCTATCACGACAGCAAAGTGCCAACGATGCGCCTCGGGCGGCGGCCCGCCTTGCGGCGGTTACCTGCGGCGCAACACACCGTCGGCCGCTTTCCGGCCAGTTCGGCCGCTATGTACCGGCGGAAACGGCTGACGTCCCTGGCTGAACGGGCCCGCTCGGCGGTCAGGGGCGGGCGGCGCGCGCCCAGCTCCACGCGTACTCCGGGTCCTCGGCGCGCAGGCCGGCCGGCCCCAGCAGCAGCGGCCGGAACGTGTCGATCATCACCGCGGTCTCGTCGGTCGTGGCCCGGCCCTCGTCGAGGCCGCGGATCGCGGCCTCGACCGCCCCGGGTTGCGGCCCGTGCGTGAACCCTGACGGATGGAGGGTGATCGACCCGATGCCGACTCCCGAGCCCTTGCGCGCGGTGTAGTCGCCCGCCACATAGAACATCATCTCGTCGGAGTCCACGTTGTGGTGGTTGTACGGGATCGGCACGGCCTCCGGGTCGAAATCGAGCGGCCGCGGGCAGAACGAGCAGATGACGAAGTTCGGGCCCTCGAAGGTCTGGTGCACGGGCGGCGGGGCGTGGGTGCGCTTCACGATCGGCTCGAAGTCGGCGATGTTGAAGGCATAGGGGTAGAGGTACCCGTCCCAGCCGACCACGTCGAAGGGATGGAACGCGTAGCTCAGCCTGGTCAGGCCGCTTCGGTTGCGCACGATTACCGGGACGTCCTCGCCTTCGGCGAGCAGCGGCCCGTCCGGGCCGCGGAGGTCCCGCTCGCAATACGGGGAATGCTCGAGGAACTGGCCGTTCGCCGACAGGTACCGCCGCGGCGGCCTGATGTGGCCGCGGGCCTCGAAGACCAGCGCGTGCACCGGCTCGCCGGGAGCAGGAATCCAGCGGTGAATTGTGCCTCTGGGCACCACGACGTAATCGCCGGGTCCGGCGTCGACCGAGCCATAGACAGACTCAAATCTGGCGGAGCCGCTACGAAAGTAGATGGCCTCGTCCCCGGTCGAATTCCGGTAAAGCTCCGACGGGCCATCTGCGGCCGCGAATGAGATCCGGACGTCGTCGTTACCGAGCATCAACTGCCTGCCGAGGACCAGGTCGCCGCCTGCAGGCAGATCCTGAGTCCGGAAATGGCGGGGCAGGAGCGGGTGATTGGGCGCCACCGTGCCGTCAAGCGCGTCGTCCAGGCCTTCGCTCTTGACGATGGCGGTCGGCGGGTGAACATGGTAAAGAAGCGAGGAATCGGAGACGAACCCTTCCTCGCCCATCAACTCCTCGGCATAGAGACCGCCGTCAGGACGCCGGAAGCGCACGTGGCGCTTTCGCGGAATCTCTCCTGCAACCCGGTAGTACGGCATATCGTCTCCTTTGACGCCGGAAACTGTGAGGCTCAGCTGAGCCGGCGGCCACACGCCATTCACGCGTCCCCGTATTGCAGCGGAACGCCGATATAGGTGCGGCGCGTTGGCGGCGGCGCGGGTCTGGCCCTCGTTTTACGACTATAAGCCCGCGGCGTCGCCTGGCACCGCGCGAGGAAGGACGAAGGGCTCGATGAGCAAACAGCCGGGGGCGAGCATCCCGCAGCCAGCCGACAGCCACCGCGGCCTGCGGCTGCTTGGCCTTGCCGCGGTGGCGGCCGGCCTGCTGCTGCTCATGGCGGCCGCGTTCGTGCTGTCCTACACGGGAATCCACGCGATCGCGCTGTCCGCCGGAGTCTCCCCGCGGTTCGCGCGGATCTATCCGGTGATCTTCGATGCGATGCTGGTGATCGTGTGCGCGGCCGTTCTGTCGCTCCGCGGCGCCGGCCTGCCGTCCCGCTGCTATGCCTGGCTGACCTTGCTGGTGCTGCTCGTCGGCGCCGCGGGTGCCGACACCCTGCACGCGACAAACACCAACCTGGCGCACAAGCCCACCGCGGCGGCGGCGGCGATCATTCCGTGGGCGCTCGTGCTGATCGGGTTCGGGCTGCTGCTGGCCATGCTCCGGCATGCGCGGCTCCGCCGGGCGGCCGCGGCCGCAGACCGGAGGACAACGTTCGCTCAGCCCTCCGGCCACGTGGAGGTGCGCCATGGCCTCGATGACTTGTTCGGTCCGAGGAGTTCTGCTGGCGGGCCCGCTCTCAGGCAGTCGGCGGGGAAGACCGGCCCGGCCGCCGACCCGGCGCCGGACCTCGCCATCGACGCGGAACCTGCCCTGGACGATCCCGCGAGCGACGAGGGGCATGCGGCTGCCCCGCCGCGAACCCCGGGGGTCCCGGGGGTCCCGGGGGTCCCGGGGGCCCCGGGGGTCCCGGGGGTCCCGGCGGCCAGAGACCATCTGCCAGCCGGCCACCGGAGTGACTCGGCGTCGGCGTTCAGCCCGGCGCCAACGGTGGCTCGGCCGGACGACATAACAGCAGGCTCAGCGCGCGCCGACGGGCGCCGCGGCGCGGCGCGGGCCGTGCCTGAGGCCAGGCGGGCGCCGGAGACCGCTCCTGCGCTGGAGGCCGGGCCCACGCCCGGACCGGGAGCACGCGGGCCGCAGCCCACGCCGAAGCCGCAGCCCACGCCGAAGCCGCAGCCCACGCCGAAGCCGCAGCCCACGCCGAAGCCGCAGCCCACGCCGAAGCCGCAGCCCACGCCGAAGCCGGGGGCCAGGCAGGACCCGGCGGACGGGACCGCGCCGCAGCGCGGCCCGACGCCCGAAGACGGCCCCATCCCCGAGCCCGGCCCCACGCCGGAAACTGGACCGCTGCCGGAGCAAGGCCCGATGCCGGAGCCTGGGCCACTGCCCGAACCCGGGCCCACGCCCGAAGACGGCGTCAGCCCCCAACCCGCACCAGTACCGGAAGCCGGCCGCGTCCAGGAGGACGAAGGCGCGCCGGGTGCTGGGTCCGGCCCGGAAGACCGGCCGGGCGACGAAGACGGGCCTACGCCCGAAGCCGGCGTGACGCCGGACGGCAGCCCGGCCCCGGACGGGAAACTGCCGCCACGGACCCCACCCGATGCTGCCCACACCCCGGCCGCGGTGCCACAGTTCGAACGCGTGCGAAGCACTCCGGTCCCGCCGGAGGACGAGGAAGACTGAACGCCGGTCACGGCCCGGCCGCGGTCCGCATGCGCGCCGACTTGGCCGAACCCGGGTCAGGCGGAGGCCGGCAGGACCAGGGCGGTCGCGATGGCGGCGACGCCTTCGCCGCGGCCGGTGAGGCCGAGGCCATCGGTCGTCGTGCCGGACAGGCTCACCCGCGCTCCGCCGAGCGCCTCCGAAAGAACCCGCTGCGCCTCATCCCGGCGCGGCGCGATCCGCGGGCGGTTGCCGATTACCTGGACCGATACGTTGCCCACAGTGAATCCGGCGTCGTGCAGCAGCCGCGTGGTCTCGGTCAGCAGCTCCGTGCTCCGCGCTCCTGCCCAGCGCGGCCGGGCGGTGCCGAAGTGCGCGCCGAGGTCGCCGAGGCCTGCGGCGCCGAGCAGCGCGTCGCAGATCGCGTGCGCGGCGACGTCCCCGTCCGAGTGGCCGGTCAACCCCGGCTCCCCGGGCCAGAGCAGCCCGGCGAGGTACAGCGGGCGCCCGTCACCGAAAGGGTGGACGTCCGTACCCACACCTACCTGCGGCAATGCACCAGGCATGACGCCCCGGGAAATCGCGCGCGGCTTCTCGGGCCACGCGTATCCGACCGTGTTGCTGGCAGGCCATGGGGCCCCCAGCTGGGCGGCAGGCGAAGATCAGGACGCGAGAATCTCGTCGAGCAGAGCCTCGGCCTTGTCCTCGTTCGTCTTCTCGGCCAGGGCGAGCTCGCTCACGAGGATCTGGCGGGCCTTGGCGAGCATGCGCTTCTCGCCGGCCGACAGGCCCCGCTCACGGTCCCTGCGCCACAGATCCCTGACGACCTCAGCCACCTTGTTCACGTCACCGGAGGCGAGCTTCTCCAGGTTGGCCTTGTACCGCCGAGACCAGTTCGTGGGCTCCTCGGTGTACGGGGCGCGCAGCACCTCGAACACGCGCTCAAGCCCTTCCTGCCCGACCACGTCCCTGACGCCAACAAGCTCGGCGTTGTCAGCAGGAACCCGCACAGTCAGGTCACCCTTGTCGACCTTGAGCACGAGGTAAGTTTTATCCTCGCCCTTGATCGATCGGGTCTCGATCTCTTCGATCCGAGCAGCCCCATGATGGGGGTAGACGACTGTGTCGCCGACCTTGAAAGACATGTGGACGTACCCCTTCCGCTGAATCTATGTTACCACGCCGAACAGGGGCGATTAGCCGTCCTTGAGAGCAAAGTCGCAGGTCAATGGCTCAATTCAAGAGCCCTCAAATTACGCATAGCCCAGCCAGCCATGGCAAGTCGCGGCCACGCTGCCCGCCGCATCACGGCCGGGCTCCCCGGGCGAGTCGCGGGCCCCGGACGCGCCCTGGCCGGCGCCGGACGGGCCGCCACCAAAGGCGAGCCGGCCGGCGAGACAACCGCCGCCAAGGGCATGCCGGGCGCCAGGGCGACCGCCGCCATGACGGCCCGCCGCCAAGGGCGGCTGGCCGTCTCGGCGAGGCTTGACTGCGTGCACCCTTAACCAGGGTAACCTCGCCGCGGAGATCTGATCAGCTTTAACCGCGACGCGCGCCGGCGGCAGCTTCCGGCTCGCCGGTGACCGGGGTGCCAATCGTGGGGCCCAGATCCGCCCCAGTCGCCGCGTCCAGCCTGACCGGGCGAGCGGGCCGCGGCCGCCCCGACGCCGGGCCGCGGTGAGTACGCCACAGCGCGGTGCAGGTGGGCACGAGGCCGACCTAATCGATCTTAACTTCACCCCCGATAGGGCGGTTACAGCACCTGGGCGGGGCCTCATACTGAGAGAAAGTGCGGTCATACCGGAGGGTGCGGGTGAACGCTGGCAGCGACCCGGATCGGGACGACTTCGGCCTGCCACCGATCGACATCGTGATCCCCGACGACGCTCGGGAACTCGATCGTGACGTGCAGGCTTACCAGCGTGAGCTGCGTGCGATGAGACGGCGGCGGCGCGTCAGCCGCCTCTACAGGCCGCTGACCAGGGATGGCATGGCACTTCCGCTGCTGGCAGGCTGCCTGATGCTCGCCCTGCTCACCAGCACCTTGCTGATCATGTTCGCCGCCGACCAGACAGGGATGGAGCAGGCGCCGCGAGCCACCGCTTCGGCCACGCACAACCCGGGGAAGCGTCCAGCCGCCCGGCCGGCGGTCGGGGCGCCCGGGCGCGCGCTGCCGGCCGCGGACGTCATCATCGGCAACAAGGCTGTCGCGCTGAACGAGATCACGGCCACGCCCGCCGCGCTGGCACTTGTTCCGCCCGACTGCAACTGTGCATCCACGCTGCGGCAGCTGAGCGCCCAGGCCGCGCAGGCGCACGTGACTGTCTACCTCGTGGGGACGCCCGCGGACATCCGGCAGGTAACGACAATGGCGCCGACGGCGGGGCAGCCGCCCTCCCAGGTCGTGAACGACACCCAGAACGTCCTCGGCCGGGCCTACGGGCAGAAGGTGCTGACCGCGATCCTGGTGCACGCGGGCGGCACGGTCGCCTCGGTCGTCCACCTCCCGCAGCAGCAGCAGCTGACGACCGGCCTGAACGAGATCACCCCGGTCAAGCCCACGGGTCACTGACACCGATCCCGACCGCCCGCAGCCGCCCGGATCCCCTGATGAATCCCAGCCTGGCCGCCAGGCCGGCCGCAGACGTGGGCCGGTGAAGGCCCTGACCACCGCGGCGGCTACGCTTTGCGAGTCCCCAGTGCCTCACGTGACGAAGGACGAGGAGAGCACGCAGTGGTCCGGAGTATCCGCAGGGTGGGCGGGCGCCGCCTGCTCGTCCTGGCGATTGCCGCGATGATCCCCGCGCTCGCCGGGTGCGAGGCCGGGAACAACGCCCCTACCCAGGAATGGCACCAGCCGACCGACGGCAGCACGATCTCGGCGGACAGCATCTCCCTCAAGGACGTGTTCGTCCTCGGCGCACCGCTCGGCTCCAAGCTCAAGGCCGGCCAGAGCGCCGGGGTCTTCCTCGCCGTGGCCAACAACGGGTCGGCGGACAAGCTGGTCAGCATCACGGCCCCGGGCACGGCGAAGTCGGTCTCGCTGCCGGCCGGCGGCGTGGCCCTGCCCAGCGGCCGGGTCGTCCTCCTTACCGGCCCCGCCCCGAAGATCACGCTGGACCACCTGACCCGCGCCCTCACCGGCGGCTCCGCGGTGCGCCTCGTCGTGACGTTCCAGAATGCGGCCAGCATCAGCCTGGAGGTCCCGGTGATGCCGCGCGCGCAGTACTACTCGACGTTCTCGCCCCCCGCGCCGAGCCCCAGTGCCACGCCGGCGGCGAAGACATCTCCGACCCCGAAGCCAAGCGCCTCGCCGTAACGCCCGGGTTTGATCTTGGCGCCCGAGCCCTTTCCCCATGATCGTGGTGGTTGGCGACGGCAGCCGTCGTCAACCAACCACGATCAGGAAAGATTGCTGCCCGGGCCCGCGCACCGCAAGAGCCACGGGCCCTACGGCGTGGGCTCGAACTTGTAGCCGAGCCCGCGCACCGTCAGGATGTGCGTGGGGTTCGACGGGTCCGCCTCGACCTTGGCGCGCAGCCGCTTCACGTGGACGTCGAGGGTCTTGGTGTCCCCGACGTAGTCGGCGCCCCAGACGCGGTCGATGAGCTGCATCCTGGTCAGCACCCGTCCGGCGTTCCGGAGCAGCACCTCGAGAAGCTCGAACTCCTTCAGGGGCAGCTGTACCTGGCTGTTGCGGACGGTCACGACGTGGCGGTCGACGTCCATCCGCACCGGACCTGACTCCATGATCGACGCGGCTGGCTCGTCGGCGTCCCCGCGGCGCCGGAGCACGGCGCGCATCCTGGCCACGAGCTCCCGCGAGGAGAACGGCTTGGTGACGTAGTCGTCCGCGCCCAGCTCCAGCCCGACGACCTTGTCGATTTCGCTGTCCTTGGCGGTCAGCATGATCACAGGGACGTTGGAACGCTCGCGCAGCGTCCGGCATACCTCGCTGCCGGGCAGCCCCGGCAGCATCAGGTCGAGCAGCACCAGGTCCGCCCCGCTGCGGTCGAAGGTCTCGAGCGCGTCCGGCCCTGTCGGGCACACCGCGACCTCGAAGCCTTCCTTGCGCAGCATGTAAGAGATCGCGTCGCTGAACGACTCCTCGTCCTCGACGACGAGCACCCGTGTCACTTCAATGCCTCCTGGCGGATCGCGCCATCGTCGGTACGCTGCCGCCGCGCACGCTGGCGGCGTGGGGTCGGAGCGGAAGCCTGAGGGTGAACGTCGATCCCGATCCCTCAGCGCTGACTACTGTCACCTTTCCTCCATGCGCGGACGTGACGTGCTTGACGATGGCCAGGCCGAGGCCGGTGCCACCGGTCGCACGCGACCGCGCTGGATCAACGCGGTAGAACCTCTCAAAAATCCGCTCCAGGTCCCTCTCAGGTATCCCGATGCCCTGGTCGGCCACGCTGATCTCCACGGCGTCGCGCCCCTCCAGCCGGGTCGAGACGTCCACCCGCGTCTTGTCCGGGCTGTAGGCAACGGCGTTCTCCAGGAGATTGCGCAGCGCGGTCACCAGCAGGTCTTCATCGCCCAGGACCGTGAGGCCGTGTGTACCTGTCGCGACGAGCTCGATGCCGCGGGCGCTCGCCTTCATGCGGCACCGGTCCAGGGCCTCGGCCACCACCGCGTCGAGCTGGACCGGGACCGGGTCGGGGACCGGGTCGGCCGCCTGGATCCGGGACAGCGTGATCATGTCCTGGACCAGGTTGGTGAGCCTGGCCGCTTCCTGCCGCATGCGGCCGGCGAAGCGGCGCACCGCCTCGGGGTCGTCGGCTGCGTCCTCGACCGTCTCGGCGAGCAGCGCGAGCGCGCCAACCGGGGTCTTGAGCTCATGGCTGGTGTTCGCGACGAAGTCCCTGCGGACCTCTTCCACCCTGCGGCTCTCGGTCTGGTCCTCGACGAGCAGCAGAATGAGGCCGTCACCGCCGACCGCAGCGTCCAGCGGGGCCGCGCGCACGGCGAGGCTGGTAAAGCTCCGGGGCACCCCGCTTGTCGACACGTCAAGCTCGCCCTCGCGGATCTCGCCGTCCCTGCGGACCTGGCGAGCCAGCGCGAGCAGCTCCTGGACGACCAGCTCGTCCCCGCGGACCAGCCCGAACGACCGTGCTGCCGCGCTCGCCTGCAACACCCGGTCTTCGCCATCGAGCACCACGGCGGAGGAGGACAAGACGGATAGCACAGAAGCAACACCGGGCGGGAGCCGGTGGGGCTCCGGCGGCGCAACCGCCTCTGCCTGAGATCTCAACGGCATCCGGGTCTTCATGTGCTAGCGGCCCCTGCTGCGGGGTTGGCAAACACAAGCAAGGTTAGGGCACGCCGACCTTGGCCTGAAGAGGCTGGTGCCGTTTTGTCATATGGCACACCCGCGCAGGCCGTAATCACCCCCAAGACCACGCTTTGATGGTAGGGCGCGGGCGGTCGGCGCGCATCGGCCAGAGTCCCCGGCAGAAGCTTAATTCGGCAGATGTTCACTGGCCAGACCGCTGGCGGCCATCGTCAGCCCAGCCCGAGGACACTCAAAGGCCAAACCCGGACCGGCTCGGACCTGCGCAAACTCAGCGGCCCTGGTTCCTGACCGCCTCGGCCCCTGCCGCCGCGGCTTCCGGGTCGAGGTAGCGCCCACCACGGACGACCGGCCGGAAGCCGTCGTCGATCTCGTAGACCAGCGGCATTCCGGTGGGGATGTCCAGGCCTGCGATGTCCGCGTCAGCGATGTCGTCCAGGTGCTTGACCAGCGCCCGGATCGAGTTGCCGTGCGCGACGACGAGGACGGTCTGGCCGGAGGCCAGGTCCGGGATGATCGCGTCGTACCAGTACGGCAGCATGCGCCCGACGACGTCCTTCAGGCACTCCGACCGCGGCCGCAGGCCGGCGGGGAGCAGCGCGTACCGGGGGTCGGCGGCCTGCGAGTACGGGTCGTCGTCGGCGATCGGCGGCGGCGGCACGTCATAGGAGCGGCGCCAGAGCATGAACTGCTCGTCGCCGAACTGCTCCCTGGTCTGAGCCTTGTTCTTGCCCTGCAGCGCCCCGTAGTGCCGCTCGTTGAGCCGCCATGAGCGCCGCACGGGCAGCCAGAGCAGGTCCGCCGCCTCCAGCGCGAGATGAGCGGTCTGGATCGCCCGGGTGAGCACCGAGGTGTGCACGACGCCGGGGCGCAGGCCCGCCTCTTCCAGCTGCCTGCCGCTGTTCACCGCCTCGTCGACGCCCTTCGCGGACAGGCCGACGTCCACCCAGCCGGTGAACAGGCCCTCGGAGTTCCAGACGCTTTCGCCGTGCCGGATCAGCACCAGTGTCGCCATGGCAGCGAGCCTAGTGGCTGGCCGGGGCTGCGATGGCGGCTGGCACCGCCGCTGATCCGGCAGGCCGGGCCCGGGTAGCCGGCCACAAGCCGGGCAGACAGAAAGTTCTCCGGACAGGAGGACAAAAGTTCGGAGACAGACAGAACAGCGGGCGCCGGCGGGAACAGGAAGCCGCGGCCCGGGGTTGGTCAGCTACCGGAGGTGCATGCCCGTGCCGCGACCCTATCCCCGCCGGATCGCGACGATCAGCGTCCACACGTCCCCTCTCGAGCAGCCAGGCACCGGTGACGCGGGCGGCATGAACGTCTACGTCGTCGAGGTGGCCAAGCGCCTGGCAGAGCGGGGCGTCGAGGTCGACATCTTCACCAGGGCCGTGTCCCGGGACGTCCCTCCGGTCGTCGAGCTCTCCCCCGGCGTGTCGGTCCGGCACCTGGTGGCCGGGCCGTTCGAGGAGCTGGACAAGGCCGACCTGCCTGGCCAGCTCTGCCACTTCACGTTCGAGGTGCTGCGCGCCGAGGCCCAGTACGCCCCGGGCTGGTACGACGCCGTGCACGGGCACTACTGGCTGTCCGGCCAGGTCGGCGCCGTGGCCAAGGAACGGTGGGGCGTGCCGTTCGTGCAGTCGATGCACACCCTGGGACGGGTCAAGAACGCCGCGCTCGCCGCGGGCGACGCCGCCGAGCCGGACACCAGGCTCCGCGGCGAGACCGAGGTGGTCACCGCCGCCGACCGGCTGGTGGCCAACACCGGCGACGAGGCGCGGCAGCTCATCGAGCTCTACGGCGCGCTGCCGTCCCGGGTGCGGACCATCAACCCCGGCGTCGACCTCAGGGTGTTCCGGCCCGGCCGGCGTGCGGACGCCCGCCGCCGGCTCGGCCTGCCGGCCGACGCCGTCATCCTGGTGTTCGCCGGCCGGCTGCAGCCGCTCAAGGCGCCCGAGGTGGTGCTGCACGCGGCCGCCCAGCTGATCAGGGACGATCCCGGCCTGGCCGGGCGGCTGCGGGTCGCGTTCATCGGCGGCCCGAGCGGGACCGGGCGGGCCCGCCCCGACGGGCTGGCCGAGCTCGCGACCGCGCTCGGCATCTCCGGCTTGGTCCGGCTCGAGCCGCCGTGCCCGCAGGCCGAACTCGCCGACTGGTACCGCGCCGCCACGGTGGTGATGGTGCCGTCGTGCTCGGAGTCGTTCGGCCTGGTGGCCGTCGAGGCCCAGGCCTGCGGCACACCGGTGGTCGCCGCCTCGGTCGGCGGGCTGCGCACGGCGGTCGCCGACGGCGTCTCCGGCATCCTGGTCGACTCGCGGGACCCGGCGGCCTACGCCCGCGTGGTGGCCGGGCTGATCGCGCAGCCGGCGACCCTGGAGAGGCTCTCGCTTGGCGCCCGCGAGAACGCCTCCAGGTTCGGCTGGAGCGTCACCGTCGACCGGCTGCTGGACCTGTACGCGGAGGTCATGGCGGGGGCAGCCCAGGCGGTCGAGGCGTGACCGGGCAAGCGGCCGAGGCGTGACCGGGCAAGGGAATGAGTAGCGACCAGGCCGCAGCCGTCAAGACGATCGAGGCAGCCCTGGCCGGCCTCGGCCTGCACTCCGAGTCGCCGCGGCCAGGCGCTTACCTGGTGCGCCTGGAGGGCCAGCACAAGCTGGCCACCATGACCTGGCTCATCGTCCGCCCGCACAGCCTGCACGTGGAGGCGTTCTTCTGCCGCCAGCCGGACGAGAACCACGCGGCGTTCTACCGGTTCCTGCTCGAGCGCGGCGGCCGCATGTACGGCGTGCACTTCGCGCTCGACCGGGCCGGCGACGTGTACCTGGTCGGGCGGGTTTCGCTGGCCTCGGTCAGCCCCGGGGAGATCGACCGGCTGCTGGGCTGCGTGCTGAGCTACTCCGACGAGAACTTCGACCAGGCGCTCATGATCGGCTTTGCGTCCTCGATCCGCCGCGAGTGGGCATGGCGCAAGAAGCGCGGGGAGAGCACGGCCAACCTGCGCGCCTTCGCCAGGCTCGCCGACGAGGGCGACGAGGACTAGGCCGCCCCAGCGCTCAGGCGTTCAGGCTGGTGGCGGGGACACGGAGCCCGGCGGCGGGATCGTTCCCGGTCCGGTGTCCATCAGCGGCTTGGCCAGCTTGGGCGGGTGCAGGAACGCGGCGTGGTGCAGGTCGACCATGTCCAGCAGGGTCCCGGCGTTCGCGTCCCGGTACGTCATCGCCGGCAGGTTCCACTTGTGCTCGACCAGCGAGCAGATGCTGGTGTGGTCGTTGACCACGTGCGACACGTAGCAGGGCCGGGAATAGGGCGAGATCACGGCCATCGGCACCCGGAAGCCGTACTGGTGGTAGCTGTTGTAGACCGGCTCCCCGGCCGGCACGTCCGGCGGGATGTCGTCCGGGGCGAGCGCCGGGGGCGGCGGAACACCGACGCCATCGAGTAGTAGAACGGCTGGTCGGCCTGCTCCCAGTAACCCATGGACACCGGGCCGCTGCCGGATTCGACGAAGCCGTCGTTGCCCCCGTCGTCGAACTGGATGTGGCTCTGCTCCCACTCCTGGGTGGGATACCCGGTCAGCTGGCAGGTGGCCGGCATCCGGAAGGCGTGCTGGATGTCGCCGTTCGCATACGGGTTGGTGGCCAGCGGCAGCCCGTCCCGGCCGAGCCGGAACCCGTCGGCGCCGGGCCGGCGCAGCATGACGAGCCTGTTGTCGTAGGAATGGTTCTCCATCATCAGGATGACGATGTGCTGTACCTGGGGAATCGTGTCGGTCCCCATTGGCAGCGCCGGGTACGGAAGTGATCCAGGCTGCCGGAACCGCCGGTATTTTCCTGAACGGGCCGCAGCGGCGCTGGCCGGGCTCCACGCGCCGGCCCCGGCCACGGCACCGGCCGCCAGGCCGACCTTGAGCAGCCTGCGCCGGCTTGGTCCGCCTGGCCCGCTTCCGCCTGGCTGGCCGCCCTGTTCGCCCCGCATCCCGCCTGGCTGGCCGCCCTGTTCGCCCCGCATCCCGTCTGGCTGGCCGCCCTGTTCGCCCCGCATCCCGTCTGGTTCGCCTGGCGTGCCGCTGGGGCTGGCGTTCATCGTGAACCTCCCTGTCAGCCGGCTGGCGTCGCTGAGTCTCTCCGATTGGCGCGACTAACGGAACATTTCATGACAACAAATAGAAGAATCGCATGTGTCCGGAAATGGAACTGGCGTGTCCGGGAATGGAACCAGCCGCCGGGGCCCCACCGCAGCGCGGCGCGCTGGCACCGCAAAGGGACGGTACCCCGCAGCCGGGCATTCTGGTGGGCGGGGAGCCGGGCATTCTCGTGGCCGCGGCGCGGCCGTTCAGTGAACCTGAACCTGGCGCAGAGCCGTTTCATGGGGAAGTCGGGCATGCTAGGCGTAGGGACTGGCGCCCGGGGGCACCGGTCCCCTGGCGGCCGGGCGAGCAGGAAGGGATCGCAGAATGCGCCGGGACGACGTGCGCTTCGCGGCGGCGGCTCGCGATGATGGGCTGCGCAAGATCAGTAAGTACACGTGGCGGGCGGGCGCGGCCGGCGTCGTGTGCTCCGCGCTGATCGCTCTGGCCTTCGGGCATCACACCGCGGCGCAGGCGAGCACCGGCGGGAGCCAGCGGTCGACGTCCGGCAGCAGCCAGTCGACGTCCGGCGGCAGCCAGTCGACGTCCGGCAGCGGCGGCGGGATCGTGGTCCCGGCACAGCCTCCTGCCCCTGCCCAGGGCGGCGGCCAGGTCACGTCGGGAGCGACGTGACCACGCTTGCCGCTGGCAGCGACAGCTTCTGCGTTTTCGGCACGACGGCGACCCTGCTGGTCAGCGATCCGGGGTCGCTGGACGACGCGCGGGCGATCCTCGACGCCGAGCTGTCCGCGGTCGACCGGGCGTGCAGCAGGTTCCGGCCGGACTCCGAGCTGTCCGCGCTGAACGAGTCCGGCGGCGCGGTCGTCGGCGTCAGCGAACTCTTCGCCCGGCTGCTCGAGGCGGCGCTGCGCGCGGCGCGGCTCACCGACGGCGACGTGGATCCCACGTGCGGGCAGGCGCTCGCCGAGATCGGCTACGACCGTGACTTCGCGCTGCTCAAGGCGGCAGCGCCGCGGCCGTCGCTGGCAGGCCGGCTCCCCCGGCCGGTGCCCGGCTGGCGGTGCGTCCACCTCGACAGCGAACGCCGGCTGGTCCAGCTCACGAACGGCGCCCAGCTCGACCTGGGGGCGACGGCCAAGGCCTGGGCGGCGGACCGCTGCGCGGACCTGATCGCCGCCAAGGCTGGCTCTGGCGTGCTGGTCAGCATCGGCGGGGACATGGCGGTCGCGGGGCAGCCGCCTGCCGACGGGTGGCGGGTGCGGGTCACCGACGACCACGCGGCCGGGCCGGAGGCGCCAGGGCAGACGGTGGCGATACGTTCTGGCGGGCTGGCAACATCCAGCACGACCGTGCGCGCCTGGGCCGTCGGCGGCAGGCGCATGCATCACATCGTCAACCCGGCGACCGGGCGGCCAGCCGTCTCCTGCTGGCGGACGGCCAGCGTGGCGGCCGGAAGCTGCCTGGACGCCAACACGGCGAGCACCGCCGCGATCATCCGCGGCGAGGCCGCCCTGCCGTGGCTGCAGCAGGGTGGCCTGCCCGCCCGCCTGGTGCGCGCGGACGGAACCGTCGAGACCGCGGCCGGCTGGCCGAGCGACCCAGGCCCGGCCTGATGAGCGCATGGCCACTTGGGGGCCCGGGCGCTGCGCTTGGCGGCGTGCCGGGCGCGCTGGCGCTGCCTGCCGCGGTGCCGCCCGCCGCGATCGTGGTCACCTCGTCGACGCCGCTGTGGTACCTCACCAGGGCGACAGGGCTGGTCGCCCTGGTGCTGCTGACGCTGAGCATGGCGTTCGGGCTGCTTTCCTCGGTCCGGTACGCCCGGCCGGCCTGGCCCCGGTTCGTCACGATCGGGCTGCACCGGAACACCTCGCTGCTCGCGCTGGCTTTCACCGCGATCCACGTCGTGACCACGGTGGCCGACGGCTTCGTCTCGATCCCGCTGCAGGACGCGTTCGTCCCGTTCATCTCGACCTACCGGCCGCTCTGGCTCGGCCTGGGCGCGATCGCCTTCGACCTGATGCTCGCGCTGACCGTCACCAGCCTGCTGCGGACCAGGATGAGCCTCCGGTCCTGGCGGCTGGTGCACTGGGGCGCCTACCTGTGCTGGCCGGTCGCGGTGCTGCACGGCCTGGGCACCGGGACGGACACCCCGGTGAACTGGGTGCTCGGGCTGACCGTGGCCTGCGTCGCGCTCGTCGCCGTGCTGATCGCGTGGCGCCTGGCCTATGGCTGGCCAGCGCACGCCGCCGCCCGCCTGGCCGGCGCGCTGGCGCTGGTGCTCACGCTCATCGTCGGCGGCGCATGGCTGACCGCGGGGCCGCTGCAGCCCGGGTGGGCGCGGCGCGCCGGCACCCCGGAACATGTGGTCCAGGGCAGTTCCACAGTGACCCGGCCGCACCCCGGGGGGACGCGGTGAGCTCGATGACCACGGCGACCGGGCTGCCCAGGCTCATCCCGCCCGGGGGGCCGCTGTCCCTGGCCGACCACGTCGCGAGGTACGGGCCGGCGCCGCTGGGTGAGCAAGGCGGAGCCGACGGCACCGCCGGGGGCGACCTGATCAGCGAGGTCGAACGCGCCGGGCTGACCGGCCGCGGCGGTGCGGGCTTCCCGGCCGGCCGCAAGCTGCGAGCGGTGGCGACGGCGGCCCGCACCGCGGGCCCGCTGCGCAGCCAGGCCGCCGCCGTGGTCGTCGCGAACGGGTGCGAGTCCGAGCCGGCCAGCGCCAAGGACGGGCTGCTGCTCGCCCGCGCGCCGCACCTGGTGCTCGACGGGATCGCGCTGGCCGCCGAGGCGGTCGGGGCCACCCGCTGCTACCTGGGTCTGCACGCCGACGCCGGCGAGCTTGGGCTGCGGCTCGCCGCGGCGATCGCCGAGCGCGAGCGCGCCGGGTGCGACCCGGCGCCGGTCCAGCTCCAGCCGGTGCCCCGCAGCTACGTGGCCAGCCAGGAGACCGCGTTGATCAGCCTGGTGAACGGGGGCCCGGCAAAGCCGACGTTCGTGCCGCCGCGGCCGTTCCAGAAGGGTGCGCACGGCCGGCCCACGCTGGTGCAGAACGTGGAGACCCTGGCGCACATCGCGCTGATCGCCCGGTTTGGCGCGGACTGGTTCCGTGACGTCGGCTCCGCAGGCTCGGGGCTGATCACGGTCAGCGGCGCGGTCCAGCGCCCCGGCGTGTACGAGATCGCGATCGGCATGCCCGTCGGCGAGCTGGTCCGCCGGGCGGGCGGCCCGTCGCAGCAGCCGCAGGCGATCCTGGCCGGCGGGTACTTCGGCGGCTGGCTGCCCTACGCTCAGGCGCTCGACCTCCCGGTGAGCGACCCGGCGCTGCGGGCCGCCGGCGCGGCGCTCGGGCCGGGGATCCTGGTCGTGCTGCCCGAGTCGGCCTGCGGGCTCGCCGAGACCGCATGGGTCGCCGACTACCTGGCCAGCCAGAGCGCTGGCCAGTGCGGCCCGTGCCTTAACGGGCTGCCCGCCCTGGCCGACGTGCTCAAGCACCTTGCCTTCGGCCGCGCGGACGGCCGGGGGGTCACCTGGGCGCAGCAGTTGCTGGGCCTGGTCGCCAGGCGCGGCGCGTGCCACCTGCCGGACGGGACGGCGGCGTTCGTCGACAGCGCGCTGCGAACGTTCGCCGCCGAACTGCATCAGCACAGCGTGTCCGGGCCGTGCGCGCGGGTGCGCCGCAGGCCGACCCTGCCGGCCCCGGGCCACAGCTGGGGAGCGCCAGCATGAGCCACGCCACCAGGACGGATGGCGCCCGCGGCCCCAGGCCGGCCCCGGGCCACAGCTGGGGAGCGCCAGCATGAGCCACGCCGCCAGGACGGATGGCGCCCGCGGCCCCAGGCCGGCCCGGACCGCGGCCGGAGACCGCCGGATGCCGGGGCCGGCGCCGCGCGGCGCCGCGGCGCGCGGCGGCGCGGCGAGTGGCCGGGCGCTGCGGGTCAACCCGATCGCGTGCGAGGCGCACGGCATGTGCATCGAGCTGCTGCCGGAACTGATCAGGGCCGATCCCTGGGGCTACCCGATCGTCGCGCCCGGGTCCGTGCCCGACGACCTGCTGCCGCTGGCCCGCCGGGCGGTCGCCGCCTGCCCGACGCTCGCGCTCCTGCTCGACCCGGAAAAGTAACCCCGGCGCGCCCAGGCCGGTTCCCGCCGGCCCGGCGCCAGGCTACGCGGCCGGTCAAGGCCGCTCCTTCCGCAGACCCGCTAGCTTCAGGATGCTGGACTCCGTCTTGGGTTTCAGGGCAGCGCTCGGCTGGCGGGCGCGAAGGGTTCGGCCGGGCCGGGACCGGCCGCTGGCCATGGCGGGTTGCCGGTCGCGCGGCACCGGGTCGCCCGTGGCTAGGCTGGGCTTGCGGGCCGTCGGCCGGCTGGCGTTACGTTCAGGCTGTTTCTGATTTTGAGGTTCTGCATGGGTCCGCTTGACGGCGTGCGGGTGGTGGAAATCGCCAGCCTGGCTCCTGCGCCGTTCGGCTGCATGATCCTTTCCGACCTCGGCGCCGAGGTGCTGCGCGTGGAACGCGCCGAAATCTGCGGGCCCGGGGCGAGGGCGCCGCTGGACCCGCTGACCCGGGGCCGCAGGTCCGTCGGGATCAACCTCAAGGACCCGGCCGGCATCGATGTGCTGCTGCGGCTCGTCGCATCGGCCGATGTGCTCGTGGAGGGTTTCCGGCCCGGCGTGGCCGAGCGGCTCGGGTTCGGGCCCGAGGTGTGCGCCGAGCGGAACCCGCGTCTGGTGTACGGCCGGATGACCGGCTGGGGGCAGGACGGCCCGCTCGCGCCGGCAGCCGGGCACGACATCGACTACATCGCGATCTCCGGCGCGCTCTCGATGGTCGGCCGGGCGGGCGAGGCCCCGGTCCCGCCGGTCAACCTGCTCGGCGACTTCGGCGGCGGGGGCATGCTGCTGGCACTGGGAGTGCTCGCCGCGCTGCTCGAGCGGGAACGATCCGGGCGCGGCCAGGTGGTCGACGCCGCGATGGTGGACGGGTCGGCGCTGCTGACGTCGTTCGTGTACGGGCTGCGCGCGGCCGGCGCGTGGCAGGATGCGCGCGGCGTCAACCTGCTCGACACCGGAGCGCCGTTCTATGACACCTACCAGACCGCTGACGGCGGGTACGTGGCGGTCGGGGCCCTGGAGGCGAAGTTCTACGCCGAGCTGCTCGCCGGGCTCGGGCTCGCCGGCGCGGGCCTGCCCGGGCAGCACGACCGCGCGGGCTGGCCGGTGCTCCGGGCCAGGTTTGCCGAGGTTTTTGCCACCCGCACCCGGGACGAGTGGGCTGAGGTGTTCGCGGGCTCAGACGCGTGCGTCGCGCCCGTGCTGAGCCCTGCCGAGGCGCCCGAACATCCGCACAACGCTTCCCGTGGCACGTTCGCGCGGGTGGGCGGCGTGGTCCAGCCGGCCCCCGCGCCCCGGTTCGGCAGGACCGCGGCTGGCCTGCCGGCGCCGCCGGCGGCGCCGGGCGCCGACACGGACGCGATTCTCACCGAACTGGGCTGCAGCGCGGCGGACATAGCGGCGCTGCGGGCCGGCGGCGCGGTTGGGTGACCCGGCGCACCACAACGCGGCCCTGCGGCACCTGACCCTGCGGCACCTGACCCTGCGGCACCTGACCCTGCGGCACCTGACCCTGCGGCACGTGACCCTGCGGCACGTGACCTGCAGCACGTGACCTGCGGCCCGCGGGCGCCCCGTCGGGGCACGTTTGCCCAGACCGCCGGGTCGCAAGTATGATGTTGGTCGTTTGCAAGGCACCTCGTTCGGTGAGGCGTCGACACGAACACAGGCCACTGATCCGACGACGTCGAGAGACGCCCAGGGTCAGGACAGGTCTCCCCGGCTT